>ENA-OFCD01000697-OFCD01000697.1-metagenomes-genome-assembly--contig:-NODE-697-length-20031-cov-6.807469_pt1 | contig 20031 bp, 17 predicted proteins | sample MGYA00153392_OFCD01 | MGnify analysis MGYA00153392
AAAGCGGAGGCTACGCCAACGCAACTAAAGAAATCAACATTAATACCACCCTTGGATTGTGCTATGGTCGATTATGCTTTGCCTACGCTACGCGAACGAGTGTTAACATCGATCGATATTTATCGATAAATTTCACTACGATGCCCAATCTTTAAAATAGTGATACTTTCATCCACTTCACTAAATTCGTAAATAATTCGGTAGTCTCCCACTCGGATCTTATACAAGCCTAATAAATTTGCTGTGAGAGCAAGTGGTGTGATGTCCTCAAAGTTTTCTGCCAACCAGATAATCTTCTTAATGATGCGAGATTGGATTTGGCGATCTAGTTTTTCCAGATTCTCAAGGGATTCTGATTTGTACTGAACGGTATAGCTCATCTTAAATCAAGCCTAGACGCTGTTTCACCTCATCAGTTGTCAGAGTTGAACTCTTGCTCTGGCGAATCGCTAACAATTGTTCGATGACTTCTGGCTTAACTTCCAGCCCAATATCTGGATCGCTTGATTCATCAGATTCAGCAGGAAGATTCTGCTTCATCAGTTCGATCGTATGACTGAGTACTTCTATTCGTTCTGATGCCGATAAGCGATCGATCTCAGTCAGTATTTGCTTTAATTGGGGACTCATAGCTTTGCCCTTTGTGTATAGTCATATTTTAAACGATCGATCTCACCAACACCCAATCGCATAGCGTGCCAACGGCAATCGAATCCAAACAGATCGATTCCGCAAAGCGGAGGCTACGCCAACGAACCAACCCCAAATCGATCGAGCTTTGCCTACACTACCCAATCGCACCCAAAGAAATTAACACTAATATCACCCTTGGATTGTGCCAGGATCGTTCGCGTAGCGTGCCATCGGCAATCGAGTATCAATATAGACTAATAAAGAATAATATAAAAATTACCAAATTCTCTCGATCGAGTAAGCATCAAAGGCTTTATCTATACTAGCGATCGATACTTTCTCATCCATAGCTTGAGCAATGATTATTCTGTCGAAAGGATCGCGATGATGAAGTGATAGTAAATCAAGGGTATAAATATGAGATAACTCAATCTGCATAATTTTAATCTGATTTTCTTTGATTTGTCTAGCGATAATATCTGGCAAAGGTCTAGGCAGACTTAACTTTCCTAAAGAAACTTTAATCTGGATTTCCCAAATACTTGCTAAACTAACCAATAGTTCGTTGTTTACATCAAAGATAATACTTTGGACGCGATTGGAAATATTCGATACATCATTTGCCCACCAAATTAATACTTGTGTATCCAGAATGATTTTCAATCTTCTACTCCCAACCAAAAAGAATCAGGGAGTGGTTCGTTAAAATCATCACTCATGATAATTTTGCCCTGTTCTAAGTTAGGTATGCGTTGGGATGGGACAGTGGAGATCGATATGGGCTGTTGACGTTTAATAGATTTGACAAACTCTAGCACCTCAGATAATAGGTCTTCTGATGTCGATTCTAGTTCACTGACGATTAGCTCTTTAGTATTCACGATTATTTGGCTAAATACTGCTATTTCCTATTATAGATCGCGATCGTCTGTTCGACATCTAACGATCGATCCCACCAATACCCGATCGAATCAAAACAGATCGATCGCACCAACCCCAAATCGATTAAGCTTCGCCTACACTACCCGATTCCGCAAAGCGGAGGCTACGCCAACGCAACTAAAGAAATCAACATTAATACCACCCTTGGCCTTGGATCGTGCCAGGATCGATCGAGTGTCAATATCGATCGAACAATTGGGCATAATCGATCGACAACTAGATCGTTAGAATTGGCGATCTAAAAATAGTATCGAAGCAATATAGTTTTGTAGATTTTTACTCACATGACGAAACTTATGGAGTGAATAGAGTATACGTATATTTACTGATGACAATACAACTTACCATAAGACATTATGTGAATCATAGTCAATTACAATCATTTATACAAATATGCCAGAACCTGTTACTACTATTGTTACTGGTCTGCTTTATGGAGCCAGTGTGGAATTGGGTCGTCAAGTCGCTGAAGAGCATGGGCCTGCTGTAAGAAAATCTATAGAAAATACTGCCAAACAAATAGGAAGAGCCGTAGATGAAAGTATGAAAACAGATCCTCGAAAATTTGGGGCTAAAGCTTAGTCTTTCTAAAACGGCTTTAAGTATGTAGATGGTGGACAGTTTGCACCATCTACATTTCAGGTGATAATCAGGCTTTTATTCGTTGCTTTTTCTCCGCTTAAACCAATCCTAAGCACTAAAATACTTAGCGACAGGATGATAGACAATCAATGCAGTAGTAGACTGCTCAGGATATAGCTGCTCGCTCTCATCCATCGTCATCCCCATCCGCTCGGTACCCATGATTTTTAACTGCTGCAACTGATCCGCCACATTCGGACAAGCGGGATAGCCGAAACTATACCGCGAACCCTGATAGCGTTGCGCCAACATATCGCGAATATTATCTGGCTCTAAATCCCCATAACCCAACTCCTTGCGGATGCGGGCGTGTCCCCATTCGGCTAAACCTTCCGCCATTTGGACAGCCATGCCGTGGAAGTAGAGATAGTTGGCATAGTTATCGGCTTTGAATAACACTTGCGCTTTCTCGCTAGCGATTTCGCCCATCGTCACGGCTTGCATTGGGAATACGTCGAATTTATTCTCAGAGAGGGGGCGGAAGAAATCAGCCAGACAGAGGCGACGCAGGGATTTTTGGCGGGGGAATGTCCAGGTGAATACGGGGGTCGCTGTTTGGGGCGTTAAGCCCTGCTCGATGACGCTGGGATCGTAGACGTGGACGGAGTTACCTTCGGCGGTACAGGGGAAGTAACCGTAGATCAGTTGGGGTTCGAGCCATTCGCCTGTGAGGATCTTGGCTTTCCACTCCTCTAGGATGGGGTGGACTTTATCGGCGAGGAATGCGTCGTATTCTTCGCGAGTTTGCTCCTTGGGTTTGCGGAATTGCCATTGTCCGGCGATGAGGGCTTGGAGATCCATGTGCCAGAATAGATCTTCTAGGGAGATTTCATCCTTGAGGATTTTGGTACCCCAGAATGGTGGTGTAGGTCGATCGATCTCTAAGTCTACTGCTGACGATCGCACGGTGTCGATGACTGCTGGTTCTTTGCTCTCGATTTGCTCCTTGGGTTCTTCAACTTCGACGGCGACTTTAATTGGGTTGCCATCTTCATCGAGGAAGCCGTGGGCATCATCCCACTTACTGCCATGTTTGGCGGGCATGAGGGCATCCATAAAGTTCAAATCTGCAAAAGCATCCTTACCGTAGATTACCTGCCCTTTATAGACCTGCTGGCAGTCTTTGTAGACAAATTTGGGTGTGAGGGCAGCACCGCCGAGGATAATCGGAATGGTAATGCCTTTTTCGTTGAAGGCTTCGAGATTATCTTTCATGAAGGCGGTGGATTTCACCAACAGTCCGCTCATGGCGATGCAGTCGGGTTTGTGGGTTTCGTAGGCTTGAATAATCGCTTCGACGGATTGTTTAATCCCCATGTTGATTACTTCATAACCGTTGTTGGTGAGAATGATATCTACAAGGTTTTTACCAATATCATGCACGTCACCTTTAACTGTCGCAATTACGAATTTACCTTTGGCATTACTCACGCCTGCGTCTGCTTTATCCATGTGGGGTTCGAGCAACGCAACTGCGGCTTTCATCGTTTCGGCGGATTGCAAGACGAAGGGGAGTTGCATTTGTCCCGAACCGAAGAGTTCGCCGACTACTTTCATCCCATCGAGGAGATAGATGTTGATGACATCTAGAGGTGGATATTTCTCGATCGCTTTCATTAGATTTGCTTCCAATCCGACTCGTTCTCCATCGATAATATGGCGAGTTAGTTTCTGTTCGAGGGGGAGTTTATCATCCTCAGCTTTATCACGTTTGGTTGTCACCCCTTCAAACATGGTGGTGAGCAAACCTAACGGATCGTAGGTGCAAATATCACCGTCGAATTGTCTTCGATCGTAAATTAAGTTCTTACAAATCTCCTGATGTTCGGGGGTTATTTTAGCCAGTGGTAAGATTTTATTCGGACTAACGATCGCTGCATCCATTCCAGCATTCATACACTCATGTAGGAACATTGAGTTTAATACTTGACGCGCGGCAGGATTTAGACCGAAGGAAATATTTGATAGTCCTAATAGAACATGACATTGTGGTAAATTATCGCGAATCATTTTAATCGATTCGACGGTGGCTTTACCATTCTCCCGATCTTCTTCAATTCCAGTTGAAATCGGTAATGCGAGAGTATCGAAGAATATTTCATAGGCAGGAATACCGTATTCTACAGCGGCTCGGTAGGCACGTTGAGCAATTTGGAATTTCCGCTCGGCAGTTCTTGCCATCCCTTCTTCATCAATAGTACCGATGACGATTCCCGCTCCATATTTCTTGGCTATTTCCAATACTTTATAAAAGCGTTCGTCCCCATCTTCATAGTTAGTCGAGTTAAGTAGACATTTACCACCCGCTACTTTCAATCCGGCTTCCATTTTCTCCCACTCAGTGGAATCCAACATCAGGGGCAGATTGACGTTATTAACTACGCGAGAAACAACTTCATGCATATCCCGCACCCCATCGCGTCCGACATAATCAACGTTGATGTCGAGGACGTGTGCGCCTTCTTTGACTTGCGATTTAGCTAGCGAAACTAAACCATCCCAATTTTCCTCGTTTAATAAGTCGCGACACTTTTTAGAACCACTTGCATTCAGGCGTTCGCCGATAATTAGGAATGAATTTTCCTGGTAATAAGGTTGCGAAGACATCAATGAAGATGCCGAAGGTTCATAAACAGGATGACGTTCCTTTACCTGAAGTGTTGCACCGATTTCGGCTAAAGCTTTGATGTGATCTGGGCGCGTACCGCAACAACCGCCAATCACTTGTACACCCCAATCTTCGACAAACTTGTACATCGCCAGTTTGAGTTCGACAGGTGTTAATTTATAGTGAGCATGTCCGCCAATATTTTCAGGTAATCCGGCATTTGGGACGCAAGAAACCACGAATGGCGATTGTTCGCACAGATGCTTAATATGGGGAGCCATCAAATCTGGCCCAGTCGCACAATTTAATCCTAAAATATCGATCGGGAATGGTTGCAATGCCGTTAACAATGCCGCAACATCACTACCCGCCAACATCGTCGCCTGGGGATTTTCAAACGTCGCTGACACCATAATGGGGATTCGAGCACCCTTATTTTTAAAAACCTGCTCCAATCCATTGATTGCTGCTTTAATTTGCAGCACATCCATACAAGTCTCGATCAGAAATAAATCCACACCACCGTCATACAAGCCTGTAGCCTGTTCGGTGTATGCTTGTGATAGTTCATCATAATCGATGTGACCGATCGAGGGTAATTTAGTCCCAGGGCCGATCGAACCAGCGACAAATCGCGGCTTCTCAGGTGTCGAAAATTCTGCCGTGCATTTTTTCGCCAGTTCTGCGGCGGCTTTGTTGAGATAATATACTTGGTCTTCTAAGCCATATTCCGCCAATGTTTGGGCGGTACCGCCAAAGGTGTCGGTTTCAATTACGTCTGCACCTGCTGCCAAAAAGTCCCGATGAACGGTGGCTACTGCTTCGGGTTTCGTATGAACGAGATATTCATTACAACCTTCATACTCAGCACCCCCAAAGTCTTCAGCAGTGAGGTTTTGGACTTGGAGATTGGTACCCATTGCACCATCAAAAACGATAACGGGACGTTCGGGACTGTGGAGACGCGCGAGGAAGGGACTAGTCATAAGACGATCGAGAGGGGGACTTATCATAAGTTATTCTCAAAATACAGATAAGACTGCTTAACTATTTATTGGTCTGAAGATATTGTAGGACTCTATTATCTTAAAGTGTACCCCGACTACTCATCAGAGGTGCTACGGGCATCGATCTTCACCGTGGTAGTGTCAGGAATCTCCAAGCCTTCCTCAGTCAGCACCGCTTTGGGATTGTCTGGGAGACGCGATTACCTCTCGGCGCGGCTTCGCCAACGATTGTCGGGATCTCGCCCAGCTTGAAGGAGTATCCGCGACTGAATTGCTAGGGTTTGGGAGTGGGTAAATCTGGAATAGCCTCAAAGAAGGTTTGAAACCGATTCCACATAGTTAATTTAATCGATAACTGGGTCTTTGTTACGAATCGATCGAGTAGATGTTGAGAATTGCAAAATTATCGAGCATCTATCATGGTTGTCAGATATTCTAGAAGTGCGCTGCAACAACTAATGTCTGGCTCACTCACAAAGTTCCGATCGCAGATTAATAAAAACCAGTCACTATGAAAATTCAACTAGAACAAAAACTGGACAATCATTCTTATCAATTATGCTGTGTAGCTTGCCAGCACTCATTTGCTAGTATGCGATTGCGGACTGTGTTGTGTCATGATAGTGGATCGATCGTCGGAGATGTATGTACCGACTGTCTCAAGCAGGGCACAAGCCAGATTCAGCGACAGTTCAGGGTTCGATCGATCGAATTATTTAAACAACATTTAATTGAGGACATCTCCTTATCGTCTTACCAACAAGCATTAGAACTTTCAGAATTGGCAACTCAGCCCTTAGTAATTCCCCGCTTTTATGCTCGGTGGTGGAAACAATTGTCAATTTTTGCAACAGAACCACAAGTTTCAGAAATGGCGCGGTAATTAGTTGATAGTTGACAGTTGACAGCGATTTCTTCCTCAAGGAAGAGGATTGAACCAATTTAGGAATTATAGTATTCCCCCTGGAAGGGGGAGGCTTTAAACCATATTTCTTGGTAAGAGCCAATATTTTGGCAACAGAAATACAAGCTTTAGAAATGGCGGAGTCAGAGATAATAGATCGTTGCCAAGTCGATTTAAATTTTGTAGGGTGGGCAATATCCACCTTGGCTAACAACCACAACGGAAATTGCCAACAAAGTTGGCTGGTTTGTGGCAATCGACATACTACTACTGACGGGTATTAAAACTGGGTAGATCGTGTCATAATTAACACCGTTGGCGGTGCCTCTTCATGTGAGCATCGACTTCAATTTTGATACGTTAACCTACAGTTTCATGTCTACTGTTTCAGATATTTGTGAATTTCAGGGCGTTGGGCTGCACTCTGGAGTCACTACCACCGTGAGAATTTTGCCGACAGAGGCAGGGCTGGGGCGTTATTTTGTGCGGGTAGATCTGCCCGATGCCCCCCAAATTCCGGCGCATATTACCAATGTCAGTCAAACTACCCTCTCTACCGAACTAACGGCAAATGGCGCATCGGTGCGGACTGTAGAACATTTACTCGCGGCATTAGCCGCGCTGGGAATTGAAGATGCGCGGATCGAAATCGATGGGGCGGAATTGCCGCTGCTAGACGGTTCGGCGAGAGTTTGGGTAGATCGGCTCATGGAGTCCCGAATGGAGGTTCCTAGCGCGGGGAGGGAGCCAGTACAGAGCCAGATTGCTACGTCTGGAATACTTACCGCGCCTGTCTGGATTCAGCAGGGCGAGATCTTTGTGGTCGCTTTACCATCTCCAGTGCTGCAATTTACTTATGGCATTGATTTTGATGTGGCTCCAATTGGCAAGCAGTGGCATAGTTGGCAACCCAGCCAGGAGGACTTTAGCACCGAAATTGCGCCAGCGCGGACATTTGCGATCGCCCATCAGATCGAACAGTTGCGATCGGCAGGATTGATTAAAGGTGGTAGCTTAGATAATGCACTAGTTTGTAACGATCGCGAGTGGTTAAATCCGCCATTGAGATTCCCAAATGAGCCATCTCGTCATAAACTATTAGACTTAATCGGCGATCTCAGTCTGCTGGGCAAATTTCCCCAAGCACATTTCCTCGCCTATAAGGCTAGTCACAACTTACATATCCAGTTAGCACAAAAGCTGCATGAAATGGGATATTAAATATAGCCAACAATCCACAACGCGCATTTATCAACCAACGACCAGTAAGTAAATAACTAAATATATAGGTCTAATGTCCACTACACTCGATCGATCTCAAGATATTATTGTCGCTGTCACTGAGCCAGCAGAACCAGATCTAGCAGAGCCAGTGAAAACTACTTTTAATATCAAAGAGATTCAGCAGCTCTTACCCCACCGCTACCCGTTTGCCCTAGTCGATAAGATTACCGACTATGTAGCCGGAGCCAAAGCTGTGGGTTTGAAAAATGTCACCTTCAACGAACCCTTTTTCCAAGGACACTTTCCTGGACATCCAATCATGCCTGGGGTGATGATTATTGAAGCAATGGCGCAAGTGGGGGGAATTGTCCTCACCCAACTCCCTGAATATAGCGGGGGTTTATTTGTATTTACCGGAATCGATCGAGTAAAATTTCGTCAGCAAGTAGTTCCTGGAGATCGATTAATTATGACAGTGGAACTCCAAGCCTTTAAACGTCGTCGATTTGCCAAGATGCACGCTCGTGCTGAAGTCGATGGTCAACTGGCTGCTTCTGGAGATCTCACGTTTGCTCTAGTAGAAGTGTGATTCAAATGTTGGCGATTGATGAGATGCAGCAGATAAAAGCGTGAGCCGCTTTCAACCACGGGCACAATAGTGAGTGAGGAACTAGTCTACTACCGAGCGGCTAACTTGCGATCGTCCCAATCTTGAAAAGGCTGATGCCATCGTCTCAGCAGATAGTGAAATACCAAAATCGTTCAACTGTGACTGAGGGAAATGGAATGAGCATCCAATCCATCCCAGTCGGTGCTGAAGGTTGGGTTCGCCACTATCAAACGAGCAAATGTGTAAAGCATATACATCATCGATAACCCAATGGCAGGATAATGACAAGATGGCTGGAGTAGCAATGTTAATGACACGAATTCATCCTACCGCTGTGGTGCATCCCAGCGCGGAACTCGACCCAACTGTACAGATTGGTCCCTACGCAATTATTGGCGAAAATGTGACGATCGGTGCTGGAACGACAGTTGGTGCCCATGCCATAATTGAGGGGCCGACTATTATCGGAGTTGGCAATCAGATTTTTCCTGGAGCGGCGATCGGATTGGATAGCCAGGATTTAAAATACAAAGGTGGTGAAACCTGGGTCAAAATTGGCAACTACAATCGGATTCGTGAGTATGTAACAATCAACCGCGCCACAGGTATCGGTGAAGCCACCACGATTGGCAATCACAACCTATTGATGGCTTATGTCCATGTTGCTCACAATTGCACGATCGAAGATAATGTCAAAATTGCCAACGCCACATCTTTAGCTGGAGACGTATACGTCGAATCAGAAGCTGTGATCAGTGGCGTACTGGGAATTCATCAATTTGTCCGCGTCGGTAGATTATCGATGATTGGCGGCATGACGAGGATTCAGCGAGATGTCCCACCATTTACCATCGTCGAAGGTACTCCCGCGCGCGTCCGCGTCATCAATGAAATCGGTTTGGAACGTGCTAGCTTTGCTCCCGCCGAAATCGCCATTCTCAAAAAAGCCTTTCGGACACTCTATCATTCACACAAACCGATCGGTCAAGCTCTCGACGATTTGGATTTATTCCCCAGCTACGAGAGCATTCAACACCTCCAAAGATTCTTGAAACTCTCGATCGAGGGTAAGAAGAACGACCCTGACAAAAATAGAGGTCCAATTCCTGGCAAATCAATAGAGCGCAAAAGCGAGTGAATACTGGCTACTAACTAGTTGAATTATCATAATTGAGCATTAATCCACCATCCACACTTCGGCTTCGCTCAGTGCAAGCCATCCACCATCCTGTGAAAACCATCTTCATTAGCACTGGAGACGTATCTGGCGATCTTCAGGGTGCATTACTCGTTACTGCTCTCCAGCAACTCGCCGCCAAGTCAGGTATCGACCTCAATATTGTCGCGCTCGGTGGTAGTAAAATGGCAGCAGCCGGAGCGAAGATCCTGGCGGATACCGTATCGATTAGTTCGATGGGCATTGTCGAGCACTTGGCTTATGTGCGACCCTCATTGCAAGCGCGCAGTCTTGCCAAACAGTATTTAAAAACCAATCCGCCAGATGCACTGATCCTAATTGATTATGTCGATCCAAATATAACGATCGGTAAATACGTCAAAAATCTCTTTCCGAATCTACCAGTTTACTTTTATATTGCCCCTCAGGATTGGGTCTGGCCGAGACAGCACAAAAGAGCAAAATTGATTGTAAGTTTTATCGATGAAATCTTTGCTGTTTTTCCCGTAGAAGCGCAATATTTTACCGAACAAGGAGCCAAAACAAAATTTGTCGGACATCCGTTAGTCGATCGAGTTGCAACTCTAACTAGTCGTGAAATTGCTCGCGATAAATTGGGAATTACTGATGAAGAAACCGCTGTCGCGCTGATTCCAGCTTCGCGTCAACAGGAATTAAAATATATTTTACCGAATATTTTTGCAGCCGCCCGTCAAATTCAAGAGCGATTACCTGCTGTTCGCTTTTGGATTCCGCTCTCTAGACCAGATTTTCAAGCAGAGATCGAAAGTCAAATTCAAGCATATCAAATCAATGCTACTTTAGTAACTGAAAATGCCGATCTCGTCTTAGCAGCAGCAGATTTAGCCATTACAAAATGTGGCACAGTTAGTTTGGAACTAGCGTTACTTAATGTGCCCCAAGTTGTGATTTATCGAGTCAGCAAGATCACAGCTTGGATTGCCAAACATGTAATCAAATTCTCAATTCCGTACATGTCCCCAACCAATCTGGTCGAAATGAAGTCGATCGTCCCAGAATTGATGCAAGATGATGCTAGTCCCGATCGGATTGCCGCAGAAAGTCTCGAACTACTCTTAAACTCAGACCGACGCGATCGGATGTTGGCTAATTATACCGAAATGCGTGCCGCTTTAGGCGATCGAGGTGTCTGCGATCGGGTCGCACAGGAAATATTCGCTAAATTTTAAAATGCGATCGATCTCTACAACAGAGTAGAGGGCAATCACTTGATTGCCCCTTATATTTTACTCTGGCTTACATCCGCAAACCGCATTAATAAAACTCGGTTATTGGCTTAAACCGAGTTTTTTGTAACAGGAGATACTAAAATTACTGATTATTCCCGTTAAGTTATGATACGCGAGGTCAAATTTTACCAACACCCGATCTGCGCCGCTTCAAGCTAGCAAGGATTACTGCCATGACAACAGCCACACCAGCCACCCAGAACAAGTTTGAGAGACTCAAATCAGAAAAAGACGGACTCAACCTCATCACCGAGCTAGAGGAATTTGCCCGCATTGGCTGGGAAGCGATGGATGAGACAGACAGGGAGCATCGATTGAAGTGGTTGGGCGTATTTTTTCGTCCCGTGACTCCTGGGAAGTTTATGATGCGATTGCGGGTACCGAGTGGGATTGCTACCAGCGACCAATTGCGAGTATTGGGTGATATTATTCAACGCTATGGGGATGATGGATGTGCGGATCTTACCACTCGCCAGAGTATTCAGCTTCGGGGACTAATGATTGAGGACTTACCGGAAATCTTCCGCAAGATGGCAGCAGTGGGACTCACTAGTATGCAGTCAGCAATGGATAATGTCCGTAATATTACAGGTTCTCCAGTCGCAGGGTTAGAAGCGGGGGAATTGTATGATACTCGCGAGATGATTCAGGAATTGCAGGATCGGATTATCAATAAAGGCGAGGGGAATCCTGAGTTTAGCAATCTACCACGCAAATTTAACATCGCGATCGCGGGTTGTCGGGACAACTCAGTTCATGCAGAGATCAACGATCTTGCCTTCGTCCCAGCATTTAAGGATGATGTATTTGGGTTTAATGTTTTGGTGGGGGGCTTCTTTTCTGGCAAACGCTGCGATGCAGCCATCCCGATGAATGTCTGGGTGGCACCTGAAGAAGTCGTCGAGTTTAGCTTGAGTATCCTGCGGTTATTCCGCGACAAGGGTTTGCGCGCCAATCGGATGAAAGCCCGCTTGATGTTTCTCATCGATGAATGGGGGATCGAGAAATTCCGCACCGAAGTAGAGCAAGTACATGGCAAAACTTTATTACCTGCGGCACCCAAAGATGAAATCGAATGGGATAAACGCGACCATATCGGCGTTTATCCTCAGAAACAAGCTGGGTTAAATTATGTGGGATTACACATCCCTGTCGGTCATCTCAAAGCAACGGATCTGTTTGAATTGGCACGATTGGCAGAAGTTTATGGAACGGGTGAATTGCGCGTTACTGTCGAACAAAATGCGATTATTCCTCATGTTGCCGATGAAAAATTAGCGACACTATTAAGCGAACCAATCCTCCAAAGATTCCAAGTCAATCCAGGAAATCTGAGCCGTACCGTTGTCTCTTGCACTGGTGCCAAATTTTGCAACTTCGCCATGATTGAAACCAAACAATATGCAGTATCAGTAATTGATGCTGTCGAAGCTAAAATTGATGTGCCGCAACCAGTGCGGATTCATTGGACTGGCTGTCCCAATTCCTGCGGTCAACCTCAAGTTGCCGATATCGGCTTGATGGGTGCTAAAGTGCGTAAGGATGGTCAAACCGTTGAGGCTGTGGATATCTTTATGGGCGGTACCGTGGGCAAAGATGCCAAGCTCGGTGAAAAGGTCATGAAAGGAGTTCCATTAGCAGATTTAGATAGTGTATTAATCGACTTATTAGTTGACAAATTTGGTGCGACTGCTATAAGTTGAGATCGATCGGATCTGACCCCATCCACATGTCTGGTTATTACTAAAATTTAGGGGACTTACAGGGGCACAGTTGACAATATACTTTTATACCGATCGAGAACTACCTTATGGTTGCTTCTCCAATTTTTCCAAGCATGAATTTGTGATGGACAAATTGTGGTGGTATACCACCGAACACTACTTCCAAGCCCAAAAATTTATCGGTACGCCTTATCTCGAACAGATTCGATCGATTCGGACACCTAATGATGCTGCTAAATTAGGCAGGAAACGCACATTTCCACTCCGCAGTGATTGGGAAGAAGTTAAAGACGAAATCATGTTTCGTGCGGTGTTGTGCAAATTTCAGATCCACCTGGATATTCGGGAGATTTTGCTGGGGACTGGCGATGAATCGATCGTCGAAAACGCACCAAACGATTACTATTGGGGCTGCGGCAAAGATGGTAGTGGCAAAAATCAGCTCGGCTTGACTTTAATGCGCGTCAGAGAGATATTAAAAGGTAGTTGAAAGTTGACACTTGAGTTTTGATAGGTCAGACGGCGCGGTTACATTCGGCTCAACAATCTTATGCCCTGGTTATTGCCACATACTACCTCTCTCCTCACCAAGAACCCCCCATAACTTAATGATTAAATCATGGCTGATAATTGGCGTTGTGGCGGTATTAGTTGCATTCGGGCTAGGGCGATTGAATACTCCCGAAGGATATCGCTGGTTCAATCGTCAACGCCGTCCTCAATGGCTGACATTTGAAGGGATGATTCCAGTGATTTGGACGGTGATTTTGATCTGTGGTGTGTGGTCGGCATACAATGTCTGGGAAGCAGCAGCGATCGCAAGTCCACCTTGGGGGATCATGGCATTATATCTACTCCTAGAGGTATCGATTATGCTCTACACGCCCTCAATGTTTTGGTTTCGCAATCTCAGAGCCGGAACTATTGTTGGTGCCGTAGGCTGGTTTATTGGGCTAATGCTGGCGATCGTGGTTTACCCGATTTCAAGTACGGCAACATTATTATTGATTCCATATCTACTCTGGAGTCCGATCGGTACCTATGTAACATGGGCAATGGAAGGATTAAATTCGGTCGAGCGGTGAAAGTTGCGCTCATTGTAGCCACTCTAGCCCCGATCCCCTTGTACAATAGCGATCGCGATAACTACTAAATACAGCATAGTACCAGCATCATGGGTGAAAATTTAACACAATTATTAGAACCGATCGCGAGTCAATTTCGCGCTCTCAATCTCCCCGAACTGCTCACTCACTGGGGACATCCCTTCTTTATGAGTATTGTGATGTTTGTGATGGGTGGATATGGTGCTTATGCTGGATGGAAAGGGAGAATATTGACAGCTAGCGATCCTCAAGCTGCGATCGAAAGTAAAACCAAGCATCGACAGGTAATGCCAGCAATGTTTGCTTTTATGGCAATCGGTGCGACTGGTGGGGTCTTATCTTTAGTCATCCAAAGACATGCTGTGATGGCGAGTCCGCATTTTTTGACAGCAACTATTGTCCTCACTTTCCTGGCAATCAATAGTGTAATTTCCTTTACTGGGTTCGGTGGGAATAAACCAGAACTGCGTAAGGTTCATGCCTATTTTGGCAGTACTATTATGGTGTTGATGGTCGTTCATGCGTTGATGGGGCTGAAATTAGGCTTATCGATTTAGAGTAGTGTCAGTTTAAATATACTATTGCTTAGTGTAGATCCAGGGTACCCACGAGGGGCACCCCTACACAGTTAACCTATAGCAGGGTGGATTATTGTCACCAGAGCAAATCTGAAACCCTAGTTCTTAGTCTTTAACCGCCCTCAAATAAATTTGCGGATGCGCGTTCGTTGGGTTCCCCAACGGTTGAGCGCACCAAGCAGGGGCTAACGGCAAAAGTTCACTGAAGTGAACTAAGAGACTTTTCTTTTGAGACGATTAATCCGCCCTGCTACACAATTCACCTGTAGGGGTGCCCCTCGTGGGTACCCTGGGTCTGCACTAAGCACTATTATATTTAAACTGGTGCAAGATGTGATTCAACCCTGCCGCCCTAATTTACTGCTGACAAACTCTCAGGCATACAAACATTCGTACCGCCCAAACCGCAATAACCGCCAGGATTCTTGGCTAGATACTGCTGATGATAAGCTTCGGCATAGTAAAATTCTGGTGCAGCGATAATTTCGGTCGTAATCTCCTTATGCCCTGCACTGTCGAGAGCCGATTGATAAGCTACTTTAGAAGCTTGGGCTAGTTGCATTTGAGCATCGGAGTAGCAATAGATACCCGATCGATATTGAGTACCTGCATCATTACCTTGGCGCATTCCTTGGGTAGGATTGTGGTTTTCCCAGAAGGCTTTGAGCAGTTGTTGATAAGTGATGACTTCAGGATCGAATACCACCAGTACGACTTCATTGTGCCCCGTCGCACCACTGCAAACCTCTTGATAGGTAGGATTTGGGGTACTTCCGGCGGCATAGCCGACAGCGGTAATATACACGCCTGCTGGAAGTTGCCAAAATTTACGTTCGGCACCCCAGAAACAACCCATCCCAAACATGGCTTTTTCCATCCGATCGGGATATGGTGGGGTGAAGGGATTACCATTCACATAATGTTTGGCAGGGAGAGCCATTTTTTCGGATCTTCCAGGTAATGCGTCTGCTGGAGATGGGATGGTTGATTTTTTACCACCGAAGAGGTTAGATAGCATAATTTTAGTTAATTTAGGTTGTCGTCACCAATTGCTTCACAGCCCAAATAGTCTGCATAGATCGGGCTGAAAGCGTCTAGTTCTCTATTCACTCTAACGCATCTGCTTCTCTACAGAAGATAAGGATCGAGCCTTGAAAATACGACTTGACAACCTCATCGATACCTCGTCGGGACATTGACTATCCCTGACGACACGAGGTACCAGTTGACAGTTGACAGTTGACAGTTAAAATTTTCCAGCCCCTAATCCCTAATCCCTGTCCCCTCACCCCCAATCTAACCCTATGGGTAAAAATGACATCAAAGAATCTAGTCTGTTGCATCAACGCTTGAAAACTGCGTTGCACGATGGGATCAAGGTTTGGTTTGAAACCTGCGACAAAAGTTACTTTGGTGTACCGATTGGACTCGATCGAGATTTTGTGGAAGTATTAATTTTAGTTCCAGGTAGTGAGGAGGATTCGACGGAGTACATTTTCCAACGAGTCACCTGGGTAGTGAGATTGTCTTCGATTTCGGCGATCGCTTACCCTTCAGAATACTGGTCTACCGATCGCTTGGATAGTCTCTTAAATAAATCCCCACTGAGTACAGATAGTTAAATTAATTGATAATTGATAATTGATAATTGATAATTGGGGTTTTAAGATAGGGATTTAGACCCTTACTCTCTGTTGACAGTCGAGCGATTTAGTTTAGGCTTAGGGATAATTCGCTGTTGTTAGCTGCCCGATCTATGCAACATTGCAACTTTTGGGCTAGAACTTGGACGTGAGGTTCTTTCATCAGCGAACTGTGATCGCCAGGAAGATGACAAGTTTCGATCCCGCCCAAAATCAGCTCGTCCCAACCCAGTTGTGGATGTAAATCGATATATTGAGACTGGTAGTTGCTCCAAAACAGAGTAGCTTGTCCTGAATAAACTTGAGGTTGATAATCCTTTCTCGCTTGCAAGTTACAGTCCAAAATAGCTAGCAATTCAGGTTTTAACATGTCGAGATTGGATAATTTAGTTATCAGCTCATCTCTATACTCCATTTTTTTACGATAAAATACTATGTCGATAAAATAGTCGATCTGCTGTTGTAGCCTAAATTGTTGCAATCTATTTGCATGAACGCTTAGTCCTTGCAAAAATGGTAACTTAACTTGCTTGAGTGTCGGAGATCTGATATCCACTAAACCTAACCAAGCCACCTTTTGACCTCGCGCTGTGAGCTGTCTAGCGATCTCAAAGGCGATCGCTCCACCAAAGGAGTAGCCTACTAAAAAATACGGGCCATGCGGCTGGATAGTTTGGATCGATCGGATAAAGTTACTCGCCATGTCTTCAATCCGATCGAGTGGCTGTTTTTCCCGATCGAGTCCTTGTGCTTGTAGCCCATAAATAGGTCGTTCCAGATCCAGTTTTGTGACTAAATTATAATAGTCAAATAAATTACCACCCATCGGATGAATACAAAATAAAGGGGGTTTATTTCTACCCGCTTTGAGCAAAACTAATGGCGACCAAGTAGTCGATCGTGGTTGACGGAGTGTATCGGCAAGTGTGGCAATTGTTGGCGATTCCAGCAGAACACTGAATAGTATGTGTTTTTTCCAAATCCGCTCGATTTGGGCAAACAATTGTAGTGCGATCGGCGAATGTCCGCCCAGATCGAAGAAATTGTGATTAATACCAAAAATAATTAATAGTATGACGATCGCCAAGAATGTATTTATGAGTAAAATTAGCTATTCTTTTAATGCGTACCGATTGGCTAAATAAATCCCAAATATAGTAGTATCAACTAAAGCTACAAAACGTGATGTTGTCTGATATTGCAACTCAGACCAGATTGTGGAAATAACTGTCAATCCTGCCAGTAATGAGACATGTATAGACCAGTGACCAGTGGGGATTTAAACCTCTGATTCTTTTTAAATTGCTCGATCGTCGATCGTCTAATGTCTGAGAATTGATTCATGAACTGGGGCGACGATCGATTCTGAAGCTAACTCTGGTGGAGCTGGCTCCCATAGACTGAGCAAAATAGCATTACTACCATTACCTACCACGTTTAGCACAGTCTTGAAACCATCAGTCAATCGATCGATCCCTGCAACAATCGCAATCCCTTCTAATGGCAATCCCGCCGCAGATAGCACCGTCGCCATCGTAATCAATGCCGAACCAGGTACGCCAGGAGTACTAAACGAAACTAAGAAACTACTAAGTCCGATCGCAAACAACAGCGATGGGGTAATTGGCACATGATAAATTTGAGCGATAAAAATGGCATTAAATCCTTGGAGAATAGTTGCTCCATCACGTTTTAATGCTGTACCTAAAGGTAAAGAAAAACTGGCAATCTCCGATCGCAATCCATAACCTTCCTGCATATTTTGTAATACCATCGGCAAAACTGCATTGGAACTCGCAGTCCCAAAGCCTAGAAAGAATGATGGAATCAGACTGCGAAAAAACTTACCAGGTTTGGCTTTAAGTAATGTCAACAGAATTAGATAAAATCCTGCCATGATCAGCGTCGCAATTAATAGCCCCAATACATACAAAGACAGCCGTACGATCAATCCCAACCCCTGTGTGGCAATCGTCGAACTAATCAGCGCAAATACGCCCACAGGTGCAGCATATAAAATCACTGATAGCACTTTTTCACTGATAGTATAGATACTCTCCAACAACTCCACAAACGGCTTGGCTTGTGCTTGTGCCATTTGAATTCCGGTACCAAATAGAGCCGCCGAGAAAATGATTTGCAAGAGATTACCACTACTAAGTGCGCCCAATGGATTAGTCGGTACCAGACTGACGAGCCAATCGATCGCATCTGGGGCTACAGTAGCCGCAGTTGTGGCTGGTACTGTAAATCCCGTCACCCCCGCACCAGGTTGCAAACATAACGCCACAGCCATGCCGATACACAGTGAGATCAAACTCGTCACGACATAACAAGTCATCAGCTTCAATACATATCTCCCAACTTGCCCCGTACCCTGAATCCGGTTGACACCCAGAATTAAGGATGAGAAGATCAACGGCACGACGACGAATTGAATAATTCGCAAAAATCCAGCCCCGATTGGTGCGAGTAAATACCGATCGAATGGTTCGATCGCCATCGGAAATGTAGTATTCAAAACAGTCCCAAACATCATGCCGACGGCAAGGGCAGTGAGGATTAGTGTAGACAAACTCATAGGTAGAGGGTAGAGGGTAGAGGGTAGCGGGTAGCGGGTAGCGGGTAGCGGGTAGCAGGTAGAGGCGTTATGGATGATTGCTGAATTTGTATGGCTTTGACATCTGTGCGGGAATAGGGCATCAATCAAAACTTAGCACAAAAATTTATAAGACCTGTTGCGCCAGCGGCGAAGTTTCATCCAAGAGCCAACATACTAATCCCAAAACTACCCCTAAAGCCCAAAGCCTACCTCTACCCCTAAAGCCTAAAGCCTACCTCTACCCCTAAAGCCTAAAGCCTAAAGCCTAAAGCCTAAAAATTAAGACATTCGATCGTTGTCAGTTACGGAAGGATCGTGCTTAACTGAGTCGAAACCATTATAAGTAACGGAAATATCCCTGTGCTAGCCAGAGTTTGGAGTGCAACAATTATCGGCATCGATGCAGTAAAAGTGGGCGTTGAGGTAGATGTCGCCACTGGGTTGCCAGGGATTACCGTTGTGGGGTTGCCAGATATCGCCGTGCAAGAGAGCAAAGAGCGCGTCAAAACAGCGATTAAAAATGCTGGTTCCGCCTATCCGATCCGCCGGATTGTCGTCAACCTCACGCCCGCAGATTTACGTAAGGAAGGCCCCAGCTTCGATTTACCCATCTGTGTGGGCATCCTCGCCGCCTCAGACCAGGTAAGCGGGGAACTATTGGGGGATTACCTATTTTTGGGCGAACTGTCCTTAGACGGCAGTTTACGGGCGGTTACAGGGGTGCTATCGATCGCCGCCGCCGCCCAGAAAATGGGAATTACTGGATTGGTAGTACCAGCCGCCAATGCTTGCGAAGCGGCTGTCGTGCAAGGCATCCAGGTATATGGCTTAGAAGATCTCGCCCAAGTCGTCGCCTTTCTCAATCATCCCGAACAATTTGAGCCAGTCAAAGTAGATGTCACGGGGAGACTAGCCCAACCCCAATTAGATTATGCCGACTTGCACGATGTCAAAGGACAAGCACACGCCCGTCGCGCACTCGAAATCGCCGCAGCCGGAGGACACAATCTGATTTTCGTCGGGCCGCCAGGTAGTGGTAAAACGATGTTAGCGCGGCGTTTGCCTGGAATTCTCCCGCCCCTGTCATTTTCCGAAGCAATGGAAGTCACGCAAATTCACTCCGTCGCTGGCTTACTCAAAGAGCGCGGTTTTCTCGTCTGCGACAGACCTTATCGTAGCCCGCATCACTCGGCTTCTGGCCCAGCCCTTGTCGGTGGCGGAACGTACCCTCGTCCTGGCGAGATCTCCCTCGCCCATCGGGGCGTATTATTTCTCGACGAACTCACAGAATTCAAGCGCGATGTCCTAGAATTCTTGCGTCAACCGCTAGAAGATGGACACGTCACCATCTCCCGTACCC
>ENA-OFCD01000698-OFCD01000698.1-metagenomes-genome-assembly--contig:-NODE-698-length-19995-cov-3.628134_pt1 | contig 19995 bp, 17 predicted proteins | sample MGYA00153392_OFCD01 | MGnify analysis MGYA00153392
TTGAAGCGGCGATTGAAAAGCGGATGGGAGAGCCTTGGCAACGCCCTACCGGTCGGAATGTTGGGCGGGTTATCAATGATGACTCTGCGGCTGAACGCTATATATTCCATCTCTTAAATTCCCTCACAACTAATCTCGCTGGGATCAAGGTAGTTGTGGATTGTGCAAATGGCGCCTCATCACGGGTTGCTCCACGCACCTATACGCGGGCGGGCGCTGAAGTTATTGCGGTATCTAATAACCCCGATGGGTGGAACATCAATGAGAATTGTGGATCCACTCATCTGGAAAATCTAAAGGCGAAGGTACTTGAATTAGGGGCGGATCTTGGAATCGCTCATGATGGTGATGCCGATCGATGCTTGGCAATCGATAGTAATGGCAACGAAGTCGATGGTGATTTCATCATGGCAATCTTGGCTGCCGAATGGCAGAGCCGTGGCTTACTTAAAAACGAGACGATCGTCGGTACTGTGATGAGCAACTTAGGATTTTTTAAGGCCATGGAATCTCTAGATATTAATGTAGAAACCACCGCTGTGGGTGATCGCTATGTACTAGAAAAGATGCTCTCCGATGGTTTCGTTCTTGGCGGAGAACAATCGGGCCACATCATTATGCGCCATTATGCGAACACGGGTGATGGTCTCTTAACCGCTCTTCATTTAATGCAAGCGATTAAGCGCAGCGGTAAATCTCTTTTCGAGTTAAGCCTCGTGATGGAGCGTTTCCCGCAAGAACTTATCAATGTAAAGGGTGTTGCCAAGGAGAGACTCGCGAGCTCCAATAAGTTACAGAGTGCAATTATTAAAAAGCAGGAAGTTCTGGGGTCGAGTGGACGAATATTGGTTCGCGCCTCGGGCACTGAAAGCCTCGTTCGCGTAATGGTTGAAGCGCAGAGCGCGCAACTTGCTCGGCAGATAGCCGAGGAATTGGCCGCTCTAGTAAGATCTGAACTCTCGTAACTTTCCTTCACGTCATTTAAAGGAGCACCCGCCATGTGTGGCATTGTCGGATACACCGGTAAGGCCTTGGCTCTCTCACCAGTTCTCGAGGGTTTGCGTCGGTTGGAATACCGGGGGTATGACTCTGCGGGTATAGCCCTCGTCGTCTCGCAGGGTGAACCTCTATGGATAGAAAAGCGTGCAGGTAAACTCTCCAATCTTGAGTCCAGCCTTGGAACTGTAAATCCTGTTGCTCACTCTGGAATTGGGCACACCCGTTGGGCTACACACGGTGGACCGACCGATCTCAATGCTCACCCACATCTCGATAATGAGGGAAAACTTGCCCTTATCCATAATGGGATTATTGAAAATTATGTTGAGTTGCGCCAACTCCTAGAAAAGCGCGGGCATATTTTCCTCTCCGAAACCGATACCGAGTCAGTCGTTCACCTTCTGAGTGATGCCCGTAAATCACATGGTGGGGATCTGGCTGCGGCTATGCGCGAAGTCTGTGGTCAGCTTCGTGGCTCCTTCACTCTTCTGGCTTTACATAGCGATGAACCAGGACGAATCGTTGGAGCACGCCGTAATTCGCCTTTGGTCGTCGGCGTTGGGGATGGAGAGAACTTCTTGGCATCTGACGTCGCGGCATTTATTTCTCACACTAAGCGGGCGCTTGAACTTGGTCAGGATGAGGTGGTAGATATCACCGCAAATTCAATAACGGTGACCGACCTTAAAGGTAACGTCGTAGTGCCTCGCGAGTATGAAATCTCCTGGGATGCATCGGCCGCCGAACGAGGAGGCTATCCACACTTCATGCTCAAAGAGATTTATGAACAACCAAAGGCGATCGCCGATACCCTAATCGGTCGCACCGCTGGACTCGATGCCGAAATTACAAATGGAATAGACCTGGAAGGAATCTCGAAGGTTGTCATCATCGCTTGTGGCACCGCCTATCACGCTGGCTTGGTAGGAAAATATGCCATCGAGAAGTGGGCCAACGTTCCAGTAGATGTGGAACTCGCCTCTGAATATCGGTACCGCGAGCCGGCCGTCGACTCCACCACGCTGGTGATTCCTATCTCGCAATCTGGTGAAACCATGGATACTTTGATGGCTCTGCGCTACGCAAAATCACACGGAGCCCGCATCTTCTCGGTCTGTAACACCAACGGCTCTACGATTCCTCGTGAGTCACACGCTGTTTTATACACCCATGCAGGACCTGAAATCGCGGTAGCCTCTACAAAAGCCTTTGCAACACAATTGATAGCCATGTATTTGATCGCCCTACACCTTGGTCGGGTGCGAGGAGTTGTCACCGAAGAGTTTTACTCCCAACTCGGAGCAGAAATTGCTGACCTTCCGGATAAGGTGGAACAAGTTCTTGAAACGGTTGAACCTTTGCGGGAACTCACCCGGGGGTTCAAAGATGTAAGTTCGGTACTATTTCTGGGTCGCCACGTTGGATATCCAACAGCGCTTGAAGGTGCACTTAAGTTAAAAGAATTGGCTTACATGCACGCTGAAGGCTTTGCCGGTGGAGAGTTAAAACATGGACCCATTGCGCTCATAGATGAAGGTACCCCCGTCATCGCGATCATGCCCCCACTCCACACGCCGCTCTACGAGAAGATGGCGAGTAATGTGCAGGAGGTTAAGGCTCGAGGTGCGATCGTGATCGCTATCGGAGATAGCGACCTGCACAGCGCGACTCACAATATTCGCATCCCGACTTCACACGATTTCCTTCAACCTGTTTTAGCCGTAGTTCCACTTCAAGTTATTGCCTACGAGATGGCGGTGGCTCGCGGAAATGATGTGGATCAACCTCGTAACTTAGCGAAGTCGGTCACCGTCGAATGATTTGGGGCTCGCTGGAAGAACAACGCCAGCGGGAGCGCAACCGTGCAATAAAAATATCGCTTGTTTTATTTGCGGCATTTCTGCTTGTCACTGAACAAGTTCTCACCAAGAGTTTTCTCTACCAGCTCGATCACAAGATCAAAGGTATTAGGCACCATACCTTTCGAGGAATGTCTAGCCATCTATTGCTCGCCCTGGATGATCTGGGCCTGCGTAGTCTTACGGCTACCTGCCTCTTGATTACAGCGGTACTTCTTGCGTATCGCTTTAAATCTTGGAGGCCAATCATTTTTTCCTTGGCTGCGCTCCTACTTCTAAACGGAGTAGTAGGGGTCGCGAAAATCATTTTTGGTCGTTCGAAACCCAGGCTGGGTCTAGATGTGTACCACAGTGGGATAGTCGGCTCTTATCCCAGCGGTCATTCCTCTAATGCCCTATTGACTTGGGGAGCGTTGGCCTATTTGATCTATCGCTATACCCAATTCGGCGCAAAGCGGTTACGGGCGCTTTACCTCTTAGTGGGAGTTGTTGCGAGCACGGTATGCCTAGTCTCATTGATTCGAAATACTCATTGGTTTAGCGATCTTATCGGGGGGGCATTTTTAGGGGGCTCTATTCTTGTTTTTTTAATTGCCGCAGATCGAGCTTGGCCTTCACAGAGGCAGCCGTCATGATCGAAGGAATTGGAATAGATGTCGTTGATATCGCTCGCTTTCAGGAGTCTTTAGAACGAACACCCACCATGAAGGAGCGAATCTTTACAGAGCGGGAAAGGGAGTTAAAGCTCCCCTCGCTCGCTGCTCGCTTTGCGGCCAAAGAGGCGCTGGTTAAGGCGCTCGATGCTCGAGAGCTCTTCTCTTGGCAAGATGCAGAGGTCATTAATGAAGAATCGGGAAAGCCGACATTTAAATTTACCGGCGCCCTTGCAGAGCGAGTCGCAGGTACCCGGGTTCATCTGACTCTCTCACACGATGCGGGTATCGCTTCGGCTATGGTCGTTATTGAGAGAATTTGATATGCGCGCCTTTGTCCAAGTAGATCTCTCTGCGATAGCCAGGAATATTGCTGAGCTAAGAAGCCGCACAGAATCAGAAATCATGGCGGTGGTTAAGGCCGATGCCTATGGACATGGATTGATTCCGGTGGCCACAACAGCAATTGATTCTGGCGCAACCTGGCTCGGTACCGCACTTTTAGCAGAGGCCATAGCCCTTCGGGGGGCGGGTGTTGAAGTACCAATTATCGCTTGGCTGACACCACCCCATGAAGATTTTGAAAGTGCTCTTCGATTAAATATCGATCTTTCAGTCTCTTCAATTCAATTATTTGAAGAGATATTGGAGTGTGCGGCTCGCCTGGGAATCAAACCGAGGATCCACTTTGAAGTCGACACCGGAATGCGACGCGGAGGAGTCTTGGGGGAGTGGGATGAATTCGTATTATTTGCTCTTGAACGAGGTGATAGTTATTCACTAGTTGGTGTCTGGTCGCACTTTGCTTGCGCCGATGAACCTTTAGCGGAATTTAATGAAATTCAAGAGCAGGATTTTCACATAAAAGTCGCCTTATTGCGCGCCGCTGGTCTGAACCCTGAATTCATCCACTTAGCCAACTCCGCCGCTACTTTGAGTCGCCGCTCCGCTCACAACTCGATCGTGCGTTTAGGAATTGCCATGTATGGACTCTCGCCAGATATAACAATGATGGGAGATGCTTCAAATTTCAAACTACGCCCTGCCATGGTTGTTAAAGCTCAGTTGCATTTAGTTAAAGCGGCGAAGATGGGGGATGCGGTTGGATATGGCGGATCTGAAGTATTGACCCACGATACAAAACTTGGGGTAGTTGTCATGGGCTATTCCGATGGGCTGCCGCGCTCTGCATCGAATCGAGTAGGGGTCTCATTTGATGGTCAGAAGGCCCCGCTCGTAGGCCGAATCTCAATGGATCAATGCGTAGTGGATTTAGGTCTGCGCTCAACCGCGCAAGCAGGAGATTACGTAACGGTGATGGGCGCTGACGGGTATTCCATAGATGAATGGGCGGCCGCGGCAAATACTATTAATTATGAAATAGTCACACGAATTGCCTCTCGAGTACCTAGAATCTACCAACTTAGGTAAGACTCAATGGTGAAGGGTGGTTATATGCATAGCCCCTCCTCGCTACGGATGGAGGGTGTCAGCGTCGACTTTGGCGGTCTACGCGCACTTTCGGAAGTTTCCATCGAGATAAACCCGGGGGAAGTTGTTGGGGTTATTGGACCCAACGGAGCAGGGAAGACAACGCTCTTTAATGTTTTGAGTGGGTTAGTGGTACCAACGACTGGCTCTCTTTTTATTGGTGGCACGCTGCGCAAGTGGCCCAAGATCCACGAACTCACGCAGCTGGGTCTCTCTCGCACTTTGCAAGGGGTGGGTCTCTTTAGCGAACTCTCGGTTACTGAAAATTTACTGGTGGGAGCGGCTCACCTGCAAAAGAGCCACTTCGCCAGAGCGCTCTTTGGCCTTGAAACTTCTACAGAACGAATAGTTCGAGAGCGCGTTGAACGAGTGCTGAGTGAGTTCGATCTCGATGACTATGCCAGCCGACCTGCTGGCTCCTTGCCATATCCCGTTTCAAAACGTGTTGCGCTGGCTCGAGCGCTTATGAGCGATCCCTCCACTCTCATCCTTGATGAACCTGCTGGTGGTCTGGGTCTCGACGATATTTCCTGGCTAAAAGAGTTTGTTCTTCGATTCCGAAAAGAGCACTCGGTTCTCCTGGTAGAGCATCATATGGATGTCATCATGAGTGTATGTGATCGTATCTACGTTCTAAACTTTGGTCAGCTAATCGCCCACGGAAGCCCTGATGAGATTCGCAACGATCCAACTGTAATTACCGCCTACCTGGGCAGCGAGGCAACACATTGAACGCGGTTAATAACGGGCTGATCGTTACTAACTTATCGGTCAATTTTGGGGCGGTGAATGCCATTCATGATCTCTCCTTTAAAATTTTTCCGGGCGAACTTGTCGCGGTTATCGGAGCCAATGGCGCTGGCAAGAGCACCCTAATTCGAACGCTTAGTGGATTAGTACAAGCCTCAGGAGGAGACGCGCGTTGGAATGGCTCTTCTCTCTTGGGCCATAAACCAGAGGAGTTAGTGCGGCAGGGCATCGTTCATATTTCAGAGGGTAGATCGGTCATCCCTGAATTAACCGTCTCTGAAAATTTGGCGCTCGGTGGCCTGTGGAGGCGAGATAAGAGCGATGTTGCAGTTGCTCTTCGAGAAACGCTGGATATTTTCCCGGCGCTGTCTAGCCGTTTAAGTCAGCGAGCGGACTCACTCTCTGGCGGGGAGCGACAAATGTTGGCGATTGGTCGAGCCTTGATCTCTAGGCCAAAACTCCTTCTTCTAGACGAGCCTTCGCTGGGGCTTGCTCCACTGATTATTGAAGAGATCTTCCGAGTTATCAATCAATTGCGAAAGCAATTTGGACTCACGGTGCTCTTAGTGGAGCAGAATGCACGAAGCGCCTTGAAGATTGCTGATCGTGGGCTGATTCTAAATCTCGGCGTGTTAGTAGGTAGCGGTGCATCGGCGGAACTCGTCGCCGATCCACAATTAGCGGCTACATACTTGGGATTTTGATTATGTTTATCGACACGCTACTCATAGGGGTAAGTAGTGGAGCGATCTACTCCCTCATGGCTCTCGCCTTAGTCTTGGTATGGAGATCAACTCGCGTAGTGAACTTCGCCCAATCTGGTCAGGCGGTCTTCTCTACCTATATCGGATATGAAATCACCGTAAGAACTCACAATTATTGGATCTCACTTCCTTTAGCCATTCTATGCGGAGCGATTTTGGGCTCTGCCGTGGACTTCTTGTTTTTGAGATTTCTGGCACAGCGAGCGAAGGTTGGTCCTGTTGCTGAAATAGCTCCAGTGATCGCCACGCTCGGGCTACTTGGCCTCTTGCAGAGCCTCCTTGGATTGATATGGGGTAATGCTTTTCTGCAGTATGCATCACCACTATCCGCCAAGGGGTTTACCTTCGGTACCCACACCATCCCCTTCTCCCCTCAAAACCTATTCATTGTGATAGCCGCCGCTGGTGTTCTTCTTTTCTTCGGAATTATTTTTAAATACACCGGCTTGGGATTGGCCCTACGCGCTGCAGCGTTTCAGCCAGAAATTGCCCAGCTAGCGGGAGTTCGAGTAAGTCGGGTGCGCAATATCGGCTGGGCTTTTGCTGGAGCGACTGGAGCAGTGGCAGGGGCGGTCATCACCCCCACCTCTACCCTTTCGCCAAATTCACTAGACCTTCTCTTTGTTTCTGGATTTATTGCAGCGGTGATTGGCGGTCTCGACTCTTTGGTTGGCGCCGTTATCGGGGGGTTAGTGCTTGGTATTGGGTTTTCGTTTATCTTGCAATACATCGGTAATTCGGTGACATTCTTAGTTGGATTTATCATTTTGATGATTGTACTTTTAGTGAGACCGCGAGGAATCTTTGGTCGCAAGTTAGGACGCCATGCTTAGAAGCCTTCACTCTCCAAGATCGAGAGCTCTCTTATTTCTTCTCATCGGCCTTGCTTTACTTGGCGTGAGCGTTTTCATTGGAGAGTTACGTGCCTACCAGGGTGCGCAAGTCGCGGTCTATGTAATTGCTATCTCCTCGATCGTTCTTCTCACTGGATATTCGGGACAGATCTCCCTTGGTCACGGAGCGGTGATGGCGATGGGTGGATATGGAGCCGCGCTCTCTTTCTCGTTGTGGCACGTACCATTTGAGCTGGCGCTTCTTGTTGGAACGTTGGTCGGCACGGTTGGAGGATTTATTTTAGGTGTTGCAGCCGCTCGGTTATCGGGACCCTATCTCGCCGGATCCACTCTCGCCTTAGCCGTCGGTTTACCGACCCTTGCGGATCAATTCCATGTACTAGGTGGTGAGCAAGGTTTAAATTTTGATATCGGCGATGCTCCACAGTGGGTTAGGAGGCTGGGCGGGAGCGATTTCTCGCAGTACAAATGGTTCTTCTGGATCACCACGATCGTTGCACTTCTCACCCTTTGGGCTATAACAAATTTGTTACAAAGTAGTTATGGAAGAAATTGGAGAGCTGCCAGAAATAACGCCGTAGCAGCTGGTTTGGCGGGGATTAATGTAGCTCGAGGGAAAGTTTTGGCATTCACCGTGAGTTCCGCGCTGGCGAGCCTAGCGGGCGCCCTCTTTGGGTTACTTCTCGGATTGGTGACCCCAACAGCCTTTCCACTCTCTCTTTCATTTGCCATCGTCACAGGCGCGGTGCTTGCGGGCGTAAGCAACCTCACGGGTAGCATTCTCGGCGGAGTAGTTCTTGTTGCCATCCCTGAACTTTCAGGAGCGCTTGCAACGCACCTGGGCAATTCGCAGAAAGTAACTGCGAATTTACCGGGACTTCTTATGAGTTCTTTGCTGATTGTTGTGGTCTTGTTTATGCCAAACGGATTGCGGCTTAGTAAAGAATACCCTCAATGAAAGGAAGAACATGCTCGTTCATCGTCGCACGAAGCGCAGAAGGAAGGTACTAACTTTAGTAGCATCTGCTGCTCTGGTTATGAGTGCTCTACCGGTACATGCAGTAAATCTCGCGAAGAGGGACGGAGTTACCTCCTCCACAATTACGCTTGGTATTACCTCTCCTCTCACCGGCGCAGCGGCCCCTGGCTACAACAAGGTGCCCTACGCCATGCAGGCCTATTTCAATTATGTTAATGACAATGGCGGTGTTAATGGACGTAAAATTAAATTGATAATTAAGGATGATGCCTATAACCCAGTTTTGGCAAAGTCGGTCACCAACGATTTAGTGCTGCAAAATAAGGTACTAGCAATTGTTGGCTCTTTGGGTACTGCCGAGAATGAAGCGACTACCCGATTTATTAATGATCATGGGGTACCGCGCCTCTTCGTAAATACTGGATATAGTGGTTTCGCTAACGCGTCGAAATATCCAACGACTTACACGCTGCTTCCTTCATATGTAATGGAAGCCAAGATCATGAGCCAATACATCAATGATAATTTTGCCGGAAAATCTGTGGCGATCATCTATCAAGATGATGACTTTGGTGCGGATGCTCTGAAGGGTTTTGCGACGGCTGGTACAAAGTTTGTAGCAAAAATTCCTTACGCGAGTGGCTCACAAGCAGATCCAACGGTCGTGGGAAAATGGATCTCGGGGTTAGCTCAACTAAAGCCTGATGTAACGATTATGTTCGGCGTTTCATCAGCATCTGCTGCGGCTCTTGGAGGGGCATATAAAGCCGGCTTCAAGACACAGTGGATCCTCGGATCCGTTGGAGGCGATGGAACAACGATCGCTACGGTCGCTGGAAAGAGTGCTCTCGGCCTACTCTATGGAGCGATCGGTGCTTCATTCTTACCAGCACCGACAGATATAACCGATCCTTACGTGGCACAATTCCAGGCCATAAACGATAAATACAATGCCGGTGCTGCATTTGATAACAACGTACTTGTTGGAATGAACACCGCAATGGTCACTGTCGAAGCGCTTCGTGCAGCAGGGGCTAACCTCACCCGTGCTTCACTACTAAGGGCAATTGCAAAGAGTGGTTCGACATTTGCTTCTGCTGGATTTGCACCACTTGGGTATAGCGCGACTAGCCACATCGGTTATAACGGCTACTGGTTTGGGACTTATGGACCAACAGGAGCGATTAAACCCGTTGGCGGTGTTTACACCTTGTACACGACCGATTCAGGTGCAGGAGCAGTCAAAAAGACAGCTAGCAAACGACCTGACATGCCAGCGAAGGGATTGCCAAACAACTAATGAAAAATCTATTCAGTATGAAGAGAATTGCGATACTAGGTAGCACAGTGCTTGCGCTGGCTACTACCTTGGTGCTCCCCACAGCCGCCAGTGCCGCACCGGCCTGCGACGGCAAATTTCCAGTTCAATCATGTGTTGGAGCAACCAGCGATGGTGCTCCATATGTGATTCAAGTTCCCGCAAATTACAACGGAACTGCCTACCTCTGGTCGCACGGGTATCGGTCTAACGTGGACCTCCCCGCAGCAATTCCATATGTAGGTGGCTACAAGGTCACTAATACTCCAGAACCTGGACCGGTCGTCGGTACAGACATATCCGTTATTAAGTATCTGCTCAGTAAGGGATATGCGGTTATGGGTTCTGGTTTTGCCCGTCAAGGTTGGAATGCAGATTCTGGTGTTGCCACCGATGAGGAACTCATCACAACCTTTAAAGCGAAATTTGCAACTACCACTCACATCATTGCGTGGGGTATCTCCCTCGGAGGCTTTATCACCCAGACACTGGCTGAGAAGGATGCCACCGTTCTCTCTGCCTCTGGCCCGCTCTGTGTCGCTTCCCCAACAGTGGAAGCTGAATTGCAGATGGCTGGAGATTTCTTGTGGGGGCTTAAGACCTTCTTTGATCCCTCCATCAAGGCAGGGAATTATTCAGCTGGAGCTGCCGGATATGCAGAGGCGATGGGCGATCTAGGTAAAGTCTTCACAGTTCTTGGCAAGCTGCAGGCGAACCTTGCCTCTGGCGCCTGGCCAGATACTTCCCCCGCGGCGATTCACGCCTCTGGCGTGGATCAGATTCCAAGTCGCTCGGCGCTGTTGCTCCTTGGTCTCATGGCCGGACTTCCAACTCAGAGCGCTCACTTTGATTCAACCACGGGTCCAGGTTCGCCAAACAGCGGTGCGTATACCTCCTTTGCGGCTGCGGCTAGCCCTGCACTTGCGATAGTGGAGAATGCTGCGACCGCGGCTGTCCTAGGCGTTCTGATCACATACGATGTTGAGTTGCAATCAGGTGGTGCGATCTTTGATAACACCAAGACTGACTACGCTGCTCGCGTTGCCTCCGAGTCGACCATCTTCAATGCTGGGTTGAGTGGCGCCACCGCTACCGCTGGACTCTTGGGATATCTCGCCCAAGCTCCTCGGGCAACGGCTAGTCCGACAGCGCTCGCAAAGATGCGCTCGCTGGCTCAGTGGACGGGCAAGGTAAACGTGCCAACAGTCTCTATGACCGGTGTTGCTGATCCAGTGACTCCCGCAGGAGATCTGACTTACCTGGCGCAGCAATATGCCAAGCAATGGGAGAGCGCTCATAAGGCGACCCTAGGTAAGGGACGTCCCCCATATGATCTGATCGCTCTCTTTGGAACGACACCAGCTCACTACACGACCTTCACGGCCACTGGTGCTCCAATCACAAGTGTTCCATCGGCAAATGGAACTGACCATTGCAACTTCAGCGTGAAGCAGTACATTGCAGTGGCCGACATGTTGGCCTATGCATCAGCGAGTGGAAAGAATCTATCTGGAGGGGCGCTATATACCGCGGTCCGCAAGATGGGTGGAACCACGCGGGATCTGCACTTTGCTCCCGCACTGCCAAAGTTCTACGCCGAGGATTAATAACGGTTAGAACTTGATTGTGAAATGGCCCCGTGAACTCTGACGGGGCCATTTTCTATTAACCTTCAACCATGTCTCGCCAAACCAAACTCGTAAGTTCTGCAATAGAAATGCAGAATTTGGGAGAAGAGATAGGGCAGAAACTTCACGCTGGTGATGTTGTTTTATTGCGCGGAGAGTTGGGCGCTGGAAAGACTACTTTTACCCAAGGGGTAGGGCGTAGCTTGGGGATAGAGCAGATGACATCACCCACCTTTGTCATCTCGAAGATTTATGCGAGCGTCATTCCATTGGTCCATGTCGATGCATATCGACTGCTGGGAGATGAAATGGCGATCTTTGATGATTTGGATCTGGAGAGTCGTATTCCACAATCAATCACCATCATTGAATGGGGGAATGGATTTGTAGAACGATTAACCGAATCCTTCATTGAAATTAATATTGATTTTGGAGTGAATCCTGATGAGAGAATTGTTACCGTCACAGGGCTAGCGACATGAGCATGATTCTCGCGATCGATACTTCAACCGAACGAAGCACCATCGGTTTAGTGCAAGATGGGCTTCTCATTGCCGAATTTTTCCACGACGATTCACTCGCCCACGGGGAGATGATCCCTAAGTTAGCTTCACGAGCCTTATTGATTAATAATGAGATTGACCTTGTTGCAATTGGGATGGGGCCGGGGGCGTTTACTGGTTTACGGGTTGGAATCGCCTTTGGGCAAGCTTTCGCATTAGCGCGCGGAATCCCATGGGTTGGCGTTTCATCGCTGGCAGCCATGGCGCAGGCCTATGATGATCCGGAATTTATTGTTGCCATCGACGCTCGAAGGAGAGAGTTCTTTTGCGAGCACTACCGGAATGGAAAGTTACTTGCTCCTGCCCAAACTTTGCAGAGAGAAGAGTTGGCTATGGCGACACTGCCCCTTCACCGCACACCACCCTCGGCGCTAGGAATTGCAGTTCTGGCGCAAACAGGGCTCTCAATTTCTGAGCCCATTTATATTAGAAAACCCGATGCCCATCCCGCCCCGAAGGGTGTGAAGTTTCGTCCCTGGACCTACATGGATCTCGTCGCAATCCATTCCCTCGAGATTTCAATCTACCCCGATGACTCGTGGAGTCTGGAGCAGTTCAAGGAAGAATTCGGCGGAAAATCTCGCCAATACTTGGTTGCTGAATATGAAGGAGCAGTGGTGGGCTATGCGGGTGTCATGCAGGCCGGAGATGTGACCGACATTTTAACTCTCACCGTCGCATCGGATTTTAGACGTCGAGGCATCGCCCGGGAGTTCCTGAAAAGGATGGTGGATTGGTCGCGCAATCAAGGTGTCGAAGCGATGATGCTCGAGATGCGAGTTGGAAATGTTGAAGCGGAACCTCTGTACTTTGAAAATGGATTTAGAAAGATTTCAGAGCGGATCAATTACTACGGCCCTGGACTCACCGCAGTAGTCATGCGAAAAGAGTTAAGTAGATGATGAGCCAACCCTTGGTTTTAGGAATTGAAACTTCCTGCGATGAAACGGCCGTCGGCATTGTGCGGGGACGAACACTTTTGTCCAACATAATCTCTTCAAGCGTTGCGGAGCATGCGCGCTTCGGCGGTGTGGTTCCCGAGATTGCCAGCCGAGCTCACCTGGAGGCGATGCCTTCGGTAATCAAAGAGGCGCTGCGGGTGGCAGGAGTTTCATTGACCGATCTCGACGCGATTGGGGTCACGGCAGGTCCCGGTCTCATCGGGGCGCTACTGGTTGGGACCAGCGCTGCTCACGGTTTGGCAATGGCTCTCGATAAACCGTTGTATGGCGTCAACCACCTGACATCACATCTGGCGGTAGATGCTCTCGAGGAGAGCAGATCTTTAACCCCCGCTATCGGTCTGCTTGTCAGCGGTGGGCACAGTTCAATTATTCAAGTGACCGATCTGGCTGTTGATGTGAAAGTTTTGGGGTCGACAATTGACGATGCGGCAGGGGAGGCATTCGACAAAATTGCGCGGCTGCTTGAACTAGATTTTCCTGGGGGGCCGGCCATCGACCGCCTCTCTCGGATGGGCGACCGCGGGGCGATTGATTTTCCTCGTGGGCTGCAGAGTTCGGACTATAACTTTTCATTTAGCGGCCTAAAGACCGCCGTTTCACGCTACTTGCAACAGACCCCCGAAGCGGTGCGCGCTGATGTGGCGGCCTCCTTCCAGGAAGCGGTGGTAGATGTGCTTTTGACCAAGGCGTTGCGAGCCTGCCTGGATACTGGAATCGAGGCTCTGATCCTGGCCGGGGGAGTCGCCGCAAACTCCCGACTGCGGGAAGAGGCGGCGCGTCGCTGCCAGATTGCCCGAGTCGAGCTGCGAACTCCCCCTGCCTCTTTGTGTACCGACAACGGGGCAATGGTCGCGGCAATGACCTCACTAGCCGTAAGCGCCGGAATCGCTCCGAGCACCCTGGGTTTCACCACCCTTTCCACCGCCCCGCTGAATCAGCCCACCTGGGCTTGAACAGGAGTTTTCCCCTCGATTGGAAGGCTTTTGCGCCTTTCGCTAGAGTTTGGTTAGCACTCGCCACGGGTGAGTGATAACGACTATTGAAAATTCTTAAAGGGAGATAAAAGACATGGCAAAGATGATCGCCTTCAACGAAGAGGCACGCCGCGGCTTGGAGCGAGGAATGAATACGCTCGCCGACGCCGTCAAAGTAACCCTTGGACCCCGCGGTCGCAACGTAGTCCTAGAGAAGAAGTGGGGCGCCCCAACAATTACAAATGATGGCGTCTCTATCGCCAAGGAGATTGATCTAGATGATCCATGGGAGAAGATTGGCGCAGACCTAGTAAAAGAGGTTGCCAAGAAGACCGATGATGTCGCCGGAGATGGAACAACCACAGCAACAGTATTAGCCCAAGCACTCGTTCGCGAAGGACTTCGCAACGTTGCCGCAGGAGCTAATCCAATGGCTCTTAAGCGCGGGATTGAGAAGGCAGTTGACGCAATCTCTGCTGAACTCAGCAAGATGGCAAAGAATGTTGATACCAAGGAGCAGATCGCAGCTACTGCTTCGATTTCTGCCGCTGATTCAACCATCGGAGAGATGATTGCAGAAGCCATGGACAAGGTCGGTAAAGAGGGCGTAATCACCGTCGAAGAGAGCAACACTTTTGGACTCGAACTCGAGCTCACAGAGGGAATGCGTTTTGACAAGGGATATATCTCTCCTTACTTCACTACGGATTCAGATCGTATGGAAGCCGTCCTGGAAGATCCGTATATCTTGATCGCAAATTCTAAGATTTCAAATATTAAAGATCTACTTCCGATCCTTGAAAAAGTAATGCAGTCGGGTAAGCCTTTGCTGATCTTGGCTGAAGATGTTGAAGGAGAAGCTCTGGCAACTCTTGTTGTTAATAAGATCCGTGGAACCTTCCGTTCAGCAGCGGTAAAGGCACCGGGCTTTGGCGATCGCCGTAAGGCTATGTTGCAAGACATTGCGCTCCTGACCGGTGGAACTGTTATCTCCGAAGAGGTCGGCCTTAAGCTCGATGGAGCAACCATCGAACTACTTGGTCGCGCTCGCAAAGTGGTTATCGCGAAGGAAGAGACAACTATCGTTGAAGGCCTAGGAGATGCAGAGCAGATCAAGGGTCGCGTCAATCAAATTCGCGCAGAGATTGAAAAGAGCGACTCTGATTACGATCGTGAGAAGTTGCAGGAACGGTTGGCAAAGCTTGCTGGTGGAGTCGCAGTGATTAAAGCTGGTGCCGCCACCGAAGTAGAACTCAAAGAGCGTAAGCACCGCATCGAAGATGCAGTTCGCAATGCTAAGGCCGCTGTCGAAGAGGGAATAGTTGCCGGTGGTGGAGTTGCACTCCTTCAAGCCGGAAAGGTTGCTCTTGCAAATCTCAATCTTGTAGGGGATGAAGCAACTGGAGCGCGCATTGTTGCATTTGGAATCGAAGCCCCACTTAAGCAGATTGCAATCAATGCTGGCCTGGAAGGTGGCGTCGTTGTAGAAAAGGTTCGCAATTTGGAGTCTGGTTTCGGTCTCAACGCTGCAACTGGCGAATATGTGGACATGATTAAAGCGGGCATTATCGACCCAGCAAAGGTCACGCGTTCTGCGTTACAAAATGCTGCTTCCATCGCTGCCCTCTTCTTGACCACTGAGGCAGTTGTGACAGATAAGCCAGAGCCAAAGGCTGTCGGAGCCAATAACCCCGCAGCCGATATGGACTTTTAACGCTTCAAGGCGTTAAAAAAAGGCCCCCCAATTTTCTTGGGGGGCCTTTTCGCATTACCCTTACCCCATGGCCGATATATTCAACGCGATGGAAATTGCCCGCACAGCCGCGGTCGAAGATTCTCGCGATCCTAAATTTGTTGGAGCCTTAGTTTCAATTGACCAAGAAGATGAACGAATCGCTACCTACCTCTTTGAAGCATCCCTTCCGGGTTACTTCGGTTGGCGTTGGGCGGTCACAATCATTCGACTAGATGAGCAGTCGCCCGCAACCATCGGGGATGTGGTGCTTTTGCCTGGCCAAGATTCGCTCATCGCTCCTGAGTGGGTGCCCTATAAGGAGCGAATTGCCCCAGGTGATGTCGGTGTGGGGGATATCGTTCCGACTTCAGCCGATGATCTGCGTTTGGTTCCAGGTTTTGAAGCGCTTCCTGGCGATGAAGATTTAGCGCTGTACGAGCAGTTTGAGTTAGGCCTGGGCCGCGCCCGCGTTCTCTCTATCGTAGGTCGCGACGCCGCTAGTAAACGTTGGTATGAAGGTGATCGTGGACCGAATACACCGATCGCTCAATTTGCCCCACTCCCTTGCCATAGTTGCGGATTCTTCCTTGCGATAGCCGGGTCATTACGCTCAGCTTTTGGGGTCTGCGCCAATGCACTCTCGCCTGAAGATGCACATGTTGTATCGGTTGACCATGGCTGTGGCGCACACTCACAAGCCCTTATCGTGCCGGAGTAGCATCTATTTTTTATTGAAGTGCCAGAGCACTGCATAATCAGATAGCCTAAGAGCCTTGTCAGCAGAAGTGCTGGCCCAGATAGCGCTTGCGCGCCTTCATCTGCGCATAAGAAGGGAACCCAAATGCCTCTCGGTCGCGTTAAGTGGTTCAGTCTTGAAAAAGGCTTTGGCTTTATCTCCTCTGAAGAAGGCGAAGATGTTTATCTAGCCTCCTCTGCCCTGCCAACAGGAATCACGAGTGTAAAGCCCGGAACAAAGCTCGAGTTTGGAGTTGCCGAAGGGCGCCGTGGGCCGCAGGCTCTCTCGGTTCGAATCATTGAAGAACCAGCATCGGTTGTTGCCAACACTCGTATCAACGCAGATGATCTTGCAACGATCATCGAGGATTCCATCAAAATGCTTGACAAGGTTGGTAACGGATTACGTCACGGCCGATATCCCACTGATGTAGAAGCGGAGCGACTCGGGAAAGTATTGCGGGGAATTGCGGGACAGATCGAGGGGTAAATATCCCCACTAATTTTTAAGATTTGTGATTTGACCTTCGCATCCCTCTGACGATGTAACCGATCCCTAGTAGGCCCAGCGAGATTCCTACCAAGCAGATCCAGATCGTAGGTAACTTCGCACCGACTGCAAGTTCAAAAACGAGTGCGACAAACCAAGTGGATGTTCCAAGGATCACAATCGGCAGGGTTTGTCTCACATGGCGATCATACTTCGTGATCGTACTTCGATCGCTTGTAGAATATGACTATGTCATCCAGCGAAGGGGCCTTGCGCTCCTTCAATCACCGTAATTTTCGCCTATTTTTTACCGCAAATTTCGTTTCAAATGTCGGAACTTGGGCACAACGGATCGCTCAGGATTGGTTGGTAGTAACTGATCTGCACCGAGGTGGCTCAGAGCTTGGGATTGTTACTGGTCTGCAATTTTTGCCGATGCTATTTTTTAGCCTCTATGCCGGCTCTCTAGCCGATCGTTTAGATAAGCGGAAATTACTAATTATCACGAATGCGGGAGCGGGAGTGACTGCTGCGATTCTCGGCTGGTTAATCATTTCTCATAAAGTCACGATCCTCGAAGTCTTCATTTTGGCCTTTACGCTGGGTCTATTTGGAGCACTAGATACTCCGGTACGACAGGCCTTTACATCTGAGCTAGTTGGTAAAAGTGATATTTCAAATGCGGTGAGCTTAAATTCAGCGAACTTCAACTTGGGAAGACTTATTGGTCCCGCAGTATCTGGAGTGTTGATTAAGTATTTTCATACGGGGCCATCCTTCCTTTTAAACGCCGCATCATCTGTTCTGGTTATTGGAGCTTTGGTAATGATGCGACCAGAGGAATTACATCGGCCACCCAGAGATGATAAAGATCGAAAAATTGTTGAGGGAATTCGCTACATAAAGGGGAGAGCTGACTTAGTAGCGGTCATCGCAACCGTCTTCTTTGCATCTACCTTTGGTTTAAATTTTCAAATTTTTACAGCCCTGGCTTCTACAAGGATATTTCACAAAGATGCCGGAGCATTCGGACTTCTAGGAAGTGTCTTAGCAGTAGGTTCACTTTTAGCCGCAATAGTTTCTGCTCGCTTGGATGAGGGGCGTAAGCCAATATTCATTATCCGGACGGCGATCTTCTTTGGAGCTGCGCTCATGATTCAAGCGCTGATGCCTACGTACTTGGCTTTCGCGCTCTGGCTACCGCTCTGTGGATTTTTAGCTTTGACCACCATGATCTCTGCAAATACTTATGTGCAGGCAACTACCCCGCACGAGTTGCGTGGTCGGGTACTGGGCTTTTATATTTTGATATTTCTTGGGGCCACTCCCATAGGTTCTCCCTTCATCGGCTGGTTAGCTGATGTCATAGGAGTTCGGCAAATGATTGTGGTTTGTGGGGCTGCGACCACACTTGGGGCGCTCTTCACCTATCTTTTAATGCGAAAGAGGCTGGCGGCCTTTAGCTAGCTTGTATAAGATTTCGTGAGGAATCTGTCCAGTATGTCCTTATATGAGGCTTTTATACCCATATTTAAGCGGTTTTTCCGCCACGAAAATGAACACCTGGCTCGCCTCATTAACGCTTACTTGAGAGAATTTATACAGGAATTCTGGGTTGGACTTCCTGTATTCATGTTAGGTGGTGAGAGCGTGTTTTTGCGTGGTATTCGCAAGAAATTGAGGGTTGCAATTTTGTCGATCCAATTCTTGCCACTCGTTCGACCATCGCAGCAATCACTGTCGCCAACCAAAAAATCGTTCTCTTCCATTAGCGCCCACAGGCGTCGATCGAATCTGAATTTCTCATGATGATTAAGAAAATTTTCAGTGGCTCGGTCGCAAAGATTCTTTCAGCGCTCCTAGTTTTGACTTTCGTGCAGGTTGTTCCTGGCGCCCATAGTTTGCTCTCGTCATCGCAAGCAGCCGCTGTCTGTAGTGCATCCGACTTCACGGTTACTGAAGTCTCTAATCCAAATTTTTATTATGAAACTCTGGGATCACAGGCATCTGGATATGTGGAATACAAAGTTGTTAACCACGGGTTAGCCAATACTTATTACGCCGGTATTGGAACATTTAACCACGCGACTGTTGGATTAGGCACGAATGAGACCGCTATCCATTCACTTGGAAATGTAGCCTCAAATGCAGCAGCATATGCTTACTTTTATCTAAAAATTACTTCAACGAGTCCAGCTACAACCTCCGATGTCGTCACGATTTACAGTGACGCGGCGGGGACACTTCCAATCTGCCAGATCACTTCAACAGTTGCTTCTTATACAAGTGCCACTAAGGCAGCTGCGAACAAGTTGACGAGCGTTACTACTAACGGAGTATTGCCTACACCCGGAACCGGACAGACTTTTACGGTAACCGTTGTTGGTAATACAGGGACCATCGGCGCCGGTCCAACTGGAAGCCGCGATATCAACATGAACCCATCCACTCTCGACTCCTGGCCCGCAAGCTCAGTTCAACTTCAAGACGTCAGCCTTAGCGTTGCCGGATGTGCTATCGCCTCATACGTACACACCATTTGGATACAGAATGCCTGCGCAGGTGTTTACACCGCAGTCTTCACTTTCCTGTACAACACAGCCAGCACTGCATCTGTATCACCAATAATGCAGATTGCTTCTGGAAAATTGATGAAATACACAAATACGCCTCCTGCCGGGATGATCACACCCCTTGGCGGCACTCCAGTTGCATATTCAAACACTTCAGGTGCTTTAACAACGTCATCCACCACCGCTACTCTTTACGGAACTCTCGGCAGTGTTAGTACAACATCTCTGACCAATGCAGTTTTTTGCTACTCCACAACAGCACCGAGCCCTGGCCCTAATTTCGCGCTGCCCTGTACCAATGAGCCACCAGCGACTGTCGCCTCTGGCAACGCCACAGCAAACATAACCGGTTTGACTGCTGCCACAACTTATTATTTTGAGGTTTTCGGGAGCACTACGGCGGCTCCATCTACTGCTTATCAGGGAGGGGTCCTGACTTTCAAAACCCAGGCAGCAGGTATTGCAACGACAACGGGTGTGGCCAACTCGGTTGCGCAAACTACGGCAACATTTAATGCGACGAGTACCGGATTAACCTCATCTGGATCTTTCTTTGTTTATTCCACAGGAAACCCAGGAACTCACTTTGATCCTTCGCTCTATGATCCCTCCATCACGGCAAGCGCAGCAACTCCCTACACCTATTCCGAAACAGGTCTCCAATT
>ENA-OFCD01000699-OFCD01000699.1-metagenomes-genome-assembly--contig:-NODE-699-length-19988-cov-4.034465_pt1 | contig 19988 bp, 18 predicted proteins | sample MGYA00153392_OFCD01 | MGnify analysis MGYA00153392
AGCGAAAATTGTCGCCGCCTTCCGCGAACGACATCTACTGAGACGATTGGCTTCGAGCGAAAATTGCCGCCGCCTTCCGCGAACGACAACTACTGAGACGATTGGCTCCGCCACCCGCCAATTCCAGGCGGATCGCGCGACACCGCTTCTTCCATGCTCCCAGTTTTTGTTCGTCCCCGCTCAGCAGCAGCGCCCATCACGGTGCTGCCTACAGACTTGCGCGCGGAGACGGGCGAGCCGCAGATCGCGAGGCGCGAGCTAGGGCCGTTCCTCCCGCTCTCGCAGGCGCTCGTGAGCGATCCGCGACTCCTGGACGACCTCGCGCTGGCCCTCACGCTGCCGTGCGTAGCGCGCTACTCGCGGTTCAGACGCTGGCTATGGCTCGCGCTGATCCCCCTTGTCATCTTGATCGAGCTCGAGCGAGAGCTCGTCAGCGCGAACGTCGATGGCGTCCTACGCCGATTGCTCGCGGACCTCTTTTTCTTCGGCTTCGCCGCAGTCGACCTCGCGCGACCGCTGCCTCGCACGCCGCGCGTCGTCGTCATCGTGCTCGTGGCGATCGCGCTCCGCTATGCGGACATGGGGGCGCGCGCGTGCGGCGATCACCCTGCCCTCTTGCCGCTCGGCGCACTCTCACTCGCCGGCGCGATCGCGGCATTTTTCGTGGCTCCTTCGCGTCAACTGTTGCGTCGTCAATTGATGGACCGCCTCGCTCCGAACGCAGTGCCCCCGGTGCCAGTGCGGCACGACTCCGCGACCTTGGGCGGTGCGCTTCTGGTCGCCACTGGGTTGCCTCTCGCGCTCTCTCTTGCGCGCGCCGCGCACCTCGGGCTCGCAGGTCAGGGGGCCGTCTTGGTCGTTTGGGCAGTCGCGGCTCCGTTCATCTTCGAGCGAGCAATGGGCCGACGGCCGCCCCGGCCTCGAGTCGAGCGCACATGGTCGCTGTTTGCAGCCGTCTCGAGCGGAGTCGCGGCGACCATCGCGCTCGCGCATGCCTGGCACTATGCCACCGGCGCGATCGGACACGCGTGGCAATGCCTTTCCCCCGCCGGCTACGAGCACGGCCTGGCTAAGCGATTCTTGGACGCACAGGCGGTGGACGCGGGGCAAGACAAGGCCGGGGCGTGCGCGCGATGGGTGTATATTGCAATGACCGTGGTGGTGGTGCCTCTCGCCGAGGAGCGCGTCTTTCGAGACGTTCTTCAGCGGGTGCTCGTGGCGCGCCTAGGCGATCGGCGCGGTGTCGCGGGTGCCGCTGCACTGTTCGGTCTCGCGCACCTCGGCGTGTATGGCGCCGCGACATTCGACGCCGTGCTGCTCGGCGTGGGCTTCGGCGTCGCGTACGAGGGCGGCGGGCTCATAGCGGCGGTCCTCGCGCACGCGCTTTGGAATTTGTATTGGCTCGCTTGAGCACACGCACTCCTGCTAAAACACGCGTCATGGCATCCTTCACCGAGCAGTTCCTCAAAGAGAGCGCGGAGATCCTCGGCAAGCTCGACGTCGCGAGCATCGAGGCTCTCGCGCATGGCCTCGGCAAGCTCCGCGACGACGGCGGGCGCCTCTTCATCCTCGGCGTCGGCGGCTCTGCCGGCCACGCGAGCCACGCCGTGAACGACTTCCGAAAGCTCTGCGGGCTCGAGTCTTATGCGCCCACGGACAACGTCTCGGAGCTCACCGCGCGCACCAACGACGAAGGCTGGGACACGACGTTCTCCGAGTGGCTCAAAGTATCGAGGCTAAGCAACACGGACGGCCTTCTGATCTTCAGTGTCGGCGGCGGCAATCGCGAGAAGAACGTATCGGTCAATCTCGTTCGCTCGATCGAGCTCGCCAAAGAGCGCGGCGCCAAGGTGTTCGGCGTGGTCGGACGCGACGGCGGCACCACCAAGCAGTTCGCCGACGCGTGCGTCGTCATCCCGACGGTCGCTGCCGAGCGCGTCACGCCTCACACGGAGGGCTTCGCCGCTGTCGTCTGGCACTTGCTCGTGAGCCACCCGAAGCTCGCCAAGAACGCCACCAAGTGGGAGAGCGTCAAGTAGTGACTCATAAGGGCGTGATCCTCGATCGCGACGGCACGCTCGTCGACGTCGTGCGCGACGAGGAGACCGGCGTCATCACGACCGCCTTTCACCCCAATCAATTGCGCTTGTTGAGAGGAGTGATTGAAGGCTGCAAGCGACTCTCGAGCGCCGGCTACGTCCTCGCGATAGCGACGAACCAGCCGGGTCCGGCGAAGGGATACTTCTCACGAGACGCCGTGGCCAAGACCAACGACGCGCTCGTCGCGATGCTCGCGGAAGAAGGCGTGACCATCGCGAAGGTTGCATCTTGCATGCATCACCCGGACGGCGGCGCCGGCGGCGGCGATAAAACGCTCGTGGGCCCCTGCGCGTGCCGCAAGCCCAACCCCGGCATGCTCGACGATTTGGCGCGTGATTTGAGCCTCGATCGCGCGACCACGTGGATGGTCGGCGACAGCGCGAGCGACGTCGAAGCCGGCAAGCGCGCCGGCATGAAGACGGGCCTCTTGTTCGACACCAAGCGCTGCGAGCTCTGCCCTTTGCGGAGCGGCCCAACCGTCACGCCAGACGCGCAAGCCTCCAATCTGGACAAGCTCGCAGACGTGATCCTTTCTTCGGTGTGATACTGCTTTTCCATCTCAGGAGAACTCATGGCCATCTTCATCGACAGCTCCGACCCCAAAGAAATCAAAGAACTCTTCGGCTGGGGCGTCCTTAGCGGCGTCACCACCAACCCGCTCATCATCGCAAAAGAGCAGCCGAACGCTCAATTGGACGCAGTCGTCAAAGACGTATTGGCCGCGAGCTGGGGTGACGTCTCCGTCGAGCTGACCACGGAGACCGAGGCGGAAATGATCGCCGAAGCGGCCGTCTATCACGCATGGGATCCCAAGCGCATATGCATCAAGGTCCCGATGAGCGAGATCGGCCTGCGCGTCGTCCACCAGCTCACGCAAAAGGGCGTGAAGACGAACGTCACGTGCTTGATGGCGATGAATCAGGCCTATTTGGCCGCCCTCGCAGGCGCCACATATGTCTCCATCTTCTCCGGTCGTGTGCGTGACATGGGTTACAACGTGTTCCCCGTCATCGAGAGCACGCGAAAGATCCTCGATCGCGAAGGGCTCGCCGCGAAGATCATCGTCGGCTCGATGCGCCACATGATGGACGTGAACGAGGCCCTCGAGGCCGGCGCGCACTGCCCCACGATCACCCCGCCGATCCTCCGCAAGATGGTCTGGAACCCGCGCACCATCGAGACCATCAACGAGTTCAATACCGCTTGGGCGAACCGCGGCAAGAAGAAGTAGACTCTCGCGCATGGTCGCGTCGCCCTCTCGGCATTACACGCTAGAGGACTACCTCGCCGTCGAAGAGATGGGCGGCGCGCGCCATGAGCTCCTGGATGGGCAGATCTTCGCCATGGCCGGCGGCACGCCGGAGCATGCGGCGTTGTCCGCAGCGATTGTCGTATTGTTGGGCGCGAACCTCAAAGGCAAACCGTGTCGACCCTACAGCGCCGACCTGCGCATTCGCGTCCTCGCGACCGGTTTCGCGACCTACGCAGACGCGTCAGTCATCTGTGGTGAGCCAATGCGAGACCCGAGCTCGTCAACGCATGTCACCAACCCGAGCGTCATTGTCGAAGTACTCAGTCCGAGCACTGAAGACTATGACCGCGGAGACAAGCGCGACCAATACAGTCGAATCGAAGCGCTCAAAGAGTACCTACTCGTCGCGCAGAATCATCGGCGCGTCGAAGTGTTTCGCAAACTGAATGGAGCCTGGACACCGCACGTGTACGGCCCAGCAGAGCACTTCGAGTTGCCGTCTCTGATGATCTCGCTCTCCGTCGATGAGCTCTACGCCGCCGCGGGACTGAAGGTCTAGAAGCGTCCGATGAGGCCCACTCCGCCGCCATCATTCGCAGGCGGAGTCCACGGAACGATCATCGCGTCGTCGACGAACTGATGCTTGCGCTGTGGCATTCGAAGACTCGCGCCCAAGATAATCGAGGTGAGCGCGAGCCCTTGGGCTACGCCGGAGAAGGCGTATCCGGCGATGACTCCGCTCGGAGGATTCGGGTGCGCTGCCAAGAAGATCCACGGGCCGATGACGGGAATGCAGCCCTCCACGGCGAACGGCACTGGCTCGTCTGGGCGATACCCCAGCACGAGACCCACAGTCGTCGCGACCGTAATTGGATATACGACAGCAAGCGTGACCAGGCCCGTGAGCCATAGTGGTTTGATCCCCCGCGTCTCCGTGTCTCGCTCCACGTGAGGGCGAGGAGACGGCATCGTCAGTGCCGGTGCGGACGTCTCATAGGAGATTGAAGCAATCTCAGGCCGCGTGACCTTGCGAAGCGTGCCGTCGGCCAGCTGAATCGTGGCTCCAGAGGCGGGGTCCTCCTCCATCACCGTGCCCTGCACACGACCGCCATCCTTCAGCCTCACGACGTCCGCCACCCAAGCGCCGCTTGCGAACGAGGCCGCCGCAAGACCCAACAACATGCACGATCGATTCATGGTCATTCTCCAAAAACTCAATCAAATAAACGAATAGTGAAGTCCGAGCGTCTGCTCGAACGCCGGAGTGTCCCCGCCGAAGACCGCTCCCTGTTGCAGCGAGATCCCGAGCTCGCGGCGCGGCCCGAAGCGGAACGTGAGCAACGAGCCGTGGACACCGACAATCGGAATCACGTCCACATTGGGAACGACCGGCGCCGTCTCGGCCGCGCTCGCGGTAGCTCCCTGCAGCTCCACGGAGGCGCCCGCGTCAACGCCGAGCATCATGCTGTAGACGGTGCCCAAGTGGAGCTCCCAGTCCAAGCGCACACGAATTGGGATCGAAGTTTGCGTCGCCGTGCTGAGCACGCAGTTGTGATCGAGCCTCACGCATTGCGGATAGCGAGCACCGAACAATCCACTGTAGTCCGCGTGGTCGATGTTTCCTGCGTAGTAGCCGAACTCGAGCCCTCCAATGAGCTCCAAAATGGGTGTGACGCCGTAGGTGACGCCGAGTCTCAGGCCGCCACCGGGAATGAGCGTACTGCGCTGAAACCGTGCGCCCGCCATCGCGCCGAGATCGAAATGGATCCCCGAGTGTGCGCGCGCGATCTTGATGGCGCCGGTAGGCTCGACGTCGGCCTCGTTCCCCTCGCCGGAGTGAGCGCGCACATGGCCGCTCGACTCGCGGTGATCGATCTCGCCTGGGACGGCGCTCTCGTGGGCGTCGTCCACGGTAGACGTCTCGGGCTCCTGGGTGCCCACCGCGTTCGCGACGCCTCCGTGCGCGAACCTGACGCGACGAATTTCCGCCGAAGAGTAGAAGCGAACACTGCCGTCGTAGAGCTTGATCCGGACGCCGCTCGTTGGGCTCTGCTCGAGGACACTCCCCCGCACGCGACCGCCGTTGGAAAGAACGACGAGGTCCGTGGCGTCGTCAGCGAGCGCGGACGTAGCAAGGAGAACGAGCGTAGACGCGGCGACGAGTTGGCAAGTGCGTGTGAGCATGCGCCCGAGCTCGAGAGGAGTTGCGTAAAAATACGGAGGTAGTCCTCTCACTCGCAGTCCGAAAGGAAGTCTCTGTCGGAACTCACCTCAATTTCTCCATTGCCGCCTGCGGACGTCACGTCCCGGGCACCGCCTCGGTCCGCACCCAAAAGGACCGGAGCGAGCGTCCGTGCCAAACACAGCCAGTGGCCATAAGCGCCGCGGCGAGGCACCACCTACCAGCAGGTGCCCCCCCTTCGCCCCGCGCGCAGCGGCAACTTAAGGTCCAACCCCGAATCCGCCGTATTTTACAGCACCAATTCCAAACACGATCTCATCCACACACGGCTGCAATGGCACCTTCGGCAAGAGCGCTTTACACACGCCATCCGCCCAGTCTTCTTTGGAGATGAAGTTCGGATCGCCGGGATTGCCAAACCAGTAATTGCCATCGGGACCCAGCACGCGAATGCGCCTCTGATAGGCCCAGTGCGGCCCGAGCGGAGAGAGATCGGCGTCTTGTGCCAGGTTGTCGTGCGCACGCCACACTTCTCGATAGCAATCGAGAGACAACGCCGACACGCGCATCACGCAGGGTTCGAAGTGCCGTGGGCACCGCAGCCTTCGCATGGCACCCTCCAAGGCGCAGACGTGCCAATCGGTCTTCGGCGCCTCCGGTACTTCGGGCGCCTGATTGGCAGTCGCGTCGCAGGCAACAATGATGCCTAACGCGAGGATGACGCGCTTCATCATCGCTTCCTGCGAAACACTACGCCCCAATTCTCGACGTAGAGAATGCCGATGAGCTCCCAGCCCGAGTTGGCCTCGAGCATCTGCGAGTACGATGGATCGCCATAGGACACGAACGCCCACGTCGGGTCTTGCGCCTCGACTCGAGAGAGCCAATCGGGCCCCGAGGGGACATAGACGATCTTGTCGTCGTAGCGATCGTTCCAAAACAAAGTAGGAAACGCGCCGTAGTCGTCGTCGTAAACGATTACTTTGCCGGGACCGAGTTCGTTGTTGCGTGCGATGCCGGTGGCGGTCACGGTGGGCGAGCCCATGCGGATGTCGACGTCCGCGCCGACGTCTTTGGCGACGATGAGCTCTCTGTTCGGATATGGCGTCTTCACGAACGTCGCGAGCTCGCTCGGCCAGAGCCAAAGATGCGGAGACCACCACTGCGTCGCGAGCGCGCCGACGATCGCGAATGCGGCAATTTCTTGGGCCCCGCGCTTCGTTCTGCCCAAGAGCCACGCGACCACCGCGAGCGCGACGGCGACCATCGGGATTTGATATCGCGCGGCCCAGAGCGCGGGCGTGAACCTCGCCATGACGAGCATCAACACGATCAACATCGCTGCGTTGAGCGTGCCCGGCGGGGCGCTCCACTGCGGCCGCTTCACGATGCGAGCGATGAGGCCGCGCGTAGAATAGAAGATACTGGCGAACCCCGCGAAGCCCGCGAGAGGCATCACCACCCACCAAACGAACACCCCGTATTCGTGCACTTCACCGTAGTGCCACCGGCTCCAGGAATAGGGCGCAGACAATACGTCAGTGAGCAGGTCACTGAAGGGCTCGTTCATCTCGAGCTGATTGGGAGCAGTCGTGGAGATGCCCAATCGCTGGCCCCACTCGTAGTTGCCTTTCCAATGAATGTTCCAGGCCTCGTTGTCGTAGCGAAATTCCGGCCATAGTGGGTTATGGAACAACACTAGATTACGGAGATACGTCGCGGCGCCGAACGCGAAGATGACCAGCGCACCGAGCGCGAGCACACCGAGCAGCTTGCCCCAGCGCCGGCGGTGCGCCGCGGTCAGTCTGACCATGACGATGACTACCAAGAACGGAAATACGATGAGCGCGTGCGGCTTGGCCGCGATCGACATACCGATCGCCGCAGAGGCGAGGAGCGCATCACGGAGGCGTAAAACAGGCCTCGTGGCGAATGCAATGGCGCCTACCAGCAGCGCCGCGCTCTGCACGTCCACGTAGGTGCACTGGATCGCATTGGTGCACATCGGAGTGAGGATGAGCGCGCAGGAGAGGCCGATCGCGGTCACCGGGTCGACGAAGCGTCGTGCGAGCACATACGTCCCGAGCACGAGCTGCGGCGCCATCAGACAGCTCGCTACATCCACCAATCGTCTGTCTGTGAAGATCGCGAACCACAGGTCGATCATCTCGCACAGTCGCGGGTACCCATTGACCTTCTCGAGCGCCATCGGCACGAGGAAGGGACCGAAGCCGTGATACTGAATCGTATAACCGACTATCGGCTCGTGGTACCAGAGCGCGTCCCACCCGTGCCAGCTCGGGACGAAGTACGCGCTCACCGTCAGCCAGGCGAGAAAGAACGCAGTGAACGCCACGCCGAACGCGACGAAGCTGCGGGCGCGAATGCTCATGACGATGGCGTCGATCGGAACGAGCGCCAGCCGCTCGAGTGAGGCCCAGAGCTCCCGCGCGAAGGGTCGAACGCCGACGCGTATCGTGCAGAGCGCGAGGACGATGAGAGAGAGGGCTGCGCTCGTGGGCGCGAGTGTCTTGCTCCAGAGCACGTTCAAGAGGCCGAGCGCGTAGATCGGGACGGTCACGAAGAACGCCCAGAGCAGCGAGGACGCGAGAGCGAGCTCCGCGCGCGACTCGAGTCGGAGGCGTGTCGCGACCGCGATCGCCGCGACGATCGACAGCGCAGTGAGGAGCGCCAACAGGACGAAGCCCATGAACGAGAGGGACCTTAGCCAACTCCGTCGCGCCTAGACAGCGATCGTGTCGCGGGTCACAGTGGACGCCTTGGTTTGGCTTATGGAGGATGCGTGAATCCTGCGGGTAATGGTGTCGGTAGGCGGGGCGGGCTGGCGCTGTGTGCGGCCATGGCGACTTGCTATTGGTCTGGTGCTCACCCTCAGCCTGGCGGCCCGCCAGACGCATCTCCGTTGTCGGCGGCGCCGATTCGTCGGCTCACGAACGCGGAGTATGACAACACGGTCCGCGATCTACTCGGCGACACCACTCGGCCCGCCGAGAAGTTCCCCACCGATGTTCAATCCGGCGGGCTCGTGAATGACGCGCGCACGCAGACCACGTCCGCCGCGCTCGAGAAGCGCTACCTCGACGCAGCGCAGGGCCTCGCTCACGCGGCAAACGGCCAGTTCGACCGATGGCTCGCGTGTAGTGCGATCGAGACGCGTCGTGATTGCGCGCTCCGATTCGTGAAGACGTTTGGGCGAAGGGCGTGGCGAAGGCCGCTCTCGGCGGACGAGTCCGCACGACTCATGAGTGTCTACGACGCCGCGCCCGACGCGACGCGCGGCCTCGAGCGCGTCATCGCCAGTCTGCTCATCTCACCCGATTTCCTCTATCGGCCAGAGCGTGACATTGCGACTACGGCCAACATGATGAAGGGCCCGTTCGAGATCGCGACGCGCCTCAGTTACTTCCTTTGGGCGACGACCCCGAGCGACGCGCTGCTCGATCTCGCAGAGCAAGGCAAGCTCTCTACGCGCGAGCAGGTCGGCAGCGCCGCGCGTTGGATGCTCGTGGATGCGCGTGCGCACGAGGGCCTCCGGACAATCATCTTCAGTTGGCTGGGGCTCTCGGAGGTCGCGACCCGCGCGCCCACCGCGGTCGATCCGCCGGAGCTCACCACCGCAGTCCGGGCGTCGATGGAAATGGAGACTGCGAGGTTCATCGATTGGGTGCTCTGGGCGTCCGACGGTCGACTTTCGACTCTACTCACGGCCCCACGCACGTTCGTGGACGCACAGGTGGCCACGCTCTATGGAGTCCCGGCGCCGGCAGACGGTGCATCGACGCTCATCGATCTCGACCCCAATCAGCGCAGCGGAGTCCTCACGCAGCCGAGTCTATTGTGGATCAACTCGACGCCAGCGCCAATTTTGCGCGGCAAATTCGTTCGAGAACAGTTGCTTTGTCAGCCGTTGCCCAATCCGCCGCCCGACGTGCCGCCCGCGCCCATCCTCCTCCCCTCCCAGACGAATCGCCAAAACCTCGAGGCTCACCGCCGCAGTCCCGCGTGCAATGGATGTCATTCGCAAATGGACCCTATCGGCTTCGGCTTCGAGTCCTACGACTCGATCGGACGATATCGCACGATCGATCGCGGTCAGCCGGTGGACGCGAGTGGCAACCTGACGGGGACGGACAATGACGGACAATTCGTCGGCGTCCCGGACCTCGCCCGCCGACTAGCGGTTAGCCAGACTGTTCGTCAATGCGTCGCCAAGCAATTCTTCCGCATGGCGCTCGGCAGATTCGAGCTCGCCTCGGACGCGCCATCCCTAGCCGGCGTCAACGACGCGTTCGCCAGCGGTGACTTGCGCGAGCTCGCAATCGCCATCACGACGACGGACGCGTTCCTCGGAAAGAAGGCCCCATGAGCGGCATTCATCGACGCAATCTGCTCATGGGTGCCGGCGCGCTCTCGCTCATTGGCGCCCTGCCAAGGACGCTCGGCCTTGGGTCTTCGCACCGATACCCGACGCGAATCGTCTTTTTCTATACGCCCAACGGGACTGTCCTCAACTCGTTCAGGCCTACCGGGACTGCGACCAATTTCCAGCTGTCCGAGATCCTCGCGCCGCTCCAACCCTTCAAAGACAAAATGCTGGTGTTGGGTGAGCTCGACAACTTGGCCGCGCGCACGGGCGGGGGCGGGCCGCACGCTTGGGGGTTGGGGTCGATGCTCACGGGCTGGCAAGTCCCGGGCGGGCACTTCTTCGGCGCCGGCTACGCCGCAGGGCTCTCTCTCGATCAACACATCGCCAATCTCGTGGGAAACGGCACACCGTTCCGATCCTTGGAGCTCGGCGTGCAGCCGAGCGCGACGGGGCCGCGACAGCGATTGTCGTACGCGGCGCCGGGCAACCCCATGCCGCCGTTCGAGTCTCCGTGGGAGGCGCACGGCGCTCTGTTCGGTCCGACGGCGGGTCCAGACCCAGACGCGCGAGTGTCATTGCTGCGTCAGTCACGCTCGGAGATTGACGTCATTGAGCGCGACTATTCTGGAGACGATGCCGCGCGACTCGCTTATCACCAATCGTCAATCGACGAAGTGGATCGCCGCCTGCGCCACACGCCGCCTTCGATCGTCTTCCCGCCGCCGCAGCTCGGCCCCGCGGTTGATCTTCAGGCGTTCGACAACTATCCCGTCATTGGTCACAAGCACATGGACGTGCTCGTCGCGGCGCTCGCGAACGACATGACACGCGTCGCGAGCCTCCAGTGGTCGTGGGCGTCTGGCGAGCCGAGCTTCCAGAAGCTCTTTGGCTTCCCCGAGGATCACCACGCGCTCTCGCACAAGCCCGACAATGATTTGGACTCCAGAGCCAAGCTCGTGAAGATCAACGTGTGGCAGGCGCAACAGCTCGCCTATCTCGCCAATCAAATGTCGCAGGTCAAAGAAGGCGACGAGACGCTCCTCGATCACACGGTGATCTTCTGGTGCAGCGAGCTGTCCACGGGCAACGTTCACAGTCACGAGGACATGCCGTACGTCTTGCTCGGCGGCGCCAATGGCAGGTTGAAGACCGGACGCTGGCTCAAATTCGGCGGCGCCTCTCACACGGACTTGTTGGTCACTCTCGCCAACGTGATGGGCAGTCCCATCTCCGTGTTCGGAGACCCCAAGTACGGCCACGGCGGCCTCGGGGATGCGCTCTTGGTTTGAGTCAGATGCGTGTCGCCTCGAACAACACGCCTGCGCTCGTCGCGCGCACGTTGGACAACCAAGTAGACTCCCAATAAGCGATGAGGTTGCCGAGCTTCATCGCGCGATTGAGCACGGACGACATCGCGTTCTCCGACTTCTTTTGTTGATTGTAGAAGGCGTTCTCCTTCCACCAGAACCTGCGGATCCGGCCCAATCGGCCCGCGGCGAAGAACGTCGCGTCCATCAGATGACCCATCAAGTGATAGGCGTATTTCACCTCATGCAGGTCGAATCGCTTCTGCACGGCCTCCAAGAGCGCCCTATGGCGGAACGAGACGACGTGCTCTTTGGTCTCGACGTAGAGGTCCTTGCCCAAGAGCGCGCGGAACGCCGTGTAGAAGCTGAGTGGCTCGCCCTCTACCGGGACGAACGCAATGAGACTGCCGCCAGGCTTCAATACACGGCGCGCCTCATCCAGCATGTGCTCGGGGTTGGTGACGTGCTCGAGGACGTCGAAGATCACGACTGCGTCGAATCCGCCGTCTCCATAAGGCAGCTCATTGCCGCATTGTTTGAATTGAAAATGCGGGGTCGCCAGCGGGACTTGTACGTCAGTGCCATAGAGCTCCAATCGAGGTCGCTCTTTGACCAGAGTGGCCAAGAGCTTTCCTTCGCCGCAGCCGATCTCCAACAATCGACCCTTCGCCGGCGCGTGATCGACCAAAAAGTGAGCCTTCAAACCGGGCAGGCTCTTCTCGTGGGGATCCACGGCTTCGCGGCCCCAGCGCGCCTTGAGCTTCTCGTCGGTCATCAGTCGAACCGATAGCGCACGAACGCCGCGTAGCTCGGGAGCGCGTCGCGAACGAAGCTGATCTTCTTTCCCTCGGCGAAGCCGCGCGCGACGTAGTTGACCGGAACTTCCATCGGCGAATAGCCGTTCTTCACGATTTTGCACGCGAGCTCGATATCCAGATTGAAGCCGTTACTCACGAGCGTGACACCGTCCAGGCACTCGGTACGAAATACCTTGAACATGGTGTTCACGTCCGTGATGCGCTGCTGGTAGAGCGCATTGAAGGTCGCCGCGAACACCAATTGACCGACATTGAGCAGCGTGCGCTTCAATGGCGTACCGGCGAATTGACGAACCTTCCAATCGCCTCCGCCGAGCGTGCGTGAGCCAAGAACGAAGCTGGTACGGCGTTGGAGAATGGGCTCCAGCAATGCGTCGTAATCGTCGATGTCGTATTCGAAGTCGGCGTCTTGAATGAGGACGATGGTGCCAGTGACTGCGGCGAGGCCCGTCTTCACCGCGTGGCCCTTGCCCTGCGGGCGCTCTTCGTAGAGGACTTTGACCCCTGGTCTTCCCTCGTATCGTCGCACGACTTCGCGTGTGGAGTCCGTGCTGTTGCTCTCTACGATGATGATCTCTTTGTCCAACTTGAGGTCTTTGGCCAACAGAGTCTCTATGACCTGCGCGACCGTCTTCTCTTCATTGAAGCAGGGCAGAATGATCGAGAGCTTCTCCTTGCGGAGACCGCTCGTTGGCTTGAACACGCTGACGTGCTCGCCGGTGCGCACCGACAATGACAGATTCGCGAGAGGCGAGGAGTGTACGAGCCTCGATGGCAAGGAGCCCGCCGCCACCCGCGAGAGCACGTAATCGGCGGTGTGATGAACGGGGTAGGCGAACTGCGCGAGCGGCCGATACCCGAGCGGCGCGAACAAGGCGCGCAGATTGTCTCGATTGAAGAAAGCGATCTTCAGGTCGAAGAACTTTGGCCAATAATTGCGCAAGAGCTTTGCCGGCACCGAGTTGGTGTCGGAGTAGACGACCACGACCCAGGAGCTCTTTGGCGCCATCGCGGCGAGGCGTTCGACGACGAGCCGCGCGTCGGCACATGCCTCCAGCGTGCCGCGTAAAATGAGAAGATCGGGTTTGGAATCGAACTGCTTCGAGAGCCAGCTCACGTCGGAGTCGAGCGCGAGGCGCGCGAAGGCGTCCGCGGTCACGTCGGCGATCTCGAGGGAAATCCGCTTGCTGCTGGGTAGCTCGACGAGCTCTTTGTAGTACTGCCCCAACAAAAGCGCGCCCTTGGGCTTGCGGCCCTCGGCCTGCTCGAAGCGAACGGAGAGGTCATCGAGGAACGTGCCGAAGTTCTCTCCATAGAGCCGCACCTCGCGTGCGTCCGTACGCTCGCCGAGCGACTCGAGGTCCAGGAAGTTGGTGACCTTGTCGCCGACAGGGCTCACGTAGATGAGACCGCACGTGCGGCAACGGACGAAGCGCACTCCCACTTTGTGAAAGAGGTATTCGGAGTTGTCTGCTCGACAAACGGCGCAATCGACATAGCGGTTACGCGCACGTGACGTCGCCACCGCAGCCGAAATCTGGAATACGAGTGCGCGCTCGTCGGGCTTGCGCGGCGGCGAATTCATAGCGTCGAGACGTTACCACAGAGCGTCGCGCGAGGACCCTGCTACGGAGAATGCATGAGGTCCCTGTCGATAGCGCTCTGCTGCGTCGCATGCGGCGGCGAGCTGCAGGCCAGCAACGCGGATGACTCGGGCGTTGGTGATACGCAGGCGGTGGGACCTGAAGCGGGTCCCACGAGCGTTCCGAGAGACGCTCTCGTCTGGCTCGAGAGCGACCAGGGCTTGTCGGGTGGTGGAGTGGTATTTCGTTGGAAGGACCAATCCGGCTCGAACAACGACGCGACCTCCGACGCGCCGACGCGCCCGATCCTCGTGGCGAACGGCCTCCACGGCATAGCCGTCGTCGGATTCGACGGGAACGCCTATCTTTCATTGCCAAGCGGCTTCTCCGACTTCACGAAGGGCCTCTCTGCGTTTGTCGTCGTCAAGGCGGGAACGGCGCCGCACCCGTCGAACCTCGCCGCACGTGTGTTCGATCTCGCGCCGAGCTTCGGCACCCTGACGGACTCGATCTTGTACGTTCGATATTGGCCCAATGGGCAAGATCTCTTGATGTATCAAGTGTACGCGGGCGGCTCACCTGGGCCGAACGTTGGTGCCGCAAACGCGTTCACGGATGGAGCGTGGCAAGAGCTCGCGGTCATCGCGCCCGGAGGGGACGCCGGTACGAGCGTGAACGCTTCGCTCTACAAGGGCGGGATGCCGGTCGCGACCTCCTCTGTCCTCGTGCCCAACTTGGCGACCCGTCAATCGAACTTCATCGGCAAGAGCAACCTGAGCGCTGACCCGCTTTTCGTCGGAGAGATCGCGGCGCTCATTCTGTTCAAGCGCGCGCTGCAGCCATCTGAGCGACTCGCGATGGACGACTATCTCAAGAGGAAATGGGCGTTCTAAGATTCGGACGCGATTCAGTCGTATCCGAACATGCACAAGCCGACCGCCGATCACGCGGCAGGCGCGAGCGCGCATGTACCTGCGTCGTCGTGAGACGCTCGAGATGCGGATGACGGAAACGAGATGACACCGAAGAGCAAACCCTGGCGCCCGAGCATGCAAGAATAGTTGTCGCGAACCTGCAAGAATAGTTGACGTCGATCAACCGTACCCCACCCCGCAAACCTCGCCGCACGCATATTCGACTTTGCGCCGAGTTATGGCTCGCTGACGGACTCGATTCTCTTTGTTCGATATTGGCCCAACGGACAAGATGTATTGATGTACCAGGTCTACGCGGGTGTAGCGCCAGGTCCGAATGTCGGAGCGAGTGGGGCTTTTGCGGACGACGCATGGCAAGAGCTCGCGGTCGTGGCTCCTGCAGGGATCGCGGGATCGAGCGTCACGGCGACCCTCTACAAGAACGGTTCGGCGCTTATCTCTTCAGCAGTTCTCGTAGCTGCGTTGGCGTCGCGGCAATCGAACATGATCGGCAAGAGCAACTTGAGCGCGGACCCGCTCTTCAAAGGAGACATCGCCGCGCTCATCGTGTTCGCTCGGGCCTTAGCGCCCGTCGAACGGCAGACGCTCGATGACCATCTGAAAAAGAAGTGGGCGTTCTAGCTCTAGACTCTTTCCGGTCACGCGAAGGGTACTATCTCATTGGCGTTCTCGCACGACGGAAAGAGCCTCCTCAGCGGCGGCGGTGACCAACGCGTCAGAGTGTGGCGAGGCTTCTAGATTGGCGTGCTTGGCCGCGAGTGCTAATCCGCCCCACAGAATGAGCACAAGCGCATCTGTACGCGACTACGAGAGCCGGACGCTCGAGGTCGCCGACGGGTTCCCCCGATACACCGAGTGGTTGATGCACGACTTCATGCCGTACCTGCGTGGGCGCGTCGTCGAGGTCGGCGCCGGGCTCGGGTCGATCTCCGCGCAGTGGGTCGATCAGGCAAAGGAGGCGATCTTGATCGAGCCCGCGGAGAACCTCGCCGCGCAGCTCGGCAAGCGATTCAGCGACAAGCGCAACGTCAAGACCTTCGCGGGCCTTCTGGACGAGGTGAAGTCGCGCCCCGAGGCCAAGCTCGCGCCCGGCTCGGTGGACACCGCGATCATGGTCAACGTGCTCGAGCACATCGAGGACGACGTGAGTGTATTGAAGAGCATCTTCGAGCTGCTCAAGCCCAACGGCAAGATGCTCATCTTCGTTCCCGCGCTGCAGGCCCTCTATAACGCGCTCGACAAACGCGTCCGCCACGTGCGCCGCTACGACAAGCGCGCTTTGACGAGCGTGATGACCCGAGCGGGCTTCGACATCGAGCGAATGCGCTATTTCGATTGGCTCGGAATGGGCCCGTGGATCATCACGGGCACCATCTTGCGACGCGAGACTGTGGGGGACGGCAGCGGACGCTTCTACGACAAGTTCATCATTCCGATCTGCAAACTGGCAGACGGTCCCAACGGGAGAGTGCTCGGCAAGAACCTGATCGCGATTGGGACCAAGGGCCAATGATCGACTGGAGCGGCAAGCGTGTTCTCGTCACGGGAGGCGCTGGATTCGTCGGTAGTCATTTGGTCGATTCGCTCGCGGCGGACGGCGCGCGCGTCACCATCTTCGACAATCTGTCGACTGGCTTCTTGGAGCTGGCCACGCGCAATCCCGCGGTGCAGTTCGTACGGGGAGATTTGCTCGACACCGACGCGCTCGGCAGAGCGATGCGCGGAGTGGAGTTCGTCTTTCACTTCGCCGCGAACGCCGACATCAAAGACAACCTGCTCTCACCGCGGCTCTGCACCGAGCAGAACATCATCGCCACGCAGAACGTTCTCGAGGCGATGCGCGCACATGGCTGCAAACAGGTCGCTTTCGCTTCCACAGGCTCGGTATACGGAGAGGCGACCGTCATCCCCACACCGGAGGACGCGCCGTTTCCGGTCCAGACCTCCCTCTACGCGACGAGCAAGTTGGCGGCCGAGGGCCTCATGAGCTCGTACGCGCTCGGATACCAATTCGAGACTTGGTCGTTTCGCTTCGTCTCGATGCTCGGTCCCCGTTACTCGCACGGGCATGTCATAGACTTCTATCGTCGACTCAAGTTGGACGCCACCGAGTTGCTAGTGCTCGGCAACGGGCTGCAGCAGAAGAGCTACTTGCATGTCAGTGACGCCGTGAACGGTGTATTGACCGCAATCGCCGCGGGCACCGGGCCAGGCGACGTCCACGTCTACAATGTCGGTCATACCGATTGGTTGCAGGTGAAAGACAGCATCGTCATCATCTGCAAGACTATGGGTGCCACACCCACCATCGTGTACGCGGGTGGCGAGCGCGGCTGGATCGGCGACTCTCCCAAACTCTTGCTGGACACGACGCGCCTTTGCGCGCTTGGCTGGGCGCCCAAACACACAATTGAAGAGTCCATCATCTCGACGATCCACTACATCGACGAGAATCCGTTCGTGCTGCGCTGACCACCAAAAGGGGTCAGTGACCACGCCCAATCGTTCTCTCCCGAACAGCAGAGTGAGACTTAGGGTTTGCGTGCCATTGGCTGCGCCGTCACGCCGACATGGCGATCCGCGAGGCGCGCCAGGATCGGCCACGGCAACACGGCCTCGACCACCGACCTCGATCGCACGTGGAGGTTCTTCAGTATCTTGAATCGCAGAATGTCGGTCCAGCCTGGACCGTAGTGGCCGGGTACGACGCGCAGACCGACTCTCTCGTAGGCGAGCGACAAGCTCCGCGGTGTGAAATACCCGACATGGATATCGGGGATGACATAGGCCCAAGAGAGGACATCGCGTTGCTTGGGGGCGACGTTTCCGGTGGTGACGAATAGCAGCCCGCCGGGCCGCAACACGCGCGCTACTTGTCGCAGCAGAGCGATAGGGTCGACGACGTGTTCGATGACCTCGATCATGGTGACGACGTCGAACGCGTTGGTCGACGCGTCGAGCTCGTCTGCCGAGATCATTGGCACTCCGCGCTCCCGCGCGCGCGGCGCGAACGCTCCAGTGTCGAAGCCCACGGCGTCCATACCGACGCCGCACGCGTAACGCACGAGCCCGCCCGCGCCGCTTCCGTGGTCTAGCCAGCGCAGCCCCTTGTCGCGACCGAGCTGGCCCCTCATCAGCGCGACGAGGCCACGCCACTCGTAGTGGCGAATCGTTTGATCGGGGTGATCGAGCTCTGCAGCGTAGTCTACGAGCGGGTCTGCGCCGAGGCCGCGATAGTAGTCTTCGTCATAGAGACGCGCGTAGTCGGTACAGGGATCGGCGACCGAGACGTAGCCGCAAGATTCGCAGCGCACGAGGTGAAAGTCGCGCTCGATCACTGCGCCCGACTTGACTCCGATCGCGACAGAGCGGCCTTCGCAGATCTTGCACGAGGAAGAGTCCATGACTCGCCGTCATAACGTACTCCTCCGCAGACCGCGATGCGTTACGGCGACTTTGCAGCGCATATGACCCTGGGGAGGCGAGGCGAGCTGCACTCGCTCTTACTGCGGAGTGAGCGGCGGCTTGTATTTGTAGACCGGAAAGGCGGCGCCGGGAACGTTCACCGGCTCCCAGTGCGCACGAATGTAGGCTGCGGCGTCTGGGCCGATCAATCCATAATAGGTGCCTATGATGACCACCGGTGGGTCCTCTCGGAGGATGCGCTCCACCTCCAGTTGGTCCTCTCGGACAAGCAGCTCGTGCGGTACGTCGAAGCGCGTCGGATTGCGGCGCCCGGTGAAGAAGTTGTATTCGCCGCCCTGGATGAAATCGATCGTAGAGAATACCGGGTCTCGCGGGCTGGTTACCTTGACCGTATAAGCCGCTAGTGCGTGCACCTCGGGTGGCACGTTGATGTCGCCCATTCGTGGCAAGTCGTCGTTCTGGTATCGCTCTCCATACGAGGGCTGGTCTTGGCCAGAGGCGATCAGGTGGAGCTTTTTCTGGAGAGGCGTCATCGTGTCTCCCCACCAGGCCCACGCGATCAAAAACGCCATTGAAGCGAGAGCGCCCATCGGCGCGGGCAATCGCAGCGGGAGAGCGCGCGGGACCAGAGCGATCGCCTCCTCCATGAGCGCGAGCCACAGCAACAGGCTGGGCGTGCCGTCGCTGCGCAGGTGATAGATCTCCCCGCGGAGGAGCGCGTGGCGCATCGCAGTGACGCTGAAGAGCGCGAGCGCGAAGATCAGGGTGGTTCGCGCGGTCCACCGACCACGAGCGGCGCTGGCCACGACCACGACTATCCCGATGGTGCAGGCCGCGAGCGGCATCGCGAACTCGAGTACGGGAGCGTCGCGGCCGCCGCCCGATAGCGCGAGCCCTGTGATGAGGGACTGTTCGGAGACTGGATACTGGATGCCGCTCCATGCGCCGCTCGCCAACAATCCAGTCCATAAAATAGCGTGTATCAAAGCGTGCAGTCTGCCCGCTAATGCATAGATGATGACGAACAGTATCAACGGGGCGAAGGTGCCTGCCGTGAACGCGCCCGCATTTCGGAGGATGGTCTTTGCGCGCGCGCGGAGCGGGCCGTCGGCACGTAGCAGTGCGTCGGCGCCGAGCGCTAGGCCCACTGAGCCGAACGCGCAGAGGCCGAAATCCTGGCTGTAGAGCACGGCGAGCCCCATCACGACGCCCCAGCCGAACAGCGGGCGCAGCTCGATCTTCCAAGACCTTTGGTCCTTGGGCCTGAGCGAGATCACCTGGACTGCGCCGACGAGCGCGACCGCCGCCCAGCCCACTCGCCAGAGGTCTGCCCAGCCGAAGCTGATCGCTTCTCTGTAATAGAGAAAGAACGACACCGCGGAGTGCATGACGAACAAGACGAGACCGATGAAATGCAGTGAGAGCCGGCCGCGCACGACGCGAAAACTCGCCGCCAGCATGAAGCCCAATCCGATCACGTTGACCAGGATCTGGGCGATGCGCACGTGCTCGGCCGTCATCCCCATGATCGCGGCGAACGCCGTGAGCGTGTATTCACGCAGTGGCCCATAGACGGTGCCGGCGTCCGCCATCATGAACTTGCCGAACGTGACGCTGTTGATCCAGCCGAGGTGAATGCCTTCGTGCGAGTAGCTGTTGATCGTGGTCAACTCGCGAAAGCGCGGGGGGATGATGAAGATCATACCTACCGAGAGCGGCGCGAGCGCGGAGACGAGGAGTGTCGGGATCTTCTGCGGACACCCCCGCGGATTCTTGGTGTCCCCGCGCAGCGCGACGTAGACCGCGAGGCAGATCGTGACCGCGGCGATGAGCCAGTTCTTGCTAGGCTCGCGCAGCACGGCGAGCAGCGACGTCGCCGTCGCCGCATCGATCGCATCCTCCGCGTCGATCGTCGCGACGATGCGCGCGGCGTCGAATGCGACCGTCGATCTGGTCGGCGTGGTCGGCGCCGAGTACCTGAATCTTGCCATCCTCAAG
>ENA-OFCD01000700-OFCD01000700.1-metagenomes-genome-assembly--contig:-NODE-700-length-19908-cov-3.556138_pt1 | contig 19908 bp, 17 predicted proteins | sample MGYA00153392_OFCD01 | MGnify analysis MGYA00153392
CGCGCACGGCAACGACGCAGAAGGTGTGCACCGTGTACTTGGTGGACGTGTCGGAGTCGATCCCGGACGCGGCGATCGTGGACGCGAAGGCAGAGATCCAAAAGGGTCTCGATCAGAAGCCCGAGGACGCGCTCGTTCGCGTGATCACGTTCTCCCAGCGACCCCGCGCGATCCCGATGGAAGAGGGGAGCAAGACCGCCCCCGAACTCCTTCGCCACGACGCGCTGGACCTCGCTGACGTCGCCGACAAGGACAAGCCCAAAGACAAAAAGCAGAAGCTCGGTCATGACGCGGCGACCGATCTCCAGAGCGCGCTGCAGCTCGCGTACGGCCTGTATCCGGCCGGCTATTTGCGCCGCGCGGTGATCCTCTCGGATGGCGTGCAGACCGACGGCGATCTCTTGGCCGAGGCGAACCGCGCGCACCAGTTCGGCGTGAAGCTCTACACGATCTCGTACAAGCGACCGGTGCCGGGCGAGGTCGCGCTGCGCGAGCTCAAGGTGCCGGACAAGATCCGCGTCGGAGAGCCGTTCGAGATCCACGCGAACATCTTCGCGAGCCGACCACAGACCATCCACACCACGCTCAAGCAGGGTGAAGCGATCAACGGCCTGGACGGCGCGCGCAACCTCGATCTCAAAGCGGGCGACAACGACATCACCTTCAAGAGCGTCGTGCGCATCGCGGGCGACGTCACCTACTCACTCGACCTCTCGGACATCCCCGAGGACCGCTTCTCCGAGAACAACCACTACGCGGTGACCGCTGCGGTGCCTGGAAAACCGAGCGTTTTGTACGTCGAGGGCAACACCGCGCACGCGAGCTTCCTCTCGTCTGCGTTGTCGGCGCAAGAGTTCGACGTCGAGGTGCGGAGCCCTCGCGAGCTGCCCACTTCACTGCGCGAGCTCGAGCGCTTCGATTTCTTGATCCTCTCGGACGCCCCCAAAGAGGCGGTCTCTCTCACGCAGCAAGAGACGATCGAGAGCTACGTTCGCGATCTCGGCGGCGGCTTCCTCTTCGCGGGTGGCGAGAGCGGCTTCGGCCTCGGCGGCTGGTACGGCAGCACCATCGAGCGAATCTTGCCCGTGCGCATGGACTCCGAGAAGCGCAAAGACGAGCCCGGCGTCGCGATGTGTCTCGTGATCGACCGCTCGGGATCGATGAGTGGTCAGCCGTTGGAGATGGCAAAAGTCGCTGCAAAGGCCACTGCAGACACACTCTCAGGCGAGGACCTGCTCGAGGTCATCGCGTTCGACAGCACACCCGTCGCGGTCGTCAAGATGCAGGCGGCGAAGTACCGCGCGCGCATTCAGAACGACATCGCGCGAATCCAACCCGGCGGCGGAACCGAGATCTTGGGCGCGCTCGATCAAGCGTACAAGGATCAACTCTCGACGCGGGCGCGCAAGAAGCACGTCATCCTGCTCACGGACGGACAAGCCTCCAATAGCGGTATCCGAGAGCTCGTGCAGTTGATGGTCTCCGAGGGAATGACCGTGAGCACGGTAGGCCTCGGCACGGGCGTGGACGAGACGCTCTTGCGCATGATCAGCGATCTCGGTGGCGGTCGCTTCTACAAGGTAGTCGACCCCACGCAGCTGCCGCGTGTGTTCACGCGTGAGACCGAGATGATCTCTCGCTCGGCTGCGGTGGAGGAGTATTTCCAGCCGCGCGTGGTCGCGCCTGCGGACTTCTTGCGTGGTATCGACATGAGCTCGGCGCCGTTCCTCCACGGCTACGTCGCGACCAAGATGAAGCCTCCGCCCGCGCAAGAGATCCTGCAGTCCGAAGTGGGCGAGCCGATCCTCGCGCGGTGGCACGTGGGCCTCGGCTGGTCGATCGCGTGGACCAGTGACGTGAAGAACCTCTGGGCCGTGGAGTGGCTGAAGTGGCCCGGATATGGGCAGTTCTGGGGTCAGCTCATTCGCGAGAGCATGCGGCAGAAGAAGCGCCAGGTGTTCGACATGCGCGCCGAGATCGATCCGGCGACGGGTCACCTCAAGGCCTCGATCGACGCGATCGGCGGCGACGACAAATTTCAAAACGGGTTGGCCGGCAAGCTCAACATCAAGATGGCGCAGCCCAACGGGCAGCCTTCGCAAGACTTCAAAGACCTCAAGATGAGGCAGACGGCGCCTGGCCGTTACGAGGTCGACTACCCGATGGATCGCTACGGCTCGTTCGCGCTGCACGCGTCACTCGAGAAGCTCGTGGACGACGGTGCGGGCAACTTCAAGAACGTGACGATGGCCGAGAGCTACGGTCACGTCACCAACCCGTATCCGCGCGAGTACCTGGCGCTCGCGCCGGACGTGGAGACACTACAGCGCGCCGCAGAGATCACGGGCGGCAAGCTCGATCCGGATCCGAAGGCGATCTTCGACCCGGGCAGCGAGACCGTCACGTACCACCAAGACCTGTGGAGCCGCTTCATCAGCGCCGCCGTCGTCGTCTACGTGCTCGATCTGCTGTTGCGACGTCTGCGTCTCTTCGATCGTAAGAAGACCGCACGGCCGAGCTTCGCCAAGGCAAGCGCGTAGCAAACGAATCGCAGAGTAGTGTAGGGTCCAAGGCCTTCGAGCAACGGGCTCGAACGCACGCGCATCTCAGCAAAGTGACCACCGCCTTGGCCAAGCCCGACCAGGACCTCATTTCCGTCCGCGAAGATTTGCGATCGCTATTTCGCGATGCGATCCAGCCCGATCCCGCGAAAGCCCTCATCGGCCCGGAGGCCGAGAAGTGCGGCGTCTTGGCAGACGGACGCCCGCTACCCTTCGAAGGCGGCGTCACGCGCGTGCTCGACGCGCTGGAGAAGCTCGGGTGGATTGCCGAGCTCGAGAAGCCCGGAGGCCCACGTATCGCGCTGAAGAAGGGCGCGGCGAGCGTCACGCTGGAACCCGGCGGTCAGCTCGAGCTCTCTGGGGCGGCGGCAAAAGACGTCCACGCGGTCGCAAACGAACAAGCGCTTCACCTCGAAGAGATCCGCCCCATCTCGGAGGAGATTGGCGTGCGTTTTCTGGGTATCGGATTTCATCCGTTCGCTTCGCTCGATCAGTTCTCGCACGTGCCCAAGGCTCGCTACGTGGTCATGCGGGACTACCTGAAGACGCGTGGCGCTCACGGGCTCGACATGATGCACCGCACGTGCACGGTGCAGGGCAACTACGACTTTTCGAGCGAAGAAGACGCGATGCGCAAGGTCCGCCTCGGGATGAAGCTCGCGCCGCTGTGTGCGGCCATGTTCGCCAACAGTCCGTTCTACGAAGGCAAGCCTCACGGCGGTGTCTCCTTTCGAGCGAAAGTGTGGCTGGACGTAGACCCCGATCGATCTGGCCTCATCCCTTCGATCTGGGCAGACGACAGCACGTTCGACGACTACATCGAGTGGGCGCTGGACGTGCCGATGTTTCTCTTCAAGAGAAACACCGAGGTCATCGCGAACACGGGTCAGACGTTTCGCAGCTTTTGGAAGAGCGGCTTCGCTGGACATGCGGCGACTCAGGCCGACTGGATGCTGCACGTGAACACGGTCTTCCCCGAGGTGCGCCTCAAGCGAACGATCGAGATTCGTAGCGCGGACTCACAGCGCAAAGACCTGATGCCCGCGGTGCCTGCGCTCTACGCCGGGCTCTACTACGACGAGCGGACGCTCGATGAGGCAGAGGCACTCGCGCGCGATTGGACGTACGACGAGATCGCCGACCTCCGCACGCGCGTATGGCGCGATGGTCTGCGCACGGAGTTCCGCGGCAAGCCGCTCGCGAAGGTCGCGGAGCGCGTGGTCGAGCTCGGCGTGCAGGGGCTCCGACGCCGGGCGGTGATGAATGCCAACGGCGACGACGAGAGCGTTCACCTCGCGCCGTTGGTCGCGCTCGTGAGCCAAGGCCTCACGCCGGCAGACGACCTGCTCGCCAAGACGAAGGACGCCAAGGATCTGCGCGCCGCGATCGTCCGCGAGACCGCGCTCTAGCCGCGTCGAACGGCGGCGACGAACGCCTCGAGTCTTGCCGTGTCCTTCTTGCGCGGGTTGCCGGGCGCTTCCACGCCGCTCGCGACGTCCACACAATACGGAGAGACTGCACGTATCGCGTCTGCGACGTTTGCGGGGCCAAGACCGCCAGCGAGCGTGAGCTTGCGCGTCCTCGCGAGCTCCGTGACGAGCGCCCAATCGAACGACTCGCCAGTCCCACCGAGCGCGGCGGGCGATTTCGCGTCGACGAGCAGGTACTCGCCTCCGTAGAGGTCTGCGCGCACGACGTCGCTCGCGTCCGCGATCCGCAGCGCCTTGTACGCGTGCGGAAGCAGCGGCAGAAGAAAGCTCGGGGGCTCGTCGCCGTGCAGCTGGAGGCACCCTAGGCCCACGACCAAAGCCAGCGACCGCATGTCCTGCACGCTCATGTTCGCGACGACGCCAACCACCAACGCGCGAGAGCCGACGGCCGCCGAGATTTGTTTGCCCATCTCCTCATCGATGCGACGAGGGCTCTTCGCCACGAAATTCAGGCCGATCGCGTCGACGCCAAGATCCACACACGCGAGCGCATCGGCGACGTTCGTCACGCCGCAGATCTTGACGCGTGCCTTCAACCGTCGATCTTGAGGAGCGCCTTCACCTGCGCGATTACCTGCGGAGCCTGGATAGGCTTCGTGATGTACGCGTTCGCGCCGAGCTGCAGCGCGCGTTGGCGGTCCTCTGTAGAGCCCTCGGTCGTGATGATGATGATGGGTGTGTCTTTGTGCATGGCGTCGCTGCGCACGCGCTTGACGAGCTTGAGGCCGTCCATGATCGGCATGTTGATGTCTGTGAGGATCAGGTCGAACTTCTGACCGGCTAGCTTGCGCAGGCCGTCGACGCCGTCATCGGCCTCCACGACGCGTAGGTTCTTCACGCGTGACAGCGCGAAGACCAACAGCTGACGCATCATGGGCGAGTCTTCGACTACGAGGCAGGTGTACTCGGCGCTCATCGAACGTTTCCTAGATCCTTATCCGTATCATACGGCGTCTCGTTACGTCCCATTGGTGGCCGCCAATAGGTCGGAGGGGCGGGGGAGCACGCCATTCGCAGCGGCGAAGAGGAAGGCACCCGTGAGAGCGCACGCGGCATGTGCGGAGAGCATTTTGAACAACTCGAGATCAACTGGCAAAAAAGCCGGCTTTTGTTCGAACACCGAATAGACGACAATCACGCCGACGATGCGGTCGTCGAAGCGCATCGGCACGACCGCCGCGGGGTTGTCCTTGCCCGCCTTCGCGAGCGGGCCGCTCTTGATCATCTCGATGCCGGTCAAGAACGCGCGCTCGATCATCGGGGCAGAGAGCTCGTCCCGCTGGATGGGCAGCCGCGCCATCTTCGACGGATCGATCCCCTCGCTCGCGACGAGCACTAGGTCCTTCGCGGTCGCGTCCGACATGTAGATCGCGTGCGTGCGCGCGCCAACGAGCTGCTGCAGGAGCTCTTGGAGGTGCTTGACCACGCGGCGGAGGTCGAGCGTGGAGTGGAGCTGATAGCTGGCGACGTAGAGGTTCGCGAGCGTCGAGAGCTCCTCTTCCATCTCCGAGTAGCGTGAGGTGAAGCGCGTCGAGACGGCCTCGGCCTCCGTGATGTGGCTTAGGAGTGCGCCCTTCTCGCGCTCGAGATGGTCGATTCGCTTCAAGAGATCGCGGATGGCCTCGTCGCTCGCCAGCTGGGTACGCAGCGCGAGGTTGTCGGTCTCGAGGTCGCGGTTGTGCTTGCGCAAGCGGTCATTCTCTTGCACGAGCTCGCCAGTGAACTCGGCGCCCTTCTTGAAGAACGTGTCGACGAAGTTCGCGCGCTGCCACTGCATCTCTTTCGGAGCCGGCGGAGGCGGCGTCTTGCGACGCTCGGGCGGCGCCTTCGGAGCCGGCGCCGCGACTAGCTTGTTCCGAAGGGTCGGTTTCTTCGCGGGCTTCTGCTTAGCGATTTTCGCGTGCTTTTCGGGCATGCCCTGTCCTTCAAAAGAAGCTATCACGCCGCCTTCATTTTAGAAGCGCTATCGGGCTTGGAGCTGATCGATCCACAGCGCGAGCTCGCCGGTGATGACTCGCGGCTTGCCACGTAACGCGGCGAGATCGGCGCTTCCGGTGAGCAACATCGCGGCTCGGAGCTCCGACTCGATACCGTCGAAGAACGCGTTCGCGCCCGCACGCCCGCCCTCATGAAGCGCACGCAGCGCGGGTCGGGCGATGCCGGCGGCCTTGGCTCCCAGCACGATCGCGCGAGCGATGTCCAGGCCCGAGCCGACGCCTCCCGTGGCGATGACGTCGAGTCCCATTGGCGCCAGAAGCGCGACGCTCGCGGCCGTGGGAATACCCCAATCCCAGAACGCGTCGCCGAGCGCCTTCAATCGTGAATCGCCCTGATCTTCAGCGCGCTTCGTCTCGACGCCGACCCACGAAGTGCCGCCTGCGCCCGAGACGTCGACGGTCTTGACGCCTACGCCCTTCACGCGCGCCCCAACGGAGGGAGACAGACCGCAGCCCGTCTCTTTCACGACGACGGGGATCTCGAGCGCCGCCGAGAGCCGCGCGATCGTCTCGAGCCCACCGGAGAAATCGCGGTCTCCGTCGGGTTGAACGAGCTCCATCGCGGGATTGAGGTGAATGCAGAGCGCGTCGGCGCCGACATCCGCGACGAGCGCGCGCACCTCGTCGTTCGACATGCCCTTGGCTTGCACGACTCCGAGGTTGCCCAAGACGACCGTCGTGGGCGCGACGTCTCGGACGCGATAGGTGGCGTTGGTGCCGGGCCTCATGTGCATGGCGCGCTGACTGCCGAGGCCAAACCCGTAGCCGCGCTCTTCGGCGACGCTCGCGAGCTCGCGGTTGATGCGCCCGGCCTCGTCGGTGCCGCCTGTCATCGCCGCGATGATGATGGGAGCGCGAAGCTTCTTTCCGAACAGCTCGCATGAGAGGTCGAGGCGGTCCACCGAAAAGTCCGGTAGCGCGTCATGCACCAAGCGAACGTCCTCGAAGAGCGTGGTGCGCGCGCGGAAGCCTACGTCTCCTGTTGCGCACAGGAGGATGTGGTCGGTCTTTCGCTGCGAGATGGTTTGGCTCATGGCGGCGCATGTTTCTTAGCATCGACGACCCAGTCGCGAGCGAACGCCGGCAAAATTGATCGCCGAGAGACGCGATCGCCCGACACCAGCCCGAGAGGCTATTTTTCGTTCAAAGAAAAATGAAACTAATTGAATAGTTTATCAATTTGGTGCGCCTTGGTTGAGTTGACGATCGAGGTGCTCCGCACATAATGTGAAGGGGTTCGATCTGGGTCCACTCCGTTTCGATGGCGCCCCCCCGGTCGTTTCACGGCATCCGCTTGTACGCTGAGGGCGCCGCGCGAAAGTCCCGCCATGCACACGCAAACCACCCCGCTCCGCGACTCAGCGCTCGAAGGCGTGTCGTTCGGAGCTTATGCAAAGCGGGTTCGCGTCGAGCTCGAGGCGGAGCTGGAGCGTTGGCTCGACCAAGAGCGTTCTCTTGCGCGCGCGCTGCACCCGGAAGCCGGCGTGGTGGTCGACGCGATGAGCGAGCTGTGCACCCGTGGCGGCAAGCGCTTCCGCGCCGTACTGGTCGCGGCCTCCTATGAAGCGTGTGGCGGGGAAGGCGGCTCGACACAGGTGGTGTGGGCCGGTGTCGCGATGGAGGTCTTGCAGGCGTACCTCCTCATCCATGACGACTGGATGGATGGAGACGAGCTTCGCCGCGGTGGCCCGAGCGTGCACGCTCGACTCCGAAGGGAACTCGGCGGAACCCAGGAGGGTGACGCGGCGGCCATTTTAGCGGGCGATTTCGCGTCGGCGCTCGCTCTCGAGGCGCTCACTCGCGTGCGCTGCGCCCCCGCGCGTATCGCCGATGCGTTCCGTGAGCTGGCCCGAATGGAGCACGACGTCGTGCTCGGACAAATCCTCGACGTGCGAGGCGCGAGCGATCGACCCGAGGCCGTCGAGGCGATGCACGACCTCAAGACGTCGAGCTACACCGTTCGCGGTCCGCTGCTGTTGGGCGCCGCGCTTGCGGGTGCGAGTCAGGAGCAACGCGCCGCACTCGAACGCGCTGCCGCTCCGCTCGGAGTGGCCTTTCAGCTTCGTGACGATCTGCTCGGCGCGTTCGGCGACCCTGAAAAAACTGGGAAACCTCGCGGCGGTGATCTCCGTCAAGGCAAGCGCAACTCGTTGGTCGTCGAAGCCGGTCGAGACTCGAAGGCCAAGGCCGAGATCGCAACAGTCTTGGGACGCGTCACTGCGACAAACGCAGAGATCGACGTGGCGATTGCCGCGCTCGTCGCGTGCGGCGCGAGGGCTACTGTCGAAGCGCGCTTGGAGGCTCTCCTCGAGCAGGCGCGCAGCCTCCTCGCGCAAGCGCCACTCTCGGCGGGCGGAGCGCTCATCCTCGCGGGCGCGGTGGACGCCCTCGGAGTGCGTGAGGTCTGAGATGCGCGAGCAAACCGGTCGCGCGTGCGGCAAAGTGATCCTCTTCGGAGAGCACTCGGTCGTCTATGGCGGTCCTGCGATCGCGATCGGGATCGATCGCGGAGCCTCGGCAAGGGCCTCAGAGCCGGAGACGTCCACCAGCCGCCTGCGCGTGCGGGATTGGAAGGTCGAGGTCGTCGCCAACGATCCCGAGCAAGACCTCGGCATGGCCTTCGGCGCGCTGCTCGCGGCGTCCAATCTGACGCGGCCGATCGACGTCGAGGCGCAAACGGAGCTCCCACCCGGTGCGGGCCTTGGCTGCTCTGCGGCACTTGGCGTCGCCATCGCACGCGCGCTCGATCCCATAGCTTCGATCGACACGATCGTCCTGCGCGGCGCGGCATGGGAGCGAATCTTCCACGGTAACCCGTCGGGCGTGGACACGGCAGCCGCCGCTCGCGGAGGGGCGATCGCGTTCCGTCGAGGGCACGAGGTGGAGCGCATTCCGCTGCGCACTTCGTTCACGCTCGCGATCGGTCACTCGGGATTGGCGTCGAGTACGCGCTCGATGGTCGAGTCGGTCGCACGCCAGCGCGAGCGGCGCCCCGAGATCGTCGAAAAGACCTTCGACGCGATCGGCTCGATCGTCTCCAACGGGCGGCTAGCGCTCGAGGCGAATGATCTCCCCGCGGTCGGCAAGCTGATGGACATGAACCAGATGCTCCTGTCTGGCTTGATGCTGTCGACGCCGGAGATCGAGCAGCTCTGCGCGATCGCCCGACACGAAGGCTCGCACGGCGCCAAGCTCACGGGAGCAGGCGGCGGAGGCTGCGTCGTAGCGCTCGTGTCGTCTGCGTCTGCTGGCGAGCGCATCACCGCCGCGTGGCGTAGGGCCGGCTTTAAAGCGTTCGCGACGAGCGTGGGCCATGAGGAGTGCGCGTCGAAGTCCGCCCCAATCGAGGCGGCTTCGTGAGCGCGGGCCGGGCGGTCACGTTCGCACACGCGAACATCGCTCTCGCAAAATATTGGGGCAAGCGGGACGTCGCGAACAACGTGCCTGCGGTGCCGAGCCTCTCGGTGACGCTCGAGGGCATGCGCACGTCGACGACGCTGGAGCTCGATGGGAGTCTGTCGGCCGATACCTTCGAGCTCAACGGCACGGCCGCGCCGACCGACGCGCTCGCGCGCACGGTGACGCTCCTTGATCGCGTGCGACGCGAAGCGGTTCGTGCCACGTACGCGCGAGTCTCATCGCAGAATGATTTTCCCACGGCGAGTGGGCTCGCCTCGAGCGCGAGCGGGTTCGCCGCGCTGGCCCTTGCAGCGGTGACTGCGTACGGTCTCGATTGGGACACGGCGCGCACGAGCGATCTCGCCCGCCGCAGCAGCGCGAGCGCAGCGCGAAGTCTGCTCGGAGGCTTCGTGGAACTCGGCAACGAGCTACCGTCGTCTGGAGTGCTCGGCGCCAAGCAAGTCGCGCCGCCCGATCAGCTCGACGTGCGCGTGCTCGTGTGTGTGACGAGCGAAGGCCAGAAGGCGATCGGCTCGACCGACGGCATGGGCCGCACCGCGACGAAGAGCCCCTACTACGCCGCGTGGGTCGAGCGCGCGCCCGAGATGTTCGGTGAGCTCAAGGCCGCATTGCTCGCGAAGGATCTCGAGCGCGTCGGCGAGCTGACGGAGGCGAGCGCGCTCGCCATGCATGCGTCGGCGTTCGCCGCCGGAGTCGTCTATGTGACGGGGGCGACGCTCGAGGCCATGACACGCGTCCGCGAGCTGCGTGCTTCGGGCCTCGCCGCATGGGCGACCATGGACGCAGGGCCCCACGTGAAGGTGCTCGTCTCGCGGACGGACTCTGCGGCGGTGAAGGCGGCGATGGAGCGCGTCCCGGGAGTCCTCCGCGTGCTCGAAGCCAAGCCCGGCGCGGGCGCTGGCGTGATCGAAGGCGGCAAGTGAAGACGCGCGCGCCCGGAAAGCTTCTTCTTTCGGGCGCGTACGCCGTGCTCGATGGCGCGCCTGCGCTCGTCGTCGCGGTGAATCGCTACGCTATCGCGGACGGCGCGATCACCGACGACTCGCCGATGGAAGAAGTGCGCAGCGCGCTCCAAAATCCCCCGCGCGTGGACGTCACGCAGCTACGCGACGGAGACAACAAGCTCGGCCTCGGCTCGAGCGCCGCCGCCACCGTTGCTGCGCTCGCCGTACGTGAGGCAGAGCGCGGCGCCGAGCTGGCCGACGACGCGACACGCCATCGCTTGATGCATCAAGCATGGGCCGCCCACGCTCGCGTCCAGGGCGGCGGGAGCGGAGTCGACGTCGCGGCGAGCACGTTCGGCGGCGCGCTCTCGTACGTGCGAGGCGAGACGCCCACGCCCGTGCGCTTGCCGAACGGCCTCGTGTGGCGCGTCTTTTTCAGCGGAAAGAGCGCGCGAACGAGCGAGCTCCGCGCGAAGGTGGACGCGCTCGCGTCGACGAACCGCTCGCACTGGGCCCTTGCCGTGCGGCGGGTCGCCGACGCCTCGCTGGCAACGCTGGAGGCGTGTGCAGAGGACGATGCGGTCGCGTTCGTGGCCTCAGCCCGAGCTTCCGCCCAAGCCCTTGCGGCCCTTGGCTCCGCCGCGGATGCCCCTATCGTCACCCATGAGACCCGCGTCCTAGCGGAGCTCGCCGAGTCCGAAGGCGGCGTTTTCATGCCCTCTGGCGCCGGAGGCGGCGATTGCTCCATCTTCTTCAGCACATCACTTCCCTCCACGTCGTTTGTCGATCACGCAACGCGTCTGTCTCAATCGATGCTCGCGGAGATCTCGCTCGATCTCCGTGGCGTCCACGTCTCGCCGTAGTGTAAAGGGAGCTTCTTCATGGCCCGTACCTCTCGTATTCCCGGTTTCTACAAGGTCAGCGTCGAGGAGCGTCGCGCGCTCGTATGCGACGCTACGGGGACGACCGCCGAGGCGATTGGCCGTGCGCTCGAGGGCGGCGGCATCGATGAAGACGTCGCGGACAAGTTCGTGGAGAACGTGCTCGGCACGTACGCGCTGCCCTACGGCGTCGCGCTCAACGTGCGCGTGAACAACCGCGACTACGTCGTGCCCATGGTGGTCGAGGAGCCGAGCGTCGTCGCGGCCGCGTCGAACGCCGCGAAGATGGTGCGCAAGGGCGGGGGCTTCGTCGTCGAGACGGACGAGCCGCTCATGATCGGTCAAGTCCAGCTCACGGACGTACGGGACGCCAAGGGCGCGACCGAGCGCCTCCTCGCGTTGAAGCCTGAGCTCGTCAAGCTCGCGAACTGCGCCATTCCTGGGCTCGTCCAGCGCGGCGGAGGTGCCCGCGATCTCGAAGTCCGCGTGCTCGCGCCCGACATGATCGTCGTGCATCTGCTCATCGATTGCCGCGACGCGATGGGCGCCAACCTCGTCAACACCGTCGCCGAAGCGCTCGCGCCGCGCCTCGCTGAAGTCGCGAACGCCAAGGTCGGCCTGCGCATCCTCTCCAATCTGTGCGACCGACGCTGCGTTCGCGTGGTCTGCCGCGTGCCCGCCGACGAGCTCTCCACGGACGACATGGAAGGCGACGCGGTCATCGACGGCATCGTCAACGCTTCGCGCTTCGCGGAGCTCGACCCGTACCGCGCGGCAACCCACAACAAAGGCATCATGAACGGCGTCGACGCGGTCGTGATCGCGACCGGAAACGACTGGCGCGCGGTAGAGGCCGGCGCGCACGCGTTCGCCGCACGTAGCGGTCAATACTCACCGCTTGCCACGTGGAGACGCGACGGCGATCGCCTCGTCGGCACGATGGAGATGCCTATGGCGCTCGGCACGGTCGGCGGCACCTTGCGCGTGCACCCGGCAGCTCGCTTGAGCCTGCAGTTGCTCGGCGTAGAGTCTGCTCAGGAGCTGGCGGCTGTCGCTTGCTCGATCGGCATGGCCTCCAACCTCGCCGCGCTACGCGCGCTCGCGACGGACGGCATTCAACGCGGTCACATGGCATTGCACGCCCGCTCGGTCGCCGTCGCGGCGGGCGCGGAGGGCGATCTGGTGGAGCGCGTGGCGGCAGCGATCGTCGAGGCGCGCGACATCACGGTGGAGGCCGCGAAGCGCTCTCTCGGCATGCTGAGCCGCGCCGCAGACAGCGCAACCGTCCTCGAGGACTGACCCGCGAGGGTGACGGTACCGAGTAAATATCGTATCATCGGGAGAAGTGGAGCGGCAAAAGCCACAATCGGGCGATCCGCGTCGAAACCTCGAGGGTGCTCTCCACGAGGTCTCGAACGCGCTCACTGTTCTCTTGGGTTGGATCGCCGAAGCTCGCGACCCGGACGCCACCCGAGAGGACGCCGAGCACGCGATGCGCATCGTGGAGCAGCGCGCGCGTCTTGCGCGTGACTTGGCCCGCCGCGCGATCGGCGTGGCCATCCCGCTCTCAGGCGACGCGTCGCTCGACGAGGTCCTCACGGATGTCGAAGAGTCGCTTCGACTCGAGCTCGCACGGCAGGGCCACAGCATCCGCCGTGATGGCGAGACCGCAGGCGTGCGTGTGAAGCTGGGGGAGGACGTGAGTCAAATCCTCACGAATCTAGCCCTGAACGCGATCGCGCACGCGCCGTCGAAGAGCGAGATATGCATCGTCACGAGCGCCCACGAAAGTACGGTGGAGCTAGAGGTTCGCGACGAAGGGCCTGGCGTGGCCGAGGACCGACGCGAGAGCATCTTCGACGGCGACACCCGACGCCCAGGCGGCGCAGGCGTGGGTCTGCGTCACGCACGCGCGATGGCACGAACGGCGGGCGGCGACCTCGGCTTGGTGAAGGGGGAGGGCGGGGCAGCGTTTCGTCTGACATGGCCGCGGCTCCTTGCCACCGATCGACGCAGCATGCGCTCCATGCCCAAGCTCAGCGTGCTCGGCGGGGCGCGCGTGTTCGTTCTCGAGGATGACGCCGACGTGACCGGCCTCCTCGAGTCGGCGCTCTCTGCGCGTGGCGCAGAGGTGACGCTCGCGCGAACGGCCAAAGAACTCGCGGCTCGCCTCGATGGGCACGACGCGATCCTCGTGGACCTCTCTCCGATTCAACACGATCTCGCGGGTGCGATGGCGCTCGTGCGTCGTCAGGCTCCGAACGCGGCGATCGTCTTCATCACCGGGAGCGCCGAGTCGCTTCCAGAAGGTCTCGAAGGCATCTGGGTTCGCAAGCCTTTCGAGATCGCAGAGATCGTCTCGGCTCTCCTACGCGCGCGCGGCGGCGCTGAGAGCGGCCCAGCACTCGTCTCTGACGCCGAAAGCGGCCCGGGCTTGAGCTCTTCGCGTTGAGAAGGGCTTGACTAAGCCGGCCAACTGGGCTCAATAAGCGCGCTCCACGCGAAGGTGGCGGAATTGGCAGACGCACTAGCTTGAGGTGCTAGCGGGTAACACCGTAGGGGTTCAAGTCCCCTCCTTCGCACTCAGATCCTCTCCGAGATACTCGCCGTTCGGTGACAAGCGCGACGGCTCGGCTACCCTTCTCAGCTGAGGGTGTGCTTGGCCGTACTGCTTGCGCTCTCGACTTTCACCGAGACGCTCGCGTACGCGGAGCCCGAGGCTTCTTTGCGAGAGCTTGTTCGTTCGGAGCCGGAGCGGCAGGGCACCGCTCGAACGCCGATGCGATGGTACGGCTGGCAGATCCTCGCGATCGATGTGACCTCGTACGCGCTGGTTGCCGGCGCTGTTTCCGAAGGCAAGCAAAACCCGACCGCCGGAGTTGCTCTCCTCTCGATGGGCTTGGCGGCTGCCGTTCTTGGTGGACCCGTCGTTCACCTCGCGCATCGGCATGTCGGCCGGGCGATCGGAAGCTTCGTGCTTCGCCTGCTCGCGCCTACGTTCTTTCTCATCCCTGCGTTGATCAGGGATCCCTGCACCGCTTGCGACAACGCAGGCCCACTGCCCCCGCATTTCATTCCATTTTGGTTTCCGCTCGCGGTCACGGCGGCCGTGGCCACTCCCTTCATCGACGGGTTCGCGCTCGGCTACGAGCCTAAGCACGAGGCACGAACACCGACGCTCTCGTTCGCGCCCATTAGTTGCGCGGGTAGAGTCGGACTGTCGTTGAGCCTCACCCACTGGTGACGAAGGGCGGTACGTCCGGTCTCAGCACTTCACGATGTAGTTGCTCACGCGGCGCGCGCGCACCACGAGCGTTCCGCCGTCTTCGATGAGCTTGACCTCATCCATGGCGCGCGAGACCGCTTCGAGTCCTACACCGGCGCCGGCGCGCGAACAGAAGCCGTTTCCAGACTCGTTACGAGCTTCGATGGTGAGCGCGTGGCTCTCCGCGGCGATGGTCAGCGTGCCTCCGCCTCCGTGCAGCGCGAGGTTGGACGCGAGCTCGGACGCGGCGTAGGCGAACCGCATGGCCTCGGCGTGAGGGTAGCCGTCGGCGAGAGCGATGCGCCGCGCTAGGACCTCTATCGCGTATCGATCCCCCTCCGCGCCGCTCTGGATTTGCCACGATGTCTCCAGGATTGCGTCTCGGTCTTTGAGCACTATCCACCACTCAGCACGACGCGTGCCCGACCCACCACGCCTCGATCTTGCGGCCATGACGGCCAGCGCGCTTTCAAGGACGAAACAGCGGGTTTCAAACCCGGTCACTCACAACCTGCGTTACTCTCCGAGATCGTGAGCGGTCTTGCGCGCAGCATTGCAGTGTCGGGAGCCTTGGTGGCGACGTTGATCGCGCGCTCGGGCACGCCGGACGAGCTCGGTCGCCGCTACACGAAATCGACGGACGAGACCGCTCGCGATTCCGCCCTAACCAAGCGGCTTTTGCACGCCAACGGACCGCTCACGTTCCACCTCAAGGCCGGCAACGAAGCGCCCGGCGGACGCGTGAACGCGTGGGCGTACATTCCTTCACGATTCGATGCACATGCGCCGCTACACGTGATCGTCTTGTTTCACGGCTTCCGCAACTGCATCTCGAGCTACGTCAGCCGCGGCGGCGAGGTCTGCCAACCCGGGAGCACGTCGCGCACCGGCTACGACCTCGCGAACCAAATGGAGCGCGCCGAGAGCGGGGCTGTCCTCGTCGTGCCCGAGATCGCCTTCGACGTCGTCTCGAGCGACCCAGGCAAGCTCGGCGCAGACGGGGCTCTGCACGCATTCATGACCGAGCTGCTCGACCAAGAGCTCGCGCCCTACATCGGTGAGCACCGCAGTGACGACATCGAGCGCTTCAGCCTCATGGCGTCCTCAGGCGGCTACCAAGCCCTCGTCCCCGCGCTCGACCACGGAGGCGAGCACGTGACCGACTTGGTGCTGCTCGACGCCTGCTACGTCTACAAGAAGAGCCCCGTCGGAGACTTCATCTTCACGAGCCCGGACGACTTCGACGCGAGCAAGCACAAGGTCCCCAAGCGCTTCGGCGTAATCTACTCGCACGGCGCGGGCGCGTTCGACACGAGCGAGATCATGCGGACCGATGCCGAGCAGTGGCTCACGAGCCACCACCGCGAAGACCTCGGCACCTTCTTCGGCAAGTTCGAGCGACCGCGCGACGAAGAGCCGCAAGGAGCCGATTTTCGCGCCCCCGTGTTCGCGATCTTCTCGCACGGGTGGCACGACGTGATCGTCGAGCGATATTTCTGGCAGGTCGTCCGCGCGTCCGGGATTTAGAGCTCAGTCCGAGCCGGCGTCCGGCGGAGTCATCGGGTGCGGCGGGTGCGACGGCGGGTCGCCGTACTCTTGACGCATCTTGCGCGCGAGTGAGTCGAGCATCACTTGCTCGTGATAGCGCGGCATCTCCGTGAGCTGCACGATGACGTGAATCGGCTGGTCGGGGTCTTTGCTTCGCACGAGCTCCATCGAGCCGTTCGAGGGCTTGTTGTTGGTCTCGGGCGTTTTGTACTCGAACATCAAGTACCCGTTCTGCTCGTCCTTCTCTGTGACCTTGAGGTTCATGTCCACGCGGACCATGCGCAGCGCCGCGTTCCAAGTGCGGTCGTACCCGTAGTTCGAGTCGAACGCCGATCGCGCGCCTGCGTCGTGGTCCGTGAGCACGATAGCTAACACCACACTCACGCCAGCTGCAGCGGCCGCGAGCGGGCCGACCGTTGCCCTCAACACCGAAACGAAGCCTTGTCCGATGCGCATGCCTCCATCGCTACGCGTGCGTGCGGAGTGGGCCAAATTTTAGGGGGACTTTTCGGCCTCCTGCGGAGGCGACCGAAAACCGCGTTTCTGCAGCACGTTCGAACGAAGCGAATGGCGCGCAAAGAGCCTTTGCGGGGCGTTGCCTCAAGACGGAGCTTGGGATTCGTCGTCCTTCGCTTCGTCGGCGTCGGCGATCTGCGAGAGACCTCCGCCGCCCGAGAAGAGAGCGATGCCGCCCGCGAGGGTGGTGAGCGGGACTTGGACCGCAAAGAGCAAGAACGCGTAGACGGCGCCTTTACTGGCGACGATCTCGCTCGGGAAGAAGAGCGTCATTCCGCAGAACATGCCCGCCTGGAAGATCCCGAGCAGTCCGGGCGGACCGGGGATCAAGATCGTGACGCCGAGCATTCCCATCATCGCGCACGCCTCGCCGTAGGTGACGGCCGTCCCGTCTGCGTGAGCCAGACCGCATCCCCACGCTAGCAACCACATGCCCGCCGCGTTGATGCTCCAGTAGAGCGTGCTCTCGAACATGAAGCCCGCAGCGTCTCTCGGGCTCTTCAAGAAGTGCAGGCCGTCCGCTAGACGCTCGGCCTCGTGCGCGAGGCGCTCGGCGAGGTTCTTGGAGACGATTCCAAACACGGCGAGCGTGGCGCGCTTGGCGAAATCGCGCGCGAAGAAGTAGACCGCGATCGTGATCAGCGCGGCCGAGAAGCCCGCGAACGTGAAGTAAGCGTAGCCGATGACCCCGGCGGTGGTGACCCGCGGCGGCAGGCCCATGATGTGCTCGGGGAGCGGCGACACCTTCGGGACGACGAGCAGCGCAATGGCGAGGACGATGCTCAAGTAAAAGCCGTCGACGATGCGCTCTCCGATGATGCTGCCCGTCGCTGCCGCGAACGACACCTTGCCCTTCTCGCGCAGCATCGCGGGCCGCACGAACTCGCCGAGTCGGAACGGAAGCAGCAAAATTGCGGCGAACCCGACGAGAGAGATGCGGAGGATCTTCGACTGCGGGATCTCGGCGCCGACCTTTCGCAGCAAAAATCGCCACCGCGCGGCGCGGAAGTAGCTCATCGCGATCACGAGCAGCACGTAGACCGGAACGGTCCACCAGCGGACTCCGTTGAACGCTGCGCGCTTGGGAATGAGCTCGAGTCCGAAGTGCTCGGCTGCCCAGAGCACCGAGGCCGTCACGATGATCGAGCCGATCATGCGTCCGAGGTGCCGCCTCAGGAAGCTCTTGTGCTCGTGCGCCGGAGCGTCCGTCATCGCGAAGCCGCGCATCCTAGCACGCCGCTATGCATCAGAGCCTGACGATGCGGGCCTTCGCCTCCGCCGCGACGGTGCGCGTGGCGTTGCGCGTGTCGACGATCACTTTCGCTTCTTTGACCATGCGTGCGTAGTCGATGCTCGCGTGATCCGTGACGATGACGATCGCGTCGTAGCTGGAGAAGCTCGCGTCCGCCTTCATCGACTCGAACACGTGCTTGCCTTCTTTGAAGCTCGGCACCCACGGATCCAGATAGGAGACCACCACGCCGCGCGCCAACAGCCCCTCGATGACGTCGATGGCGGGTGACTCGCGGACGTCGCTCACGTTCCTTTTGTAGGCGACGCCGCTGATGAGGACGTTGGCGCCCTTCATCGCCTTGGAGTCGTCGTTCAACGCGCTCGCGACGAGCGAGACGACGTGCTCGGGCATGGCCGTGTTGACCATGTCGGCGAGCTCGATGAAGCGCGCAGGCATCTTAAGGCCGCGCATTTTCCAGCTCAAGTACAGCGGATCGATGGGGATGCAGTGTCCGCCGAGTCCGGGGCCCGGGTAGAACGGCATGTAGCCGAACGGCTTGGTGGAGGCGGCGGCGATCACCTCCCAGATGTCGAGCTCCATCCGCTCGCAGAGCAACGCCAATTCGTTCACCAGCGCTATATTCACGCTGCGAAAGGTATTCTCCAGCAGCTTGGTCATCTCAGCCACGCTAGCCGAGGAGACCGCGTGGACCTTCCCCGGCGCGATGGCGTCGAAGATGCCGAGCAGCGCGTCGCTGTGGCGCTGGTTCTGCGCTGCGCCGACGCCGTCGCCGGCGATCAGCTCGGCATAGTCGAAGTCGTCTCCGGTGTACATGCGCACGCCTTCAGGGAGGCGCCGGCGCATGGCGATCTCCTTGTTCTTGTCGAGCAGCGAGATCTTGACGCCGTCGACCTTGCCGGGGTTGGCCGCGATCACGCCGAGCGCCGTTTCCATCGCCGCGTCGACGCTGCTACTGCCCCAGTAGCCGGCCAGCGCCGGGTCGAACATCTCGCCGAGCCAGTGCAGGATCACCGGCTGCTTCGACTGCGCGAGGATGCGGTCGTAGACGCGCTCGTAATCGGCCGGGCCGTCGGCCACGTGCACCAGGGCTCGGCTGGCCATCACGATGAGCCGGCCGCCGTGCGCTTCGATCGCCGCCGACGCATCACCCGTGGTGTGCAACTTCACGATGCGTGTGCGGCGCGCTGTCGTATCCACGATCTCGACGCGAAAGCCGGGCGCGATGGTGACGAACTTTCCCGGTCGCAGTTTCCCGCCGGGATGAACCATCGCCTCGAAATGCGTGTCGTCGATGGGGCGGAGCAACAGGATTTCTGCTGGTCCGCCGCTGTCTCGTGCTCCAAGCAGTCTTGCCCGAAACACGCGGGTCGTGTTGACAACAATCGCATCGCCGGCCGGAATCAATTCTGCGAGATCGCGGAACGTACGATGCGCGAGCGTACCGGCGGCGCGATCGAGCACCATCATACGACTCGCATCGCGAGGCTCGGCCGCACGTTGGGCGATGTGTTCTTCGGGCAGCTCGTAGTCGTAGTCGGACGTACGGCTGCCAGCAGTCAGGACAGACACGTCCTCGGAGGCGGGCTGCTCATCGATCATTTGGCGGCGAAAGACAACCGATGACCGCTCTCGGCGCAACGGGATGAGCCCAGATTGTCAGCTCGCCGTTGAAGCACGCGGCGCGGTGCCTATCGTGTGCCGCGCTAGCGAATCGTGAACGCGGTCTGACGCGTCGTCTTTTTCTGGTTCGCCAAATCGGTGATGTCAACTCGAAGCCGGTACTCACCGCTCGGCGACTCGGAAAGATCGAGTGAGAGATATTCCACCAGGGTATTGGCGCTCGCGACGGCGCGGTCGAAAGACACTGTTAGCTGATCGCGTCCGCGCTGCTCGCGTCCAACGGTGCGTCCAAGTCCATCGAACAGTCGCGCGGCAAAACCGATTGCCCCGCCCTTGGCTACGCGTTCAACCGTCACGGCGAGTCAGATCGGAAGAGCACACGTCTGAACTCCAGTCACAGTTCCGTATCTC
>ENA-OFCD01000701-OFCD01000701.1-metagenomes-genome-assembly--contig:-NODE-701-length-19900-cov-5.426505_pt1 | contig 19900 bp, 12 predicted proteins | sample MGYA00153392_OFCD01 | MGnify analysis MGYA00153392
TACGTCGTGCAAGAGGCGTAAGCCGTGCGCGAGGCCCATCGGTACGAGTCGCGCGGCGCGCGCATCGGCGGCACTCACGATCGTACCGTAGGCGGCATATCCACCTTCGCCATCGATCGTCTCGCCCGCATGCATCGCTTTGCGCGTCGCGCAGACGACCTCGGCGTACGGTTCGCGCGGCACGCCCGTCGGTTCGCCGTGCAATGCGATGCTCGCGATCGTCGTCCCGACTTCGAGACCGATGAGATGGTAGGGCCGCCACATCGCCGCGTACGTGCCGCTCGGATCGGTCGCGAGCCCGTACTCGCCAAAACAACGCCGCGCGTATGGCTCGTCCGACGTGATAACCACGTAGATACCCCAGCGCAGATTATCGACGAGCATCTCGCCTGCCGCATCCACACACGTCACGACGTCGACATAGCCTTCGCCCGGCAAGATGCCACCCGCGCTCCGCGGCACGAGCGTCTTCGAAAGATCGTGTGCGGCCACGGGCGCGAAACTCAAACCTCCGGGCGGAACCTTCAGCCCCGAAGCATTTGCGATTGCGACCATCTCGATCGCCGATTTCGTGCCGTCGAGAAACGAGTTGAACATCTTGGGATTAAAGCCGCCGGTCGCGATCTGCTCGGGCGTGAAACCGTACGATGCGAACGCCGTATCGGGTGTGCCGCGACGGTACTCCGGACGAAATTTCGTGCCTTTGCCCGCCGCAACAACGCGAAAGCCATTGGTTTGCGCCCAGTCGATGAGCTCGCATGCGATCGCGGGCTGATCGCCGTAAGCCATGCTGTAGACGACACCACGCGCCGCGGCTTTGCGCGCGAGGAGCGGCCCGACGACGACGTCGGCTTCGACCGTCACCATCGCAACGTGGACGCCCGCTTCGATCGCGCGAAGTGCGTGGAGCGCACCCGCTTCTTCGTGACCCGTCGCTTCGATGAGGATATCGATCGCGCAGTGAGCCGCAATCTCGCCCGAATCGACGAGTGCGATACGTCCCGCGCGCGCGAGATCGTTCGCGGCGTTCGCATCGCGCGCGACGACGAACCGTGCGCCATCCCACCCCGCGCGAACCGCCGCACCACGCGCGCGCTCGACATCGAGATCGGCGAGCGCGCAGAGCCGCACGCCACGCATCAAGCGTAACTGCGCGAGGATCATCGTTCCAAATTTCCCAGCACCGACGAGCCCGACGCGCACGGGATTGCCCGACGCTTCGCGTGCGGCGAGCCCGCGCGCGAGATTCATCGTGCGACCTCGCTCGATCGCAGCGCGTCTTCTCCCAAGGCGACGATCGGGGTGAAATCACGGTGCGCGATGTAGTCGGGTCGCTTGAAATTACGAATCGCATTATCGCACGCATTGAGCGAGAGATAGACGATGTTGCGATTGAACGGCGAGAGATTACCCGGCGACGCGTGGACGATATTACCGTGGAAAAACATCACCGAGCCCGCCTTGCCTTTGGGCGAGATGAGTCCACCCTCGGCGACGAGGCGCGAGATCGTCGCGTGATCGATCGTCCACAGCGGATAACTCGTCGTTTGGAGATCGTGGCCCGCATCGAGCGCGCCCGCTTTATGCGAGCGCGGCACGAACATGAGCGCGCCATTGAACTCGGTGACGTCGTCGAGAAAGAGCGCGACATTGAGCGCGCGCGGCGCGGGCATCTCGTCGTCGTTGAGCCACGTACCATAATCCTGATGCCACTGCCACTGCTCGCCATCGAACGCAGCCTTCGCATTGATCTTGAATTGATGCATGTAGACGTCGCCATCGAGAATTTGCTTCGCAGGCTCGATGAGGTTGGGATGGCGCGCGAGGCGTGCGAACGCGTCGTCGTAGTGTTGTGCGGCGAATGCCGTTCGCACGACGCCCGACGTTTTCTCGCGGACGACTTCGGGTCGCTCCATGGCAAAGATCGCGGGAACGCGTTCGGTGAGCGTGCGGATCTCATCGGATGAAAAAAGTTCGGGAAAGAACACGTAGCCGTCACGTTCGTACGCCGCGAGGTTGGCCGCAGAAAACTTCATATCGACGCGTTCGAAATGCGGAGCAAAATCCCGTGCGCGCGACGGGCGAAGATCGTTACAGTTTTGTAAGCCCATCGGAGCGATCGCGTGAGCTCGCTGCCGCATCGCGCGTCTTCGGATCGCCAAAGCCACCGCCACCCGCCGTCTCGACGACGATCGCGTCCCCCGGCTGCATCGCGATCGTCGTTTTCGCGGGCAACGTTTCGCGCGTGCCGTCGGCGTGCACGAGCGTGTGCGCGCCGCACGATCCCGGGCCGCCGCCGATCGTGCCCTGTGGTCGTATCGTATGCCGTTCGGCGAGCAACGATGCCGTCGCCGTGCCGTCGCAAAGTTCGAAGGCACGCCGCAAGCCGCTTCCGCCGCGATACTGCCCCGCACCCGCGCTGCCTTCGACGAATTCATAAGCGGTAATGCGAATCGGGAGGTCGCGTTCCATCGCTTCGATCGGCGTGTTGAGCGTGTTGGTCATGTGGACGTGAATGCCGTCGATGCCGTCGGCATGCGGACGAGCGCCCATACCGCAGCCGTTGGTTTCATAGAACGCCCACGATCGCCCCGAACGATCGATGCCACCGATGAGGACGTTGTTCATCGAACCGCCGCTCTGCGCGGGTATGCGACCGGGATTGAGTTTCGCAAGCGCACCGAGGACGAGATCGGCGTTACGCATCGAGGTCTCGACGTTGCCTGCACTCACCGGCGCCGGGCGCCGCGGATTGAGGAGCGTGCCTTCGGGAACGCGTACGTCGATCGGACGAAACGAGCCCTCATTCATCGCGACGTGGGCGCCCATGACCGCGCGAACCGCATAATAGATGCCCGAAAGCGTGACGCCGAAGACGGCATTGAGCGGGCTCGCGACTTGCGCGGAGGTGCCCGTGTAATCGAGCGCGATCGTCTCGCCACGTTTCTCGAGCCGCACGCGCAAGACGATGCTCGGCTCGCCGCCGTCGTCTTCGAGGACATCGTGATGATCGACGACGCCGTCGGGAAAGGCCGCGAGCGCCGCGCGGGTGCGGCGCTCGCCATCGTCTAGGGCGCGATCGAGCGCATGCGCCACGACCTCCGCACCGTAGCGCTCGATGGTTTCGATGAAGCGTCGTTCACCGACGACGGTGCCCCCGATTTGCGCGCGCAGATCGCCCGAGCGTGCGTTCGGCGTTCGCGAATTCGCGCGCAAGAGTTCGACGGTCTCATCGATGATCCGGCCGTCGCGCACGAGCACCATCGGCGGCACGACGCAGCCTTCGGCAAAGAGATCGCGCGCGTCGGGCGGCATCGATCCCGGCACCGATCCGCCCACGTCGGTGTGATGCGCCTTGTTCGCCGCGTACCCGACGAGCGCGCCCGTGACGTAGATCGCGCGAATGACGGTGACGTCGTTGAGATGCGTGCCCGAAAGATAGGGATCGTTGACGACGATCGTTTCGCCGGGCTCGATGCGGCGACCGCGCGCCGCGAGCCACGCGAGTGTTTCGCGCAGGCCCCACGGTAGCGAACCCAGGTGCACGGGAATATGTTCGGCTTGTGCGACGAGTCGCGCGTGCGCGTCGAAAAGCGCGCACGAATGATCGAGCCGCTCTTTGATGTTGGGCGAATAGGCCGCATCGCGTACCGCGATTCCCATCTCTTCGCTCGCGTAGACGAGAGACGAGGCGACGACTTGTGCCGTGATCGGATCGAGCTTCATGTCGAAGATTCCAAAACGAGATTATCGTATGCGTCGACACGCGCGCTCCAGCCGCGCGCGAGATACGTCGTCGCATCGTATTGCGCGACGACCGCCGGTCCAGAAAACGTCGTCCCGTGCACGAACGCGGCGCGATCGTAGACCGGCGTTGGTACGAAGACATCGCCATCGAAGACGTCGCGTGTCTCCACGCATGCAGCCGCGGTCGGCAGCGACGGCGGCGCCGGCGCTGCGGGATGTAGCGGCGGTTTGCGCGTCGTACCGATTCCGATGACGCGTGCGGCGACGATCTCTACCGTTTCATCGCGTACCGCAAATCCGAAGCGACGTTCGTGCCGCGCGTGAAACGCATCGATCGCTGCATCGAGTGAGTCGACGGCCGTGACGGCGAGATCGCTCGATTGACCCGCATAACGCAGATCGAGTTCGCGTACGAACGTGCGATCTGCGCGCTCCACGGCTTGCCCCGCGAGTTGCGCGTCGACATCAGCTGCAAGTTCTGCGAAGCGTGCGCGGGTACGCTCCCAACCCGCCGCATCGGCGCGCACGACGAGCGAGCGAACCGCGACGGCGCGCACGTCTGCGGCGAGCAAACCATATGCGGAGAAGACGCCCGGATGCGGCGGCACGAGCACGCTCGCGACGCCGATGTCGCGCGCGACGGCGCACGCGTGGAGCGGCCCGCCGCCGCCAAATGCGAGCAACGTGAAATCTCGCGGATCGTACCCACGCTCGACCGTCACGATCCGCAAGACCTTCGCCATCTCGTGATCGACGAGTCGCACGATGCCCGACGCTGCCGCGACGACGTCGCCGTTCGTCGCCGTCGCAACGCGCGCGACCGCCGCATTCGCGCGCGCCGCATCGATCGCAAAGGCGCCGCCGAGTAACGCTACGGGACTTAACCGACCGAGCACGATATTGGCGTCGGTAACCGTTGGCTCGTCGCCGATTCCATAGGCTGCGGGCCCGGGATCGGCACCCGCAGAGAGCGGCCCCACACGCAGCATCCCCGCCGCATCGAGCCACGCGATCGTCCCGCCGCCCGCGCTGACCTCCGCAAGATCGACGAAGGGGAAGCGCACGGGATAGCCGCTCCCGCGCACCGCTCGTCCGCTGTGCGTACTCCCCGCCGCTTCGAACGACGCCGCGATCTCGGGCTCGCCACCCACGATCGTGCCCGCCTTCGCCGTCGTGCCGCCCATGTCGAACGAGAGCACGCGACCCAATCCGAGCGCACGGCCGAGAAATGCGGCTCCGATCACGCCGCTCGCAGGACCGCTCTCGACGAGCGCTGCCGGGCGCTGCGCCGCGCGTGCGAGTGCCGTCATGCCGCCGTCGCTGCGCATCACGAAGACGGGCGCCGCGACACCTCGCTCGGCGATGCCTTCCGCGATCGCATCGAGATACGCTCGCACGATCGGCCGTAGCGCCGCATTGACGACGGTCGTGGAAAAGCGCTCGTATTCGCGAAACTGCGGATCGATTTCCGACGAGAGCGAGACATCGATATTCGGGATCGCCGTACGAAGCGCGAGTGCGATCGCGCGTTCGTGCGAGCCGTCGACGTCGGCGTGGAGGAGGCCGATTGCGACCGTAGCGATTCCACGCTCGGCGATCGTCGCGACGGTACGTGCGACGTCACCCGCGTCGAGATCCACAAGCACCGAACCATCGTGGGTCCGTCGCTCGCGAACGACGAGCCGATCCTCGCGTCGTGCGAGGGGCACGGGCCGCGTGACGCCGAGATCGTAGATGGCGCTGCGGTTTTGGCGGCCGATTTCGAGCACGTCGCGAAAACCCGCCGTCGTCACGAAGGCGACGCGTGGCAACGCGAGGTGCATCTGGCCGAGTAACGCATTGGTCGCAATCGTGCTTGCATGGGCGACGAGCACGATTTCAGCGGCGCCGATCGTTTCGAGCAGGGCATCGAGCGCCGCGAGAAAGCCGAGCTCGGGACGACGTGGGGTCGACGCGATTTTGATGCGCTGCATCGTTCCCGAGGCGTCGAGTGCGACAAGATCGGTGAACGTTCCACCAATATCGATCCCAACGCGGACCATACGACCGCGAGCCTCCATGGGGCGTCCTTGTCGCGTGCGCGCTACGGCTCCCTGCGCCTGCCCGTATCTCGATTCGACACGGTATCGATGGCGGTGAGCGCAGCCGCCATTTAACGCGCGGCGGCTTCGGCCTCGCTTACCGACGAAACGTGGACGCGAAATGCGGAGACGAGTGCGGGCAGCGGATCGCGCTGCGGCACCAAGAGTCCGATCGCGTTCGTCACGACGGGATCGACGAGTTTTGCGTAAGAAAGATGCGCGATGGACCCGAGAAAGCGCGCGTATCGCTCGGGCATGACGCTCGACCAATCGCCGGTTTCGAGGTAACAGAACTGGCTGATCATCGAACTCGCTTCGATACCGACGCGCGGTTCGATTTGGAGGCGCGCGAAGATCGCATCGATGATCCGACGGTTCTGCATATCGCGGCGTAGCAGGCACAACGGCGCCTCGCCGATCTCGCTCCACGCGACCGTTTCTCGATTGCCGAGCAGCGCTGTTTTCGGCGTTACGAAGATGTACCGCTCGGCGTAGAGCGGTTGCGCGACGACGCCTTTAAGCGGTTCGTTTTCGACGTACGAGATGGCCGCGTCGATCTCGTATTCGGCGAGTCCGCGCAATATCTCGATCGATGTCAATTCCGCTTGATCGACGACCACGAGCGGGTGCGCGCGCGCGAAGCTCGCCACGAGCGGCGTGACGGCGGCGATCGCCGATGGGATGATCCCGAGCCGTAACCGACCCGAGAGCGAGCCGCGCGCGATTTCGAGACTCTGCCGTAACGAGGCCGCATCGTCGAGCAGGCGGCGCGCCCAGTGCAAGACGATCTCGCCCTCGGGGGTGAAGCCGCGAAAGCGATTCCCGCGCTCGACGATCGAGACGCCAAGATCCTCTTCGAGTTGGCGCAGCGCGAGCGAGAGCGTCGGCTGGGCGATCTCGCAGCGTTCTGCCGCGCGCGCGAAGTGTTTTTCATGTGCGAGCGCGACGAGATATTCGAGTTGCCGGATGACCACTCCCGGAGATTCGCGCAAGGGCCGCCCGAGCCCGCCGCGTATGAGCGCACGGTGATCGATCCCTCCATCTTCGACCGCCCGACCCACGCCGAGCTCGCATCGCGGCGTAGCACGAAATGGACGCGCTTCGCGCCAGACGTCGTCCCCGCGTTCGTCGCCGAACTCGATGTGGAGCTCGCCGAACCGATCGCGCGCGTGCTCCACGAGGCGATCGCACGCGGCGATACGGGCTACGCGAATCCCGTCGATCTGCCGGACGTCTACGCGAATTTCGCGCGCGAACGCTTCTCATGGGAGATCGATCCGCGCACGGTCTTCGTGGTACCCGACGTGATGGTCGGCGTCGTGGAAGCGCTACGTGTCCTCGTGCGACCGGGAGACGCCGTAGCGATCAACACGCCCGTCTATGCGCCGTTTTATACCTCGCTTGAAGAGGCCGGCGTTCGCCGCGTCGATGTGCCACTCGCACATCGCGTCGATGGAACGTACGATCTCGATCTCGACAGCCTGGAAGCGGCCTTCGCGAGCGGCGTTCGCGCGTATCTCTTATGCAATCCGCACAATCCCGTCGGGCGCGCGTTTCCGCAATCGACGCTCGATGCCGTAGCCGAACTCGCCGCGCGCCACGACGTCGTGGTCCTCTCCGATGAGATTCATGCTCCCCTCGCCTATGCGTCCGCACCGCACACCGCATTCGTGATGTGTGCGCGTCGGCACGGCGCACGCGCGCTCGCGCTCGTCTCTGCATCAAAAGCCTGGAATCTCGCCGGCCTCAAATGCGCGCTCGTCGTCGCGTGCGATGGCGATGTCGCGCGCGTGCTTGGGACGATGCCAAAAGAAGTGCGCTATCGCACGGGGCATCTCGGCGCACTCGCGGCGACGGCTGCGTTTGCCGAAGGCGGCCCGTGGCTCGACGCGTTGCGCACGCATCTCGACGGGAATCGGCGGTACCTCGGCGAGTTGCTCGCCGAAGCGATACCAACGATTCCCTACGTCGCACCGGAAGCGACATATCTCGCGTGGCTGGATTGCCGAAAACTCGGGCTTGGCGAGCATCCGGCGCGTGCGTTCTTGCGCGACGGCCGCGTCGCTTTATCGGCAGGGACCGACTTCGGAGCCGCGGGCGCAGGATACGTGCGTCTCAATTTCGGCACGACGCGGGCGATGTTGCGCGAGATCGTCGCCCGTATGGCGCGCGCCGTTCAGGTCGCGGGCATCGCATCGTAAAGTTCGCGCAACCCCAAGCCCCCGCGTTCGAGCCGATAGAGCCCGGCCGGCGTCACCACGAATGTGGACTCGTCTTTGCCGAGCGACGATGCGATGAGGCCTCTGCGTTCGAGACGTCGTAGCGCGCGCCGCACGTCCTCCGTCGCCACCTTATCTCCAAAAAGAAATCGTAAGAGCGAGAGCGATCCGCCGGGCTCGAGAAACCAGAGCATCGAGAGCACGCGCGAATCGAGGGCGCGCCGACGCTTCCTATCCGTCACGAGCACGACACTCGTAGCGACCGTGACGACGCAGATGAGTACGAAGAGTCCTTGGGGTTCGAGCAATTTCATGGTCCTTGCAAAAAGCCGGAGGCGCCACGCCGATGCAGCGACCTCACTTGCCCTCTTCTATCGGCGTGATACTCCGCATCGAAAAGCCGAAAACCCCGAGCATTCCGAGGTGTGGTTTTCGTCCGACATGCGCCAAGCGATTCGGCAGAAATTGTGACCGATTCGAGCACGATCGCCTCGAGCGATGGTGACGTACGTCCGCGGGGATGGAGGCCTCGCGCACACGAATGTCTCACGAGTTCAAAATGATCGCGACGACGGCAACAAGCGCGAAGCTCGGAACGACGACGCACGCCGGAGCGATCCCTCCGCATCCGTAACGACGCGATACAACTCATTGCGCGCATCCGAATCGCGTTGCCGTATCGCCACGCAACGAACGCCGATCTGCGCGCGGTCGGCGAGACGATCGCACGCTTACGGGCGTCGGGATGTGACCCGGGCGATGAGGTACTCGCGGAACTCGAGAACTTCGAAATGCTTCTCGAAATTCTCGTTCCGCCGAGCGAGCGCGCTTAGCGCTCGTCGACGCGTTCGCGCAAGATCGCGATTTCTGCGCGCAACGTTGCGAGATCGCCGCGTAAACGTTCGATCTCGACGGGTACGCGTGCCGCGCGATCGATCGCTGCAACGGCATCGGCTGCGGCGCGTTGGAGAAATCCCGCCTCTCGATCGGCCGCGATGCGCGCAAGCGGCACGCGCGCGAGCGGAGCGGCAAGCTTTTCGGCGGCAGCGATTCCGGCGCGGCGAACGTCGAAGTGCGCGTCGTCGATCGCGTGCACGACGGCATCGACGAGCGCCGGACGCCGACTCTCCAGTGATGCGTCGAGATGTGCGATGACCGCGAGCGCCGCTTCACGCAAGAGCGGCGGGCGATCGCTCGCGAGCGCTGCGAGAACGAGTGGGACTGCCCGCTCGTCACCGAGTTCGGCAAGCCCGCGAAGCGCGCCGGCCGCAATCGTCTCCTGCCACGACGGCATCGCGAGTGCGGCCTCCAATGTCGCAAACGCACCGGGCACACGCGAGCGCCCGATGCTCGCGAAAGCCTCGGCCACGACGAAGTACGACGCGTCGCACGCGAGCCCGGCGAGCGTTTCGGCACTCGCGAACGAGGCGCGAAACACTCCGAGAGCAGCCGCAACGGCGCGGCGCACTTTGGGATGCGCATGCGCGGCCGCCGAGATGACGATCGTTCGTGCGCGCGGCGCATTCGTCGCGCCGAGCGCCGTCGCGATCTCCGCGGCCACGCCCCAGAACGGGTCGTGCTCGATCGCGCGAGCGAGTGCCTCGTAGGCGCGATGTGACCCGTCGCGCGCGAGTGCGCGTGCCGCTCCGATCCGCGCGACGACGTCCGGTTCGCTCGCGAGAATCGCGATGTGAACCTCGACACCGAGCGCGTACGTGGCATCGCATAAGACGAACGCACCGGGATCGATGCGCACGAATGCGGGTTCGCGATCGCACGGAATCGTAATGGTTCGCTCGAGCCCGTCGACGTGCGCGCGCACGCGACGCTCGCCGGGAAGCGGACCGTGCCCCGCATCGCACGCGAGCGTCGCGGGGGCGTCGAAGACGACGCCGACGACGACATCGAAAGCAAACGCGGAATGTTCGTCATCGACGGGTTGCTTTTGGGCAATCGTGACGACGGCGACGCGTTCCTCGCGATCGTAGCGATAGGCATATTCGAGGACGGGATGGCCGGCGCCCAAGACCCATCGATCGAAGAACGCGCGCATATTGCGCCCCGTCGCACGTTCGATTGCGCGCACGAGATCGATCGTTTCGACCGAGTGGCCGGCGTTATCGGCAACGTACTGTGCGATCGCTTTGCGGAACGGCGCGTCGCCGAGTGTTCCGCGTAGCATGTGCAACACCGCGCCACCTTTTTTATAGAGATGGCGATCGAAGAGTTCCGAGGGATCGATATAGACGTTGGCGACGATCGATCGGCGGTACCGGTTCGCTTCTTCTGACAGATACGCTGCGACGGCTTCGAAAACGTAATACGCATGCTCGTCGTATCCGCGGGAGACTTCCCACCACATGAACTCGCAGTAGGTCGCGAAGCCTTCGTTGAGCCACGCATGCGACCAATCGCGCGTGGTGAGGAGGTCGCCAAACCACTGGTGCGCGAGTTCGTGGGCGACGAGCCAATCGCTCGTGTAATCGAGATGCGCGCGCTCGTCGTGCAGCGTGAGATCGGTCTGCGTCGTCGCGGTCGTGTTTTCCATACCGCCCATCATGAAATCGGCGACGGCGATCTGTGAGTAACGCGCGAAGGGATACGGCGTTCCTGTAAACGCTTCGAGTGCGGCGACCATCGAGGGCGTCGCGCCGAAACTCCGCTCGCCTTCTTCGCCACGGCCCTTGGCGACGTAATACGAAACGGGAACGCTCGCGCCGTGTTGCTCGACTTCATCGAATTCTCCGACGACCAGCGTCAAGAGATACGCGGCGTGCGGAATTTGTTGATCGTAGATGAATTGGGTCGTCTCGCCGTCGTCGCGGCGTTCGAGAAGCGCACCGTTTGCAAGTGCGAAGAGACCTTTGCGCACGACGATCGTCGTGCGCGTCGACGCTTTGACGTCGGGAGCGTCCTGGCACGGCACCCAGTAACGCGCATCGGAAGGTTGGCATTGCGTCCACAATTGATGCGGTTTGAGCGGCTCGCCGACCGTGGGTTCGGTGACGAAGACGCCGCGTCGTGGAGCGATGACCGCATAGGTGACGGAGAATGTCGTCGTCTCACCGGCGCGTAGATCGTGCGCGAAATGGACGACGAGCGAACGCGTGCGCGAAACGAAACCGAGTGGCTCGCCGCCCGTTTCCACGCCGAAAATCTCGAGATCGACGGCATCGAGGACGATCTCCGAGACCCCATCCTCAATCGCTTCGACGGTCAACGTCGCCGACGCATCGATGCGCTTCGCGTCGAGGTCAGGTCGCAAATCGAGTGCGATATGACGCACGCGGATGGGACGGTCGGGGCCGTAGATCGCAAGCGCTCCCGCTCGCGCGAATTGGCGGTCGTTCGTGTGCGACGTTTTTTCCATGACGGCGTGATTTTAGTCCCGCGTGCGGAGAACCCATCTCGCGCGAGGTACGCCTTACATCGTGCGATAGAGAGATTGTATCGCTCTCGGGGTTGACGGAACGTGTGTCCGAGGGGTTTAATGGGCTTGAGGATCCTCGTTAGGCGAGGCGTCCGTGCGAAAAATATGCCACTGCCCGGAAAGGTCGAGAGACCCCAATGGGTTACCAGGCCCCGTCGAGTCAAGGCGGGATCTAATGTGGCTGAGTCTGCGGACTCTACGGCGCACGGTGCCAAACCCCCGACGTTGAGGATACGAAGCGGGGTTTCACCCGTGGAGTTTCTTTCACCGCCGGATCGCGAGATTCGAGCGGTTTTTTAATTGTTCTTCGCTACAGAAATGAGATCGAAAGGGGGTGATGTTCAACAATGGATGATGGCAGTAGTCGCGTCGATCAGCCTCCGCCTACGCAAGGCGATTCGCACCAACGTCATTCTTGTTTGACGTTTATTTAAGGATTAAAAAATATGATGAACTTTGCATCGTGGCCGCAGCATGCCGCGACGAGCTTTCTCGGGCACGCAAGCCTCAGCGTCTCGCACGCCTATTCCGCAGCGATTACGAGCGCTGCCGTCGCTCTCAAAGCCATGAATGGCACGCCGCGATGCGCGCCTCCCAGCGACGATTTTTTCCCCACGTCACGCACGTGGATTCTCCACGCGCGATGATGACGGAAAATCCGGACCTTCCGCTTCGCTAGTACGCTAGGGTCGTCCGTCGGACGGGCCAAGTGGTGCCTCCGCACCCTATTTTTTTAACCACGCCCGAGAAAAGGACGTTATGGCGGTTAGCACCGGCCTTCAACACCACCCAGATTCCGCCCGGATCGGCGCAGAGCTCGACGATATGCACGTTGGCGACATCAAAGGTGCCTTCGGCACGATCGGACGCGACGATACCGGCTCGCGAAAGTCGCTGTGGGCAAAACTTCTTACATTCCTCGCAATCCTCGGCCCGGGCCTCATCGTCATGGTGGGTGACAATGATGCGGGCGCATTCGGAACCTACACGCAAGCCGGACAAAATTACGGCACGACGCTTTTATGGACGCTTCTGCTGCTCATTCCCGTTCTCTACGTCAACCAAGAAATGGTCTTACGTTTGGGTGCCGTCAGCGGGGTCGGGCACGCGCGACTCATCCTCGAGCGCTTCGGGCGTTTTTGGGGTGCGTTTAGCGTCATCGATCTCTTGGTTCTCAACGCCCTCACGATCGTTACCGAATTTATCGGGATCAGCCTCGCACTCGATTACTTCGGAATTCCGAAACTCGTCGGCGTCGCGATCGCAGCGGTCTTGGTCATGTTCGCGGCCGCGCAGGGGAATTTTCGACGCTTCGAACGTTTCTGTCTCATCCTCTGCTTCGGCAGTTTATTTTTGTTGCCGGTACTCGTGGCCGTACACACGCCACTCGCGCCGACCGTTCACGACTTCTTCATCCCGGGGCTTCCGAAGGGCTCCGAACTGAGCACCGTAATGCTACTCATTTGTGGGATCGTCGGCACGACGGTCGCGCCTTGGCAGCTCTTTTTCCAACAGAGCTACGTGATCGACAAGCGCATCACGCCACGCTTCATCAACTACGAGCGTTTGGATCTCGTCGTGGGTATCGGCTTCGTCATGTTCGGAGCGATTGCGATGATGTCGTTTACGGCGGCGACCTTCGGCGGGCACAAAGAGTTCGGGAATTTTGCCGATGCCGGAGCCGTTGCAAACGGCATCGCAAAATACGTCGGCTACTGGCCCGGCGCATTTTTCGCCGTCGCGCTCGCCGATGCGTCGATCATCGGCGCGGCAGCGGTTTCGCTTTCGACAGCCTATGCGGTCGGTGACGTTCTTTCGTTGAACCACTCGCTCCACCGCAAAGTCACCGACGCGCCCGCATTCTATGGCGTCTATTTGCTCTTAATTGCAGCCGCGGCCATACTCGTGGTCATTCCCGGCGCGCCGCTCGGCCTCTTGACTAATGCCGTTCAAGTATTAGCGGGCGTCTTGTTACCCAGCGCCACGGTCTTCTTGCTCTTGCTTTCGAACGACAAGTCGGTCCTGGGACCCTGGGCCAATACGAATCGCGTAAACATCTTCACCGGTATGGTCATCGCGATTCTCGTCGTCCTCTCGATCGTTTTGACGTGCTCGACGCTTTTCACAAACTTCGGCACGACACAGATTTTGTGGACGCTCGGCATCGGTCTTGCGGGCTCACTCGCCGTCGGCGTGTGGCTTGCTGTTGCCCATCCCGAAGGCGCCACCACAGCGAAACTCCGCGGCGAAGCAAAAATGGCGTGGCGCATGCCCCCACTTTCGGAGCTCCCGAAAGCGAAGCTCTCGAAGCTCAACGAGTTTTGGCTCGTGATCCTGCGCATCTATCTCGTCGGAGCTGTTTTGCTCGTCATCTTTAAAGTTACGTCGCTCGCTTTGCATAAAGCGTAATGGCAAATGAAGCTCGTCACTATCGCGCCGGCGCCTCGTTCCGATTCGCGGCGTTTATCGCTACATCGCGCCGACCTTCAATCGCACATCGAGCGGCGGGGCGGTCGCATCTTTTCGGATTTCGGCGTCCAAACGGTACTCGGGCATTATCTCATTTACCCCCGTCGGCGGATCGCGCCTCCACTCCATCGGGGTTGGTGCGGGCGTCCGCGTAACGTAGTTCAAACCGCGAGCGGTACAGTCATCGTGCACACATCCGCTATCTTTTGTTGGAGCGTCTCATCGCGATAACCCGGAAACAATCGCTCTCGGCCCTCGCGGTTGCCGCACTCGGTGTCGTCTTCGGCGACATCGGTACGAGCCCGCTCTATACCCTCAAGGCGTGCTTCGCCGTGAGCGGTGCCGATGCGTCGCATGCAAACGATGTCCTCGGCATCGCATCGCTTCTCGTGTGGGCGCTCGTCATCGTCGTGTGCCTTAAGTACGTCACGTTCATCATGCGAATCGATCACGACGGTGAAGGGGGTATTCTCGCGTTGCTCGCGCGCGCGGTACCACCGCAGCAAGATGGCGCCCCCGTCGCCTTCGGTTTCGTTACGGCAGTCGTCGTGGTCGGCGCGGCAATGTTGCTCGGAGATGGTGCGATCACACCCGCGATTAGCGTCATCTCCGCAATCGAAGGCCTCGACGTCGCAAGCCCGGTCGTGCATCCGTATCTCGTTCCGATCGCGATCGTCATCCTCGTCGGGCTCTTCGCCGTGCAGTCGCGCGGGACGGGCAGCGTCGGGCGCTTCTTCGGTCCCGCGATGGTCGCATGGTTTGTCGCAATCGCCGTCGCCGGGATCCTCGGCATCGTCGCCAATCCCTCGATTCTCGCGGCGCTCAATCCGATCCATGCGATCACGTTCATGACGTCGCACGGCCCCGGGGGCTTTTTCGTTCTCGGTGGCATCGTGCTCGCGGTAACGGGCGTCGAGGCACTCTACGCCGATATGTCGCACTTCGGTCGGAGACCGATCGTGCTCGCGTGGTACGGTCTCGTTTTCCCCGCGCTCGTCATCTGCTACGTCGGCGAATCGGCGCGCATCCTCGTGCAGCCGAAGCTACTCGATAATCCCTTTTACTCGCTCACGCCGGGCTGGACGCTCTATCCCGCGATCGCGATCGCTACGGTCGCCACCGTCATCGCATCGCAAGCCTTGATCTCGGGCGCCTTTACCCTCGCCGAACAGGCGATCGCTCTCGGGCTCTGGCCGCGCATGCACGTGCGCCATACCTCAGCCGACGTGCGCGGCCAAGTCTTCGTACCCGCCGTCAACACGGCGCTCGCGGTCGGTTGCGTCGCGCTCGTCATCGCATTTCGCTCGAGCGATAAACTCGCCGCGGCATTCGGCCTTGCCGTGTCGTGCACGATGCTCGCGACGTCGTTCGCCTATTACATCGTCGTCCACCGCGTCTTGCACTGGTCGCCCGCGCGCACGATTCCACTGCTTACGGCATTCGTGCTCGTCGATGGCTCGTTCGTGATTGCTGGGTTACCGAAATTCATCGACGGCGGTTGGGTACCGTTCGCGGTCGCCTCCGTACTTTCGTTCGCGAGCTTCGTCTGGCTACGCGGTCGCAGGCGCGTCGTCGACGCGATCACCGCAGGCTCGACGCCGATCGCCGACGTGATCGCGTCGTTTGGAACGGAGCGTTCGCCCGACTCTCCCGTCATGGTCTTCCTCACACCAGATGAGATGCGGGTTCCCTTCATTGCCAAACGATCGTGGATTCGCGATCGCGCGCAAGAAGAACGCGTGGTCTTACTCCGCCTTCAACGCGGAGCCAATCCGACGGTTGCCGAGCACGAGCGCGTGCGCGTCGTTCGCGTCGCCCCGAGCCTCACGCAGATCGTCGCGACGTTCGGATATATGGAATCACCGCGGATCGCACCCGTGATCGATGCGGCACGCGCGCAAGGCCTGGATCTCGATCGTGATACGACGTCGTTCTTTTACGCCGACCCGAAGATCGAGGATGCGAATGGTGGCGAAGGTAATTTCGCACAGCGCGTTTTCGTGTTGATGCAACGTAGCGCGCGTCCGCTTCCCGACGATCTCGGCATTCCCGCCGAACGCCGCGTCGAATTGAGCGTACGTGTCGATTACAACGCACCGGAGGCGGCGGCACGGCCCGCTCTCGTTCGAGTGAGCGAGACCGCAGCAAAATCCGTGGAGTGAACATCCCCGGCCGCGATCAGCGCGGTTGAGCATTTGAGACATTCGTCTCGAAACTTTCCGTTGAAGCTCGCCAAGAAAGCATACTGCATCGGTTTTTCGGCGAAGAGGTCGAACGCATCGCCTACCCTCGCGGCGTACGCTCGTTCACGTTACACTGCCATCTAATAGGTCCGATTTCGACTGGCACGACCTCCGCCACCAGTAATCCCACCGTTGGCATGGAATCGACGCGACGTTTTCATGTCACGCACCGCATCCCGCGCGATCGATCTGCCCACGCTTATTGCGATCGCCGTGGTCTGCAATGTCGTGGATAATTTCATTCATGAAGGTATCGGCCACGGCGCGACTGCTATATTTTTTGGGGCGCACATCATCCACGTGTCAAACGTCGATCTGAGTTATGAGGACCACGCACTGAGCGCCATTCAAAATCGTATCGTCGCCATTGCGGGTCCCTTTGCCAACCTGATCACCGGCGCGATCGTTATCGCGCTCTCGCGAAGATGCCAGCGAGCACGGCAACTCGCTATTTTCTATGGCTGTTCGGAATCACGAATCTGCTGTCGTTCGGCGGCTATCTTATGGCGCTCTCATTCGCACCCTTCGGTGATATCGATCTGTTCGCCACAGGACTTGCCGCACCGTTCGTGTGGAAGCTCGGCTTGACGATCATCGGTCTTGCGGCATCGTTTGTGGCGCTTTTCTTTGGGATCAATACGCTCGGACCGTGGCTCGCCGATCCTACCGATCGCAGGCGACGCGTGCTCGCGCTGACGCTGGTTCCGTATCTTACGATGGGCGTTCTCGCGACGTCCGCCGGAGTGCTCAATCCCGATAGCCCGATGCTTATTCTCGTCTCTGCGGGTTTTGCGTCGTTCGGCGGCAACGCGTTCATCGCGTGGATGCCGGCGTGGCGCGTAGCATACCGTGGATCATCACCGCCATATTCGCCGTGCTGTTTCTCTCCATCGGTCTCGCGCCGGGACTGCCGCGTTAACGACAGCGGATCCAGCTCCGCAATCCTGCCGTCAAATAACGCGAACGATCTTTTTCGCACGCCGTGCAATCGCGGAGAGGCTCGGCCGTAACTATGCCGCTATTGGTCGCGCCACCAATCGGTCGTTTTCGCCCCGTCGAACGGTTTCGTTTCGGCGACGGATTGCCCGTGGGCGAGAAAGTTCTTCGCACGCGCGATGAGTTCGAGTAGGTTGATATCCCGCCGCGCGCCGAGGATTTCTTCAAGTCGATTGATTGGCGTCTGTGCGACGTGCTCGACCGTCACGATGCCGGCCTCGTTGAGCACAGCGATGTGATTCGCACCGATACCGAGGGCATTTAAAGGCCGCACCGCGTCGTCAACCTCCGTGCCAAGCGGATCGTTCGGCTCCGAGGCTTCCTTTGGCGAAACTTTTGAATCGGTACCGAGTGGCAAGAACGTTCGCCGATAATCCGTTGGCGAGCCGACGAGTTTTCGCTCAAGATCGATTTCGATACCCGCGAGCGGCGCGTAGCGATGCCGGATCCCGTGCGACTCGAGCCCCACCGGTTCGTCTCCAGCGCGCTCCCATAGCACGATCCCACCACCCGCAGTGCGCGCCGGGATCGTCCAGTAGTCGCCGCCCCGGATGGCTGGGATGCGACCCTGCAGTGCGACGAATCGAATCGCAATACCGTCTTCGAGCGGGATCCAGCGCGGATCCGAATCGCTATCGCGCGGAATCACAATCGGTGCCGAACGTTGATCCCAACGCCGCAACACGGGATGCTTCGCCGAGCGGACGACGTAGCCCGGAGGCGTCCTGAGCGTCACCGTCCGCAGCGCCGGATCGGCGTGTGAGACTGCGAAGAGATTGCGCGCGGGTTTTGCCGTGCCTGCGTCGTCGTCATCAACGATCTCGACCCAATCGCCCGGCACGATATCGGCACGTTCGTCGCGGCCGACCGCTTCGAGGGTGACGATGCGATCCGCAATCGATCGAATCGCGAAAGCGACGGCGCCGTTGTCGCGCGACCACTTGAACGTCGCGCCATCGCCGAGCGTTCCCGGCTCGTGGATCTCCACGCGGTATAGCCGATTCTCGTTCCCGTGGTAGCCAGCGCGGGCGGTCCCGAACGCGGGGTCGGCGTCCTCATGAACGTCGCCGACCGTCACCGCAAGGCCGACGCGCGTTTCGGGCGACGCGCCACCGATTTGTTCTAAAAATTTCGGCCAACCGGCATAGATCGTGTCGCGCGTTGGAATCGTGTCGAGTGGCCGTAGGCGGATTCGCCACTCGATGCGGGTTCGCGCAACCGTATCGAGCCCGCCCAGCGCCGGATCGAGCGACCCCGCATCTTGTTGCGGAGCGATGAACTCTTCCCAAACGTCGAGATACGCGAGATGCGAACCCGCTTTAAGTGCATCGTCCGCGCGCGGATACGGCGCGCGATCGTCGTAATTTTCGACGAGCACGCCGCCGAGATAGTAGCGCCCCGCACCGATAACGAACGCGGCGTCGTCGTCGCCCGCAGCACGAATTTCAAAGCCACAGCAATGCTCGGGTCCGCCGAAGGGACCGAAGAGATCTCCGACGATCGTTTCGAGACGATGCAGCACGGTTGCGACTTGCTCGTTCCAATCGGCGTCAAGCTGCACGCGCCCCTGTTGCATCAGCAGTCGATAGACGCTCTTCTTCGGATCGAACGAGTCGCGTGAGAAATCACCCTTCATACATCCCCCAGGTAATGAAACGTCAGGCCGACGTCAGGCGGAACGAACTCCGCGAGACGAGCCTCGAGATTGGCCGCCTTCTGCGCGTTGCGCGACGTGTAGAATGCGCCCATTTCGCCGCGATTCTCGCCACCGAGCGCGATCGCGCGCGGACACGCACGTGCGAGCCGCGCATAGCCCGGCGTGCCGAATGCGTGACTCATAAAGACGGGCGCCGACTCCGATACGCATGCGAATCGCTTGGGCGTGAGCGATTGGGGCGCGACGTACGAAAAGCGCACACATCCCCGTTCGCGTCGACGGACGCTAAATTCACGCATGAAGATCGCATTTTCTACAAGCGCGACGCCGTGCACGCGCACGCGGCCGAAGATCGTACTGCGCGCGACGGCGAGATCGACGAAGGCCGATGGCGCATCGGGCGACCCGATCGCATCCTCACGGCTGCGCGCGCCGACGATCGAATCTGCAATCGAAACGACGTTCGGATCCGCTCGCGTCTCGTCTTCGATGGTCCGAATGTCGCCAACGATACTCTGCTCGATGACGAGCCGCGCCGTTCGCGACCGCAACACGATCGGCGCTTCGCTCGGAACGAACGTGCAGCGGCGAATGATGACGGTTCCGATATCGCCCGCGATCTCGAGACCACGCCGCGCGAGCACGAGGCCGTCGAGCACGAGCGTACTCCGCGCACCACCGCAGACGCGGACGACATCGAGGTGGCCGGCACTGCGATCTTCGATGCGCACGACCGGACGCGCGCCATCGCCCGCACGAATCTCGAGATAGCCATCTTCGGGAACATCGATCGTGAGATTGCTCTCGTCGTAGACATGGCTGTCGCCGAATTCGATCGCGGCGCGCGCGACGCCCGTTTTGCGCCACGCCGCGAGCGCGAACTTTTCGCGCTCCGCCTCGCTCATCCGGAGAAGACTCGTCGCCCGGTATTGCGATGCGCCGTCTGTGGCGCGAACCCGAAACACTTTGATTTCTCCAAACCCTTTGAGCCAAACAATCGTCCCGTCCCCGCCGCCCAACCCGGCGACGCGCTCGGGCTGATGGGACCCGGCGGCGGG
>ENA-OFCD01000703-OFCD01000703.1-metagenomes-genome-assembly--contig:-NODE-703-length-19890-cov-3.435140_pt1 | contig 19890 bp, 21 predicted proteins | sample MGYA00153392_OFCD01 | MGnify analysis MGYA00153392
TCGAGTTCGTGCCAGCTACCGTCTTCGTGCTTGCCATCAGTCTTCCAGGTGCGGGCTATGAGAACAGGGCCGGGGCGGAGGATGAGGTCTTGCATGGCATGTTCTTGCAGTCGGCCGCGCGGTTCATTTCAGCATACCGGACTATCGTACTTGCGACGAGGGCGGCAGGCATTGAGCCCATCCCAGCAGTTCAGCCAGCCTCTTTATGACCCACTCTGCCTCGGCGGGTGTAACACCGGCGTCTTCGGCGACAAGCCCACGATGGACGCGTTCAAGCACGTCGGCCTCGGTCACGCCAAGCTCCCACAGCTTCGTCTTCGCGTGCTCCGTTAGCATCGTCGCCAAGTCCTCACAGAATTCGTACCGAGCAGCGATGACCTCGCGAGGCGCGCTCGGCTTGATTCGCCCGGGCTCGACGAACGGGGCAATGAACGACGCCGGGACAACGATTTGGTTCTCGTCTGACATCAAGTCATTCTCGCAGGCCAGGTGCTGACGGCAGGCCAGACAATCACCGTATGACAGCATTCGCTCCACCGGAACTTGTAGCCGCCGACATCGCCATCCGTTGCATGGACCTGCAACAGCGCATGCAGCTCGCCGATGAGATTCATGCGCACCAGCCTCAACTGCTGGCATCCGTCTTGGTCTTGCCAACATATGGGGTCACCAACGTCCAGCTCGACGTACTGATAAATCTCCTGCTGGTGTTCTACCAAGCGATGAAGGCATCTGGCCGTGAATGGCCGGTCGTCACCGAGGAAGTTCAGGAACGATGCCTGAAACGCGTCGTTGGTCGTGTGCGCTTCATCGAAGGTCTGACGCCCGAGCTTCAGACGCAGGCAGTCAACGACTCATTGGCTGGCCACCCTGAGAAGCAGATGCTGGCGCTCGTCTTCGGCGAGATGAAGGCAATGCTTGGCATCGGGACCGAGGCCGAAAAGATGCTGGTGCTTGCGGCGCTGAATTTGGTGGAGTGCATTGGTGAGGTGGCGAAACGTTCGAGCGGTTGACGTCGGCGCCTCGGTACACGATGTCAATGCCGTTGAGGTCTGCGGTCGCTATGAACTCGCTCAATCCGAGTCCAGATAGGCAACTAGGTCGCACCGTGGGAAACCAAAGCTCTGTTGTCATCACTTCTCCCGCCTGGGTCGCGGTATCGGAACGCCGGCCTTGCGCAGCAACACTTTGATTCGGTGCGCACGACCTGACTTGAGAGGCAAGTACGGGCGCATCTCTCGCACGGTATCAAGAAATTCAAGCAGGATGCGACGGGTGTCCTTGTCGGGTCGTCTTGCCTGGAACGTCAACATTGAAGCCCCCGTCATCCGAGGCGCGGAGGATGTCTGCTCTCGGGCGCTACCTGCGCGAGGAGGTCGTTTAGCTGCTCATCAGATGCGGTCCTTTTTTCTCGTGATTCAGCCACGTTCTCTCCAAACTCAGGCCACGCATCGCGCTGAGGCTTCGACGCCACCCAACGTTGATGTGCGCGCACGCGCTCAATCGGCCGCGACTTCCCGGCTGGCTTGATTGGGCGACGGCGCCTGAATGGCAGCTTGTTCGGGGTGATGACCAGGGAGGTCCGCCCCCATTCGCCAGATAGCTCAACCTGCTCAAAGCCATCGACATGAGCGCTGAAGATTCCCTCTAGGTCTCCCAGCAAGACCATCATGTCAGGTGGCAGAGTTCTCAGCAGGTCGCGCAGTTGGACGACTTTCATCGTTGACCGTCCCGTCCGAAGTTCGCTTGCAGGTACGTCAGCAGCCTGTCCTGTTCTGAAGGATGCTTAAGCCCCTCACAACCGTCGACAATGCAAACATGGTCCGCCAAGCCTTTGGGCCAAAGAATGTCCTCGTCGTCCACTGCGACCCATGCCTCCGGTTTCAGCCATTCGACATGGGCGGCCACGATGTCGCTTTTGTTCATGCGCCAGTAGTCCTCATTGCTGTATCCCACGGACCGCGTGGTGCCGCTCCGTGTCCGCACTTGACGAACGACTTTTGTCGTCAGGTCTTCGTAGGTGAAGGCGATGACTCGCTCGGCCAGCACGCCGAGGTGTTCGAGGACTGCAGGCAAGCCATTTTTCCAGGGTTGTGTTGATGTGAGAACAACCTTCACGTCCGGCCAAAAGTCTAGGGCGGCCGATAGCCATTGCACGGCCTCGTACTGACAATGGCCAGCAACCCAGGGGCTCCGACCGTAGACGAGTTCATACGTGGATGCGCTTGGGTGACACACACCTGATATGCCAAGGTAGAGCACGCGCTTCGTCATACGTCACCAATGTTCGATTCGCAGGCCCGGCCGGCGTTTGCCTTTTCGAGTCCGGCCCGTGAATTCGCGGCGAGTTCTTTGTCAAGCTCTGCACCTGCGCGGTCCTCGTAACTGAAGTGCAACCGAACTTCATCCGGCGCATGTGCAATCCAAGACAACGCGCGCCGCAGGCTCATTCGCAAACAAGCCATCGAGTACGCCTTCTCTACCGCCAAGTCAGTGGGCCCGGTGAACCACGAGGTGCTGCCGTCAGGCCACAAGCAATGTGCTTTGACCTCGCTTCCCGCTCGTGATAGCCAGCCCGTGACGGACGGATGCCATACCGAGAAGAGTTGTTTTGCCATCAAATGCCTCCTATGACCACTCCAGGGAACGGACCCTGCAGGTCGTCATTCCCATCGCCCCAATTTTCAATCAGGAGCAAACCGTTGGACTCCCGCGCCCCTAGCTGAATCGGCTGCACCTCGCCTATACCAAGCTTCGACACTCGGCCCTCGCATGGCGCGTGGTCCCAAAGCACAACTGTTGCGTCCGGGTCGTGCTGCCTCAAGACGTAAATCAGGTCTGCGACTGTCATGCCCTCGCACCTCGTTGGTTGCATCTCCGAGCGAACCTTTTCTTCAAAGTACAGACTCCCTGCACGCTGCCGCTCATCGTTCCGTCCTCTCCAAAGTTGCCAGCACAGTGCCGCGACGAAGACTGCTGCCGCCGAGATGGCGACGAGAAAGTTCAACCGCCATGGCGTCATTTCTTGTGCTCGCCAATGGACGCGTCCGGGCCTTCAATTGGCGCGTGTCGGTTGTCCGCAGGCGAGCTGAAAATCCCGGAAACCAACTTGCTAAGCGCGGTTGCCATTGCTGGCTGCTCAACACGATGCCGAGTCATGGCCGACCCCCAATGAATTGCCACCAATCACCCGCGTAGTACGCACCTGGCATCGGCACCGTGCAGCCCAGGCGGCGCTGTTCGAAGAAGCGACCCGGGAAGTCCGGAACGTCTGCAGCAAGCACGTACTGTTGGCCACGGTCGCCACGAATCGGCACCCCAGTCAGCGGCGGCGATATGGGTGGTTCGACGTCGGAAAGCCAAATGGCTAATCGCGCTGCGTGCTCGAGCATGTCGAGCGGATTCGCGTATTTTTCGCGCGCAGCCTGCTTGCCGCGACGCATGCCGAAATCGTCGTCTATCGACGCCTGCAAATGTCCTTCTACGATGAGCGCGTCGAGACGTTCAATCGGTCTTGCCGTCTCGAGGTTCCGACCCAGGTGAATCGTGCTGCGTAGGTGCGTCCCCGGTTCCGCCGCTCCCAGGTCTCGTGGGTGGAGAGTCACGAGTCTTGAGAGCAGCGCAAAAGCCGGCCCAGTCCAGCGCGAGTAGTCGTTCAGCGTCGTGATGGTGGTCTGGCCAGCCGAATCGGGCGCAGCGATTTGATAGTCGTTAACGGGTGCAATTTGTTCGCATCCGAGGCACGCCAAGACTTGCTCGAACCGCTCTCCGTTTGCGGCCATGGTGATAATGAGCATGGTACGGTCCTCTTGATGTTGAATTCCAGGCAAGACGTGGTCACGCGAGTTCGGTTCTGTCGTCGAAACGCATCCACAGGCGCTTGCACTCGAACAAAAGTCGTGACGACTCGTAGTTGCCAGAGACGTGTCGGTGCATCAGGTGCACAGGAATCTCCTCGCCGCGTAGCAGCGCATCCATGAACGCCTCAACGGCGGACATTGGAATGCCGCTCATATAGAGGCCGCTATATGGCCCGGACATCACTCGACCGTACGAATGGACCAGCCGCCAATTTCTCTCGCCAAGCGCTTGGCTTGCAGATTGGTACATGCCCAGCCAGGCAAGTAGCGCCTGCGATTCTTCGGAGTCCGCGTTGGCCCCCATCAGCATGGCAAGCGGCGCTCAGCGCCGACTGCCTTGGTGACAGCACGCGTGAGCAAAGCGAGCGGTGCGAGGTCGTCTTCCGTGAGCGAATACCAGTCCGACTCCAAACACCCATCCTCAAGTCGGTAGGTCATACGGAATTCCTCTGCGCGCAGTTCGATAACGATGTTCAACCAAGCGATACCGATTGGCAACGGACCCACGCTCTCAACAGCAAAGCTGAGGCGGTTCCAGCGGTAGTGCGGCTGCCAACAGGTGGCTGAGGCCAGCGTTCCAAAACGCGCCGCGCAAAGAGCTCTCACCGCAAAGCTCGCGAGGGCGTCGCCGCCACGTTCAACCAAAGCCCAGCTGTGTAGCGGGTGCCCGGCCTGCTCATCAAGGAACCTGACCCGCAGCGGCGAGGCGTCGTCAGAGTTCGGCAGCCAGAAATCGAGCTGCCAACTTTCCTGCACTGCGACCGTACAGTCGTCATGGAGCGTCATCTCGAACGACGCTGAAAAGTGGTCGCCCGCCAGTCGGTTTTCGCGCAGAACGGCGTCGGTGAAGTTGCTCAGGGCCTTCTGGTCTCTCAACCCTGTTTCAGCATTGCAAAGGACGAGACGTTGACGTGTTTCGACGTCATCAGGCCAGCCGTTGTCGGTGTGGTCGACGACAAACCAGTGTTTGATGCCGTGGGCTCGCACGTAGATATCGACTACCGTCCAGAGGTCTGTGTAGTGATGTACGCGTTCAAGTTCGTCGAGCTCTGCGAATGGCCCGCACGCGCCGACGATGCGCGCACGCATCCACGGTGGCGCCTGCTTTCGCAGCTGCTGCAGGGACATCGTTTGCAGCGACGACGAACAGATGACGAACTCGATGTCGCGATGCTCCATGATGGTGGCGAGCTGCCGGGACCACTGGAACGGCTCAGTACTTGGCGTCGTCAGATGCACTTTGCCAGTGGCGACGAACGAGCCCGAACGGTGGAGCGCGCCATCTAGCTGAAGGAAGCACACGACCGTCATGCCGCGGCCTTGCGCCAGCAATTGAGCATGGCTGAAGCCCATGTCTTAGTCCACGGAACGGAGGAATCTCCAACGGGAAGTGCCATCGCAAGGCGCTGCCTCAAGCGCCGCGTCATCGGGTCGGGCCCCTTCAAGACGAGGCCGCAAACGAATGCGTGCGGACCCTGCCGTCGACAAACGTCTCGATGACGTCGAAGTACGAGTTGTAGATTCGCGAGTCGTCCCTGAATGAGAAAAGCAAAGGGCCGGTGTGCTGCTCCTCGCATTCCGCGGGAGCCCACAATGTGTCGACCTCGCGCATCGTCCAGTTGGGTTGTCCAGAGTCCGCACGGCACAACACAAACAGCCCTTGCGCCGCGTCGAGCGGGAGGCCGGAGATGACGGAGGCCAATGTGCTTTCCCAGGCTATCGCTATCGTCTGGTGCATCGAACCGCCGTCGGTCGTTGCGACCTTGTAGGTGAGCAGGTACCACGGCTGGCACGTAGTCAGCTCAACAAGCTGCCAATACTCATAGCCGGGGTTCCCGAACAGTTGTGCGCTTGATTCCTTGAATCCTGCCCTGGTGGCGAACACGGCCTCTCCTCATGGTGGTCACTGGCGCCTGTGCCGAAATTGGCAGGTCATCCGGTCGATTCGTCACTGTGAGGCCCGGGCACATGAAGTGGCAAGGGGGACGAACCGGCTAAGAGTTCATGTTCAGCACGCTCCGCAGGCCACCCCTTGTCACGCGTTGTATGCCACCCGCAACTCGGCGAGCCAGTAGAGACACGACAGGCCCGAACTACATGCGACGAGATTTCAGCCGCCGCCAGAAGTTGTCTAGACGTCGTTGACAGCAATTCGCTGTCGCAGCAGGACATCCTATGACCAGAACGAATGACGGGCGACGACCTCGCCGTGGCTACCCTCCCCCGCAACTGGACGACCATCCACTTCTTCGCGTGTTGATTGCAGAAGCGACGCGTAGGGGTGACACGCTGGCCGCGATGGCCGGTGCACTCGGAGTGACGTACGAGCGCGTTGCGCAGTGGCGACGCAAGGAGGCGAACGTATCAAAGGCCTCGCGTCGCGTTTTGGAAGCAGCGGCGGCCTACCTCAATATTCCGACGGTCTTCGTGTTCTGTATGGTCGGAATCATTGGCGTCCAAGACCTGCTTCCTTCAGGTCGGCGCACATTGGACACGCATGTGAAGCTCGAGTTGAACCGACTTCGAATGGACCCCTATTTCGCAGGCTTCGTCCCGAAAGCGCTACTCGATGCTGACCCGGCTGTTCAGAATCTTGTGGTTCTGCTCTATCGAGAAGTCGCCCCATCGGACGGAGAAAATCCATCGAACTACCGATGGATGAGAGCGCTTCAGTTGGCCGCACTGGGCAACGTCGAGGCGCAAGCGGACCTCGCAAAATTTAGTCTGAAGGAAACGGAGTAGGTCAAGAAGTGCAGTCTGGACTGCCTCAGCGTTTTACGGCTCTCCCTCCCGGGGGAGTCTTTTTTGGTTCCTACCCTAAGCCGTCCACATCGTTCCGGCACGCAGCCCGCTGCCTCGCCCGACGAGCGGAACAGTTTCAACGGGCTCTGCGCATCCGACACCACGTGCGGATGCGGCGGGACATTGCGGACGACGAATGGGGCGCTGCCTACGGACAATGGACGCCGATGGCGTTGAGCACGTCGCCCGCGACCTTGAACGGCGTGACGAAGCCGTCCGTCTTGTCGCCGACATCGCCGCCTTGCGGCTTGCTGCCGTCGTCCATCGAGACTTGCTTTGCGACCTCGCTGAACGTCTCACCGTGCTTTACCCGCGCGACCGCTCGCGTGATCTTCTCGAGCGCCGCGATCTTCTCCCCCGGGGTGGCCTTCGGCGACACCTTGATCAAGATGTGCTTGATGTGTCCCGCGACCGGAGCGCCAGGGTCCGTCTTACGCGCCGTGATCGCCGCCTGCACGTCCTTGTCGTGCTCTTTGGCCCATGCGTCGACGTCCGCTTCCTTGGGAGCGTCGCCGAACACGAGCGCGAACTCGGGGTTGAGTTCGACGCTCGACACCTGCGCGCTGCTCTTCTCCGCGAGGTAGCTCTCGAGCGCCTCCGCGTCCGACACGCGCACGGGAGCCTTCACGAGGTCTCGCATTTTTTGGGCTAAAATCTCTCGCCCCTGCCACTCGCGGTATTCGATCTCCGAGCAGTCCACCATCATCTTGAGGTTGCGCTTGTAAACGGCCTCGTCGAAATCGTGGGTCTTCGGGTCGTGCCAGAACTGGAGCGGCTTGCCTTCGTAGGGGTTGAAGATGAAGCCGTCTTTGACGCCCATCGAGTACGAGAGGCTCGGGTCGTCGCTGGGGATGCTGACGCGCATCCACCCATTGAGGATCGAGTCGGTGACCTCGTCGTCGCTGACCGTGAGGCCAAGTCGCGACGCTTCGTCGATGAGGAGCTGCCGCTCGACGAGCCCATCCAAAATCGTGTCCGCGAGGTGCATCGATCGCGCGCGAGCGACCATACGCTCGTGCGTGTGCGGGTCGACCGGGATGAGGATCGAGTACGTCGCCCGGTGATCCTTCGGCTCGATGCACGTACCGCGCACGGTAGCGGCGCACGTCTTCGTGAGCTTGGCGGAGGTCTTGCCAGCGCTCGGGTTGAATTGGATGACGAACACGAGAACCGTAGCCACGATCATCGCGCCCGTGACAACCGAACCGAGGCCTTTATTGCGGAAGATGTCGAGCATTGAGGGAGCGAGGACCTAACACGCATCCACCGGTATGGCGAGCACCGACGGTTTCGTTCGGAGAGCCTGGGCACGAATCAGGCAAAGCGAGTTCTCATGCACTCTACAGACAGCAAATCAGTGGGCGGAACGAATCGGACCCGGGTGTCCAGGACAGATCGACGGGTGTCCCGCGGACACCTCTCCACGCAGCCTCGACCTTCGGGGTCCCGACGTCGGGACTCCGGGGTCCCGACGTCGGGACTTTTAGCGAACAGGCAAAATCATGGGCTAGCGTCGATGCCGGAGGGCGCAATGAATAAAGCTCGGACTGCAAAGGTCGAGGAGCTAAACGCACTCGCGAAGGCCGGCGCGAAGTTGACCAGCGCCGCAGCGGGTCGCGCCGAGGAGCTCGTCGCGCTGATCGCACGTCGCAAGGAGAACATCGTCGACGCCTTCTACGACATTGGCCTGGCGCTCATGGAGATCCTAGATCGGAAGCTCTACCTGGCGCTGGGTCATGAGAGCTTCGACTCCCTGCTCGCCAAACGAAACCTCATCAGCCGCACCAAGGCGTTCAAGCTCATCGCAGTCGTCAAGGAGCTGCCTCGCAGTGCAGCGCTGGGCATGGGCCAAGAACGAGCATACGCCCTCGCCGCGTTAGCCGCAGCGACGCCGCACGCAGACACCGCGGCGTCCATCGTGACCAAAGGCATCAGGGTGCGCGGCGTTACTCGAGATGTCTTACAGCTGTCGGTGCGCGCGATCGAGCATCTAGCCAAGAACGTTCGTCCGCGGAGAAGGAAGCGTGGCGAGGCGCTCGTTGCGGAGCAAGAGGCCGCGCGCATTGCCAAGCTCTTCAAAAAGCGCGACCGCGCCGCAACAATCCTCGTCACCCACCGGAAGAAACACTTCGTCGCGACGGTTCACGTGCGCCTCGACGTCTTGGGCTCGCTGCTCCGCAAGTGATGGCGCTCGAGCTATTGTGTTCGGGGGCTTAGTTGCTCGCGTGCGCTTTGAACGTCAGCGCATCTCCGCCCTTGTCAACCGCGATGCGCGTGCCGGGTGGGTACTCCCCTGCGATGACTCGCTTGGCGAGCGGGTCTTCTAGGTACTTCTGAATCGCGCGCTTCAGCGGGCGCGCTCCGTACTGCGGGTCCCAGCCCATCTCACCGAGGAAATCCTTCGCGGCGGTGCTCAGCTCGACCCTCAGGTCACGCTTGGCCAAGCGCTCGCCGAAGCGAGCGAGCTGAATGTCGACGATGCTCCGCAACTGCTCGCGCTCCAGTCGGTGGAACACCACCACCTCGTCGAGGCGATTGATGAACTCTGGCCGAAAGCTCTTCTTCACCTCTTCCATCACGGCGCGGCGGACGAGCTCGGTCTTGTCCGCGCGCTCGAGGCCCGTGCGCTCTTCGATGGCTGAAATCTGGGCCGATCCGATGTTGCTCGTGAGGATGAGCACGGTGTTCTTGAAGTTTACCGTGCGGCCTTGCCCGTCCGTGAGACGACCGTCGTCGAGCACTTGCAGCAGCACGTTCCACACGTCGGGATGGGCCTTCTCGACCTCGTCGAACAAGACGACCGAGTACGGACGGCGTCGCACGGGCTCGGTGAGTTGGCCCCCCTCGTCGTAGCCGACGTATCCAGGCGGCGCTCCGATGAGGCGCGAGACCGAGTGCTTCTCCATGTATTCGCTCATGTCCAGTCGGAGCATGGCGCGCTCGTCGTCGAACAAGAACTCCGCGAGAGCGCGTGCGAGCTCGGTCTTGCCCACGCCCGTGGGACCGAGGAACAAGAAGCTGCCGATGGGACGCTTGTCGTCGCCGAGCCCCGCACGAGATCTGCGGACCGCGTTCGAGATGGCGACCATCGCCTCCTCTTGCCCGACGACGCGCAGCTTGAGGTTGTCCTCCATCGCGAGCAGCTTCGCCATCTCGCCTTGGAGCATCTTGTTTGTGGGGATGCCGGTCCACTTGCCAACGATCGCGGCGATGTCTTGATCGGTGACCTCTTCACGTAAGTAGCTCTGCTTCTCTTGCACCTTGGCGAGCTGCTTGCGGAGCTCCTCGGCCTTCTTCTCGAGCGCGGGGATCTTACCGTACGTGATCTCGGCGACTGCGTTGAAGTCGCCCTTTCGTTGCAGCGACTCGCCCTGTGCGCGGAGCTGCTCGATCTCGGGCTGTACGGCGCGGATCTGATCGATCACTTCCTTCTCGCGCTGCCACTGCAAGCGCATCGAGTCGCTCTTGCCGCGCAGCTCGCCTATCTCGACTCGAGCAACCTCCAGGCGCGCTTTGCTCGCGGGGTCTCGCTCTTTCTTGAGCGCTTGCTCTTCGATCTGGAGCTGCGTCAGTCGGCGCATGACCTGGTCGATGTCGGCCGGCATGCTGTCTGACTCCATCTTGATCTTCGCGGCGGCCTCGTCGATGAGGTCGATCGCCTTGTCCGGCAGGAAGCGCTCGGTCACGTAGCGATCGCTCAGCGTAGCGGCGGCGACGAGCGCCGCGTCTTGGATGCGGATGCCATGGTGAACCTCGTATCGCTCCTTGAGGCCGCGCAAGATCGCGATGGTGTCCTCCACGCTCGGCTGCGCCACGAAGACCGGTTGGAAGCGACGCTCAAGCGCCGCATCCTTCTCGATCCGCTTCCGGTACTCGTCCAGTGTCGTCGCGCCGATGCAGCGAAGCTCTCCGCGCGCGAGCGCAGGCTTGAGGAGGTTCGCGGCATCCATCGAGCCTTCGGCAGCGCCCGCGCCGACGATCGTGTGGATCTCGTCGATGAACAGGATGATTCGACCCTCGGCCGCCTCGACCTCTTTGAGTACCGCCTTCAAGCGATCCTCGAACTCGCCGCGATACTTGGCGCCGGCGACGAGCGCGCCCATGTCCAGCGAGACGAGGCGCTTGTTCTTGAGCGACTCCGGCACGTCACCGTTGACGATGCGCGCCGCGATACCTTCGACGATCGCCGTCTTGCCAACGCCAGGCTCGCCGATGAGTACCGGGTTGTTCTTCGTGCGGCGCGAGAGCACCTGCATCACCCGGCGGATTTCCTCGTCGCGACCCACGACGGGATCCGTCTTGCCGCGGCGGGCGGCCTCCGTCAGGTCGCGGCAGTACTTCTCCAACGCCTGGAACTTGCCCTCGGGATCCTTGTCGGTGACGCGCTGGCTCCCGCGAACGGTCGCGAGTGCGGCCATGAGCTTGCTCGCGGTCACGCCGCCGCAGAGCTCGAACATGGCCTGCAGCTCACGGTCGTGATGCGCGAGGGCCAGGAGAAAGTGTTCTACCGATACGAAGTCGTCCTTGAGCGCCTTGGCTTGCTCTTCGGCCTTGCGGAGCATTTCGTTCGCGCGACGCGACAGTCCGGGCTCGTCTCCGCCGGTCACTCGCGGGAGCGACTCCACGCGCTTCTCGAGCTGGGCCACGAGCGCTGCGACGTCTCCTCCCGCCTTCTGGAAGAGCGGCCGCGCGACACCGTCTTCTTGTTCCAACATCGCGAGCACGACGTGCTCTGGCAAGACTTCAGGATTTCCGCGCTTGCTCGCGGAGTCAACGCCTGTACGGAGCGCATCTTGGCTCTTGGTCGTCATTCGATCGGCACGCATGGAAACACTCCCTCGCCGCTGGTCTCAGCGCAGCTGCAACGTAAGTCGCGAGCCGTGAGCCGCAACTGCAAAGGTCAGCCCGTGGCCGCGCGCTTGATATAATCGTCGATCGCGTCTTTGAAGATCGGCGAGAGTCCGTCGAACTCGAGCCCGAGCGCCGTCCGCGCGGCGTCGTCCGTCGCCTTGGCCCAGCGGACGAGCGCAGCGCTCCGCACGATCTCGCCCGTTGGCAGCGCGAAGCGCAAGAGCAGCGAAGTGTTCTCCGCAACGTGCGCGTGCGTGGTGACGTAGATACCGCCGTTCGAGACATCCTGGATGCGGCCCTCTACGACCTGCCCGCTCGCGAGCTGCATCTCGATCGGCGCCGGATAGGGGACGCGCACGTGTCCGCGACGCGAGGGGGAGACCTCGCTCGTCTCCGCTCGGATGTCACGCTCGATTCCCCGCAGAGCCTCCCACAATGCCGCGCCGTCAGCGAAGCGCGCGGTCGGCGTCGAGTCGATGGCCCTATCGACCAGTTCGGCGAACGACTGCGGGACGTCTGGACGGAGCTTGCGCAAGTCTGGCCGGGTGCCCGTCATCGCTTGCGAGTAAATCTGCTCGAGGCCGCCGGTGAAGGGGACACGCCCCGCGAGGCACTCGTAGAGCGTCACTCCGAACGAGTACACGTCCGCCGTCGGCTGCACGCGCGCGCCTCCGAGCTGTTCGGGCGCCATGTACTCGGGAGTCCCGAGGATGCCGCTAGCGGGCTCATCGCTGACCTCGTCTTGCACGAACGTCGCCGCGCCAAAGTCGATCAGCTTGAGCGTGCGCCCACCCGATGACGTGCGAACGACCAGCAAATTGCCTGGTTTGACGTCGCGATGAACTACGCGCGAAGCGTGCACTGCGGCGAGAGCCTCGGCCGCGAGCAACGCGATGGTGTACGTGTCGTGCACCGTGAGCTTGGAGCGCGCGGTGAGCAGCGCCTCGACGCTCTTGGCGCGCAGGCGCTCCATCGCCACGTACGGAGTGTCGCCAGCGATGCCCGCGTCGACGATCTCGACGACATGAGGGTGCACAATGCGCCCCAACATGCGAGCCTCGCGCAAGAGTCGATCGCGAGCCTCACGATGGTCGCGATACTCAGGCAAGAGCACCTTCACCGCGAGCGAGCGCGCCGTGAACTTGTGCCGCGCGTGGAACACCGACGCGAGTCCGCCGCGACCCATCTCGCGCAAGAGTTCGTAGCGGCCGTCAAGAAGCGTCCCGATGAGCCGCTCGGACGGCGGCGCTGCGCCACGGAGTGACGGCGGGGATGCGTCATCGGACATTGGGGAGCAGCGTAACTCACGCGGAGGGTCAGCGGCCAACAACCCGAAGCGCGACGAGCGGGCGCTCGCTCTTCGTGGCGAGTTCTCCCTCGCACGCTGGGCTCCCGCGCTCGAGATCTCGGCACGTCTCGGGACGCAACGCGTACACGGAGCACACGAAACGCCCCTTTTCTCGGTCGATGGTGAGCGCGGCGCAGTGACCCTCGGTCATGCGCATGAACGCTTGATTGCCGTCGAAGCGAACGAGCGACTCCGCGTGGTCTCCGAGTCGCGCATGATCATCTCCCGTGACGCGCACGTAGTTCTCCAAGTAAGAGAAGCAGCACGTGCCGCAGGTCAGGCAGTCTCGCATCGCGCGTGGATGGTAGCCTAATGGCATGTCGTTCCGAGCCGCCGCGATCGCAGCCCTGCTGCTCGGCTGCGGCGACGTGCAGTCCGCATCGACCGACGCGTCCACGCTCGACACCAGCGTCGGAGGCGACGTGAGCGACCCATTCCCGAAACCCGACACGCGAATCCCCGACACCGATCCGTCGAGACCGTTCTCCTACGACGCCGGTCCAACCAGCTGCGTCCCGTGTCCAGCGACCGCTCCTCCGGCGGGCGCGCCGTGCGATTCCCTCTTTCTTCAGTGCGAGTATGGCGACCACCCGTTCATCGAGTGCAATGACATGGTCGAGTGCCTCGGCGTTTTGGATGGCGGTCTGGCTTGGTCGACAACCAAGAAGGCCGCTTGCCAACGGCCGACGACCGGCGGCGAGTGCCCCGCCTCGCCTCCCGTGAGCGGCCTGTGTACCGAGGGTTTGACTTGCGGTTACAAAGACGGCTTCTGCCTTTGTAGCTCCTTCGGGTGGCGCTGCGATCTGAACCCTGCTTGCCCGACTCGACCGAGACTCGGATGCTCCTGTGCCCCAGAGTGTGACCGCTTGCCGTTCGCGATCCGGGGCCGCTGCCAATTTCATTGTGGCCCGCAGAGCAATTTTACTTGTGCGGACTGAAGTGGAGACCATCGTTCTCACGAGCACCGGGCGCCGAATGGCGATTGCCGATTATGGTTCCGGCGACCCTCCGATATTGCTCGTGCACGCCTCCGGGTTTTCGTCTTCGGAGTGGCGCAAATACTTGCCGCTTCTGAGTGTGGGAGCCCGAGTCGTGACCGTCGACTTACTCGGTTATGGCAAGAGCGACCCCGTCGTCGATCGTAGCCCCGTAGCTGCAAGAGAAGACGAGGACGGGCTCCTGAATGTATTGGGGCTGATTGGGCCTTCGCGGATCATCGGTCACTCATATGGCGGCTATCTCGCCGCGAAGGTCGCGCTCGCTTCGCCGCAGTTGGTGCGCAGTCTCGTCTTGGTCGAGCCCGTGTTGTTCGGCGCGCTTCGACAGGACAATGACGCAGAGTCCACCGAGGAGCTTGCGCACTTGTACGAACCGGGATTCCTCGAGGAGAGCTTTGGCGGGACAGAGCGCTGGATGCAGCGCTTCATCGATTATTGGTCCGGCGAGGGCGCGTGGGCGAGACTGCCGGACCCCGCGCGTCGCGCGAACATGAGAGTCGCGTGGAAGGTCTATTGCGAAGTCCGTGACCTGTCGCAAGACCCCAGGCCATTTGCCGATTATCGAGTGCTGTCTCGATTACCGACTACGTTGATTCGCGGGTCCTTGACGACGGTGTCCGCGCGTCGCATCGTGGACCGACTTGCAGAAGAGCTGCCGAGCGCGAAGACGCACGTGATCGAAGGCGCGGGACACATGTCGCCGCTCACCCACTCGAACGAGCTGCTGTCGATTTTAGAACGCGCCGGTCACGCCGACTGAGCCGAAACCGAACGTGGGAGTGATGTAGCCGCGCGCGGGCTTGGCGGGGGCGCCGTTGGGGATCGCCAACAGCACGATGCCCGCGGCGATGCCGACGCCACCGACGATGAAGCCGATCGTGGAGACCGTCGCGAAGGTGTTCGCACTGTCGATCATGCTCTGCGAACCGGGAGGACACGCCTTTGCAGTGCACTGTCCGTCGAGGGTGCTCTTCTTGCTCATCGCCATCACGCCGAAGACGCCCCCGAGCACGAGGCCGACGCCGCCGATGGAGAGCGCGGTGATGGCGCCGATGGTTTTTCCGCTGATGCCGCTCGGCGGCGGGGGCTCGACGTTTCCGCCGCCGTTGTCGCCGCCGCTTCCCTTGTCGGCGTTGCCGCTGCCTTTGCCGTCATCCGTCTTGGCGTTCGGATCGATCTCGAGGGCGACCGAGACGCTCTCGCTGCCGCCGGGGCCGAGCGTGACCTTCTTGGTCGTCGACTTGTAGCCGGGCGCCGAGATGTCGAGCGTGTGATCGCCGGGGTCAGTCGGGCGAGCGACACCGAGGTAGGCGGACGAGATGACGTCGCCGTCGATCTTGACGACGATCGAGTCGGTCTTCGCGGGACCCGTCACTTGAACGACCAGCTTGGCGACCTTGGGTTTGGCCGACTCCAGCACTTTCTGCGCGCGCATCTTGGCAGCGAGTACTGCGGACGGCGCGTTGCTGCCGGCCTCTTCGCGCACGACGCGCTGCAGGTTCTCCGTGCCCTCCACGATCTTGCCGACCGCGACCTGACATTCACCGAGACGAGCGAGGAGCATCGGCGCGTGGTGGAGCTTCTCGGCGCGCGTCAGCTTGTCGATGGCCTCGTCGCACTTGCCTTGGTCGGCGAGCTTGACGCCTTCGCTGCCAAGCGTTCTTGCAGCGGCGACATCCGCCGAAGTCTCTTGCGCTACTGCGGAAGAGGCAGCGAGCACACAACACAGACTCACGCCAATGATGGAGGAGGAGCGCACGGGCGGAGAGGATATCACAGTCGCGGAGAGGGCAAAAACAGGCTCACGGACAGTTTGGACCTCACCGTAGGGATGAGTTACTCTGACCCGAACTCGCGAATTGTCGTCGCCTTCCGCGAACGACAACAACTAAGAGGATCGGCTTCGCCAGCGACAAATGATGCAACCGCAATCCACCGCTGGACGCCACTTCGGCAAGTTCCGACCGCTCGCCGTGCTCGGGCGCGGCGGTATGGCGAACGTCTACTTGGCGGTCTCGAGCGGCCCAGGCGGGTTCAACAAGCTCGTGGTCGTCAAGGAGCTGAAGCCCGAGCTCGCGGACGATCCCGAGTTCAAGACGATGTTCCTCGAAGAGGCGCGCCTCGCTGCGCGTCTGCTCCACCCGAACGTCGTGCAAACCTACGAGGTCATCGACGCGCCCGACCTGCACGCATTCGTCATGGAGTACCTCGACGGGCAGCCGATGAATCGCGTGCGCACGCGCCTCCAGCAAATGGGCCGTGAGCTCGCACTCGGCGCACAGCTGCGCATCATCGCCGAGCTGCTCGCGGGCCTTCACTACGCCCACGAGCTCAAGGACTACGACGGCACGCCACTCAGGATCGTTCACCGCGACATCTCTCCGCACAACGTCTTCATCAGCTATGACGGCTCGGTGAAGGTGGTCGACTTCGGCATCGCGAAGGCGAGCGACTCTTCCCAGCAGACGAAGGTCGGCATCATCAAGGGAAAGCTGAGTTACATGGCGCCGGAGCAGGCGCTCGGCCAGGCAATCGATCGGCGCGCTGACATCTTCGCGGTAGGCATCATCTTGTGGGAGGCCACAACCGGACAGCGCATTTGGAAGGGCATGCAAGACGCGGCCATCCTCAACATGCTCTCCACTGGCGCCATCCCGAGCGTGGACGCCGTGGAGCCCGGTGTGCCGTATGAGCTGGTCGCGATTTGCAAGCGAGCCCTCGCGCAGAACCCAGACGAGCGCTACTCGACCGCGGCGGATTTCCTCGCGGACCTCGAGCGCGTGATGCGCGGGATGGCATCTTGTCCTGGCACGCGCGAACTTGGCACGCTGCTCACGCAGAGCTTCGAAGAGGAGCGCACCAAAATTCGTGGCGTCATCGAGGAGCAGATGCGCTCTGCGAAAGCGGCCCCCACCGGCGAGTTCAGCGCGCCCCTGCTCGCCCAGCTCGCGCCGCAGATGCCCGGCACGCCGGTGAGTCAATCGCAGGTGTCGAACGTACCGTCGATGCAGCAGTTCGCGCAGACGGGCAGCCAACTCACCGGCGGTGCGCAGATGATGCCGCCGGCGGCGCCCAAGTCTTCGCCGTTGAGGGTCGCCGCTATCGCGGGGGGCTCGGTCATCATGCTGGGCGCTATCGCTCTCTTCGCACTGACCGCGCTAAAGGATCGTACGGGCGCGGGCACCCCGACCCCATCGACCACGACAAACACCGCGTCCGCCAGCGCGACGCAGACGCAGCCTACGACTCAGCCCAGCGCGCTCACGACGCCGGCTCCGACGAGCGCGCGGCTGACGATCAACGTGACACCGAAGACCGCGCGGACGAGCCTCGACGGAAAATTGATCCTCACGCCGGGCCCCACGACTCTCCCCGTCGACGGCAAGGCGCACCTGCTCCGGGTGGAAGCGATGGGCTTCCAGACGCGCTCGATGGAACTCGCGATCGACGGCGACAAGACCCTCGATGTCGCCCTCGACAAGAACGGTGTCGCGCCGAGTCATCCCACCGGGCCGGCCACCGCAACCGGGCCGGCCACCGCAACCGGGCCGGCCACCGCAACCGGTCACCCTATCGCGCCTGGCAACACCGAACCCGACCTGGGCTTCTGATCCGCTACTGGCGACGCTCGAGCCGGCGACGATCGCTCGGCGTGAAGGCGGCGGTGAGTGCCTCCGCGAGCTCGTCGCCCGTGGCGCGACGCTCGTCGCGATCGCGGCGCTCACCGACCAGCGCGCGGAGCTCGTCGACGCTCGCGGCGCGCCCAAGGTTGCGCTCGTGCACCAGCGCGTGTGTGCCGCACACGACGACGACCTCGCCCCGCGAGAGGCGCGTGGTGGAGAGAGCGCGCGCGTCGGACTCGTCACAGACGACGCAACTTCCGACGATAGAATGAACGGTGCCCATACGCTGACGGTTACGACAAGCGTCCTCGGATGGCCAACTTGTCGTCGCCTCTCGGCGAACGACAACAACTCAGCCGATTGGCTTCGCCAGCACACCTCCAAGCAGTCTCCCTCAAGCGAGACTCTTGAACAGAACCTGAACTGAGCCGTTGGCACGGCTCAATTGTCGTCTACGACAACTCGATGGGCGGATGAACGCGGCAAACGGCGGCGCATCAGAGTGGGATGGATCCTCGCTTGCGGGAGTTGTACTAGTAACATCATGAGCACCTATTTGGTCACGGGCGGGGCGGGTTTCATCGGGTCTTCGATCGCAGAGGCGTTGCTTGGGGCGGGAGAGTCCGTCCGCATCCTCGACGACTTCTCATCCGGTCGCCGGCAGAACATCGAGAGCCTCAAGGGCAAGCTGGAGGTCGTCGAGGGAAGCATCGTCGATCCGGACGCCGTGTCCCGCGCGGTCAAGGACGTGCACGTCATCTTTCACCAGGCGGCCATGCCGAGCGTGGTGCGCTCCGTGGAGATGCCGCAACCGTCGATGCTCGCGAACGTACAAGGGACGACCGTAGTGCTCGATGTCGCGAGGCGCTCGGGTGTGAAGCGCGTCGTGTTCGCCGCGAGCTCTTCAGCCTACGGGGACACGCCGACCCTCCCGAAGGTGGAGACGATGTCGACGATGCCTCTGTCGCCGTACGCCGTGGCGAAGCTCACGTGCGAGCAGCTGATGCGCGTGTTCGCGTCGCTCTACGGCATCGAGACCTTGTGCTTGCGCTACTTCAACGTCTTCGGCGCGCGACAAGATCCGACGAGCCAATACGCAGCCGTCATTCCGAACTTCATCACGGCAGCACTCAAGAACGAGCGCCCCGTCGTCTTCGGCGACGGCGAGCAGACGCGCGACTTCTGCTACATCGACAACGCGGTGCACGCGAACCTGCTCGGCGCGAACAGCAAGAACAAGCTCACGGGGCAGGTCGTGAACATCGCCTGTGCCGAGCGGACGAGCCTCAATCAGCTACTCGCGATCATCGGAGAAGCGACGGGCACCAAGCCCAACCCGGACTACCGGCCGGGTCGTGCCGGAGACGTCCGAGACTCGCTCGCTGCGATCGACGCGGCGAAGGAGCTCATCGGCTACACCCCGAAGGTGGACATTCGCGAGGGCCTCAAGCGAACGATCGCGGCGTTCCGCACCTTCACGAAGTAGGAAAGCTCATTTGCGCGTGAAGATCGCTGCGTGGAACACGCCCACGTCCAGCCGCTCCACGTTGGACGAGAACGCGCCCACCGACGCGAAATCGGCTTCGATTTGGCTGCGATCCTCGAAGCTGCGGAGCTCGTCGTAGACATACGCGACGCGCTTGGCGGACTCGAAGCGGAGTCGATACGGCGGGTACCGGTCTTGTTGGACGTGCAGCGGCACGAACTGCACGCGCTCTCTCGCGAGGAACGTCAAGCGGTAGGCGGACCAGTAGTCGGCCACCGCATCGTTCACTCCGCGAGCGTCCAGCTGCGCGATGAGCTGCGCCTCGTCGGTCGCACGACCCGAGCCCGTGAGCACCGGCCTGGGTCCATCGACGTAGGGGCCATAGCCGAGCCAACCCCCGATCGCGGCCGAGACGAGGTACGGCGCGAGCAAGAGCGCACCGTTCTTAGGTCCGAGGCGATTGACGACCGGGGCGAGCGCGAACGGCAGAACGAGCGCGATTGCCGCGAGGTAACGCATGCTGAACTTGTCCATCACCATGCGCGAGATCAAAAAGCCCGTGATCGTCACGACGACCGTCGCGAGCGCGAACGCGTGGAGCCTGCGAAGCGCGAGGAGCTCCTTTCGCGCAGCGATCGTGTATGCCCCGTAAATCAAGGCTCCGCACGCGATGATCACTCCCGTGATCTGGAACGCGTGCAAGAGCGCGCTCTCTTCGACGCGTGCATAGTCCATCCAGTGCACGGCGGCGTAGATCGCCGTCCCGCTCATCCACGGAAAGCACTCCGTCACCAAGAGGTGCCAGTTGTGCGAGAGCACGTCAGTGCTCGTCTCGGTGACGCCGTGGTGCGCGTTGGGATGAACCCACAGCGCGCCGAGTGGGACGGCACCGAGCACGAGCCCAACGTAGCCGCCGATCGTC
>ENA-OFCD01000705-OFCD01000705.1-metagenomes-genome-assembly--contig:-NODE-705-length-19846-cov-4.814865_pt1 | contig 19846 bp, 19 predicted proteins | sample MGYA00153392_OFCD01 | MGnify analysis MGYA00153392
CGGTGGCGAATTTGTGGTGGCGGGGGATACGCGCTCTCGCGGAGTCGGTATGACGTCGCGGCGGGGGGCGTAACTCCCGCCACGTGGTCGTGTGCCCGCCGCGACCGAGCGCGGGGTCAGGCGCCCCAGCTGGCTTGTTGGCCGCCGACGCGATCGGCGGCGATGTGCGCCTGGTAGCCGGATGCCGCGTAGGCGGTCATCGGATCTCCGGCGAGGCCGCGCGACTCGCGCCAGGCGGCAAGATCGGCGCGCACATCGGTGTAGAAGGCGTCCATGAGGATGCCGTTGGCACCGAGTACATCACCGGCGTTCTGCGCCGCATCCAGCGCGGCCCGGTCGACGAGCAGTGCACGGGCGGTCATCTCCTGCACGTTGAGCACGGAGCGGATCTGGCCGGGGATCTTGTCTTCGACGTTGTGGCACTGGTCGAGCATGAAGGCGACGGATGAGTCGGTGCCGTATCCCCCGCCGCGAATGACTTCGTAGAGGATGCGGAACAGCTGGAACGGGTCGGCGGCTCCGACGATGAGGTCGTCGTCGGCGTAGAAGCGGGAGTTGAAGTCGAAGGAGCCGAGTTTGCCGAGGCGGAGCAGTTGCATGACGATGAACTCGATGTTGGTGCCGGGGGCGTGGTGTCCGGTGTCTAAACAGACCATCGCCCGCTCGCCGAGGGCGGTCACTTGGGCGTAGGAGGTACCCCAGTCGGGGACATCGGTGTGATAAAACGCAGGCTCGAAGAATTTGTATTCCAGCACCAGGCGTTGGGTATCACCGATGCGGGCGTAAATGTGGGCGAGGGAGTCGGCGAGTCGGTCTTGCCGGGCGCGCAAGTTCTGCTGGCCGGGGTAGTTGGTGCCGTCGGCGAGCCAAATTTTCAGGTCGCGGGAGCCGGTGGCATCCATGATGTCGATGCATTCGTAGTGGTGGTCGATGGCTTTCTGCCGGATCACCGGGTCGGCGTGGGTGAGGGAGCCGAATTTGTAGTCGTCGTCCTGGAAGGTGTTGGAGTTGATGGTGCCGAGGGCCACCCCGTGGTCGTTGGCGAAGGCGCCGAGCGCGGCATAGTTGTCGACTTTGTCCCAGGGGATGTGCAGGGCCACGGTGGGGGCGAGGCCGGTGTGTTTGTTCACTTGGGCGGCGTCAGCAATTTTCTCCTCCGGGGTGCGGGGGGTGCCTGGGGTGCTGAAGACTTTGAACCGGGTGCCCGAGTTACCGAACGCCCACGACGGCAGCTCGATCGCCTGCTCAGCAAGCAACGAAGTAATTGAAGCGAAGGTAGTCATGAGGGGATCCCGTTCTGGTTGACGCTGTTGAGCTGGTCGTCGAGGTTGAAGACCTCGTCGAGGTAGAGAAACGCTTGGTCGGCCGGAACATCGAGGTCGACGAAGTGCTCGGCCATCGCCGCCTGCCATCGTGCGTTCACGGGAGCGGCTGCCATGCCGTCGAGGTTGGCCTGCAAGTCTTCGGTCTCGAAGTAACCGATGACGAGGCCATCCGGGCGAAGAAAGATCGAGTAGTTGTGCCATCCGGTGTCATGGAGGGCTGAAAGCATGTCGGCCCACACCGCGGCGTGAGCCTTACGATAGGCGTCAATGTGACCGGGCTTCACCTGCAGCTGGAAGCAGACACGCCTCACGAGCGCCACCTCGGCAGTGACGCCATGTCGACATGCCGATGCTCGATGCCGAGCAGCGAGGCGGCGGCGCGGATGTCTCCGGCCCGATGCCCGACGCAGAGCGCCCAGTGGTGCCCGATCCCGGTCTGCGACCACTCGTCGACCCATTCGCCGGGATCCCCACCGAAGTCAACGCGGGAGGTCGTGTTTCCGATCGCGAGTAACGGCCCGGGTACGACCATTCCCTCACTGGTGATGAAGGTGAAGCTGCCGTCGCGATCCTGTCCGATGCCGAAGGTCGTGACCGGGCCCTGTTTCACGTCGAACTCGACTGAGACGCCGAAGCCGCGCTTGCCGTGATAGACCCCGAGGCCGCGCAGCAGCGGGTCGCGTTCGGAGACGGCGAGGTGGGCCGGTCCGTCGTGGCCCATTTCGACGACGTTGTCGAAGAAGTTGAGGGCCTGGATCTCAGTGAACGATCCACCGGAGCCGATGCTGTGGGCCGCGAGCATCGCGAGCGAGGTACGCAGTTCGTACTCGCCGACGAAGGGGATGCCGCGGGCGGTCAGGAGTGATGCTCCGAGGATCATGCCGGCGCCAAGGCGCTCGTGCTGTTCGCCCTGCAGGCCACGGTGGTAGTAGGCGGCGGAGTCGAGGTCGAAGTCCTCGACGAGTCGATCGAGGCCCACCGAGACCTTCGCGCCCCAGGCGAAGTCGTCCTCTTTGACGGAGGGGTCGAGCGTGAACAGCGACTTCGCGAGCTCCATACGATCCCGCACCTGGTCATCCGTCACCTCCGCGACCCGCACGCGAAGGTCGTCGAACTCAAGCACCTCCACATGGGAGCCGAACTGGGTCGAGACGAGGGTGAGGTCAGTGGAGACGTCGAGCATGCCGGGGTAGAGGTGGCCCATCAGGCCGTGGCGGGCGTTGCGCAGTGTCGCGCGAACTCCGGCCGCATGCACCCACTGGTCGATGCGCGCCCAGGCGGACTCCTGCTTCAGGTGACCGGAGACGGACCGGAACGGGATACCGGCGCGGCGGAAGACATTCGCCACCTCTGGCACGGGGCACTGGCCGCAGTAGGCGAGCCACTTGCCGGTGTCGAAGTTGGCGTGGTCCATCGCTTCGGTCGGCTGCAGGTCGATCACGAGCACGGGTGTCTTGGCGCGCTGGGCGATCGGCAACACCATGGACGAGGTGAGATAGGTGGTGAGGAAGATGACGATGAGGTCGCAGTCGGCGACGCGCAGCTTCTCGGCAGCAACGTTGGCCTCCGGGGCATCCGAGATGAAGCCGACATCGATCACCTCGGCGTCGAGGTCGTCGAAGCGGGATGTCACATAGGCCGAGGACTGCTGCAACTGCGGGAGGAGATCCGGAAACTGTGGCCAGTACGCGGCGAGACCGCCGGCGACGAGACCGATCCGGGTCTGGCGGCGCCTCCGCGGGGCGAGAGCGTCAGCGGCGGTGAGGCGGGAAGTCATCAGGTCTCCGCGAGTGTGAAGTGATGCTCTCGCGAGCCGGGCGGCCCGGACCGGCCCGGGAGAGCGGAGGGCTTGACAGTTTTGGTAGACGACATTGTTGGTGTCGAACTCCGTCGGGGCCCGACGATAACGGTTTTGTCAGCTCCGGCTCCCGTCGACGGTGAAGCGGCCAGAGTCCGGCTGGCACGAACTGGCGATGTTTTTGACCAGGGTGGACTTACCGGCGCCGTTCTCTCCGACGAAGGCATGGATCGAGCGCATCTCGACCCGAAGGTCCGCGGACGCCGGGGCCGCCACGACGCCGAAGGACGTGGCGAGGTTGCGCGGCTCGAGGATGGTGTGGGTTTCGCTATTTGGCTCATCCTCATTGCCGGCGGGTCCTCCACGTCGAGGTGAATTGAATCGTTTTAGAATAGCGAACGAATTGCACTCTATGCCGTGTTGTTACCTCTCGTCAAGGCGATTTGTGAATCGTTCTAAGCTGCTACCCGCACCGGCGCGAAAATACTGGCATCATGCAATGAGCGGCGCATCGCGCGCAGCTGGAGGAGTGAGGAAATACATGGCGGCCAGTGTGAAGGATGTTGCGGCTCTCGCCGGCGTCTCGGTCGGAACGGTCTCGAACGTGATGAACCGTCCCGAGAAGGTTTCGGCTGCCGTCGCATCCCGCGTCCAGTCCGCAATCGCCGAGCTCGGTTTCGTGCGTAATGATGCGGCTCGTCAGTTGCGCGCCGGCCGCAGCAGCAGCATCGGGCTGGTCGTGCTCGACGTACGTAACCCCTTCTTCACCGACCTCGCGCGGGGAGCGGAAGACCGCGCCGCTGCCGATGGCTTCTCGGTGATCCTCGGCAACAGCGATGAAAAGGCCGATCGCGAGGCTACCTACCTCGACCTGTTCGAGGTGCAGCGGATGCACGGCGTGCTCATCTCGCCGTTTGGTGACATCACTCCGAGGCTCCGACAGCTGCGAGATCGGGGTATACCGGCGATACTCGTAGACCGCACGAGCGCAGACACCTCCTTCAGCTCGGTCTCGGTAGACGACGTCGCGGGTGGCGCGCTCGCCGTCGGCCATCTGCTCGCGAAAGGCCGCCGCCGCATCGCGTTCATCGGCGGACCGCTCGAGATCCAACAGGTGACCGACCGGCTCGCTGGCGCGCGAATCGCAGTAGCGGCGCATCCGGATGCCTCCCTCGAGGTCATCCCGATCGACGGGCTCACCGTCATCGCGGGACGCACCGCCGGCACCGATCTCGTCGGTCGAGCCCCGACGGACCGGCCTGACGCGGTATTCGCCGCGAACGACCTCGTCGCGATGGGCGTGCTCCAGGCGCTCATGATGCAGGGAGCGGATGTGCGCGTGCCAGAGCAGATCGCCCTGATCGGCTACGACGACATCGACTTCGCAAGTGCCGCCGTCGTGCCGCTCTCGTCCATCCGCCAACCGAGCGCGCTCATCGGCCGGACCGCCGTGGAGATTCTCCTCGAAGAGGCTGCCGACTCCACGCTCGCACCGCGGCAGGTCGTTTTCCAGCCTGAACTGGTGGTGCGAGAGAGTACGTTGTAGGGATCATGGCGCCGCTAATCCCCGTCGATGCTCCCGCGCTCATCGTGCCCGAGTTCGGCCGCGTTGAACTTGGCCGGAGGCCGGTGACCCATCCCGGACCGGGAAAGGTGCTCATCCGCACCGACTTCACCGGAGTGAGTGTCGGCACCGAGATGCTGGCCGCGACCGGCGTGCGGCCATCATGGGGTCCAGTGCCCTTCACCCCCGGCTATCAGGGCGTCGGCCACATCGTCGAGTTCGGCGAGGGAGAGGAGCGCCACGGTCTCATGCTTGGGGAGGCTGTCGCGTGTTTCGCGGACAGGACCCATGGGGCGTACTTCATCGCCGACCTCGAGCTGACCTACCCGATCGAAGAGACCGATTCCTACCACATGGCCGCGCTGTTCGTGCCGGCGGCGGTCGGACTCAACGCGATCGATAAGGCCGGACTCGCCAGCGGCGACACCGTACTCGTGCTCGGCCAGGGACTCATCGGCCAGGCCACGGCGATGCTCGCGCGGGACCGCGGCGCTTACGTGGTGGTCTCTGAGGTCTCCCCCGAACGCCGGGCCATCTCCGGGGCGCACTGCGCCGACCGAGTAATCGATGGTTCGGCTGGATCGCCCTGGTCCCAGCTTCAGCCCGACTTCCCCGACGGGTTCGACATGGTGATCGAATCCACCGGGGTCGCTGCGCTCATCGACAGCGCTCTCGAGTGCCTGCGCTTCGAAGGCACGATGGTCTTCGAAGGCGTGTACCCCGACCAGGTCTCCTTTACCTATGAACTCGCCCACGAACGCCAGATCAACGCGGTGTTCCCATGGTTTATCGGCACCTCTGAGGTGCGACGCACCGTGCTGCGGCGCATCGTCTCCGGCGAGCTCGATTTCGATCCGCTCATCACAAACCAAGTCAACTGGACCGAAGCGGATGCCACCTACCGACGCCTCTTCACCCCGGAGCGCGACCATCTCAACGGAATCGTCATCGACTGGCGGGGAGCGGAGTAGCAATGCCTCTCGAAGGTGAATATGCACCGAGCACGGTGGACTGGGCCCGCACGCAGGCCGAACTGTTCGAAGCGACCGACGGCGCGAAGGGTGCTGACCTGCGAGGTATGCCCATCATCGTGCTGACCTCCGTTGGCGCGAAGTCGGGTCAGTTGCGTAAGACAGCGCTCATGCGGGTCGAATACGAGGGCGAGTACGCGGTGGTTGCCTCGCTCGGTGGGGCCCCCAAGAATCCGGTCTGGTATTTCAATCTCGTGAAAAATCCCGATGTTGAACTTCAGGATGGCGCAGTTAAGGCGGACTATCGCGCTCGTGAAGTCACGGGCGATGAAAAGTCCGTGTGGTGGGGGCGAGCCGTCGCGGCTTATCCGCCGTATGCCGACTACCAGGCGGGGACCGACCGTCAGATACCGGTGTTCGTGTTAACCCGAGCGGAAGGCTGAGCTGTCGATGAGTGACACTATCGCGAACCGGCGTCCGCTCCTCGTCTGGGACATTGCGGTCTCGATCGCTGTGCTCCTTATCGGCGGCGGATTCCTTGTGATCGCTGCCATAATCGACCTGTTCTCGGCTGCTCTCGTGGGCCGCTGCCCGGTGGCCACCTGTTCGGCAGGCGCGGCGGTGGCCTCGCTCGGCATCTCCTGGTTTGTAATGTTCCTGTTGCTGATTATGGGGAACGTGCTCACGATCGTCAGCCTCGTGAGGCGCCGCCAGGCGTGGTGGATAGCCCTCATCACTCTCGTGCTGGTTGTCGCGGTCTGGATCACCGGATTCGTGCTCTACTCCCAGGCGGTGAGCCACGACCGCGTGGCGGTCGACGGTGTTGTCACGTGGGGAACATCCCTGGTGGACTGATCGCGCGGGCTATCGGTCGGGCACGCGACCACACCGACGTGCCGCCGCTTGGCAGTGTCTACGCTGGCCTGTTCACCGCGGTGCTGTTCGTGAAAAAGGAGATCACTCGCGAAAGCTCACCAGTCGCTTGGATGGCACAATAATGATGAGGCCTGGGGGGAGCGCCGTGCTAGCACGTATAAATGCAGTGTCATTGGTGAGCGGCCTTCGCGCGCGCACGCGATTCACGGTCATCGCCGGCCTTCTAGCGCTCACCTATGTGCTCGGCCTGGCGGCGGTCGTGCTCACACCTCCCGGTTCCCAGACGGCGGCGTGGTGGCCAGCGGCGGGCGCCAGCGTCGTTGCAGCGCTCTGCGCGCGGAAGCGGCGGTGGGGTGTGGCGCTTCTCGTGGGACTGGTCACGGTCGGGTCGAACTATGCTGCCGGCCGACCCCTCGTCGTCTCCATCGGATTCGGGATAGCCAACTTCAGCGAGACCTGGCTCGTCAGCGCGATCCTCTCCCGGGGCATCGGGGGTGCGGGACTTCGGCGGATGTCCGATGTCGCCCGCCTGCTGATTGCTATCCTTACGGGTTCGATGGTAATCGGCCTGCTTGCTGCAGCGGTCGTCGGGATGCTCCAAGGCGGTCGATTCATCGAGACCCTATTCGCGGTGATGGCGTCCCACGCCGCCGCGGTCATCGTGGTGGTACCGCCGGTACTTGTCGTTTACGGCGGTGATGTCTCGCGCAACCGACTGGAGTTCGTGGCGCAGATCGTCGTCACTTTTGCCGTTGTCGGGTTTGTGTTCTCGCCGACCAACGCCCTGCCCCTGGTCTTCCTCTCGCTCCCGGTACTGTCCTGGGCGGCTTTCAACTTCAGCTACGGCTTTACCATCATCGAGCTGCTCGTGACCGCCGTGCTCACGGTGGAATTGACGGCGGCCGGTGGCGGGCCATTCGCCGCTTCGGAGGTCGCGGGGGTGAGCGTCACAAACCAGATGCTCCAGCTGTTCCTGATCGCCCAGGCCGGAACGATCATCTTCCTCGGCGCCGGGCGCCTCGAACGGGAGCGTCTCGCCGAGCAGGTGCAGTCGCGGAGCCAACTGCTGCGAGGTGGCCTCGTCGGTGCACAGGTGGGGTTGCTCATCCTTCAGCCGATTCGCTTTCCTGAGGTGCGCGTGCTTCTCGGAAACGATGCCGCCAGCGAGATGCTCGAGTGGCCCGCACTCGCCGGCGAAGTCGAGGATCTTGGCCCGGGAGGCGTCGTGCGGCTCTCTCGCCGCGACCCCGCAGTGCAGATTTTCGACGCCTATTGCCGGAGTGGAGTATCGGAGCAGCGCGGTGAACTAACGACCCGTGCCGGTCGGCGTGTGCAGTATTTCCTCAGTACCCGCAACTCCGAATTCGACCAGGGCGTCATCGCCGCACAGTTTGTGGACATTACGGATCGATACGAAGCACAGGTCGCCAACCAGAAGGCCCTCGAGCACGAGCAGGACCTCGTCGACCAGCTCCGTGATCTCAACCGCCAAAAGGACGACTTCGTCTCGTCGGTGAGCCATGAACTCCGTACTCCGATCACCAGCATCCTGGGGTTCGCGGAGGTGATGGAAGACGCGGTGACGGAGCCGGAGATTCGGGAGTACATCGACGTGATCCAGCGCAACGCCCGCCGATTGGCTGACCTGGTCGAAGACCTACTCGAGCTCGGAAGCACGAGTTCGCCGACGAAGGCCACGAAGGCTGTCGACCTGCACCGGCTCATCCGGGAGTGCGTGCAGGAGCAGTCCACCATGGCGAAGTCGCGCGGGGTGATCGTGTCGATGTCGTTCGACCCGCAATCGCCGTTTGTACCGTCCGTCTCGCACGACCTCACCCGGATCGTCTCAAATATCCTGTCCAATGCGATCAAGTTCTCACTTTCGGACGGCGAGGTGGACATCACCACCTCCTGCACCGACGATGAGGTGCAAGTCGTGATCAGCGACACCGGCCCCGGTATTCCCGCTGAAGACGTCGAGAAGGTGTTTGAACGTTTTTACCGGTCTCCCGCGGAGGCCCTTCGAGTGATCCAAGGCACCGGCCTCGGCCTGCCGATCGTCAAGTCTCTTGTCGAGCGGCACGGTGGTCGCATCGCTCTGAAGAGCGATTATCTGGCAGGCGGAACTACCGTCACTGTAACGATGCCGAGAGCGAAGACAGTCTCCTAGGGAGTCGCGTCAGCCCTTCTGCGAGATGACCGAATCGGTCACGATCTCCTCGGCCGCGAGCTCGCGGCCGTCGTGGGTCACGCTCAGCCGCCGGTCGATGTAGTGCACGCGGAGGTTGTGGTACTTGACCAGCCAGAAGAGGCCGACGAGCGCTGCCAAAACTCCGGATGAAGCGCCCACTCCGAGCGCCCAGCGCGGCCCGAATTCATTCGCGACCCAGCCGACGATGGGTGCCCCGATGGGGGTGCCGCCCATGAAGATCGCCATGTAGATGGCCATCACTCGACCGCGCACCGGAGCGGGGGTGGAGAGCTGAACGGCACCGTTTGCCGTCGTCATCATAGTTTGGGAGGCCAGACCGACCACGGCAAGGGCAATCGCGAATTCCCAGTAGCTCGGCATGACCGCGGCCGTGATGCAGCCAATGCCGAAGACGGCTGATGACACAAAGAGGAACCGCAGCCGCGGCTTCTCGCGTCGGGCCGACAGCAATGCGCCGACGACTGATCCAATGGCCATGACAGAGGAGAGCACACCGAATGCCGCGGCACCCTGGTGGAAGACGGTCGTGGACATTGTCGAGATGAAGATCGGAAAATTGAGACCGAACGTGCCAATGAGGAAGACCATTACCAGAATCACCATGATGTCAGGTCGGGACCGTACGTACCGGAAGCCCTCCGCGAGGTTGCCTTTCTTCGGCTTCGCCCGGGTGGAGCGCTGGAGATCCGCCACCCGAAGGAACACGAGGGAGACCAGCACCGCGCCGAACGAGCCCGCGTTGATGAGGAACACCCAGCCGGCGCCGACCGCGGCGGTGAGCAGTCCCGCGGCGGCTGGTCCGATCAGCCGTGCCGCGCTGAAGGAGGCCGAGTTGAGGGCGACCGCGTTGGAAAGGTTGGCACCACCGACGAGCTGGGAGACAAAGGTCTGGCGGGCCGGCGCGTCGAAGGCGGCGACGCAGCCAAGAAGGGCCGCGAAAACGTAGACATGCCAGAGCTGCACCATGCCAGTGACGGTGAGGATGCCGAGAGCCAGCCCGAGAGTTCCCATCGCGGCCTGCGTGGCCATGAGCACTTTGCGCTGGTCGAAACGATCGGCGACCAGTCCGCTGAGGGGAAGCAGCAGCAGTTGCGGACCGAACTGCAGAGCCATCACAAACCCGACCGCGGCAGCATCGTGGTGGGTCAACTGGGTGAGCACGATCCAGTCCTGCGCGGTGCGTTGCATCCAGGTGCCGACATTGGAGACCAGCGCTCCGGCCGCCCACACCCGATAGTTGAAACCGCCGAGCGAGCGGAACATCGCGCTCAACTGTCGGCCAGCTCCCGCAGGATCGGAGTGACCTCACGCAGCAGCCGACGCTGGTCGGACGGCAACGCGTCGAGCCGGGTCGTGAACCACGCGTCTCGCCGACGTTGGGTCTCGCGGGTGAAATCGCATCCGGCCGGGGAGAGATCGAGGCTCACTTTACGAGCATCATCGGGCGCAGTCTTCCGCGTCACCAGGCCAAGGTCTACCAGCGCGTTGATCGTGCGGTTCATGCTCGGAGGTGTCACCCGCTCGTGCTCGCTGAGCGATCCCAGCGTCTGCGGCCCATTCTTCGACAGGGCGAATAGTACGGCGCGCTGACCTTCGGTGACGTCATCATCGGCCTGCATCGAACGGATGCGGCGCGCGAGTCGCTGAATGGCTAACCGGATGTCCTGGTCATCGTTTATCGACTCATCGTTTGCCATATATCCTTAGCATAGCTTATTAGCAGTGCTAATGAAAAAGCTGAACAGGATCGCCCCAGCTCAATGGCAGCGGCGTCTAGCCTGGCAGCTCGCCCCGGTGCAGCACCCGCGGACTGGCGAAGAGCCGGCGCACCTCGTCGGCGTCGTTCTCCTGGGTGAGGAAGGTCGTCCAGGTCATGAACCAGGCCCACTGTCGCTGGTTCTCGAGAGCCTCCGGGGTGGGCAGAACGCCGACCTCACCCAGGGCGATTGGCCGCCCATCGGCGAGCTCGAGGAGCTCGTCGTGGTGGGACTGGCGATAGTCGTTCGCATAAACGTCCGCGGCCAGGATGTCGACGACATCGTGCCCTGGATAAAAACCCGCGTAGGCGGCGGCATCAGAGCGGGGAGCGTTCGCGTTCCACACCCAGATGAGATTGTCGAGGTGGTGCACCGACACGAACCGCTCGTACAGCTGCCGGTAGAGCGCCGCGTAACCCCGGGCACCCTCTCGACCGCCCCACCAGAACCAGCTTCCATTCATCTCGTGATACGGGCGCCACAGCACCGGGATGTCGGCGTCGCGCAACTGCGTCAGAAGCGCCGCGATCACGTCGACCTGGGCAATCCAGCGGGCGTGGATGTCGGTGCCCTCGGTAAGGAGGTCGTCCCACTCGGCCTGCGGAAGCATCCCGTTACAGATGCTGCCGAGAAAAGTCACCGGTTCGTTTTCGGTCGGGCGCACCGCATGCCACATGATGGTGACCGTCGAGCCGGCGGCATATTGCTTTTTCGCTTCGTCGATGACGTCCTGGCGAAAATTGATGCCGTCCATATCGCCGGCTTCAGAGAATCCGAAATCCTGCCCCCAGAGCGCTGGGTAGACGCCGGTGATCCGCACTGCTTCGTCGCTGTAGAACGAGAGCTCCCGTGGCGTGTTGTGCTGCCCGGAGAGAATGCGCTCCCCCGAGACTGAGTAGACCAGGTCGAGAAGAGCACGCGCCGCATGCGTGGCGTTCGGATTGACCGCGGGGTGCCGGTTCACGAGAGCTCCTGATGGGCGCGGGCAAGGCCAGCCGCGGCCGATCCCCAGCTGTGAAGACGCGCCGCAACGTCGGGGCGCTGCTCGACGCGGACAGCCTCGGCGTAGGCCTCCGCCAAGAGAGCGTCGATGACAACACGATGACCGGTCTCAGCGGAACGGACGGCACCCTCGACCATCGCGAGACTGAGGATATTCGAGTGAACTTCACCGGAGGGGACCTGGCCGGTGCGTAACGCGGCGATGAACTCGGCCAGGCTTCCCGCAATAGTCTCGCCGACACCCGCCTCAGCAGATGCCGTTGAACCGGCCCCGACACCGTCGACCCGTGGCCTCGATTCGCCGTCCCACAGGGCCGTGCCCGCGGAGCCGCTCACGCGCCACGAGCCGTTCCACGAGGTCTCGAATCCCGGGCTGCACCAGCTGCCGACATAGGTATAGCGGATTCCGTTCTCGAACTCGAAGATCGCGGTCGCGGCGGAGTCTCCCTCGTACCAACTCCAGCCCGGATTGAAGCTCTCGCAGTAGACGGAAACCGGGTCGGCATCCAAGAGGTAGCGCGCCACATCGAAGGCGTGAATCGACATGTCCAGCAGGAGCGGGCTGTCCATCTCCTCACGGAATCCGCCGAACCGCGGGGCCATGGAGTACTCCGTCGTCACCATTCCGATGGTTCCGAGCGACCCGAGTTGCTGCTTCAACTCGGCGAGCACCGGGTAGTAGCGGCGGGACTGGCTTGTCATCAACAGTTGGCCGGACGCCTCGGATGCGGCGGCGAGCGAGAGCGCCCGGCTCAGCGTCGGTGCGATCGGCTTCTCGCACAGCACCGGTAGCCCCGCGAACAAAGCTTCGATATTCACCGGATGATGGGCGGCGGGAACGGTGACGTTGATGACCGCCTCGGCCCCGGTCGAGACGGCGATCTCGCTCAGGCTGGCCGCCACCGCGACATCCGACAGTCCCATTTCCACCAGGGCGCTGCGCGCGGCCTCGACATCGAGGTCGACGAGGCCGACGAGGCGCACGGTGGAGCTGTCGGCCAGCAATTGCAACCAGACCCGACCCATGCCTCCGGCTCCCACCTGGATCACTCGCACTGGCGTGGCGGAATCGGCGAGCAGTGCGAACGCGCTCATCTGGCGACCGTTCCCTTGATCGCATTGCCGTCGGAATCGAACTCGGGGAAGAATTCCCCAGAGTAGACCCGGCTCAGTTGCGGCGAAGTGCGCTCGGGCCGACTGGTAACAGCCCACTCGACGGCATTCGCGATCACTCGGCGGATTGCGGGCTGGAAATAGACCGGGTACTCCTGGTCGCCCGGGCTGAAGAAGAAGATGCGTCCGTGACCGCGCTTCCAGGTGCACCCGCTGCGAAACACCTCTCCGCCGCCGAACGAGCTGATGAAGACCAGTTCGTCGGGCGCCGGGATATCAAAGAATTCGCCGTACATCTCCTGGCTGTCGATGATGAGGGGATGCGGAATTCCCTGGCTGATCGGATGCGTGGGATCGATCGTCCAGACCAGTTCGCGGTCGGTCTCACCGCGCCAGCGCAGCGAGCAGGAGGTGCCCATGAGCTTCTTGAAGATCTTGGAGAAGTGCCCGGAATGCAACACGATCAGACCGAGCCCGGCGAGCACGTGCCGGTGCACCCGCTCGACCACCTCATCGTCAACTTCTTCGTGGGCGGCATGCCCCCACCAGAGCAGCACATCGGTTGCCGCGAGCAACTCCTCGGTGAGCCCGTGCTCCGGGTCATCGAGCGTGACGGTGGAGACGGATGCCCCACCGCCCAGGTACTCCTCGATCCCCTGCTTGATCGCCCCGTGCATGCCATCCGGGTATCGTGCGGCGATACTCGGATCGGTCTGCTCGTGCCGATTCTCACCCCACACGACGACGTTGATGGACTTTCGGACGGCGGTGTGCGTCATGGAATTGCCCTCTGGGCTCGGTGAAGCAGGTTAGTCAGACTGAAGCGGGATGGGCTATTTCACCCGAGCCACGCCGGATCAATCGAGTGGGAATTTCGATTTGCCGTGGCGGCGTGAGCGGGTCGTCCAGGCGTTCCACAACCAGGCGGGCGGCTTGTTTGCCGAGCTCTACCGGACGCAGTTCGAGCGGCAGGCCGAGCCCGTCCTGGACCGTGCCGTCCCGGCCGGTGATCGAGCTGCCGAGCATCTGCAGGCCGGCACAGACCGCCAGGACCGTCGCGCCCCCCTCGACGGCCACGGTCAGCCCCGGTGAACGGCGCAGAGCGGCCAGGGCGTGGGCTTGCGCGTCGTCCTCCCCGCCGCCGAGCAGGTACAGGTCGCAGCCGCTCGGCACGGGGTCGGCGAGCCCGACCGTCACGAACTCGGGGGCGACCCCCCGCCACAGCAGGCGCTGCCGCAGGACGGTGACATTGCCGCCGTCCCCGTACGTCCCGAGCAGCTCAGGGAACACCACCGCCACGGTCGGCCCCGGCTCGGTCATGCGGCAGCGGTCGCCGGAAGGTCGCCGCTGTCCGGAGTGCCGGGTCGGCCGTGGCGGGCGAGGGCGTCGCGTACGGTCGCAAAAGCCGTGTAGTTGGCCACCACGTCCACCGCGCCACCGGGCGCCCCGACGAGCTCGGGGAGCGATCCCAGCACGTCGGGCCGGACCACGTGCGGCACCGCTGCGTAGCGCAACCGCAGGCTCACGTCCGCGGCCCGGTCGCCGGCCGCCACGACTGGCCGGCCGGCCAGCTGCTCGAACGGGACGTCCCACAGCCACGAGGTGTCGCGGCCGTCGGCAGCCCGTGCGTTCACGCTCACCACGACCGGTCCGGTGCCGCCGGCCAGCTGATCGAGCACCTCAGCCCAGCCGGCCGGGTTCTTGGCCAGCAGCAGCCGCACATCGGCGCCGGCGTACGCCGTCCGCAGGTAGCGGCCACCGACGTCGGTGACAGTGCGGATGGCGTCCAGGGCTGCCTCCCACGACGCTCCGAGGCAGGACGCGGCTGCCACCGCCATCGCCGCGTTCGCCACGTTCGCCCGGCCGGGCAGACCGAGGTCGGCGCGGACCGTGCGGCCGCCCGGGACTCGCAGGTCCTCGCCGGCGGCCTGCCACGCTGCAGCAGGGCGGGCGAAGCCGCACTGCCGGCAGGCCCAGCTCCCTACCGGCGGCTCCCAGGCGTTGGTGCAGCGCGGGCACAACGGGCAGTCCCGGGTCCAGGGCTGCCCGGCGCCGACCCAGACGACGCGCTCCGCATCCGGGCGGGCCGTCAGCACGGCCGAGCACACCAGCGGATCGTCGGCATTCGCGACGACGACCGCGTCAGGGACCGTGGACAGCGCGGCCGCCCACCGCCTGGCGTGCCAGGCGACCTCACTGGTGCGGTCGAGCTGGTCGCGACTCAAGTTGAGCAGGACAACGGCGGCCGGTTTGGTCTCGGCCAGCACGGCGGGGAGCGCAGCCTCGTCGACCTCGAGGACCGCCGTACCTGAAGCGTCGCCCGTGTCCGCCAGCAGGGCACTGGCGACACCGGACCGCAGGTTCGCCCCGCCGTGGTTGGACAGCACCGGCCCCTGGGTACGCAGCGCTGTCGCGAGGTAGCGCGTCGTGGTCGTCTTGCCGTTGGTGCCGGACACCACGACAACGGTGCGGCCGGCGGTCAGCCGCGCCGGCAAGTCGGGGGAGAACCACAGGGCGACGCGGCCGGGCATCGCCGTGCCGCGGCCCCGCCCGAGGGCGCGCGACAGGGCCCCGGCGGCCCGGCCGGCCGCGACGGCGACCCGCGCGCGAGCACCGGGACCGACCCGCCCCCGCTGACCCGTCACCGCCCCATTATGGCCCTTCGAGGGCCCGACCCAGCCGTGGCTGGTCCTGACGACGGGCACCACCACTCGCTCGCACGCCGACGGCCCCCACCGTCAGGTGGGGGCCGTCGTCGGGAACGTCGACCGGCTAGCGCACGGCTGTACGCGACCGGCCGTTGACCGCCCGGTAGACCAGCAGCGCGATGACCGCGCCGATGATCGAGCCGATGATGCCGGAGGACTGAAAGAGGCCCTCGACGACCTTGTCCTTGTGGAAGAGCAACGCGCACGCGGCCTCTCACGCCGACGTCACCTCTTCCGTGGACCGCTTGCCAAGGTTACCCGTCAGTAGCATTATGGGTTACCGACGGGTACGTCGGTAACCCGGACGAGGGAGCGGCTGCGCGATGGGTCACTACAGGAGCAACCTGCGCGACATCGAGTTCAACCTGTTCGAGGTGCTCGACGCCGACCAGACCCTCGGCCGCGGCCCCTTCTCCGATCTCGACGTGGATTCCGCCCACGACATGCTCCGAGAGGTCGAGCGGCTCGCCAGCCACGATCTCGCGGCCTCGTTCGCCGACTCCGACCGCAACCCACCGGTGTTCGACAAGGCGACCGGCTCGGTGAGGATGCCGGCCAGCTTCCTGGCGAGCTACCAGGCGTATGCCGACGGAGGCTGGGACAAGTTGGACCTGCCGGCCTACCTCGGCGGCATCGGCGCCCCCCCCACGCTGCGCTGGGCAGCCACCGAGATGCTGCTCGGTGCCAACCCGGCCATCTACATGTTCGGCTCAGGCGCCGGCTTCGCCACCATCCTGCACCGCAACGGCACGCCTGCGCAGCAGCGCTTCGCGGAGCTGGCGATCGAGCGCCAGTGGGGCGCCACGATGGTGTTGACCGAGCCCGAGGCAGGCTCCGACGTGGGAGCCGGCCGCGCGACGGCGACCCCGCAGCTTGACGGCAGTTGGCACCTGTCCGGCGTGAAGCGGTTCATCACCTCGGCGGAGTGGGACTGGCCCGAGAACATCTTCCACCTGGTCCTGGCCCGACCGGTCGGGGTCGAGGGCGTCGGCGGCCCGGGCACCAAGGGCCTGTCGCTGTTCCTGGTGCCCAAGTTCCAGGTCGACCTCGACACCGGCGAGCTCGGCGAGCGCAACGGTGTGCACGTCACCCACCTCGAGAAGAAGATGGGGCTGAAGGTGTCGACGACCTGCGAGGTGACCTTCGGTGAGCACGAGCCCGCCGTGGGCACGCTCGTCGGCGGCGTTCACGACGGCATCGCGCAGATGTTCCAAGTTATCGAGAACGCCCGGATGTTCGTGGGTGCCAAGGCGATCTCGACGCTGTCGACCGGCTACCTGAACGCCCTGGCGTACGCCAAGGTCCGCGTGCAGGGCCCCGAGCTGTCCAGGATGACCGACCGGACCGCCCCCCGCGTGACGATCAGCCACCACGCTGACGTCCGGCTCATGCTGATGCGCCAGAAGGCCTGGGCCGAGGGCATGCGGGCGCTGGTCCTGTTCACCGCCAGCCAGCAGGACCGCGTCGAGCTGAGCGCGGCGCGAGGCGAGGTCGACGAGGACGCGGTGCGGCTCAACGACCTGCTACTGCCACTCGTGAAGGGCTATGGGTCGGAGAAGGCGTACGAGCTGCTGGCCACGTCGCTGCAGGTGTTCGGCGGCTCGGGGTTCACCCAGGACCACCCGATCGAGCAGTACATCCGGGACGCGAAGATCGACACCCTGTACGAGGGGACGACCACGATCCAGGGCATGGACCTGTTCTTCCGCAAGATCGTGCGGGACCAGGGGCGGGCGCTTGCCCTCCTCGCTGCGCAGGTCCAGGAGTTCAGCAAGGGCGACAGCGGCAACGGCACGCTGGCCGCCGAGCGCGAGCTGCTCGGCCGTGCCCTGGACGACGTCCAGGGCATCGTCGGGCACTGCGTGACGGAGCTGATGGCCGCCGCCGAGGACGCCCGTCACATCGACAAGGTTGGCCTCAACACCACGCGGCTGCTGATGGCGCTGGGTGACCTGGTTGTCGGCTGGCTGCTGCTGCGCCAAGCTGTCGTGGCGATCGGGAAGCTCCCAGCGGCAAACGACCGCGACCAGTCCTTCTACCGCGGGAAGATCGCTGCTGCAAAGTGGTTCGCCGCCAACGTCTTCCCCAAGCTGTCCGCCGAACGGGCCATTGCCGAAGCCACCGACCTGATGCTGATGGAGCTCGACGAAGCGGCGTTCTGAGGTGTGGCCCCGCCGGTCGAGCAAGATTGCTACGCGTTGCGCCCCGCGTGACGGCAGGGCGACGGGTAGACAGTGGGTCGGAGCGTGGCGCTGTGCCGCGCACACGGGAGGCACAGCTCATGGGCATCGGCGTCAGCATTTTCCTGCTCGCGCTCGGCGCGATCCTGACCTTCGCGGTCAAGGCCACGGTCAGCGGCCTGGACATCCAGGTTATCGGCATCATCTTGATGGCCGCCGGCCTGCTCGGGCTGGTGCTGTTCCTCGCCGTCTTCGGGCCGCGCAACCGCAGTACCGGTGTCACAGAGGAGACGGTCATACGCGACCGGAGCACCCGCGACCGCGACGTCTACTAGGGGCCGCAGCATAAGGCCGGCCCCTCGGTAGAGGTGGCCGGCCCGGTGCGGCTCAGCGGTTGTTGTACGCGCTCGTCAGCCCGAGCAGCTCTTGGCGTGAGGCAAGGGTCGGGGCGTGCGATATCGCGCGGTACAGGTCACGCTGCTGCTTGTTGAGGCGGTGGCGCGTGGAGAACTTGTCCCGAAGGACGGCGATGCTCATCTTGACTCTCTCCTGGTGTCGTGGTCGGCATCCCGTACAACGCCCGAGCAGGTCCACGGAGTCCCGTCTGCAGGGTGACGCCGATCATCTCTGCGGGTGACAGTGGAGCTCGACGTCGGCGAGCTGCAGGACGCCTTCGCGCCACCGGCCTCAGGACCAGGCGAGCGCCGTCGCCGGGTCGGCCAGCACCCGCGCGATGTCGGACAGGAACTGCGATCCCAGCTGACCATCGACGTTGCGGTGGTCGAACGACATCGCGAGCTGAGTCACCTGTCGAACCACCACCTCGCCGTCCACGACCCAGGGCATCGGCCGGACAGCGCCGAAGCACAGGATCGCGCTCTCGCCCGGGTTGAGGATCGGGGTCCCGCTGTCGACGCCGAACACGCCCACGTTGGTGATCGTGATCGTGCCGCGCGCCATGTCGCCCGGCGAGGTGCGGCCTTCCCGCGCGGTCTCCACGAGCTGCGCGAGCGCCCCGGCGAGCTGGACCAGCGTCATCGCGTCGGCGTCCTTGATGTTGGGCACCAGTAGTCCGCGCGGGGTGGCCGCGGCGATCCCCAGGTTGACGTAGTCCTTGACGACGATCTCCTGCGCTACGTCGTCCCAGGTGCTGTTGACCAGAGGGTTGCGTCGGACCGCGAGCAACAGCGCCTTGGCCACCAGCAGCAGGGGCGTGACCTTGACGGCGGCGAACTCCGGCAGCGCCCTCAACCGGCCGACCAGCTCCATCGTCGGCGTGATGTCCAGCGTGACGAACTCGGTGACGTGCGGCGCTGTGAACGCGGACCCGACCATGGCCGCCGCGATCGCCTTGCGGACGCCCTTGACCGGCACCCGCCGCTCGCGGGTCGCCGGGTCGAAAGGCGTGACCGGCTCGACGATGTCGGCCGGCATCGCCCGGGCCTGGACGGCGGCGGTCTCGACGTCGGCCCTGGTGACGCTGCCGTGCGGGCCGGTGCCCGACAACGCCGCGACATCGACACCGAGGTCCTTCGCGAGCTTGCGCACCGGGGGCTTGGCCAGCACCGTGACGGCCCCCGCCGACTGCTGCGCGGAGCGCCCGACGGCTGCCGCCGAGACCCGGGCGGCTGTTGCCGGCGGGGGTGGGGGCGCGACCGCGGGGGCGGGTGGCCGAGGTGCGTCCACCCGGGCCCGGCGCACCGCAGCGCCCGACCTCGGTCCGTAGCCCACCAGGGTGGCCGTCCGGCCGTTGGCGCCCGTCTCGCCGATCAGCGCACCCGTCGACTCTGCCGGGACGGCGCCGGCGGGCACCTCCGCGCGCGAGCCGACCGCCGACGCGGCCTGCGGGGCGGCGGACTCCACCGGGTTGGCGGCCGCTCCGGCGGCTGCGGCGGGGTGTTGGGGATCGGGCGCGCGGGCACCAGCGCCTGCCAGGGCACGACCAAGACCGGGCCGGTGACGGTCTGCGCCGGACCCCAGGCGCGGGCGATGTCCTCGCGGACGGAGTCCTGCCGGGACTCGCGCTCGCTGATGACGGCGGACACGAGGCCGTTCGGGATCTCCATGAGCAGCAGCAGGGCGCCGATCAGGCGGGGCGTAGGTGCTCTCCCCGGTACTGGTCGAACCGAACGTGGCGTCGATGATCGTTCGGGTGCCGCACGCCACCAGCGCGAGCAGCCGGACCATCGGGTACCCGGTGCCGCCGTGGCTGCTCCCGCCCTTGCGCAATACCCGCAGGTTCGCCGGGGTGTCCGGGCAACACAGCGATGTGCCGTCGAATGCGCACACCAACCGGCCCCGCCAGAACACGCCCGTGGTGGCCACCCCGGCGAACCATCT
>ENA-OFCD01000707-OFCD01000707.1-metagenomes-genome-assembly--contig:-NODE-707-length-19828-cov-4.045567_pt1 | contig 19828 bp, 19 predicted proteins | sample MGYA00153392_OFCD01 | MGnify analysis MGYA00153392
GGATCGAGTCTTCGGCTCCCATCTGTATAACGTGGAGGCTGGTGGGGCCATTCTGTGGCAACACCTGTTCTGGTTCTTCGGACATCCGGAGGTCTACATCATCGCCCTGCCGTTCTTCGGGATTATCTCCGAGGTCATCCCGGTCTTCAGCCGTAAGCCGATCTTCGGCTACAAAACGCTGGTCTATGCGACGATTACCATCGCGGCACTGTCTGTTACGGTCTGGGCACATCACATGTATGTGACCGGATCGGTGCTCCTTCCCTTCTTCTCCCTCATGTCGATGCTCATTGCTGTTCCTACCGGTGTGAAGATCTTCAACTGGGTCGGCACGATGTGGCGCGGATCGATCACGTTTGAGACCCCAATGCTGTGGGCGATCGGATTCCTCATCACCTTCGTGTTCGGTGGACTCACCGGGGTTATCCTCGCGTCACCGCCGCTCGATTTCCACGTATCCGACAGCTACTTCGTCGTGGCGCATTTTCACTACGTCGTCTTCGGCACGGTCGTGTTTGCGATGTTCAGCGGCTTCTACTTCTGGTGGCCGAAGTGGACGGGCAAGATGCTCAACGAACGGCTCGGGAAAATCCATTTCTGGCTTCTGTTCGTCGGCTTCCACATGACATTCCTTGTTCAGCATTGGCTCGGAGTGATGGGGATGCCTCGTCGTTATGCGAGCTACCAGCCACAAGACGGTTTCACCTGGATGAACCAGCTCTCAACAGTCGGCGCCATGATCCTCGGGGTATCGATGCTTCCGTTTATCTTCAATGTCTACGTCACTGCCCGCACAGCGCCGCGTGTGACGGTCAATGATCCATGGGGCTATGGGCGGTCACTCGAGTGGGCGACATCCTGCCCGCCGCCTCGGCACAACTTCACGTCGATCCCCCGCATCCGCTCGGAGTCTCCTGCCTTCGACCTCAACCACCCCGAAGCCGGGATTCCTGTCGGGATTGGTGGCATCGGGGCGTACAAAGACGCGCCGCAGGCTGCGACTTACGATGTAGCTGACGGACAGGTTAAATAAAGGCATGCACGCTCAAGCGCGAATATTTTGGATTCTCTCTGCATTCTTTGTGGTCGTAGATATCGCCTATGTCACCTGGAGCATCGCTCAGCACAACAGCGGGTACATCACTCAGCTCGCCGGAACTGAAGGGCGGGGCCAAGGGTCCCCGGTCGAATGGGCAGGCACCGTCACAATCGGGCTTTCGGCAATCCTGGCGGCTTTTGTCGGCTTCTATCTCGGCCGCACGAACAAGTCAGTCGGGGGAGTGCTCCCCGAAGATCGGCTGGACGCGAATATCGATGACGGCGATTCGGAGCAGGGATTTTTCAGCCCATGGAGCTGGTGGCCAATCCTGCTTGCAGCCGGAGGCGCACTGTTGTTCATGGGAATTGCAATCGGCATCTGGATTGCATTCTTCGGTGCTGCACTAACCGTCATCAGTCTCGTAGGGTGGGTCTATGAGTACTACCGCGGAAACTTCGCCCGTTAGCTCCACACACGTTCGGCTGGCGACTTCGGCCGATGTCGATGCTGTATTCAATCTCGTAGAACAGCTCGGTATTGGTGAGCGGCCGAATCGCGCATCGTTCGCAGAGGCGTTTGCTCATGCCGTACAGCCAAGCCGTGAACACGTGCTTCTGGTGGCTGACCTCGATGGTGTCGTATCGGGTTACGCGTACACAACAATCGAGAGATTGCTCTATACGAACGGCGATTCGGCCCAGATCCAAGAGTTAGCCGTTAATACGCCGGCCAGGGATCGTGGTCTGGGCAGCCTGCTTGTTTCAGCAATTGAAGAAGAGTGTCGCTTGCGCGGAGTGCGCCAGCTCACGGTAGCGAGCAGTCATGCGGCGCGGTTCTATGAGCGCCTCGACTACCGTTCGACCTCCGACTTCCTGAAGAAGAGCTTCGTCAGCGACTGACCTGTTTCGGGCTGGATGACCGGGCGGTGAGGTCTGGGGTTTCCTGTCTCCTCGTGTCCATAGCGGATTTCGGAGCGGAGGGGATCTGCCGCGAAAGCCAGGCACGCAGAGCGCGGGAGCAAACGGCGATTACCGCTCGGGCAGAGGAAAAGAAATGGGTAGGCCCGCGAAGCTGTCCGCTGGTTAAGCAGACCAAATTGCAGGAGTCATGGGAGGACTCCGCGTCTCAGTCGATGACGGCGATCACGGCCATTGGAGTTAACAGCCCGGGGCGTCGTCGGAGCGAGAGAGCAACACGTGAACCATGTCGGTGTCCGCAAGCTCCGCTCCCGCTGCGTGGAGGATCGACTGGCAATTCAGCAGAGACTGACGTGCCTGCTCCCGAAGCGCCGGCCGGCGAACTGACCCGTTTTCATATCCACGCCCATCGTCCCGCCGACGCAGACCGTATTACCTGCCCTCACCGCCTGGCTGTAACGCGGGTCGTATTCGGGGGCTTCGGGAAGAGAAATACCTTGCTTGGTCAGTGAGGGGCTCCCTTGTTGTCCCGAAGCGAGTCGACTTGTCCAAGGCGAGCGATAGAGTCTGCGCATGACGAAGCAGATCATCTCAACGCCGAACGCACCGAGCTCGTCGCTTTACAGCCAAGGAATCAGGGTCGGTTCGACGATTTACGTTTCCGGGATGATCGGCATCGACCAAACGACCACCGAGTTGGCGGGCCCGACAATCCAGGAACAAACCCGGCAAGCTGTGCGCAACTGCGTAGCGGTCCTCGAAGCAGGAGGCGGCATCCGCGACGATATCGTGCAGATCACAGTCCTTCTCACCAACCCCGGCGACTTCACGGGGATGAACGAGGCATACGCTGACGAATTTCCCACCGAGCAACCCACACGGGCGGTCGCCAAACTGGGCGTCGAACTGCCAGGTGTGCTCGTCTCGATCATGATGACCGCGCAGCTCGGCGACTAGGCCGCTCTTAGCCCTCACAACGCCAACCTGCGTCTCGCAAAACGCACCCAAAAAGATTACGCGGCATCGCTGAGGTGCCAGCGACTGGTCGGGGAAAGCAGGACATCGTCGACGTAACGGCGCCCCTGACTGAGATCTCTCAATCCATCTTCATCCCGTGGGTAACGGGGCCAGATCCGTTGGAACCATGTGGTGTCGGGGCCGATCTGAGCGACCGCGCAAGGAAGTCCAGCGATGTTGAACGCTTTAGTCGCGCTCGTTGTGGTGCTTGAGCGACGTCCGCTATGTCGACGAGCAGCAGCATTGTGCACGTGCTAGCGCGCAGGTGATCTGCCAGGTCTGGCGTATCGAACGTCCATCCGGACCCGTTTTCGTGAGCCGGGATGGGGACGATGTGCCTGCCGGAGCGTTCTATCGTCGCGAGGACGGGCGGATAGGCGGGCACCTGAACTGCGATGCCGTCGCCGGCTGCGGTGGAGTGCTCGTTCATGCCTTGCAAGACCTGGATGAGGTCGGTGTAGATGGGGGTTCGATCGGGGCGGGGCGTCCAGTCCTGTCGGTTCATTCTGTTTTCGAATGCGCGGATGACCGGGTCTCCTTCTGGCCAGAAGGGGTAGCCAAAGTCTTCTGCTGCCACCGTCTTGCTGAGTGCGTTGACCACGTGGTCCGGTACTTCGAAATCCATGTCGGCGACCCAGGCTGAGATTGTGTCTGCGCTGACTGCTCCCCATTTGACGCCAAATCCGTTCCGGAGCCGAGTTTCGTCGATCTCGGCGAACGGGGCGGGGCTCATCGGGCGAGGACCAGGTCGCCGCGGCTGACCGCGTGGATGACGTCACGCATCTGTTCCGTTTGACCGTAGTGCCGGGCGAGTTCCTCGTAGACATGCTGGAGCGCCGCGCCGGTGTTCAGGGTTCGGGGCGGTCCGTCGCACTCAGCCGGTGGTTCGCTTGCGAGTGGGGACTCGGGATCGGCGGCCATGACGTCGATGCGGAAGCGGCCTCGGATCATCTCAGCTCCCGCTAGCAAGAGCTGCACCCTTCCTGTGGCGAGAAACTCCGCGTCGCGGTCTTGGTCGATGTGACGTCCAGCGACGAAACCGCGCACCCAAGCCTCTACGACGCCGAGACGGTGGGCGAGTAGCGCGAATGGGCTGTTGTGTCTGACGATTTCGAGGTCGACCCGGCGAATTTGGAAGAGGTCCGCCGTTTGCGCGAGTTGGTGTATTCGGCGGTGCATGCCGCAATGGAGCACGAGCCAATCGCGGCTGACCAGATAGAGCTTCTGAACCGGTACGCATCTTCGCCGGCCGATCCCGCGGCGCTCGTCGCACCTGGTGCGGTAGGGACGAATGTGGAAACCGTGTCAAAGCCGCCGCTTATCGCGCTCGATTGCGCGGGGAAGAGCCGGCGCCAGCTTCTGGGCTGACGCCGGCGCTGCTGATCCGCTGATCTGCCGAGGTTGTCAGCGCCTGCGGCGTGTGTAGACCTTGATTAGGAACGCGACTGACGCGGCGACGATTAGGGCACCTAGAATCGGGCTCATGTCTTTTGACAGGCTTTGCGCTCCGTCGTCCCGAAGCAGCCAGATAGCCAACGGTGTGGCGTAAAGCACACCGAGCAGCCCGGCCCACCAGCGCAGCGGCTTGACGCGGGCATCGACGAGGGTGCCGATGACAAGGACGGCGACGGGAACGATTGCCAGCATCGCAAATTCACCCAGGACCATGGCAGGGACTGCCCACGCTGCGATGTGCAGGTAGATCGGCGAGCGGCGGGTTGTGCGTTTCGCGGGGGTAGTGATGGTGTTGGACATGTTCTTCTCCGATGGTTGTAGTGGTGGATGACGTTTTGTGCGTTGGATCAGTGGATCCCGGGTTGTGCGTCTTTGATGCCGATTTGGGCAACGGTGGCGGCGATGATTGCGAAGGCCGCAGCGCCGAGGAAGAGCCAGGAGAATCCGGACGTGAGGGCGTCGGCGATTGGCACGTTGGCTGCTTCAAGGGCTTCAGCGCGTGCGGTTGCGATCGTTGCGAGCACGGCGAGTCCTAGTGCGCCACCGATTTGCTGGCTGGTGTTGACGAGGCCACCGGCGAGGCCGGCTTCCCCTCCATCGACGCCGTCGACGGAAAGCTGGGTACCGGTGACGAAGGCGCCGCCCAGGCCGATTCCGATGAGGATGCTGGGTCCGAGGATGTTTACAACGAAGCTTGCGTCGCTCGGCGACGCGGCCAGCCAGACCAGTCCGCCGGCGAGAACGACCAGCGAGCCGACGAGGGTGCGTTTGGCACCGAATGCGCCGACGATGTTCGGGGCTATGGCGGCGACGACTACGATCGCTCCGGCCAGGGGCAGTTGCGTGAGGCCCGCGGTGAGTGCGTCGAAGCCGAGCACCGCCTGCATGTAGACGGAGAGCGCGAAGAACAGGGCGACCATCGCGGCGCCGACGAGAAGCATTACGAGGTTGCCTGTGCTGAGGTTGCGGTTGCGGAACACCATCAAGGGCACGAGAGGTTCTGACGTTCGATGTTCGATGACGACGAACAGGACACCGAGGGCGATTGCTGCAACCGCGAGCCCGATGGTCAGCGGGTGGGCAAAGCCGACCTGTCCGACTGCGCTGAGCGCACCGACCGCGGCGACAAGGGCGCCGGTGATTGTGACCGCTCCGGGGTAGTCAAGGCGTGTGGGGCTGCTGGATGGGTCGCGGGTGATGAGCGACGGAATCGTCAAGACGACGATGACGCCGATCGGCACGTTTACGTAGAAGACTGCCTGCCAGCCGATAGCCGCGGTGAGGACGCCTCCGAGGAGGACGCCGGCAGCGGAGCCGATGCCGGCGACTGCGCCCCAGATCCCGAGGGCCTTGGTGCGGTCTTTCGCCTGAGGGAAGAGCTGGGTCACGAGAGCGAGGGCTGCGGGGGCGAGAAGTGCTGCCGAGGCGCCTTGGAGTGCACGCGCAGTCAGCAGTATTCCGCTGCTGATCGACAGGCCGGCGAGTGCGGAGGAGAGGACAAAGCCGATGGTGCCGATGAGGAAGAGTTTGCGGTGGCCGTACCGGTCGGCGAGCCTGCCGCCGAGAAGGAGCAGCCCGCCGAATGGGAGAACGTAGGCGGTGATGACCCACGCGAGGGCGACGGTGTCCATGCCGAGTTGGTCACCCAGGACGGGAAGAGCAATGTTGACGATCGAGGCGTCGAGGACAACGAGGAATTGGGCGAGAGCGAGCACGCCGAGGGCGAGCCACCGGCGTGTGCTGCGGGTGCCGGACGCGGTGGAGGGGGTGGACGTGTGAGTGTCGAGCGAATTCATGGTCGAACTCCTTTCGGTTGGCGGCCGCCGAGGAGTGGTCGGCGCCCGCGAGGTGGAAGTTGAGTGGTGCCGATCGCGTGGTTAGGTCCAGGCTCCGAGTATCACGAGGATGCCGAAGACCAAGACTCCGACAACGATCCACCAGACGATTAGCTCGCGTCGCTGCTGCGTTTGAACCGGGATGACGCTGCTTTGTCCGGTGGGGCGTGGGGCGTTCGTGTGGTCAGTCATGGTGTTCCTCCTCTGCTTGTTGTGTGGGTGTGGACTTGTTTCGGCGTTAGGTCCACTGGCTGAATAAGGCGACGGCGATCAGGGCGAGTGGGGCGAGGGCGACCCATCGCATGACGATTTCTTTTCGATTCATGAATTTCTCCTTTCTGCTGTGCAATAAAGAGTGGTCAGTCACTCACTCTTCGGGACATAAAGAATGGCGAAGCGTCCGACGCGGAGTCACTCAGGGTGGCGGACACCGTCCGAGAGGAGAAGCGCCCACGATTCCGGTATCTCCTCGATTCGAGCCGTGACGATGAGGTGGCACAGCTGCCCGTACGCGACGAACCTCTGCACAGCCGTATCGCTGGCACCAGATCGCTGCTTGGCAAAGTTCGTGACACGGGCCAGACCATCGCGGAGTGCATCGCCCACTTCGGCGATCTCGGCCACGGACTGGGCGTGTACTTGAAGTAGCAAAAGACTCCGGTCCTGGATGAGTTTCGCGTAGGCATTACCCATGGCGAAGAGGACCGAATCGGGAGACTGGTCTTCTACTCCGTCGGCACCATCGGCAAGCGAGGCGACAATTTGCACGAAGCACTCGTCCAATGCCGCGACGAAAAGTCTTTCCTTGCTCGGGAAGAGCTTGAAAACGTAGGCGGGCGAAATTTTTGCCCCACGGGCAACGTCCGCGATTGTTGTGCCATGGAAGCCTCCGCGTGCGAATTCGCGCACGGCACTGGCAGTCACGGCTGGCTTGCGAAGCTCAGCAGTGGATAAAATCGAACTTCTTTCAGGCATAAGAGTGACTGTACACTCACTCGCACGAGAGGGCAACCAATTCAACCAGCGCAGAGAGTGTGTCCTGAAGTCAAGTCTTCCGGCCAGGCTGAGCGGCCCGGGTTGACGAAGATTTGTGCAGCAGGGCAGGGTCATTGGGGATAAGTCCAAGTTCCTCTTCTAGTCGACAACTCGCGGCCTCGGCTGGTATTTCGTCCTCGGCGCCAGCCCCTCCGGGCAGGTCGTAGATCCAGCGGTTGATGGGATAGCGGTATTGCCGCGTCAGGAGCACAGCCAGGTCTGCTCGGTCAGTGGACCACCCTATGACTAACGGAGCGCCAAGCCCTTTCGATCGCTCAAGTGGGTCCGGCTTAGATTGAGCACGGGGGTTCCGCCTGAAGTAGGCGAAATCGATCCTTCTTGGATGGACCTGGTGAGTCCGATATTGCTGCCTTAGATGACGCCAAAGGCCCCGACCAAGTGTTCTGGTCGGGGCCTTGTGACGGTGAACTTTGTTGGGCTAGTGGTGCTCTGAAGACCGTTCGAGGTCAGTCTTCGTGGCGGGTGCGATGCGGTCTTCGAAGAACCAGCGCGAGAGTGCAGCTCGAGTGCGCTGTGCTCCGGAAATCTGGCCGTTGGCATCCGCTTGGAGCACTAGTGGCTGGTGCTCGTTGAAGCTCACCAAGCGCCAGCGCTCATAGTCGTCCAGTTGCTCGTGCACCTCGATATACTCCCCACCGGGTAGGCGAACGATGCGCCCGGACTCGTAACCGTGAAGAGCGATCTCCCGGTCCTTCTTCTGCAGGCCGAGGCACACGCGCTTTGTGATGAAGAACGCGAGCACCGGACCGAGGAAGAACAGCACCTGGAGTACGTGAATGACTCCTTCGATAGTGACCTTGAAGTGCGTCGCCATGAGGTCAGAGCTGGCTGCTGCCCAGAGCACCGCATAGAACGTGACCCCTGCAGCACCGATCGCTGTTCGAGTCGGGGCATTGCGTGGACGCTCGGCAATGTGATGCTCGCGCTTGTCTCCCGTGATCCAGGCCTCGACGAAGGGATATGTCGCAACGATGGCCAGGAATGCAATGAGAATCACCGTGATCACGATGATGTTGAACGAGTAGGTGTGGTTGAACAACACAACCTCCCACCCCGGCGGAATCAGCCGCAGCATTCCATCGGCAAACCCGATGTACCAGTCCGGCTGGGTACCAGCCGAGACGGGGGAGGGGTCATACGGACCGTAGGTCCAAATCGGATTGATAGTGAAGAAGGAGGCGATCAACACGATCACGCCAAAGACCACGAAGAAGAACCCTCCGGCCTTCGCCGCGAAGATCGGCATGATGGGCACCCCAACGACGTTGTCGTTCGTGCGACCCGGACCGGCGAACTGGGTGTGCTTGTTGATGATCATCAGCAGTAGATGCGCACCGAGAGCGGCGACAAGGATGGCCGGCAGCAACAGGATGTGCACTGAGTAGAAGAGCGCCACGAGCTTGGTGCCCGGGAACTCCCCGCCGAAGAGGAGGTAGGAGATCCAAGTGCCGACGACCGGAATTCCCTTGATGATCCCGTTGATGATCTGGAGACCGTTGCCCGAAAGCAGGTCGTCGGGGAGGGAATAACCCGTGAATCCTTCGGCCATTGCGAGAACAAAGAGAATGAACCCGATGAACCAGTTGATCTCACGTGGCTTGCGGAAGGCGCCGGTGAAGAAGACACGCAACATGTGCAGTCCGATGGCAGCGATGAAGAGCAGAGCCGCCCAGTGGTGAATCTGGCGGAACAGGAGCCCACCACGCACGTCGAAGGAGATATTGAGCGATGAGGAGTACGCCGCGGACATCTCGATGCCCTTGAGCGGTACGTACGACCCCTGGTAGGTGACTACCGCCATCGAGGGCTGGAAGAAGAAGGTGAGGAAAGTCCCTGACAGCAGGATGACGACAAAGCTGTAGAGAGCGACCTCGCCAAGCATGAAGGACCAGTGGTCGGGGAAGATTTTGCGACCGAGCTCCTTGACGAGGCCCGAAATGCTCGTGCGCTCGTCGATATAATTCGCCGCGGCTCCCGTGAATCGCGCTCCGCGACTCGGAACCGGGGCCGTGATCGTCTCGGTGACGGTCGGTGCGGCCGCAGGCTTAGTTTCAGTGACGGTCATGCTCGCTCCCAGAAGCTAGCTCCGACGGGTTCGGTAAAGTCGCTTTGCGCGATGAGATAACCGGCGGAGTCAATCGCGATGGGCAACTGCGGCAGCGGGCGTGCAGCCGGGCCGAAGATAACCTCGCATTCATTGGTGACGTCGAAGGTCGACGAGTGGCACGGGCAGAGCAGGTGATGGGTCTGCTGCTCGTAGAGTGCCACTGGACATCCGACATGGGTGCAAATCTTGGAATAAGCGACGATCCCGTCGTAGTTCCAAGATTCACGGCCGGCGGAGATGTGGAGATCCTCCGGCTTGAGGCGCATCAGCAGGACTGCCGCCTTTGCTTTTTGCTCGAGTCGATCTTCCTTGTCATTGAGTCCCTCGGGGATGACGTGGAAGACGGATCCGATCGTGACGTCGGCGGCCTTGATGGGCGTACCGGACGGGTCGTGGGTGAGCCGAGTGCCTGTGGCCCACATGGTGTGTTTAAGCTGGGGAACCGGGTCGGCTGCCGGAGCCAAATCGCGGAAGAGAACCACTGCAGGAAGGGGGAATGCAACGAGGGCTCCGATGAGGCTGTTCCGGATGAGGGTGCGGCGTCCGAAACCGGACTCCTTATTGCCCAGCTTGAAAATTTCCACTGCCTGTTCGCGGGTGGCCTCTGTGCCTCGGGTCGGGTGGCGGGATTCCGTCATCTCGTCCCCGCGCATGAGGTTTTTCGACCAGTAGATCGCACCGATTCCGATTGCAAGAAGCCCGAGCGATATGCCGATCCCCAGGAACACGTTGTTCAGACGAACAGAGTTTGTGTCTCCCGGAACAAGTGGGAATGCGACGTACGCAGCGACAGCGAACACGCTGCCAACGATCGAGAGGAAGAAGAGCGTGTAGACACGACGCTCCGCAATCCGATCTTTTTGCGGATCAAGATCGGTGGCCCGGAGGCGGTGCGGCGGGAGTCCGGGGTTCTCAAAGGCATTAGAAGGTACGACTGCCGTGCCGCTCTTCGCCACGGGGGGCTCGCTTCGGACTACGGCCGACCCGGTAGCGGCAGTTGTGCCACCGTCGTCGTGCTGTGCCATTCTGAATCCTTTCGGTGGTGCAGGCGTTCACGTGATGTCGAGGAGTGCTGGGGTGGAGCGCAGTGCTTGTGCACGGCGCTGGGGGCGAGTGGGACTAGTTCGCTTTCGCCGCGATCCAAATCGTTACGGCGACGATCGCGCCGAGGCCAAAGATCCAGATGAACAGTCCCTCAGAGACCGGTCCAAGGCTGCCAAGATCGAATCCGCCCGGTGACGGGTTCTTGTCCAGGTACTTCAAGTAGGTGATGATGTCGGCCTTCTGCGTCGGCGTCAGGTTCGTGTCGTTGAACACCGGCATGCTTTGTGGACCCGAGACCATCGCCTCATAGATGTGAACCGGCAGCACACCGGCGAGGGCCGGTGCATACTTGCCCTCGGTGAGGGCTCCACCTGCACCAGCGACGTTGTGGCACATAGCGCAATTGACACGGAAGAGTTCGGCTCCGGTTGATGCGTTTCCATCAGCCTGGAGGTACTTTGACGACGGGATTGCTGGTCCGGGCGCGAGCGAGGCAACATACTCGGCGAGCGAGGAGACCTGTTCGTTGGTGAACTGAACTGGCTTCTTCTCGGCCTGTGGGCCCTGGTTGGCAAGCGGCATCCGCCCCGTACCGACCTGGAAGCTCACCGATGCCGCGCCGACGCCGTAGAGGCTCGGTCCGACTCCATCCACGCCCTCCGCGTTCAGTCCGTGGCAGGTTGCACAGTTGGAGGAGAAGAGCTTCTTGCCCTCATCGACCGACGCCTGGGTGTTTACGGACGATGGTTCCGCGGAAGCCGTGCTGCTAAAAAGCGCATAGGCACCGCCGGTTGTGACCAGTCCGATCAGAATCAACGCGACCGTGGCAAGGGGGTGACGTCGACCGCGCCGACCGGTGCTGCCAGTACTCGTGGTCTTGCTTTTCTTCGCCATGCTGTGGTGTATCCCTGGTTCCGTTGGGTGGTGTGCGCTACTTGAGGACGTAGATGACCAGGAACAACCCGATCCACACTACGTCGACGAAATGCCAGTAGTACGAGACGACGATTGTTGATGTCGCTTCTTTATGGCCGAAGTTTTTCACGCTGTAGGCACGGCCGATGATAAGCAGCATTGCTATCAGGCCGCCGGTCACGTGAAGAGCGTGGAACCCGGTGGTGATGTAGAAGGCAGAGCCATAGGAATTCGAGGCGAGCGATACGTTTTCACTCACGAGCGTCGCATACTCGAAAACTTGGCCGGTAACGAAGATCGCTCCGAGCGCATAGCTTGCAAAGAACCACTCGACCATGCCCCACTGAGCAGGGCTGGGTCCGGTGCGGCGCTTCTGCAAGCGCTCGGCGGCGAACACTCCGAATTGGGCAGTGAAGGAGGAGGCCACGAGGATGATCGTGTTGGTGAGTGCGTAGGGCACATTGAGCTTCGGGGTTTCGGCAGCCCAGAGCTCCGGAGACGTGGACCTCAGAGTGAAATAAATTGCAAAGAGACCGGCGAAGAACATGACTTCGCTACCCAGCCAGACGATCGTGCCGACAGCGACAACGCTGGGTCGATTGACGACGGGAGCGCGGAGTCCGGGGGAGATCGAGGTGCTGGTCACCTTCCTATTATGGCTGATGTCGGGGAGAGCAGTTCTCATTCCCCCCGGTAGTTCGGCCAAACTATCAGGCTCATCAAGGCTCATCGCTATGATCGCAGTCATGCCCTCCGACCTGTCTTGGCCAGCTCTTCTCAGCACCCTCTTGGATGGCGAAGACCTCGCTATCAGCGAAGCATCATGGGCGATGCAGCAGGTGATGAACGGAGACGCTACATCCGCCCAGCTCGCCGGCTTCTTGGTCGCGCTTCGGGCCAAGGGAGAGACCGTGGACGAGGTCGTCGGATTCCGCGACGCGATCCTCGAGAACTCGCTGCCTCTGATGGTTGACCCGATGGCACTCGACATCGTGGGGACGGGCGGCGACCGATTCGGCACGGTGAACGTCTCGACCATGGCATCGGTCGTGGCTGCGGCATCCGGCGTCCCGGTGGTAAAGCACGGCAACCGAGCGGCCAGCTCGGCATCCGGATCGTCGGATGTGCTCGCGGCGCTCGGCCTCAACCTCGACCTCGCGCCCGAGGGGGTTGCCCGAGTCTTCGCGGAGACCGGAATCACCTTCGCATTCGCCGCGCTCTTCCACCCTGGCTTCCGGCATGCCGGACCGACTCGTCGTGAACTCGGTATCCCGACCGCTTTCAACTTTCTCGGTCCATTGGTGAACCCCGCGCGTTGCGAGGCCAATGCGGTCGGAGTCGCGCATCTCGAGAAAGTACCTCTCGTTGTCGGCGTGTTCCGTACCCGCGGGGCAGCGGCGCTGGTGTTCCGGGGAGACGACGGTCTTGACGAACTCACCACGACCGGCCATAGCCACATCTGGGAGGTCTCGCGCGGATCAGTGACCGAACACGATCTCGACCCGCTCGAGCTCGGAATCCCGCGTGCCGGGATCGCCGATTTGCTCGGGGGCGATGGTGCCCACAACGCCGGTGTCGCCCGAGCGACACTTGCGGGCCAGAGTGGCCCGGTACGAGACATCGTGTTGCTGAACGCCGCGGCCGGGCTCGTCGCCTTCGATCTGGCGCGGGATCCCACGCAGTTGCAGTTGGGTATCCTCGATCGATTTCGGGCGAAACTCATGATCGCAGCCGAGGCGATCGACTCCGGCGCGGCGACGAGGAAGCTCAATGACTGGGTCGCCGCCACCAACGCTTGAGGCAGATGACGCCTGAGCTGGTCAATAATTGGGCTGGTCAACGACTGGGCTGGTCAACGACTGAGCTGGTCAACGACTGGGCTGGTTAACGCAGGCGAGCCTGCCGAAATCTCCCAGAGTGCAGATGCACGAGGCAGATCCCGACAGGCTCGATCACGGGATGACGCTAGAGAACGTCCTCGTCGACCCAGTCGAAGGTCTTCGTGACGGCCTTCTTCCAGAGGCGAATCAGCCGATCGCGTTCGTCGGAGTCCATGTTCGGCGTCCAGCGGGAGTCCTCCTGCCAGTTCGAGCGCAGCTCTCCGAGGTCGCTCCAGAAGCCGGTCGCGAGACCCGCAGCGTAAGCGGCACCGAGCGCGGTGGTCTCCGCGACGACCGGGCGAACAACCGGCACGCCGAGGATGTCAGCCTGGAACTGCATCAGCAGGTTGTTGGCGATCATTCCGCCGTCAACCTTGAGCTCGGTGAGGTCGACTCCGGAGTCGGCGTTGACCGCGTCGAGCACTTCGCGGGTCTGGAACGCGGTCGCCTCAAGGGCGGCCCGGGCGATATGACCCTTGTTCACATAGCGGGTAAGGCCCACCATCGCACCGCGGGCATCAGCCCGCCAGTACGGTGCGAACAACCCGGAGAATGCGGGCACAAAGTACACGCCACCATTGTCATCCACGGTCTTCGCCAGGTCTTCGACCTCCGGCGCCGAATTGATGAGGCCGATGTTGTCACGCAGCCACTGCACAAGCGAACCGGTGACAGCAATCGATCCCTCCAATGCATAGTGCGGCTTCGCGTCCCCGAGCTTGTATCCCAGAGTGGTGAGGAGGCCGTTCTTCGAGTGCACGATCTCTTCGCCCGTGTTGAAGATGAGGAAGTTACCCGTGCCGTAGGTGTTCTTCGACTCTCCGGCGTCAAACGCCGCCTGCCCGAAGGTTGCCGCCTGCTGGTCTCCCAGGATGCCGGCGACCGGAACCTCGCGGAGGAGGCTGGCGTCGGACACAATGCCGTACACCTCGGAGGATGAACGGATTTCTGGCAACATCGACTTCGGCACTCCGAAGTCCGCCAAAATCCCGTCATCCCACTGCAGGGTCTCCAAGTCCATGAACAGGGTGCGAGACGCGTTCGTCACATCGGTGGCGTGGACGCCACCCTCGACGCCGCCGGTGAGGTTCCACAACACCCAGGAGTCCGTGGTTCCGAACAGCAGATCACCGGCCTCGGCTTTTTCTCGCGCCCCCTCGACGTTCTCAAGGATCCAGACGATCTTTGTGCCGGAGAAGTAGGTGGCCAACGGAAGGCCGACCTTGCTCTTATAACGCTCGACATCCCCGTTTGCCAGGCGGTCGACGATCGGCTGGGTACGGGTGTCCTGCCAGACGATGGCGTTGTACACCGCTTCGCCGGTGGTCTTGTCCCAGACCACCGCGGTCTCACGCTGGTTGGTGATCCCGACAGCCTTGATGTTGTGACGGGTGATATTAGCCTTCGACAACGCCTGGCCGATCACCTCACGGGTGTTATCCCAGATCTCTTTCGGGTCGTGCTCGACCCAGCCGGGCTTCGGGAAAATCTGTTCGTGCTCAAGCTGTCCGGACGAGACGATCGATCCGGAATGGTCGAAAATGATTGCGCGGGTGCTGGTCGTGCCCTGATCGATCGACAGAATGTAGTCGGTCATGAGTTACCTCTCATGTAACAAATTGTTGCGTCGTTGCAAACTGGGACCAACTCGAACGGGTTCGGGCCGGTCCGGTGCGAGACGACGGGCGGGAGCCCGACGCTCGCTGAAGAGAAGGTGGTTCTGTCTACTTCATGGCAAGCAGCGGAAGGAGCGGATGCGCGACCAAACCTGCAATCGCGCCACCGAGCAACGGGCCCACGATCGGTACCCAGGAGTAGGACCAGTCGCTGCCACCCTTGCCCTTGATGGGCAGGAGTGCGTGGGCGATGCGGGGACCGAGGTCACGGGCGGGGTTGATGGCGTATCCGGTCGGACCACCGAGGGAGACTCCGATACCGACCACAAGGAATGCAACCGGTAGTGCGCCGAGAGCGGCGAGTCCTGCTGGCGTGTGCGCGCCAGCGTCGCCGCCACGGCCGAAGGCGATCACGACGAAGACCAGCACGAAGGTGCCGATGGCCTCGGTCAGAACGTTCCAGCCATAACTGCGGATGGCCGGTCCGGTTGAGAAGACGCCGAGCTTGTTCGCCGGGTCTGGCTCATCGTCGAAGTGCTTCTTGTAGGCGAGCCAGGTTCCGACTGCACCGAGGAACGCACCGATCAGCTGGCCCGCAAGATAGACGAGGATTTTTCCGATCGGGAATGCCGACGGGTTGTTTACCGCGAGCCCGATCGTGACCGCAGGGTTGAGGTGGGCGCCCGAATAATAGGCGGCTGTTACTCCAGCGAAGACCGCGAGGCCCCAGCCGAAGGTGACCATGAGAAAGCCCCCATTGAAACCTTTGGTTTTCGCGAGAGCGACGTTGGCGACGACGCCTCCACCGAGCAGAAGCAGGAGAAATGTGCCCACTATCTCCGAGAGAAATATAAGACCGAGATTGTCCACGTTGACCTTTCGACTTCACTAATCGGCCGCCAGCAAAATAGTGGCGACCCGATGCATTCGGACCAACCATATCCGCTCTACGCCAGACAACAGGGAGGATTCCACAATTGATTTCGAGGTTTTTTTGAATGCATATCGATACAATGCGGACTGTGCGGTACGCGGCCTGGCGGCGGTGCCGGCGGTCGCTCAGTGAGAGGGGCAGTCGATGAGTGCAGGAGTGTCACCGCACGATCGATCACGAGTCAGAAGCCTTCTCAACGAGGAGAAAGCCGACCTGGAACGGAGTATCCGCGGCACCCGGTCTGAACTCGAAGCGGTGCTCGAAGCCCGAGCGGACGGATCAGCGGATGACGAGCACGACCCAGAGGGTTCCACTCTCTCATCGGACTGGTCCCGCCTCCAGGGCTTGCGTACCGGCTTTGCTGCGCGCTTGGCAGAAACCGAGGAGGCAATAGCCCGGCTGGACGCAGGAACCTACGGCACATGTGCGCACTGCGGCCGAGAGATCGCCGCCGCGCGACTCGAAGCCCGGCCCGTCGCCGCGCTCTGCATCGATTGTGCTCGCGAACTACAGGGTTAAAAGCCGGCAGTGATCGGGGGAGTGCGGATGCCACCGCGCCAGACTGCGGCTGTCAGTGGCACTCCGGGCCGGTAGGCAAGGTGAATGACCGAGGGCGCAGCGAGGACCTGAAAGTCTGCTCGCCCGCTCACTCGGAGCGAGCCGACGGCATCCGCTCCCGTGTCGCGGCCAAGCGCCCTTGCCCCGCCGCGAGTGGCGGCCCAGACAGCCTCATCGATCGTGAGACCCATCTGTAATACGGCGGTGGCGACGCAGAACGGCATCGAGTTCGTGTAGGAACTTCCCGGATTGCAGTTACTCGCCAGCGCTATTGCGGCACCGGCGTCGAGAAGGCGTCGGGCGGGAGCCAACGGCTCCCGAGTGGAGAGATCGCAGGCGGGGAGCAGCGTGGCTACAGTCGAGGATGACGCGAGAGCATCGATGTCGCCGGCTGTGAGGTGGTTGCAATGGTCGACGCTCGCGCAGCCGAGTTCTACTGCGAGTCGTGCACCTCCGCTGAAGCCGAGCTGGTTTCCGTGAAGTCGCAGTCCGAGCCCCGCCGCTCGTCCGGCACGCAGTATCTCCCGAGACTCCTCGATATCGAAGGCGCCGACCTCGCAGAATGCATCCATCCACTGCACGTACGGCGTGACCGCGCCGAGCATCGGACCGGTCACGAGGTCGATATAGTCGCGGCGGTCGACGCCCACAGGAACGACGTGTGCTCCGAGAAAGCTCACGGTGTCGGCGACTGCCGCCGCGACCCGCGCCGAGCGCGCCTCGCTCTCCAGGTCGAGGCCGTAGCCGGTTTTCGTCTCGAGGAACGTCGTGCCCTGGAGCTCAGCCTCGCGCCGCAGGGCAGTCGCGTTCGCGAGAAGAGTGGCCTCGGATGCCGCGCGCGTCGCTGCAACGGTTACCGCGATTCCGCCGGCCTCGTAGCGCCGACCGGCCATCCGCGCCTCGAATTCCGCCTCCCGTGAACCGGAAAAAACGATATGGCTGTGCGAGTCGACCCAGCCAGGCAGCACCGCTCGACCCGCCACCGATGTGCGGATATCGGCGGCGGGGGCATCAGCGGACCGGCCGATCCAGGCCACTCGTCCGTCCGCGATCACGATGGCGGCATCGTGTTGTCGGGATCGATCCTCGTCCTGGGTGGTGAGTTCACCGATATCGGTGACGAGTTCTGAGATCATGATCGGTCCCCAGCCCCAGCCCCAGCCCCAGCCACAGCCAAAAGCGCCTCGGTGAGGAGGTCCTCGGGCCGACCGATCGAGGTGCCCGTGAGGGATCCGTTTTCGGCAACGACCGCACCGCCGACGATCACACGCTGAACATCGGAGGCTGACGCGCTCAGCAGCAGCTGGGCGGGGGCCGAACCGACCGTGCGCCGGGACGCTGGATTGAGTTCGACGAGGTCGCAGGGATCGCCAATGGCGAGGATGCTCCGGCTGATACCGAGGCTCGCGTAGCCTGCAGCGGTACCGGCCGCGAGGAGCGCAGCGGGCGCGAACCGACCGCGGCGACCGGAAGCGAGCCGTTCTCCCGCTTCCAGTGAGCGCAGCTCGAGCAGGGGATCGATCACGGCGTTCTGGTCGGAGCCGATCGCGATGGGGGTTCCTCTCGCAGCGAGGTCGAACGCTGGGCCGATCCCATCGCCGAGATCGGCCTCGGTAGTCGGGCACATGACGACCGTGCAGCCGGAAGCGCTGATGTCAGCACGGTCGGCATCGGTCAGGTGGGTGGCGTGAATGATGCTCAGCCGCGAGGACAGCATCCCGAGGGTGGCGAGAACGCCGATCGGGGTTTCGCCGTATTCGGCCAGGCAATCAAAATTCTCCTTCGGCTGTTCCGAGACATGAATGTGCAGCGGCGTATCCGGGCCGAGCGCGTCACGTATCTCGGCCATGGCGCTCGGTGACACCGCGCGCACGGAGTGGATGGCTGCGCCGAGAGTCACGCCTTCGCCCTCGATCACCGGCCGAAGTGCGCGCCATCGACTCACCCAGTGTGCCGCCGTGGCGTCACCGAAGCGCTTCTGCTCGGAAGAAAGAGGCCGCCCGATCGCCCCGTCGAGATAGCACGCATCGAGCAGCACCAGACGGATGCCCACCTCCCTGGCCGCATCCGCGATCGCGCGCTCCATGGCGTGGGCTGGCAGATAGGGTGAACCGTTTACCCGATGATGCAGGTAGTGGAATTCACCCACCGCCGTGTAGCCGCTCACCAGCATCTCGGCGAATACCGCTCGGGCTACCAGGAACATCAGGGCCGGATCAAGCAGCCCGGCGAGGTGGTACATCGAATCGCGCCACTGCCAGAAGTCGCCGCCATCCGCATGGGTGGTGCCCCGCAGAAGGCGGTGGAATGCATGGGAGTGGGCGTTGGCGAATCCCGGAAACACCGTGCCGAGCCGGAGATCGCCGGTGCTCGGCTCGACATTGGGCCGGAGGCTCGCGATGCGGCCAGCGGCATCCGCCTCGATGCGAACGTTGCGAGTGATCGAGCCCGGTCGCACAAGCTGGGCGCAGTGGAGGAAGACCACTCAGTATTCCCAGAGCGGCACCCGGAGACCGCGCTCGCGCGCGACCTCGGCCGCTCGCTCGTAGCCCGCATCGACGTGCCGCATGACTCCGGTGCCCGGGTCGTTGACCAGTACTCTCTCGATTTTTTGTCGGGCGAGATCAGTGCCGTCGGCGACCACCACCTGGCCAGCGTGAATGCTGCGGCCGATGCCGACCCCACCCCCGTGGTGGATCGAGACCCAGGTGGCTCCGGACGCCGTGTTGAGCAGGGCGTTAAGCAGCGGCCAATCGGCGATCGCGTCCGAGCCATCCGCCATGCCCTCGGTCTCTCGGTACGGGGAGGCGACCGATCCAGAGTCGAGGTGATCGCGACCGATCACTATCGGTGCACTGAGCTCGCCGGAAGCGACCATCTCGTTGAACTTGAGGCCCGCGAGGTGGCGCTCTTGGTACCCGAGCCAACAGATGCGAGCTGGCAGTCCCTCGAAATGCACCCGCTTCGCGGCTTCGGTGATCCAGCGGTGCAACTTCGCGTCGTTTGGGAACAGTTCGAGGATGGCGCGGTCCGTCGCGGCGATGTCCGCGGGATCTCCGGACAGGGCAACCCACCGGAACGGTCCTTTTCCTTCGGCGAAGAGAGGACGGATGTAGGCGGGTACGAAGCCCGGAAAGTCGAAGGCGCGATCACAACCGCCGAGCTTCGCCTCTGCTCGAATGGAGTTGCCGTAGTCAAAGACCTCGGCTCCTGCATCCTGGAAGCCGACCATCGCACGCACCTGCTTTGCCATGCTCGCGCGGGACAGGGCGGTGAAGCCTTCTGGATCATCGGAGGCCAGCCGCTTCCAATCCTCGAGAGCGACGCCCTCCGGAAGGTACGCGAGTGGATCATGAGCCGAGGTCTGGTCGGTCACGATGCTGATGGGGGCTCGACGCTCGAGAAGCTCCGCGAACACGGTCGCTGCGTTGCCAACGAGACCGACCGACATCGGG
>ENA-OFCD01000708-OFCD01000708.1-metagenomes-genome-assembly--contig:-NODE-708-length-19827-cov-4.309933_pt1 | contig 19827 bp, 19 predicted proteins | sample MGYA00153392_OFCD01 | MGnify analysis MGYA00153392
TATGTGATGGATGTCGACGCCCGTTTCGCCGGAGTGCTCACAATTGCGACCATCGGCGGCGATAAGTGAACCGGGAGCCTGATTTGAACAGCGTCAACGCGCCAAAACCAATCCGAGACCCTCGCGTTGCCAGCGTCGCTGTTGCTGAAAAGCGCAGCGACCAAGTGCAGGCGCTGTCGCGCGCTCTGGCGATTTTAAAAGTTTTGAGCGGGCATGAAGACGGCGCCAAGCTCACAGAAGTGGCGCGGGCGGTCGGGCTGGCGGCCTCGACCACCCACCGCCTGTTAACAACCCTGCAACGCGACCGGTTCGTGAGTTTTGACGTTGAAACCTCGCATTGGTGCGTGGGCGTGCAGAGCTTTATTGTCGGCAATGCGTTTCGACATTCGCGCGAAGATCTGGTGCGGCTGGCGCGGCCCTATTTAAGGCGTCTGGTGGATCTGACCGGTGAGACTGCAAATCTGGCGGTGGAAGATGACGGCATGGCGGTCTATCTGGCGCAAGCCGAAAGCCGGCAGACCATGCGCGCGATTGTCAAAACCGGCGGGCGTGTTTTCATGCATAGTTCCGCGCTGGGCAAGGCCATGTTGGCGGCGCGCCCTCCCGGCTTTGCCGATCAGATTATTCTGCAACATGGCCTCAAGAGCTTTACCGAAAAATCTGTGGTTGATGATGCCGCGCTGCTGCCCGTTGACCACCTGCGTGCGCACGGCATCCGGCAGGTTACTGAGCCGGGCGTCGAGGGCGGTGCCCGCCGAGGTGAACAGGATCGTTCCGAGAATAGCGATACCCAGTGCCGACCCGATCTGGCGGGCCGTGCTCGAGGTGCCTGAGCCCTGGCCGCTCGCTGCGACCGGAACGTCCTTGAGCACCACACCGGTGAGCTGGGCTGTGGCGAGGCCGACGCCGAACCCGTAGACGAAGAGGAACGGCACGATCACGAGCCAGGTGGCGCTCGCCGAGATGACGAAACCCAGGCCAGTGACGCCGATGATCTCTGCGACGAGCCCGACCCGTACGATCGTGACGGGCGAGACCCGGTTGCCGAAGGCACCAGCGAACCCGCTGGCGACGAAGGAGCCGATAGCGAGGGCGAGCAGCACGAATCCGGTTTGCAGCGCGTCGTAGCCCAGCACGTTTTGGAGCCACAGCGGCAGGGAGAGGATGATGCCGAACTCACCGAGCGACACGATCAGGGCGGCGATGTTGCCGTTGCGGAATGAGGCGATACGAAAGAGGCTGAATGCCAGCAGGGTGGTCTTGCCGTTGCGCTGGCGATAGACGCCCCACATCACGAATGCAGCCCCGGCCACGATCGTGACGGTGAACGTGAGAGGGATGATGGACAGGTCGAAGGGCCAAATCCAGTCGCCGAGCTTCAGTGGTTTGTTCACCAGCCACCAGCCATAGGTCCGCCCCTCGATGAGTCCGAACACCAGCGAGGCGCTGGTCACAATCGAGAGAACGGCGCCGACGACATCGATGCGGCGCGCATCCGCGCCATCCCGCGACTCGATCACGAAGAGCAGTGTGCCGACGACGATCAGGATGCCGAATGGGATGTTGATACCAAACGCCCAGCGCCAGGAGAAGTAGGTGGTGAGCCAGCCGCCGAGCAGCGGGCCGACGGCCACCATCCCACCGATTGTGGAGCCCCAGACCGCGAACGCGATGCCGCGCTCCCGGCCACGGAAGGTGGCGTTGATGATCGACAGCGTGGTCGGAAGCACCATCGCGCCACCGATGCCCTGGATGACGCGAGCACCGATGAGCAGCTCGCCGGTCTGCGCGAACGCGGCCAGGATGGAGGCGAGCGCGAAGATCGTGACGCCGATGATGAGCATCTTGCGTCGTCCGAAACGGTCAGCAAGCGTGCCGAACACCAGGAGCAACGCGGCGAAGACAAGCGTGTAACTCTCCTGCACCCACTGCACCTGGGTGGAGTTGATGGCGAGATCCTTGATGATCGACGGAATCGACACATTCACGATCGTCGAGTCGACGATGATCAGCGCGACCGCGATACTGATGAAGACGAGCCCCGCCCACCGCCGGCGGGAGGATCCCGCGGCGACTTCGCTCACGCGACGACCGCCCTTGGGGATCGATTGCGGATGCGCAGAGTGATCGTGACCGCGATCACTGCGGCGACCGCGACCATGGCGGCGATCGCAGCGGGCGCCGAAAGCAGATCGCCTGTGAGCCGCGCGACGGCGACCCAGGCGAGCCCCCAGGAGAGAGAGACGGCCGGTGCGAGTCGACCGTTTCCGCGAATGGCGACAAGCACCCCGACGAGACCGGCAACCGACACAATCAGCACAGCCCAGGCATCCGCTCCCAGTCCGAAGCCACGGAAGCCGGCAGCCACGAGTAAAGCGGTTACATTGGCGGCCGTCGCCACACAGACCCAGCCGAGATAGAGCCCGACGGTGCCGTCAGCGACGATCGTTTCGACGACATTCTTCGGGCGGGTGTCGAGCGTAATGCGGAAGGCCCAGATCAGCACCACGAGAAGGGCGGCGATGATCGGCACGCTCGCGGCGAGGAAGCCGAACTGGATGCTGAGGATCCAGGTTGCGTTCAGAATCAGGGATGCCGCGATCGGGTAGCCGAGTCGCCGTTGACGTTCGTCGGTCCGCTGCTTCGGTAGTGACTGCCAGACCGCGTAGGCCAGGAGACCGACATAGATGGGAGTCCAAATTGCGAAGGCGGGCCCGCCGGGGGCGATGGGGGTGGCATCCGCCGCGAGAGCGCCGCCGGCCGCATTCTGGATCGGCGTTCCTCCCGCAGCCCCGGATCCGATGAAGGCACCAACCACAGCGATGATGGCGCTGACCAGCACGACGGCCTGTCGCAGGGTGTCACGGGTCTCATCCACGGGGTACTCCCTAATTCATCAGCTAGCTTAGTAATTCACGATAGCCCGATCGGGGAATTATGGAAGCGGTGACGCGATGACGGAGCCGGTCGGAATGCACGGCTGGCCAACGGGTCGGCTGCTGTCAACCGCGGCGCGCCTGGTCGAGCACTCCTGGGTCGAGGCGCTGGAACAGCTCGGGCTCTCCCACGCCGGACTGATCGTGCTGCATGTGCTCGGCCCGGGACCCCTCAGCCAGACCGAGTTGGCGAAAGTGGCGAGGGTTGAGGCGCAGACGATGTCACGCACCCTCGAAGGGCTCGAACGCCAGGGCTATATCGCTCGTCAGAAGCATCCCCACGACGGTCGTCGCCACGTGGTCACACGCACGCCGACCGGGGAGGCGGCATGGGGTTCGGCCCGCACTCTCGAGGCCGACCTGTTTCCCAGCATCGCCGACAACGTCAGGTTGCGAGCTGAACTCCTCGCGATCATCCACGCCACCGCGGTTGGCCGCTGGGACACTGATTAGTGCGCAGTGCGGCATCCTGCTGAGCGTCCGGAGCGCCGCTGCCCGCACCTCCGCTGAGCGTCCTGAGCGCCGCTGCCCGCACCTCCGCTGAGCGTCCTTTCGCGTCCCGCCAATCCCGCCCGCCCGCGCACGGTCCTTGGTTCGAAATGCAGGAACCGGCGTTACTGGTGGGGTGGGAGTGGCCCATCCGTCACATCCGTCACACTGGATCCTGCATTTCGCGCAGAACTCGTGGGGGGATTGGGCGCGGCGATGACGTTGCCATAAGCGCGCACGGTCCTGGTGCACGGTCCTGGCGCACCGCCGCCCGCGCGCGGTCCCGGTTCGAAATGCAGGAGCCAGCGTTACTGGTGGGGTGGGAGTGGCTCATCCGTCACACTGGTCACGCTGGTTCCTGCATTTCGCACAGAAACGAGCGCCGGAACGTGAACGGGCGCGCACCGAGGACGATGCGCAGCAAGCGAGAAGCCTCCGCCCCTACTCCGAAGCGCGCTGCAAGGCCGCCGCGGCAGCTTCCTGCTCGGTGACCTTCTTCTGCACCTCGACCATGTCGAGGCTCTTCACCGCAGTGATGATCTGGTCGAGTGCGGGGGCGGGCAGTGCGCCGGGCTGCGAGAACACCAGGATGCCGTCGCGGAACGCCATCAGCGTCGGGATCGAAGTGATACCCGCGGCGCTGGCGAGGGCCCGCTCGGCCTCGGTATCGACCTTGCCAAAGATGATGTCGGGGTTCTTCTCGCTTGCGGCCTCGTAGATTGGCGCGAACATTTTGCACGGACCGCACCACTCGGCCCAGAAGTCGACAAGGGTGATTCCGGAGGAGGAGACAGTGTCTTCGAAGGCATCCGTGGTCAGTGTGATGGTAGGCATAATATCCAGAACCGCGTAGTAGGTGTTCGCATTCCCTGGGCACTGCTTACTGTGGATGTCTACAACGGATACCTTTCAGCAGCCGAGCCTTTCGTGCGGGCTGCACCACCTCTTTTGCGGACTTCGCACCCGCTCGTAACGTCGAGAGAGACCTCCTACGGAAAAGACGATTCACCATGACCAACCTCGTTGACCGAGTCACCGTGCCAACCCTGCTCACCGTCGCATCAACCCCCACGACGCCAGGCAGCATCGATACCGCCTTGCTGGGGGAGTACCTCCTTGGCACTTGGGCGGATGCGCGTCGCGAGTCCCGCAGGCTCATGAAGGACGCCGCGTTCCATCGCGATGACAGCCTCAACCTCGACGACCAGCGCGAGCGCGTGCTCGGTCAGCTGAGGCTCCTCGCCGACGCCGGTTCTGTGCTCAAAGCCTTCCCGACCGCCCTCGGCGGTGAAGACAACCACGGGGCCAACATCGCCGCCTTCGAGGAGATTGTCACCGCCGATCCATCTCTCCAGATCAAGTCTGGCGTGCAGTGGGGCCTCTTCGGCGCAGCGGTGCTGCACCTCGGCACTCAGCGCCACCACGAGAGGTTTCTGCCCGGCATCATGAACCTCGAGGTACCCGGCGCCTTCGCGATGACCGAGACCGGTCACGGATCGGATGTCGCAGCCATCGGCACCACCGCGACCTACGACGAGGCCACCGAGGAGTTCGTGATCGATACCCCGTTCCGCGCCGCCTGGAAGGACTACCTCGGTAACGCCGCCCTGCACGGCACCGCCGCCGTCGTCTTCGCGCAGCTGGTGACGAAGGGCGTCACCCACGGAGTGCACGCCTTCTACGTGCCGATCCGTGACGCCCACGGTTTCCTGCCCAACATCGGCGGCGAGGATGATGGGCTCAAGGGTGGCCTCAATGGCATCGACAATGGTCGGCTGCACTTTGACGGCGTGCGGGTGCCGAGAGAGAACCTGCTCAACCGATACGGTGACGTCGCCGCAGATGGCACCTACAGTTCGGCTATCGCAAGTCCCGGACGTCGTTTCTTCACCATGATCGGCACGCTCGTGCAGGGTCGCGTCTCGCTCGATGGGGCATCCGTCGTCGCCTCTAAGCTCGCCCTCTTCATCGCCATCACCTACGGATCGCAACGCCGCCAGTTCACCGCCGCCGACCCCACGAAGGAAGAGGTGATTCTCGACTATCAGCGTCACCAGCGCCGGCTGCTGCCGAAGCTGGCCACGACCTACGCGATGTCCTTCGCGCACGAGAAGCTGCTCACCGCTTTCGATGGTGTCTTCTCCGGCGCGCGGGCAACCGATGCCGACCGCGAAGATCTCGAGACCCTCGCCGCGGCCCTGAAGCCGCTCAGCACCTGGAACGCGCTCGAGATCATCCAGGAGGCGAGGGAAGCGTGCGGGGGCGCCGGATTCCTTGCCGAGAACCGTCTCACCCAACTGCGCGCCGACCTCGATATCTACGTGACCTTCGAGGGAGACAACAACGTGCTTCTTCAGCTCGTCGCCAAGCGCCTGCTGAGTGACTACTCCCGTAAATTCAGGAATGCGGATGCGGGCGCTCTGGCCGGCTACGTCGCCGGGCAGGTGGGCGACGCGGCCGTCAATCGCTCCGGCCTTCGCAAACTCGTGCAGACGGTAGCTGACTTCGGCTCGACGGCCCGGTCGGTCGGGTTCGTGCGGGACGCGGCATCCCAGCGCCAACTGCTTACGGATCGAGTGCAGACGATGGTCGCTTCTCTCGCGGGGCGCCTGCGCGCTGCGCAGAAGGCCTCGCCGACCGAAGCGGCCGCGCTCTTCAACGCCAACCAGAACGAGCTCATCGAAGCGGCTTTTGCTCACGCAGAACTGCTGCAGTGGGAGGCCTTCACCGAGGCGCTCGAGGGCGTCACCGATGCCAAGACGGTCGAGGTGCTCACCTGGCTTCGCGACCTGTTCGGATTCACTCTGATCGAAAAGAACCTCGCCTGGTACCTCATCAACGGCCGCCTCTCTGCCCAGCGTGCCGCGGCGATTACCGACTACATCGACGATCGCCTGCTTCCGCGGCTGCGTCCGCACGCGCTCGATCTCGTGAATGCCTTCGGCTTTGAGCCGGAGCATGTGCGCGCCGCGATCGCGTCGGGAGCTGAGCGTGCGCGGCAGGACGAGGCGGCGGAGTACTTCCGCGTTCGCCGCGCGGCTGGTATCGAGCCGGTGCCAGAGAAGTCGCTGACAAAGAAGTCGCTGACAAAGAAGTCGCTCACCGGGAAGCGGTAGTCGCGCCCCAGAGGTGAACGGCCTTCATCGAAAATCTCCTCGTTACTGAGTAAGAGTCCTGAGGAAGATTCTCGATCTCTCACGTTGACGGTACACAGTGACGGTGCAATGCTGCGTGGGTGAGATCACGATCGCGGGTACACGTTGGCTGGCTCATCGCAGCGGTGATCGCCGCACCGCTGAGTGCGGCGCTCATTTTCGGGTTCCGGACCGGTTCGTGCCAAGATTCAGCGGATGCTGCCGCGAGCAGCTGTACGCAGGGGCCTGACCCGACGGCGCTGCTGCTCGGCCTGGCGGGGGCGGTTTTCGTCACCGTTGCGCTGATCCGGGCATTCCGGCGCGAGACGTGACGATGCGCGAGACGTAACTATTCGCGCGAGACGAGACGAGACGATGCGCAGAGCGTTACCCGCGGGTGCCCCTGATCATGCACGCAGTCTCGCGAGTAGCCCGCTCAGGCCTGAACAGATCAACCACAGCGAGTAGTCCGAAGGCGAAGAGATACCGGGTCAGGCCTTCGGCGTCGGCTCTTCATCTGTCACCGCATTGAGCTCCAAGATCTCGAGGGACTCTGCCACGGGAACGGCGGCGGCGACTGCGGCATCCACGAAGTCCTGGGTGCCCTCGATGCGCGGGTCGAGCCAGTCGTTCCAGAACGCGCGGGGGAGCGGAACTGGATTGCGGTCGTGAATGTGATCGAGGGTGTGCACGGAGTCCGCGGTGAGGATCGTGGTCGTGAGTGTCCACACTCGCGGGTCGTCGTCGGGCAGGGAGTGATCCTTCCACCACGAATAAATGCCAGCGAAGGCCATCATTTCGCCCTCGGGAGCTCGCAGGTAGAACGGCGTCTTCTTCTTCGTGGCCGGGTCGGTCTGCCATTCGTAGTAGCCGGCGGCGGGGATCAGGGCGCGCTTCGATCGGATGGATGCCCTGTAGGAGGCCTTCTCGGTGATTCCTTCGCTGCGCGCGTTGAAGGTGGGCACCTTCATCTTGAGAGTCTTCGACCAGCCGGGAGTGAGTGACCAGCGGGCGACCTCGAGTCGACGGGTGGGCTCTGCGCCGTCTTTCGTGGATTCGAGCACGATGGCCACCGGATCGGTGGGGCGGATGTTCCATCCCGGCCGCCAGTCGCGGAAGTCGCCGCCGACCGCGACGAATTCTTCGATCAGGTCGTCGGTGCTCTTGTCCATCGCAAAGCGTCCGCACATGCGCCTATTCTGGCGCGTACGGGCGACACTGGCCACCCAGCATCCGTCACTGGCCGAGCGCGAGCCGGAGCCCGAGGGTGATCATCACGACCGCGATCAGTGCGTCGAGCACCTGCCAGGCCACGGGACGGGCGAACACCGGGCGCAACAGACGCGCCCCGAATCCGAGCCCTCCGGACCAGAGGGCGCTGGCGGTGACGGCGCCACCGACCCACCACCAGCGCTCGGATGTCCCCTGCTGCGAGCCGACCGAACCCAGGAAGAGCACGGTGTCGAGAGAGACGTCGGGGACGAGCCAGGTGAGGGCGAGAACCGTGGTCACCGCGACCCTCAGGTCGGTGCTTCCTGAAGGCGCCTGGGATCCCAGTGCGCCGGGGCGGATGGCCAGGCGCGCGGCGAGAACCCCGTAGACAATGAGGAACCCGGCCCCAAGCACGCGGCTGACGACGAGCGCGACTGGCGCAGCGGTGATGAGCGCTCCGAGACCAAGCACTCCGGCGAGGATGAGAGCGGCATCGGAGAGCGCGCAGATCGCGACCATCGGGGCGATGATTCGGGTGCGCGTCCCTCCATGCCGAGCCGAAGCACGAACGCATTCGAAGCGGCCGCATCGCAACTGCACGTAACGCCCTCGGCTGTGTCCCAGCGGGTGAAGGCGATGGAGCAGGCATCCGGTCGATGTGCCGCTGTACTGGCAGCAGTGGAACCTGGCATCGCCGCTGCTCGAGGCAGTGTCGTCGGCGGTGCGCGACGAAGCGGCGACGTCGCGGCGGCCACACGAGGAGGGCCGCCCGCAGCAGAAGCAACCGGACGGCCGACGGTGAATTCTGAGCTGCTCTATGCCGCCTCGAGAAATGTCAGGATCTCACGCACGAGTCGTGGATTGCCGTGCGTGCCCAGGTGGCCGCCTCCCGCGTGCACGCTCAATTGCGCGTTCGGCATGCGCTCTGAGGTGTGCTCGAACAGGGCCGACGAATAGAACCTGTCGAATTCGCCGCCAGCGATCAGCGTGCGTACCTCGATGGACTCGAGGCGCTCGTCGAGATCGAAGTCATCCTCGGCGTCGAGGATGACGAGCAGGTCGAGGTCGCGACGTCCGATGATGGCGCGGGGAGCGATCAGGCCGGCGATCGACCGGAGGATATTTTCGAACGAGGTGGCGCCGGTGTTGCCGAAGAAGACCGCAGCGGCCCGTCGATCGCGTCCCGCCCGCAGCAGCGCTGCGACCGTGCGCTGAGTTTTGCGTCCCCGATCGCTGAGCCGGTGGGCGGATGACACGAGCACGAGTCTTCTCACCAGTTCGGGAAAGTCGGCAGCGAGTTGGAGGGCGATCGTTCCTCCGGAGGAGATGCCCAGAATGTCGACCGGTTCGTCGAACAGGGACGTGAGAGTCCTCGCATATTCCGCGGCCAGATCGGCGATCGTTGCGCCCGGGTCGAGGTCATACGGTCGATCAATGCTAAATACCTTACGATCGGCGATGAAGTCGGCGATCGCCTTTCGGTCCATCCACACCTTGAGTCGCGAAGGGGCGCCCGTTCGGCCCGAGAGCCCTGGCACGACGACGAGTGGCACTCCGCTTCCTGCGTAGAAGTGGGGAAGGGCACTTTCGGTCATGAATCGAGTTAAGCAGGCGAGTGTTACCGAAGAGTGAGCGTTGTGTACGGATCAGGTAAGAAGATCCGATCGCGCAGTACCGAACCAGCCCCGGGGGAAGCCTGCAGATCGCCTTGTGGCGCTTACGGTTGCCGATCCCCTGATCCAAAAATTTACTGGGCCGAGGAATGGATGGTTCGGCTCGATCCGTCCGCAGCGCCTGCCGATCCAACGGCGGGCAGTCCTCGGAACATCGGGGGTGGGAGGAGCCTCTCACTTCACTGGATAGCCCTGGCCGGCTCCGGTGCGTGGATATCGCACATCGGGGAGAGCTGTTTCTTGGTGAGCGTGCCGTGCGGCCCAGATCGAGTTCTCGGTAGCTGCAGGTCCGCTAGCTCGAAGGCGGTGCGCTGTAGCCAACACTTCTTCAGGCCCGGTCATCGCGAGGGGATTCGAGGAAACAAAAAAGTCCGACCTCCCGTAGAAGCCGGAAGATCGGACAGTGGCTCCGACGGGCGTCGATCCCGTGACCTTTCGATTTTCAGTGATCCAGAGGGGGATTTCACACAGTGTATATATGGGCGACATCCTTCTGATCAGGTATTTCTCTGATTGGTCGCAGTTGGTCGCAGTTGGTTTCCGGGCCGAAAATGGCCCGGAAATGGCCCAGAAATGGCCCAAGATCGGGCAGAGCGCCAGCGGTCAGCTCCAGACGAGCGAACCCGGGGTCCAGCTCTTGCCGGAGACCTCGTCGTGCAAGACCATGTTGATGAAGGTGCTCATTAGTTCGCCCGCGAGGTCGACCGTCCGGTAGTCGGAGCAGTACGGCACATCCTTCGCCTCCTTCGCGTACCGACGTCCCCAGGTTGGTGGGATGGTCAGTTCGGTGAATGCGATGAGCGAGCGAGCACGGGCCTCTGCGTCGATGGCGCGCTTCAGCGAGTCGGCGCTCACGGTCTGTGTCTTGGCGATGATGACGAGATCGACGAGGTCCTTCTCGCGGCTCGACGGCCGACCGCTGTAGTCGGCCATCGTCGCGCATACCTTGTCCGCAATCCGGTCGACGATCGGGTAGAGGCGGTAATCGTTGCTGGGGAGCCGGGGCAGGTCGAGGCGGTTGGCTGGTGGCGTGTGATCGTGACCTCGTCAGTGATGATGGCTCCGACGACGAGGTCGACGTGCAGCGGCTCCTTTTTGTCGGCGCCGATGTAGACGTCGAAGTCGACGCCGTAGCCCTCGGTGTGGGTCTGCTGGTCGCCGGCGACGGCGGATTGGTGTTTCGTATAGACGAATCGGAAGAAGTCGCCGAGGTCGAGACTGGCGAGGCGGGTCAGTTCTTTGAGGGCACCGTCGAGCGTGTTGTTGGCGCGGAAGAGGTCGACGTCGGTCGTGCGTCGGCCGGATGCGACGCGGGCGAGGACTCCGGTGCCGCCCTTGAGAAGCCAGTCCGAGTCGTCGCGCTCGGAGAAGATGCGACTGAGGAAGCGGCGGAAGTGCTCCTGGCGAATCCGGTCCTGGGTGGACATGGATTTGTCGGCGACGAAGGCGCTTTGGGCAGCGTCGCGGATCGCGGCTTCGACTGCGGCCGCGCTTTTGTACGGCTCTGTCATGTCTCAGCTTCCTCCGGGACGGTCCACGTACGATCCAGTGCTGCGGCAGACCTCGCGAGCTGCGTCCAGGCGATCGCCTTCATTTGTGCAGACAGTGCTGCGTTCATGTTCTCCGCCCACGTGCTTGTTGCAAGGCCCTCGAGCATCTTGGCGGTCGGCAGCTGGGTCAGGACCGTGTCGCTCAGTGCGGCGCGCAGCGCGTCGAACTGCTTGTCCTGGGGGAGGGCCGCGCGCATCGCGCTCTGGAGCGCGGTCGTGTCGATCAGCGCAGCGAGGTCGATCTTCGGCGGATTCATCAGATAATTCCGCGCGACAAGCACACCGATCCCATCCAGCGACGCAATTTGCTTGGCGATCGCCTCGCGGTCGATTCCGGCGATCACAAGGAGCTGGTCGAGCAGGGCTATACCGTCACCCTTGCGGTGGCCGTTACGTTCCGCCAGCGGGGCAAGGCTGTCCGCGAGCAGTTCGAGATCGAGCTCGTACTTTCGGCTCGCGTCACGCAGTGCGTCGGCGACGATCGACAGGTCCGTTCGGTCCTCGACCAGGTCAGCGATCGTGCGTTCTGGCGTCGTCACGGGCAGCCCGTCGCGGATCGTGACGTGCTCCTCTGGTAGGTCGCGTCGTCGGTAGTGGAGGTCGGCGCGCTGCGTTTGTCGACGGACCGCGGTAGTCAGTTCGGTGCGGTTCGAACGGAGGTCGCCAATGTCATGCAGCCACGCAGCAGTCTGCCCGGAGACCACAACACCGCGGTGGCCGTCACCGAGGCGGTCACTTGCCAGGCGCGCGGGATCGCTACTGAGCCACGCCGCGCGCACATCGAGGTAAGCGGCACTCGGTGCACCGGCATCCTTGTAGACGCCATGCGCGAGCCGGACAAGATCGCCGGACTCGGCGAGGCGTGACAGGTCGAGCCGGGTCACTCCGCGCGTGGCGGCCTGGGCCGAAGTGACCATGCCCCACTGCGAGGCGGACATCTCGGCCAGCTCGCGGAGTGCATTCCTGGCTTTCATGCTTGTAGTGTATCATTCATTTTGATACTAACTAAGATATCTATTGACACCAAGAGTCCTAACGGCCTCCTGCGAGGTCCATGCCCCTGCCCTGCCCGGACGTCCAACATCATCACAGACTCAAGCCGTGCTCCGGTCCACTCCGACCGCTGGTGTCGCGGCCGAATCTGGTCACATCCGGCAGTCGCGCGGCGCGCGGGCGGCGTCGCTCGGCGGCCTTGATGATTCGGGCAGCCTGGTCGATTGGCAGACGCTCGATCTCAGCGAGGGATCGGCGGGCGGCCGCTGCCTGCGTTCCGTGCAGCGCTGTCTGCGCACCGGTGTTGGCTTGGGCGAAGTGCTCGGCGGCCTGGATCTGCTGCCGGAGTCTCGCCTTCGTGGTATTGACGAGCCGCACGGGTCCATCGACTGTGAGCCCGGTCACGGCTTCTCGTGCACTGGCGGTTGCGCGGGTGAGACCCCGGTCGGCTCGGTCGCGCTCGAGCGCGAGGACGAACTGCTCCCGCGCCTCGTCCAGATTGTCGGCGACCACATGCAGGTGGTTTGCCTCCCGGCCGCGGGTCATGCCGACGTAGACGCCGGAGGCATCGAGCGCGTCCCCGAGGACGGTGTGCGACTCGGACACGGTCGCGCCTTGGACGCCGTAGGCGGTGGTGGCGTAGGCCAGGTGAGTGTGATCGGTGACGTACTCGCCGGGGAGTAGGACGGTGCGCTGCCGCTTCCGGCCGGTGCCGTTCTCCTTCACCCACACCGTCCCATCGACCCCGACGCTCTGCACGATCCAGTTCTGCCGGTTCGCCACCCCCACATCGCTATCGTTCTTCCTGGTCTGGAGCACGTCGCCCCGGCCGATCGACAGGCCATCGCCGCCGGTCGTCGTGCGAGCGTCGTCGACGGCGCCGGCGCGCACCCGCTCATCGCGAATGCGCGAGTTCAGCGCCCGCGCCTCGTCGTTGGTCGCCACCGTGATCGCGTCCCCGTCACGGGCACTACGCGCGATCGTCTCCTGCGCACCCTCCGTGCTCTCGTGCAGCACCACCAGGCCGAGGGCGTGCAGCCGGTCGAACAGCAACGCGGGGTGCTCCCCGGCGCGCATCCGCACGGTGAGCTCCGCGTACTCCGGGTCAGTGAAGCGATGCACGGTCATCAGGTCGAACACGCACGGCGAGATCTGTGCCGCGATGTCGAGCACTCCACCACGGCCGACGGCGGCGAGCTGCGCCCGGTCCCCGACGAGCGCGAGGGTCGCCCCGTGCTCGTCCGCGACGGTCAGGAGCGCGAGGGCGGTGTCCTGGTCGAGCATCCCGGCCTCGTCCACCACGACCCGCTCGCCACGACTGAGGCGAGTGCCCGGGGAGGGGCCGGTATACGTGCTGCCGTTCACCGGGTCGATGTCACCAGGACGCAGGCGGGTCCATACGCCGTCGCGGTTCCATCGCCACCCGTGCTCATGTACCAGCTTCGCCACGCTGTCGGTTGGTACTCCGAGTTCCTGGGCGGCGACGTTGGCGGCCTTCTTCGTCGGCGTCACGATCCTCGTGGTGCGCCCCTGGGCGGCGGACGCTTCGATCGCGGCCCCGAGCATGGTGGTCTTGCCCGCGCCCGCGGCACCCTCGATCACTACGAGCGGATCGGTCGACGCGACGGCTGCTGCTGCTTGTGCCTGCTCCGCATCAAGCCCGCGCCGCCGCGCCAGGCGTGTCACGTCCGGTGCTTGGCGGGCGCAGCCGGCGGCGCGAGCGGCCAACAGCTCGCGCAGTTCCATCTCGACCTCCACGACGTGCACGCTGGTCAGGTGTGCAACATGGTCGGGTTGGACGGTACCGGGTGGCAGCACCGACAGGCAATCCTCCACGGCAAGCCGTGTGGTGATCGCAATCAGGTCGCGCAACGATACGGGCTCCGCGCGCACGCCTGCTTCGGTGATGATGCGGGTGACGTGCTCCTGTACCGTGTGCCGCGTCCAGGTCGATGCGGCGGCCGCGCAACGGTCGAGCGCCCGGGTTGCTACCTGTTGCACGCTCAGGTCGTCCAGCGTCACCGGAGCGGGCACCGGCAGCCGCTTCGGGTTCGGGTTGTAGCCAGCCTCTTCCAGCTCGACGCGCCAGGCGGCCTCGTGGCCGAGCTTCGACGGCTTCTTGTGCGGGCGCTCATGATCCCAGGCCATCGCGGTCAGCCGGGACGTGACGACGAGGGCGGCGTCCTGTCCCGGATGCGCCCCCCGCCACTCCGCCTCAAACTGAGCGAGGTTGCGCGCAACCTGCGCGCCCCGCTTCGACATGACCGCGTTGTAGGGCAGTAACTCCGCGACCTCCCCGGTGACCGGATCGAGGGTCAGGCCATGCGTATCAAGCACCACGGCGAGCTGCGGGTGCGCGGCGATGACCGCGCCACCGAGGGCGCGGATTGCCCCCTGCTGTTTGAAAAGTGCCGCCGTGTCCAGACCGTGCCAGGTGCCGGCCGCCCAGGCCCGGGTGCCGATCTGGAAGTGGATGTGCCGGTGCGGATCACCAGCCCTGGAGGTCTTGTGCACGACGGAGACGGTCTCCAGCTGTTCGACCGGCACGAGTTCCTGCTTCCCGCGCGGACCGATGCGGGTGACGGAGTGCTGGCCGAGCCAGGAACGGATCTCGGTCATCGCGTCCTTCTGCGCCATATCCAGCGCCGCAGACACCTCCGGGTGCAGCGCGGCCGCGATCGACAGCGACTTCGGGGCGTTTACCACCATCTCCGCGAACCGCGGCGAACGCTGCCGGCCCTCGCCCGCTTGACGTGGCGTGCCCATCGACTCCCCGGTGAGCGGGTTGACCCAGTCGACCCATTGCGCGTACTGGCCCGGCGTCAGCGCGCCTTCCCCGATCACGGCACCCTTGCCGTCGACCACCGAGAACTCCGCCAGGGAGGTCCCGCCCTCCAGGTAGTACTCGTCGGCGCGCGAACGATCCGACTCCAGGTAGCGGCGCGCGTCTGCGCCGGAGCCCCGGAACAGGATCACGCCGCCCTTCATCGCCGCCTCCGGTCTATCTCATGTTTTTGCAACTATCTACGGTAGCATACGTACATTCTGAAAAATAAGGGTAGGGATTGGGACCGGAAGCAGGTGAGAACTTGAGCGCTGATGGGCAGGGTCTGGTCGTTGAGACTAGGTCTGCGGAGTCATAGTGGGCGGATGATTGGCTCGGAGGCTGTGCGTCCCGCATGGGGAAGTCGGATTTTCAGTGGGGCATCGGAGTCGTCTGGAATAGGGATCCCTCAGCGTGCACAGTCAGCCATGAGGCGCCCGCGGACGCTACTCGTCGTAGATGACCGCGAGGCCCCGGCGTTTCAGGTCGGCTAGGCCGTCTCGCATGGCCTGCAACTGATCGGTCGAGTGTCCTATCCAATCCACGAGTTCACTGATGATCTGCACCGGCTCTCGGGTGCGGTAGGACCGGGTCGGGTTGCCGGGGAATTTTTTATCTGTCAGGTTGGGGTCGTCTTCGAGTGTGCCCGTCGGTTCCACGATGTAGATCCGTCCACGGCCTTCCCCTGCGGCCAGCTCAGCTCCCCACGTTGCGGCATCCAGGGTTGCCGTCACGTAGACGTGATTCGCTGTTCTTCCTTCCTCAAAGTTCGATACGCGTCCGGGCAACAACAGGTCGCCCACTGCCAGGTTCGCTTTCGTCCCGTGAAACAGGGCCCCCGACTCGTGGACTTCGAATGGTTTGAGCTCGTTCGTCATACACACCCCCCTACAATTTCGATTCGAAATCTTAGCCCGGCCGACCCCGTGCAGCAACAACTCTCCGTGTGGTGACAAAAACGCCCGGAAGTCGAACCTACAGCGGGCGGCTTAGCCACCCGAAACTGGTCTCACAGCGACCGCGCCCGGAACAAGCACACGCGAGAGATTAGGTGACGGGTCGATGACGGCTGACTGGCGGTTCAATGGCGTCGCCCTGACGTGGTGCTGACGTAAAGGGGTGAGAGAGGCTGAAACCTATGAACCAGACACGAATCATTGAACTCCGACAGGCGCAGGGCTGGACGCAAGAACGGCTGGCAACGGCCAGCGGCGTCGGGCTGCGAACCGTCCAACGGCTTGAAGCGGGCCAAGACGCAAGCCTAGAAACACTGTCTCTTGTAGCAGAGGCCCTACAGGTCCCAGTGCGAGACCTTTTCACCACGATCGACAACGCAGCGCTCAGCAGCCGCGTTGATTCAATGCAGGACCGCATGGACGAGCAACAGGCTGCACGCGACCGGATCACTGGTGCGTGGCGATGGCTTTTCATCGGTATCGGCGTCGTCGCGACCCTGCTCAGCTTCACCTTTTCACACGGGCTGGTGTTGTTCTTTGCATACTGGGTCGGCGGCTACGTCATTCTGACTGCGATCCGCACGCTTTATCTAGAACCGCATCTGGACGAGAGGTACCCACTGTCGCGACGCAAAGAGTCCCGTCGCGTGCAACGGAAACAACTCCGGAGTACCGGATCGCCCGTCCAGACTGAGACGGTCACCGACGCCGATCAGTGAGCACCTCGGCCACCCACCCACCGGCCTTCCCTTGCTGGCTGAGATCGCGACAATCACGCCCGTAGACCGGACCCTCACGGGTTGCTTTTGGCGGATCGCGCGCTAGCTTTCAGGCGAGTCATCCTGAGACTTGTCGAGCGCAAATTTTTGCAGATAGCGGCGACGACCGTAATAGACGAATGCCGCTAGCCCGCAGATGAACTGAATGGCACCGAGTACCAACACGAATACGTCACCCGGCTCGCCCTCCCCCTCAACGATCCGAAGCAAAACTTGCGCCAGGCCGGCGACAGCGAGGACCGCGGCCGCCAGGATGATGACGGTGCTTCGCGTCTTGCTGATCGGGAGTATCGGACCCATGCCGCCGAGCATACGCTCGGAGAAATTTGCGTCTCGCTCGTGTAACCGCCCGTAAGCCGGACGGTAGGTGCGACAGATCTGCGCTCGAACAGCTGCCCTAGTGGGCAATCATTTTGCCGTCGTCATCCACAGTGAAGCGGTCCTCGATGACCGCGAGGTCAAATCGATAGATGTCATCGAGAGTGTCTTCTCGATGAGCCCGAACAACGTTGAGTAACGAGTACATCCGCTCGCTTACCCTTGTGAGCTTCCTGAGCACGTCGTCGAACTGGGACACAGTCCACGCTGGGTGTCGATCCTTAAGCAGGTTATGCCCTCGTACCCAGCGCCCATTCTCGTCATTCGTCCACTGCTCGTGGACAAGAACGTTTCGCGCCCCGTGCGAATCGCGCGCATCCTTCAGGACATTCCTTCCGGCCACCACAACCTGGTCAGGAAGAGAGGAAGCGACAAGAAGCGACTGGCAACCATCAACCAATGCGGGCAGCCGGCGCGGAAGTGTGTCAGCCTCGCGGCCGTTGAGACGTACGAGTTCTCTCCAAACCCAGCGCACCGTCTCCTCAATATCGACGTCCTTCCGCGCGGTCATTCCAATCACAAACGTGATGTACGCGTCGGGATTAAGTTCGAGCGGATCGACAGGCATATCGTCAGGGTACGACCAAACATGCAGATCGGGATTAAACGCTCGATACGTCAAACCTGTGGGCGGTAAACGCGACGAATTCAAGGCGATTCAGATCGTCTTCGCGATGAGTCAGAGCGGAACCGTGCACGGGACACTGGTCAGGTGATTACTGAACACGCCCTGTTGCCAGTCATCCCCGGCAGAGAAGAGGGTCGTGAAAATGTGTTGATAAACAGGATGGTGTCACAGCGAGGGGATCGCGGCGACCGCATCATGGTTGTAACTCGTTCCCTCGTCGCAGTCGAGGGAACGAGACGGCGGACGGCTCTTGAGCTTCTTCAGTGCCGACCGAAAGTCGTTCAGCAGTAGATCGGCCATGTCGATGCTCAGCCCGTGACGCACGATGATGCGCTGCACGGTCACTTTTTGTTGATCGGGCGGCAAGGTGTACGCAGGCACTAGCCACCCCCGGGTTCTCAACTCCTCGGCCAGGTCGAACAGGTTAAACGGTGTCTTGGGATCGGCAAGCTTCCAGGTCACTGCGGGGATGCCCTTGCGTGGGTCGCCACTGAATATCATCTCGAAAGGGCCGAGGTCTTCCAGGCCCTGCGCAAGATATTTCGCCACGGCGTAGTTTGCTGCCTGCACCCGCCGGTAGCCCTCCCGACCCAGTCGGACGAAGTTGTAATACGACGATACGACCTGGCCGCCGGGGCGCGAGAAGTTCAGGGTAAAGCTCGGCATCTGACCGCCGAGATAGTTGACGTTGAAGATCAGTTCTTCCGGCAGGTCGGATGCTTCCCGCCAGAGCGCCCAACCACTACCCAAGGGAGCGAGCCCGGTCTTGTGGCCCGACACGTTCAGGGATTTGACCCGGGGGATTCGAAAATCCCAGACGACGTCCGGCGCGCAGAACGGTGCAACGAAGCCCCCACTTGCCGCGTCGACGTGGATGGGAATGTCGAGTCCGGTGCTCTTCTGAAGGCCATCGAGAGCGGAGCTGATGGCGGCGACGTCCTCGAACTTCCCGGTAAACGTTTGACCGAACGTGACGACGACGGCAATGGTGTTCTCGTCACAGGCATCGAGCACCTGTTCGGGTGTCAACAAATTCTCGGCGTCCATAGGTACCTGACGGATTTCGACATCAAAGTACCGAGCAAACTTTTCCCAACACACCTGCACGGGGCCGCAGACAATATTGGGCGAACCGGTCGGGGCACCTTCTGCTTGCCGACGTGCTTTCCAACGCCATTTAGCTGCCAGGCCACCGAGCATCGCCGCTTCGCTGGAACCTGCTGTCGAGGTTCCCATCGTCGTCGTCGGAGCCGGCGAGTGGAAGAGATCGGCGAGCATCCGCACACAACGAGCCTCAAGCTCAGCAGTTTGTGGGTATTCGTCTTTGTCGATGATGTTCTTATCCAGCGATTCCGCCATCAACTGCTGGACTTCCGGCTCGTTCCAGGTCGTGCAGAACGTCGCCAGATTCATGCGTGCCACGCCGTCCAGGAGCAGTTCATCGTGGATGAGTTGATACACCTCGCGGGGTTCCCGCTCGTCTGTAGGGAACTGCGCCGAGGGAGCTCTACGTAGCAGTGTGCCCGAGGCGAACAAGTCGTCGAGATCACTCCCGGTGGACGGGTGGGTCATGTCTGCACTTTCCACGATTGATACCAAAGTCCGGCCAGTTTGGCGCCCAGAGACCTGCCGCCCCGACATCGGGACCGGCAGGTACAGCGGAGGCGTCAGTGCTTGAAGGTGTCCTTGATATTCTCTCCGGCCTTTTTCAGATCAGCCTTGACCTGGTCAGCCTTACCTTCGGCCTCGAGTTTGTCGTTGCCGGTGGCTTTACCCGCACCTTCTTTGATCTTGCCTTTCGCATCTTCTGCAGCATTACCAATCTTGTCCCCAGCACTCATCTTTCGCTCCTTCTGTTGCGCGGTATTCACAGTGAATGGGACTGCCCCGCGATCCTGAGATTCTTATAGTGGGCAAAATAGTGGACCTTTGCAAGGGGGTGGACATCCACGCAGCGACCTGATTCAGCGCGACATCGCCAGCACAACCTGCATCAAACCTCTAAAGCTCGGGATCGCTATTGATTGACGGGACATTGATCTACCTGACAGCTTGGAATCCCCTAACTTTGGGAGGGCGGGCTTCTACTGAAAGACCGTCGACCACCAACAGTCCCGAGCGAGACCACTGCACTCCCCGGGAGCGAGCGGAGCCCGCACGGTGGTGACGTCCCCGTGAGAGTGGTTTCCCCGGTTCCGAGCGTCGGATCGACGACGTGAAGAGCCACCGTGGGATGGTCAGTGAGAACCGACTAAAGATCTCACAAAGGACACCA
>ENA-OFCD01000709-OFCD01000709.1-metagenomes-genome-assembly--contig:-NODE-709-length-19827-cov-4.227645_pt1 | contig 19827 bp, 17 predicted proteins | sample MGYA00153392_OFCD01 | MGnify analysis MGYA00153392
TGTCCAGCAGCTCGGCGCGCGTCTGGGAGTACTTGTCCTCGGTCGGCAGGACCATCGTGTAGCCGAGCGCCCGGCCGCGAGGCAGGATCGTGATCTTGTGCACCGGGTCGGTGTTGGGCAGGGCGTGAGCGACGAGGGCGTGGCCGGCCTCGTGGTAGGCCGTGACCTTCTTCTCCTTGTCGTTCATCAACCGGGTCTTGCGTTGCGGCCCGGCCATCACCCGGTCGATCGCCTCCTCGAGCATGGCCAAGGTGATCTGCTTGGCGCCGGTCCGGGCGGTCAACAGGGCGGCCTCGTTGATGACGTTGGCGAGGTCGGCGCCGGTGAAACCAGGAGTGCGCCGGGCGATCACCTGCAGGTCGACGCCGTCGGCAAACGGCTTGCCTTTGGCATGCACGTCGAGGATCTGCTTGCGGCCGAGCATGTCCGGCCGGTCGACGGCGATCTGCCGGTCAAAACGGCCCGGTCGGAGCAGCGCCGGGTCCAGGATGTCCGGCCGGTTGGTGGCGGCAATCATGATGACGCCGCCCTTGACATCGAAGCCGTCCATCTCGACCAGCATCTGGTTGAGGGTCTGCTCCCGCTCGTCGTGGCCGCCGCCCATGCCGGCTCCCCGGTGCCGACCGACGGCGTCGATCTCGTCGACGAACACGATCGTTCGCTCGCCCCGATACGCCAGCCGCTCCTTTGCGGCCTCCACGATCAGGCGGAGCTCGGCGACCGACCCGAGTACCGCGCTGAACATCACGAAGAACGACTTGGTGGTCTCGGCCACGATCCGCGCGAGCGTGGTCTTGCCCGACCCAGGCGGGCCCCACAAAATCATCGACGGGATGCGATCGCTCTCGATCGCGCGCGCCAGCAATTTACCGGGCCCGAGCACGTGCGTCTGCCCTACGTACCCATCGAGCGTGTGCGGTCGCATGCGCTCGGCGAGCGGAGAGCCGCTCGTGTCTTTGGCGGCCGCCTTCGTGAAGAGCGTCTCGTCCGTCGAAGACCTCTTGGCGCGACTCATCGTGACGGACGCGTTTAAAGCACGCATTGGGCGTCTCCGGTTTGGCGTTCTGCCGGGCACGCGGTATGGATGCCCGTCTGGTGCTCGCGCGGTCACTCGTCCTCTGTCTCTCGGTGGCTCTCGTCGTCGCTGCCTGCGGCGGGACCGAGGCGCACCCGATCGCGCCAGAGGAGCCCAAGAGGGCGATCAGCGCCGAGATCTCGGATTTCGAGGTGAGCTCGGACGGCGTCGACCGCTTCGCGTCGTGCCCGCCATCCGGTGACCTCGGGCAGGCCTGGATCCCGTCGCTGCCTGAGTGGTCTCCGTCACCCGTCAAGCCCACGGCGGACGGCGGTGTGCCCGCGCCGCTGCCGGTCAACGCGACCAACGCAGACGATCGGGGGCGCACCGCCACCGAGCGAGCGATCGAGGACACGCGCTCAGCGTTTCGCTCCTGCTACCACCGCGGCCTCGTGCTCGACCCCACGCAGCACGGTCACGTGGCGATCGTCGCACGCGTCGGCCCGGACGGACGCGTCCAGAAGGTGGAGGCCTACGCGGCGTGCGAGATCGTCAAAGAGACCATCATCTGCATGCAAGATGCAGCGAAGACGCTCCGCTTCGCGCCGCCGCGCGACGGCTCCGACACCATCGTGCTCCCTACGGTGTTCGCCGATCGCAGCGGGCGGACGGGTCGCGTGAACACCGTCGACACGTACACGGCCGCGGCGTACCTCGCGGTCGAGCAGGTGGCTCCGGAGCTGCATCAGTGCTTGGACCGGGCTCAGCGTGAAGGCCGTGGACTCGAAGCGTGGGCGCATTTCGATTTGACGCTCGACGAGGTCGGTCACGTGGACACTGTCAACGTCGATCCCTTCGGCGGAGACCAAGATTTGTTGCAGTGCGCCGCCGGCGTGATGAACAAGCTGCGCTTCCCGACCCCCGAGGTCTCGCACGGCCACGTGATCGTGCGCGTCCGCTTCAATCCGCGCATGGGCTCGCGCTAAGTGAAGAGCCCGCGGGCGGTCATCATCCCCATCGGCGTGCCCGAGTCGGGTCGCGGCTTGGGCATCGGCCTGGCCGCGCTGGTTCACGGCTTCGCGAAGATCGATGGGCGTGGGATCGCGCTTGCGCAGCTGCACCAGAAGCCGACCGAAGAGGGCGGAGAGCCGCGCCCCGTCGAGGCGTTCGTTCCACCGCATGCTTGGCGCGATCTCGCCGCACACGGGCACGCGCCCGAGGACGTCGACGTCGTGGTGACGGGTCAGCTCGAGCCGCCAGGCGAGGGAAGAGGCTCGCTCGAGATCGTCGCGTTCGAGGCTAAAACAGGACACCTGATGGCTCGCGGCGACGCGCACATCGACAACCTGTCCGCGGGCAAGACGATCGTCGCTGCGTTCGAGCAGGCGTGGGCACCGCTTCAAGGTGAGCTAGGGAGCTTGCACGATCTCGGCGAGCTCGAGTGGGACGCACTCGAGAGCGTACTGCTCGCCGAGCGGTGCGCGCTGCACGACCCGACCCGCTTCGGTCCTCACGACAAGCTCGCCGCGCTTCTCCACCTCGGGCGCGCGGTGCAAGACGCGCCGAACGCGCGCTACCCCGCGGGTCGCCTCGCGGTACTCGCCATCGAGACTGCCACGGCGCCCAACGTCGATCGTCGCGTCGTGGAGAGCGCCATCCGAGCGCTCGCCCGCGCGTCAAGTGACGCCCCCGCACAGGTGGAGCTCCTCGAGGCGTGCGCGGCACTGCAGATTCGCGTCGGCCTTGCGGCGAACGCCGAGGTCACGGCGTCGTCCGCGCTCGGGCTCGCGCCGAGTAAACCTCGCTTGTTCGTGCTGCTCTCGGAGGCGCGTCGCGCGCAAGGCAACCTCGACGGCGCGCTCGAGGCGACGCAGCGCGGTCTCGAACGCGCGGGCCCCGACGCCCTGTTGAAGACCGAGCGCGGCGTCGTCCTCGCGTCTCGCGGGGACCTAGTCAACGCCGAGACCGAATGGCGCGCGGTGCTTGCGCAGCACCCACGACACCTGCCGGCGTTCATCAACCTCGCGCGGCTGGCGATGAGCAAGAGCGACACCGTCGTGATGCAGTCGCTCGTCGACCATGCGCTCGAACAAGGCAAGAAACAGCCACCGCCGCACCCGGATATGCTCCGCCAAGCGCTCGAGCTCGCGGCGGTCGGTGAGCCCGAAGGCGTGGCCCGCGCGTCTCGCATCGCGAAGCTTGCGCGGACGATCTTGGAGATCGTGCCTGGCGAGGCATGGGCAGAGCTCGCGCTCGCACGCGCACACGCTCAGATGGGCGACGTGCGAGCGGCCACGGATCGACTCGTTCACCTCGAGATCAACGCACGCGAGACCCTGGCCGGCGCGGAGGCGCAGCGCGGGAGGCTCGCGCTCTCGAACCCTTCGGCGGCGATGGAGGTCGACGCGACGGTGCGCGCCGCGGAGCAAGCTCCGGTCGACGCTCTCGAGAAAGTCGCCATGCGCGCGCGCAGGCTCGCGGCCGCGCACGGGACCTGGACGGCGTACCTCGCGGCGGGCATGGCGGAGCGACGGCGCGGTCGACCCGAGACCGCGCGCGACGATCTCGAGCTCGGTCTGCTCGCGTCACCGGGTGCATCTCCAATCCACGCCGAGCTCGCGCGCGTGCTGTCACGGCTGGGCCGTGGCGCCGAAGCCCTCGCGCACGCGCAACGCGCGCGAAATCTGGAGGGAGAGAGCCCGCGCGTCGCGGTCGCGCTCGTGGAGTCGCTCGCCGCGTTGAACCGAACGGACGAGGCGGAGGCGCTGCACACGCGCGCGAAGGCCCTGTTCCCTGACGACGCCGCGCTCCGTGGTGCCGCGCTCGTGTTTCACGCAAAGCCGGTCCCGAGCCGATGGGGTTGGCCGTTGATCCATCAATGGTTCTCGCGAACCAAGAGGCAGTGAGCTGGTGTGGCGAGTCAGAAGTTCGCTGAGTTGATTCGATCGGCACACTAGGAAAGAGGGCGAGAGCCCTCACTAGGGCGTCTAGTTTCCTGAGCCGCAGGCCGCGAAGCTATCAAAGTTCGTCTGCGGACTTCTCATTCAGGACACTGGGGCGTGTCACTAAACGTGAGCGTGTCTGCCCCGTGAGACAAGAGCGCCTTCTCGAATATGAGGACACGCCCTAGCGGTCGCCGAAGATCGCGGTGCCTACACGTACGAGCGTCGCGCCGCAGGCGATCGCGATCTCCAGGTCTGCGGTCATCCCCATCGAGAGCTCGGGCAAGCGCGTCACGCCGCCGTGAAGGTTGCGCAGTGAAGCGAGCGTGGAGAATGCGCTCCTCGCCAACGCGAGATCGTCCGCCGGTGGCACCGTCATCAATCCTCGCAGGCGCAAGGAGGGCTCGCGCTCGACCGCCGCGAGTACCGGCTCGAGCTCCTCGGGACGAGCGCCGTGCTTGGTCGGCTCGTGACTGAGCTTCACCTCCACGAGTATGTCCATCTCGCGCGACTCGTTCGCCGCGCGCTTGCCGAGCTCACGAGCGAGTGACGCTCCATCCACGGCATGCACTGCGCTCGCGTGTTTGGCGATCACCTTCGCCTTGTTGGACTGCAGGTGGCCGATGAAATGCCACTCGAGGTCTCTGAGGTCCGAGAGCTGCGCGGCTTTGTCCGCGAGCTCTTGGGCGTAGCTCTCGCCGAACGCTCGCTGCCCCGCCGAGTACGCATCACGAATCGCGGCCGCCGCATGGGTCTTGGAGACCGCGACGAGCTTCACGAGCGCAGGGTCTCGCCCGCACGCGCGCGCGGCGCTCTCGATCCTCGCGCGCACTTGGTCGAGGCGAACGACGAGCTCGCTCACCGTCGCGCCCTGCAGTGCCACACCATCACCTCGCTCGTGCGATCGAATGGGCCGCCGTGGAAGTCCCCGAAGAGGTGCGTCACCTCGAAGCCGTTGTAGTGCAAGAGCGCCTCCCACTCCTTCGGGAAGAATTGCCTGTGTGCGAGCGGCGTCATGAACTCCTGTTCCGGCTCGGCGATCGGGGAGAAGCTCATCGAGACGAACAAGATCTGCCTCGCGCGATCGTAGTCGAAGCGCTCCTCGTACCTCACGACCCCACGCGTGGGGTGGCGGAAACGCGGCGTGCGATAAGCCTTGCTCGGCTCGCGCACGAGGTCCGCGGGCATCGGCACGCTCATGTCGACGACGAAGGTGCCGCGCGCCGTGAGGTGCGATCGCACGCAAGCGAGGAACGCCTCCACGTCGGGCCGCTCGTACAGGTGCAGCGCGGTGTTGAACGTGGCGATGACCAGCGGGAAGCGCTTGCGCAGTCGCGTGGTTCGCATGTCACCGAAGACCGGCGTCACGCGCCCGCGTACGAGCTTGCTCTCGGCCTTGAGGCGTTGCCGCAGATCCGCGAGCATCGGACGAGAGTGATCGATGCCCGTGATGTCGATGCCGTGCCGCGCGATCGGCAGCGCGATACGACCGTTGCCCACTCCGATCTCGAGCACGGGACCGCCCGAGCGCACCGCGAGTTCGACGTACATCTGCGTGTCCTTGATGCGCTGCGAGTAGCTATGCGTGTAGTACGCGGCGTCTTCGTAGTGCGCGTGCGCTCCTGCGATGAGCTCATGATCCACCACGGGCCTCTGTCGCATCACGCGACAGCATAGGGCGTCACTCGAGCTGAGTGATCACGATTCCGTGTTTGCTCGCGGCATGGTTGAGCACACCCATGAGCCGCGACGTCTCGCCCACGCTCGGCAGCCGCTCGTAGGACGCGTCCCACAGCTCGAGCATGACGCCGCGACCGTCCATCACCATGCGGTGCACCTGCGCCCATTGCCAACGCTTCACGCGAGGCACGCCCATCGGCAACAGGTACCGCGCCTCGATGCCGCCCTTCGTGACGACGACTCCGCGCATGTGCGCGCGCACGACGGTCGCCAGTCCGCTGATGAAGACGATGAACGCGAGCGCCGCCGAAGGAATCGGCCGGCCCTTGTCGCCCTCGACGATCCAAACGTAGAGGCGAGTGTTGCTGGGGCCGAAGTAGGTGGTCGTGACGACGATCGCGAGCGCGAGGCAGAGCGCGCCGAACACGTAGGAGGGGATGCGAGTCGAGAACGGCGGACCGAACACCATCCGCTCGTCATCCTTGTCGGGGCTGTACGCCATCGAGAAGCGAGCGACCGTGCCGTTCACCTCCGTGATGCTCGGCCGGTCCCCCTCGTCGGTGACGACGTCGGGAAGGGGCGGCGCGGGTTTAGGAGCAGGGGTGGTCACGGTCTGCATCTCCGAATGACACGGCCAGGGGGCACACGCTTGGAGGCGATGTTAGCTCGAATCATTCTTCTTCGCCGCGTGAGCGCTCTTCCTCGCGCCGCCACTCGCGTAGCGCGGCAATTTCCGACTTCGACGGATTGATCACGACCAGCCCGTGGTCTGCGTCCACGAGCGCGAGATCTCCGTCCGAGGCCCAGCGGAACAAGCCTTGGACGTCCGCAATCGCCGGCACGCCGAGGAGCTCGACGAGCACGCGTGTGCGAGGGCTCGCTGCACGCTCGGAGAGCGCGACGGCGACAGGGTGAGATTTTGCCGAGACCAGGAGATCGAACACGCTCAGGCCATCTCCGACGAGGACGGCCTTCTGCGGCAGCTCCGCGCGTTTGTCTGCGGCGGCGAGCATCGTGAGTGCGTCGCAGAGATCTTCGACGTCGCGCGCGCGCTCCTCCAAGAACGGATCTCGCGTGATCGTCGCGGCCGTGCGCGTCACTTCGCGCGCCACTCTGGCAAGCGCCTGCGCGAGCCCGGCCCCCTCCAGCACGATCTCGGCTGCGCGCTCGCGAAAGCGTGAGTCTCCGAGGATCTCCACGTACGTGCCCAAGAAGCCTGACTCCAGATCGAGCTGCCGCGCGCGAGCGCCGAGCGCCCCGATGGCCTTCTCCGCGACGTCGAACGCGCCCTTCAGTAGGCGAAGGTCGAGCTGCATCTGCTGCTCGCGCGCGCGCTTGCTCGCTCCCGTTGCGACGTGCGAGGCCGAGACGTTCTCGCTCGTGCGCGCCGCTGGACGCCGGAGGGCGGCGATGGCGCCGATCGTGCGACCGGGGACGAGAGGCCGACCTGGCAGCGTGACCTTGCGCGTGCCACCGCCTGCGCGCCGAATCGGCACCTTGTCGCGCTGCGCGTCGATGAGCTCTGCAGTCCGGATCCCGGCGGCGATCAGGGCGCCCAAGAGGACGAGCAGATCGATCTCGTGCTCGTCGAACGCGCGCTCCGAGCGCTGCACGACGACCGCGCCGACGGGTCCCGCACGCCCGCGGATCGGCACCGCGAGGAACACGGGGAAGCGCTCCTCGCCGAGGTCCTCGAAGTGTTTGTACGTCGCGCGCTTCTTCGCGAGCTCCGCGGTGATGGGTCGCATGTACTCGACCGCCTCGCCCGTTATGCCCTCGCCGACCGCGAGCCGCACCTGACCGATCGCTCCGTGCGCGAAGCCAACGTTGCCGCGCATCACGAGCTCGCCTTCGCCCTCCATCAAGTACACCGAGCAGACCTCTGCGTTCACGACGAGGGCGATCCGACGCGGTGCCTCGTCCAGCAGCGTGACCAGCGGCATCGGGCGCGCAGCGAACGCCACGAAATCGAGGACGGCGGCCCCACGTGGGTTCGCTCTATGGTCGGCCTTCGGCCTCACCTGTGCCATATCGACCGCGCATCTTGGCGTTTGCATACGCGCGCGTCCAGCGCCTAGATTGCGTCAACATCATGTCGCATCTCTTCCCGTCTCCCGAGTGGGCTACCGCGTACAAAGAAGCCATCAACACCAACCCCAAGTACAAGGTTGCAGGCAGGGAGTGGACGCACGGCGCGGTCGCGATGGTCGTCAAGGCGGACGCTTCGCTCGGCATCGATCAAGACATGGCCGTGTGGCTCGACGTCGATCGTGGCGTCTGTACCGATTGCCGGTTGATGCCCGCGAGCGAGGCGCAGGGCGCGCCTTTCATCATCGTCGCCGACTACGCGCGTTGGAAGACCGTCATCAAGAAGGAGCTCGATCCCATCAAGGGCATGATGCAGAACAAGCTCAAGCTCACGAAGGGCCACATGCCCACAATGGTGAAGTACGTGAACAGCTCGCGCGAGCTCGTCGAGACCACTTCGCTCGTCGCGACGAAATTCCGCGACGAGTGACGCCTACGGGTTCGTGAGCTCTTTGCAGAGCGCCGCGCCTCGCCCAGACTGAGCGCCGTCCTTGACCTCGAGCGGGCAGAACCCGTTGATGCGGAGGTTGTCGATGAGCTCGACGACGGCAGCGTTCGACCAAGGCCTGGCGCCGTCGATGCGCGCGCGGATCACTCCGCGCGGGTCGATGATCCACGTCTCCGGGAACAGGTGCGTGCCGAACTTGCCGCCGATCACGGCCATCTCGGGATCGAACAGCACCGCGAACGGGGGCTTCTCGTTTCGCAGCACCGCGCCGAGCGTGTCCTTGACGTCCGCAGGCCCCTCGTCTGCCGAGATGGTGACGACCGCGACGTCCTTGCGATCCGAAAGGACGTGCGTGAGCTCCGCGATCTCGGGCATCTCCTGCATGCAGGGGCCGCACGTCTTGGTCCAGAAATTCAAGACGACCACCTTGCCGCGGTAGCGATCGAGCGAGACCTGTTGGCCGTTCATGTCGGGAAGAGTGAACGATGGCGCCTTGCGATCGGCTCCGGCGTAAGCGGGCTTCAACAGGCACAACGCCGAGCAGTTGCGTCGCATCTCGCCGTCCTTGGCGATCGTGACGAAGCTGTAGACGCCGATCGCGGCCGCTGCGACGAACGCGAGGTACGCGACCGTCGTGATCGGGTTCGAGACGTCGGCCATACGAACGATCTAGGACCAATCGCGCTGCGCGTCCATCTCACGTCGCGCTCACGTCGCGCTCACCTCACGCTCACCTTACGGGCGGAGCTGCATCTCTGCGGCGTCGTGGAGATCGCTCCGCTTCAGCCTGATCATGTACGTGCGCGCGATGCGGTAGCGGTCGCTCGCGAGGTCCACCATGCGAACGCGCATTCGACCCGTCGTGGGATCCATGATGTCGTGAAACGGAATGGGCTTGAAGCGGCCCGCTTGCATCGACACGAGCGCGTGGGTTCCACCCTCGATGATGTACCGCGCCGCGCAGTAGCCGAGATCGCGCGTGTACTCCATGTCGCTCGGCACGGGGTCTGCGCATCGGAGCTCGTAGCCGATGTTCTTCGAGACGATGGTGACGTTCACGCCGAGCTCCAAGAGGCGGGCGCGCAGCGAGGCCTTTACGATGTCCCCCAGGTTGATCTCCGCGATGCGGATGTGACCGTGCGCGTCGCGCTCGACCGACGCGAGCTCCGCGAGATCGCTCTCCGGCAGGATCTCGACGAGCCCCTCCGCGAGCACGGCGACGCCGTCTTGCCTGCCGTACGAGAGCCGCTTGATCACCGCGCCCGCGAGCGTGTCGACGATCATCGCGAGGCGCGCGTTCTTGCCCGAGAACTCCTCTGGAATGAGCGTCATCGTCGCACCCGCGGCCTTGCCGATCCCGAGCGCGAGGTGACCCGCCTTGCGGCCCATCGCGACGACGAGGTACCAGCGCGCGGTGGTCTTTGCATCCACCATCAAGTTCTGCACGACGCCCGTGCCGATGCTGCGCGCGGTGAGGTAGCCGAACGTGTTCACGTCGTGCGGAAGATCGAGATCGTTGTCGATCGTCTTGGGGACGTGAACCACGCGCAAGCGACCGCGCGAGGCCTCCGCGAGCCGATACGCGCTGTACGCCGTGTCGTCGCCGCCGATGGTGATCAGCTTGTCCACGCCGAGCGCTTCGAGCGACGCGCCCGTCGTCTCCAGCAGCTTGTCGCTCCGGGTCGGGTTCGCGCGAGAAATTCCGATGACGCTGCCTCCGCGAAAATGGATCCGACCCGTGTCTGCGATGTCGAGCGGGGTCACGTGCGTCGTGTCTCCCTCCATGATCCAGCGGAAACCCTCCTGGATGCCGAGCACCTCTACACCGCTCAGCCTCGCGCGAATGGTCGCAGCTCCGATCACGCTGTTGATGCCGGGCGCGGGACCGCCGCCGCAGAGAATGGCGAGCTTGCTCATTGGGTTGACCCCATCATAGAGGAGGGAGCAAGAAGGCGAATACACCATGCGTCCAATTCATGAATTCTACCCTCCGGGCGACGCCACGCGAATCCAAACGACGCTGCTGCACCTCGGCTGCATGAACTTCGGAAAGCGCACGCCCGAGGTCGAAGCGACCAAGATCGTTCGTCGTGCACTCGAGCGCGGCGTCGACGTCTTCGACACGGCCAATGCGTACAACGACGGCGAGTCAGAGCGCATCCTCGGCCGCGCTCTCGGCAGTGATCGCGCAAAGGTCGCGATCGCCACCAAGGTCGGCTTCGGACGGATCGCGGGCAAGCCCGAGGGCCTGAGCCGAGAGCGCATCCTTCAGGCCATCGACGCGAGCCTCGATCGCTTGAAGACGTCGTATGTCGACGTCTACTACCTGCACGTGCCTGATCCGATGACGCCCATCCAGCAAACGCTGGAGGCGATGAAGGAGGTCCTAGGATCCGGCAAGGCACGCGCGTGGGGCGTGTCGAACTACGCGTCGTGGCAGATCCTCGAGCTGATGAACCTCGCGAAGAAGCTCGAGATGCCGCAACCGGTGACAAGTCAACAGATGTACAACCTGCTCGTTCGGCAGCTGGACATCGAATACTTCAAGTTCACTGCGCACTACCCGATCCACACGACGATCTACAATCCGCTCGCGGGCGGCCTGCTCACGGGCCGGCACAAACAGGTCGGCGATAGTCGCGCTGGTTCGCGCTTCGACAAGAACGCGCTCTACCAAAACCGCTACTGGACCGACACGTTCTTCCAAGCGCTCGGCGACCTTCGGGCCATCGCGGACGGCAGTGGCATCACGATGGTCGAGCTCGCGTACGCTTGGGTCTGCAAGCGGCCCGGCGTGGACTCTATTCTCATCGGACCCGGCAGCGTCGATCACCTCGATCAGGCGATCGACGCATGCAAGCTGCAGCTCAGCGACGAGGCGCGCGCGCGTGTGGACGCCCTCCATCGAGCGATGGTCGGCACGGACGCGAGCTACGCGCGATGAGCGCTCTCCCGCTCCAACGCGAGCTGGATGCTTACGACGTGACCGTCGCGGTAGCGCTCTATCGGGCGCAGGGCTTCGCGGTCATCCCCAGCGTCGCTCGTCTCGAGACGCTCGTCGCGCTGCGTGAGCGTGCGCGACAGATCATGCGCGGCGAGCTCGTGTACGAGGGCTTGTTCTTCCAGCTCGATACGAAATCCGGCGCCTATTACGATCTGGCGTACGGGCGTGGCTGGGAAGGGCCGAGCGACAACTACCGCAAGATCGAGAAGCTCGAGCAAGACCCTTTGTATCGCGCGTGGATCGACAATCCGCTGTTCGAGAAGATCGCGCGAACGATCATTGTTGGAGACATCGTCACGTATCGCGCGATCCTCATGAACAAGGCGGCGCACGGCGGGACGCGCTTGCCGTGGCATCAAGACGGTGGTTCGTTCTGGGGAGTCGATCGCGATCCCGAGCTCCAGATTTGGACGGCGCTGGACGACGCGCCGATTCCGGCAGGTTGTGTGGAGATGTTTCCGAACTCGCACATCGCTGGGCTCGTGCGCCCGGTCGGCGGCACGGTGCCTCCAGAGATCGTCGCGGAGAAGAACGCAGAGGCGCTCGCCGTGCCCGTGCCCGCGAAGGCGGGTGACGTGATGTTGATTCACAACCACGTCTGGCATCGCTCGGGGATCAACGAGACCGACAACCCGCGACGTGCGTTCTCGGTCTGTTACATGAGCGCGAGCACGAAGTGCAAACGCAAGAAGCGGGCGCCTCGCGTGTTCTCGCCGGCGTTCATCAAGCCTTCGCTGCGTTGACCTCGGCCGCGTCGTCGGCGCTCCACTCCGCGCGCACTCGCCCCGCGATGAAAAGGAACGGGAACGACATGAACAGGCCCGCGAAACCGAACAGGTGCTCGAAGCAAAGCAAGCTCAAGATGAGCACGAAGCCAGGCAACCGCACGTGCCGCGCCGTGAGCCGCGGGTTGAGGTAGTACGCCTCGATCTTGTGGAGCACGAACGTGAGCGCCACGAAGATGCCCACGCCCCAAATGCCCTTCGCCTGAAACGCGAGCACGCTCAACACCACACCCGACACGAGGTTGCCGACGACCGGAATGAGCCCCGCCAAGAAGATGAGGATCATGAGCGGCACCACGTGAGGGACGCCGAGCAGCAAGAGCACGGGCAGAGTGGTGACGGTGTTGAAGAGCGCGACGATGAGCTGCAGCTGGATGGTGACGGCGATCGCGTCTGCCGCATGCTCGAGCCAACGGATGAGTATCCCGATGATCGAGTGTTGATCGAGCGTCTCGTGGAACTCGTGCAGCTCTTCGTGCTCGAGCCAATAGACGACCGCGAGGATGAAGCCGATGAGCGCGTACGCCAGGATGTGACCGAGCTCGGCGACGAAGTGCAGGCCGTCCTCGGCGTGAGACTTCAACGAGTCTACGACGCGATCGGTGTCGGGGAGGTGCGCCTTCACCTTGAGGTAAGCGTCGCTCGTGCGGATCGCCGTGAGGTGCTCGGGGAAGGTGTTTCGCGCGCCGATGATCAAATGCGCGAGCCGCCCGGCACCGACCGCGAGCGCTCCGCCGAGCGCGCCGACGACCACAGCGACGACCGCGAGCACCGACGCCTTGGGCCCGAGCTTGGTCCGCTTTCGCAAGAACCTGCTCGCCGCGCCCAGCGCGCGCTCGAACGCGACGAAGAACAAGAACAGCAAGAAGAGCGGCTTGAACGCGGCCAGCGCGGACAAGAACAGCGCCACGCACAAGACGCGACGGGCAGTGCGCTCACGGAAGAACTCGCCGATGCGGTCGCGCAAGTCAGACCTTCTCGGTCCGGGACGTGCCCAAGAGGCCCGCGGGGCGAACGAGCAACACGACGATCAACACGACGAACACGAGGACGTCCACGCCGCCGGAGTAGTTCGTCAGCTTGACCATCTCGCCGAGCACGCCGATCAAGAGGCCGCCGAGCATCGCGCCCGTGATGTTGCCGATGCCACCGAGCACCGCCGCGACGAAAGCGCGTGTGCCGATGACGACGCCCATCATCGGGTACACCTGCGACTGATCGAGGCAGTAGAGCACGGCGCCCACGGCCGCGAGGCTCGAGCCAAGACCGAACGTCATCGCGATCACGCGGCTCGTGCTGACGCCCATCAAGCGAGCGGCCTCTTCGTTCGCGCTGAGCGCGCGCATCGCTTTGCCGAACCACGTGCGCTTGATGATGAGCTCGAGCGCGACCATCACGAGCACGCTCACACAGAGAATCGCCGCGCGCGAGTACGACATCTCCGCGCTGCCGACGTGGAGCGTGCCCGTGCCGAAGAGCGGCGGGTAGGGCCTGAATTTGGCCGTGAACAGTAGCTGCGCGAGGTTCTGCAGCAACACCGAGACGCCGATCGCGGTCACCAGCGGCGTGATGCGCACGAGCGAGCCCTTGCCTCGCCCGCGTAGCGGTCGATACCCGACGCGCTCGATCACGACGCCCATCAGCGCGGCAGTGCACATGGCGACCAAGGTGCCGGCGAGGCCCGCGACGACCGGGTTGGTGCCGCCGTAGAGCGCGACGATCACGAAGAGCCCGACGTACGCGCTCATCATGAACACCTCGCTATGCGCGAAGTTGATCAGCTTGAGCACGCCGTAGACCATCGAGTACCCGAGCGCGACGAGCGCGATCATCGCCCCCTGGGCGAGACCGGTGACGAGCGCCGCTGCGATCTTGTCCATCGATCAGTTCGCAGTGGACAGCAGCTGCGTCGAGTAGGCGAACTTCTTGTTCTTCACCTGCACGACCACGATCGGCTTGTTCGCGTTGTGATTCTTGTCGATCGTCAGCGAGCCCGTCGCGCCAGAGAAGTTGGCGGTAGCCGCGAGCGCGACCTTGATGGCCTCGGGTGAGAGCTCGGTCGCGCGCCCCATCGCGTCGAAGAGCAGCGAGGCCGCGTCGTAGCCTTGCGCCGAGAGGCTCGACGGGTCGCGGTGGTACTTGGCCTTGAACGACGCGACGAACTTCTGCGAGTTCGGCCACGGCACGTCCGGCGCGTAGTGGTTGGTGAAGTACGCGCCCTCGAGCAGGTCGCCCGCGCCCTCGATCAAGTCCGAGGAGTCCCAGCCGTCGCCGCCGACGAACATGGATCCGGGCAGGTTCGTCGCCTTTGCCTGACGCGCGATGAGCACCATGTCGTTGTAGTAGACGGGCGTGAAGATGATGTCGGGGCTCTTGCCCTTGATCTCTTGCAGGTACGTCGTGAAGTTCGTCTCGCCCTTCTGGTAGCCCTTGTCGATCACGATCTTGCCGCCGAGCTTCTCGAAGCTCGCCTTGAACGTGTTGGCGAGGCCGGACGAGTACGTGTCTTGGGCGACGTAGAAGAGCGCGACGCTGTTCTTCTTCAGCGTGTCGTGCACGAAGCGCGCGGCGACGTCGCCTTGCTGATCGTCCGTGAAACACACGCGGAACACGTACTCCTTCAAGATGCCCGTCTTCGGATCGCGCGTGACCTCGGCGGCCGTCGACGATGGACTCACCATGGGCACGTGCTTCTTGTTGCAGACGAGACCGCCGGCCATCGAGCGGCTGGAGGCGACCTCTCCGAGGATCGCGAGCGCGTTGTCGCGGTCGATCAGCTGCTGGACTTTGTTGGTCGCCTCTTGAGTGGTTGACTTATCATCTTCATAGAGGACCTTCACCTTCTTGCCCTTCACTCCGCCCGTGGCGTTGACCTCGTCGAGCGCGAGATCCACGCCGTCCCGCGTGTCTGTGCCGAACGTCGAGTCCGGGCCGGAGAGGGAGAGATAGGCGCCCACGACGGCCTCGTTGCTCGAGCTCTTGCAGCCTTGGCCGCACGCGAGCACACCCACTCCCATCGCCAACGCGAAACCCACGAAGCTACGACGATTCAGCATCCTTCTTGGCTCCCTCTGAAAACTCCCCGGCTCATAGCACGAGCGTGCGGGGCGTTGATCCTTCCGCCCCTATCGTCGGATTCCGTCTCGAGGCTATCTGCGCAGCGCGTCAGCGACTTTTTTGTGCGAAGCACGCTTGCTCTACCAATCAGCTCAAGCTAGGTAACCCGCCAACATGCGTACAATCCTCGCCTCCTCGATCTTCTTCGCCACCGTTGCCGCAGCCCTCGTCGCTTGCGGCGGCACCGACCCCATCGCGCCCGTTGACGGCGGCCCCACCGACGGCCCCGTCATCCCGAAAGATGGCGGCAAGTCCGACGGCGGCGGACCCGGCCCCGAAGGCGGACCTGTCGTTTGCGCAGACATCACCGGCACGGACTCGCTCGCCATCAGCGCGGTCTCCGGCCCCGGCGGCATTCCGCGGAACGCGATGGACAAGGGCAAGCCCGTGGACGGCGCTGGCGTGCGGATCGAGACGCTCGACGGCTCGGGTTGCCTCGACGGCACCACGGACTCAGCGGGTAAGTTTACCGGCAAAGTCAGCCTCGCGAAGGGCCCCTTCAACGTGACCATCGTCAAGGTCGGCTTCGGCATCGCTTCGGTCATGGGCGTCACCTCGGTGGCCGACCTCGCGAAGCTCGTTTGGCTTCCGCAGCCCCTCGTCACCAAGGACCTCAACATCCAGGGCGCCATCTCGGGCCTCAAAGACCCCGTGGCCAACAAGGTCCAGATCGACTCCGCCTGGTTCGCCACCGTCTTCTCGGGCGCCGGTCCGAAGAACTACCAGGCCAAGCACGTCTACGTCGCCGTCGACACCGTGCCGGTCAACCTCGCGGGCATCGAGATCGATCCTGCGAACAACGCGGTCCAGGGCGAGTGGATGCCCGACGTCGCGCGCGTCAACGGCCCGATGACGGCCGACATGACGTTCGACGTCAACGCTCAGCTGCCGAAGAAGTCGCTCATCACGATCAACCTCGCGGGGAGCGGTCAGCTCACCGGCCCGATGGTCAAGTACGTCGGTGACCTCACCGCCGCCAAGATTGCTTGGACCAACACCACCGTCGCGAAGTCTGTCGGTCTCAGTGCCGCGTACGTCGGCATCGCCATCCTCGGCAAGCCCACCGGCAGCGCGGCGCCCCTCAACGTCCAGTGGTTCGACCAAAAGTTGCAGCCGGACTACGCGAGCTGCTTCTTCACCGACCAAATGGGCAACGGCCTCAGCGTCAACGTGAAGGACTTCACGGACAAGGGCATGGTCACCGTGCCCGCGATCGCGAAGCTCGACGTCGGCGCGAACGCCGCAACCTTCGGCGACGTGAAGATCACGGCGGACGGCACGGGCGCCGACTTCATCGTCGCGAACATCACGACGCAGACCGACACCGTCTGGCGAATGTACTTCCCCGGCGTGAAGGTCACCGGCGCGCGGCTCCCCAACCTCCCCGCGAGCGTTCAGTTCGGGGATGTCAGCGGCGGCGCGAGCTTCTTCGTGGACGTCTCTGCGATCAAGACCCCCACGAAGCCGACGGATTGGTCTGAGGGTGTTGGCGGTGCGGTCTCTGATTGGGCGTATTCGTACAGCGCGCAGGTTACTCCCTGACCACGCCCTGACACTCGCTCACTCACTCGCATCGCCCGGCACGCCCCAAAGCGTGAGCGGGCGATGTCGTTTTGAGGGTCTTGCCGCTCTTGAAAACGTGGAACTCTTTTCGTATATTGTTTCGTTCCTCGATGAGCGAAATCAGCAAGCCTACGCAGCGTTTTGGTCGGACGAAAAAAGATCCGCGGATGGACAGCGTGCCTCCTCCTCCGCTGACTCCCCAGCGCTCCGTGCCGCCGTCGACGCGCTCACCCTCGGTAAGCCAGCGCATGAGTGAAGGCATGCTGCCGCGCGTCGCGGGTCGCAGAGCTGGTGCCTTTCCGGACGAGCCCAAGACCAGCCCGACGACACGTCTCGAAGATTTGCTCGCGCGTGAAAGGGCCGAGCGTGAGCAGGACGCAGATCGACTTGGCGAGCTCCTCGGTCGCGCGACGCGCGCCGAAGCAGAGCGACAGAAGCTCCTAGAGAGATTGGCGGACGTAGAGGCACGCCTCGCGGCTGCCGAGAGAGCACTCGCAGGCCAGGGTGCACCGGCGCGCCGCAAGCATGACTCGGTGCCTACGCTTGCGAGCGCGCGGGTGATGGCGGCCGAGCTCGCGCGAGTGCTCGAGCGTGTCCGCGACAGGAACAGCACGTCAGACCTGCCCGCACCCAAATCGATCCCGGCCCCGAAATCGTCCTCGAGGGGTTAGCGGCTTGCTCGAGCCCAAGTGAAGCGCAGCTCGCAAGACACGATCGTACGCACGCGGCTGGCCGACGAGATCGGCCGCATCACGAAGCACGCGCCGTTCACGGTCGCGCTCACGTACCCGTCAGCCTACGGCGCCGCGATGAGCTCGCTCGGATATCAGCGAATCTATCGGGCGATCATGGACGCCCCCGGTCTCGCGTGCGAACGCGTGGTCCTCGACGATGACGCCGAGAAGGACCTCGCCAAGCAAGGCGTTCCGCGCAGCTATGAGTCGGATCGCTTGCTCGCAGACTTCCCCGTCATCGCGGTGAGCGTCGCGTACGAGCTCGAGATCGGCGGTCTCGTCGCGATGCTCGACAGAGCCGAGATCCCCGTGTCGCGCCGCGTTCGTGATGGGCACTTCGTCCTCGCGGGCGGGCCGCTCACATTCTCCAACCCGCTGCCGCTCTCCGGGATCGCGGACGCGATCATCATCGGTGAAGGCGAGTCGCTCATCATCGATGCGCTCCGCGTGCTCGAGACGATCACGGACAAGTCCGCGCGATTGTCCGCGCTCGCGAAGCTCCCGCACGTGTTCGTTCCCGAGATCCACGGTGACGTGCTCCCCACGGTCGCCAAGGTCGACGACGACATGGTGCCCGCGTACAGCGCGATCACGACGCCTCACGCCGTGCTGTCGAACATGTTCTTGGTCGAGACGGAGCGCGGCTGCTCGCGCATGTGCACGTACTGCGTGATGCGACGCACGACGAACGGCGGCATGCGCCTCGCCTCGATGGAGCGCATCCTCGAGATCGTTCCGTCGTACGCCAAACGCGTGGGTTTGGTCGGCGCCGCCGTGAGCGACCACCCGCGCATCGTGGACATCGTCAACGCTCTCGCCGATCGTGGCTGCGAAGTAGGCCTCTCGTCGCTGCGTCCCGATCGCTTGAAGCACGAGTTCGTCGCCGCGCTCAAGCGCGCGGGTACGCGCACGCTCACGACCGCGATGGACGGACCTTCGGAGCGCTTGCGCGAGACGCTGGAGCGCAAGGCGAAAGAGAAGCACCTCATTCGATGCGCCGAGGTCGCCAAGGCGAACGGCATGGATCGATTGAAGCTGTACCTCATGATTGGCCTGCCTACCGAGACCGACGCGGACATCGACGAGTGCTCGCGCTTCACTACCGAGCTGTCGAAGGTGATCCCGATCTCGCTCGGCATCGCGCCTTTCTGCGCCAAGCGCAACACGCCGCTCGACGGTGAGCCCTTCGCCGGCGTGGACGTCGTCACGGATCGACTCAAGCGACTCAAGCGCGGACTCAAAGGGCGAGCGGACGTGCGCTCGACGAGCGCGAAGTGGGCGTGGGTGGAGTACGTGCTCGCGCAAGGGAGCGAGGCCGAGGGCATGGCCGTCGTCGACGCGGTTCGTGCAGGCGGCACGTTCGCGGCCTACAAACGGGCGTTCGCGGCGCTGTCCGAGCGCGAGGTTCGTCCGAAACGTCGTAGTCTGGCGATCGCGCGAGTTTGATCCGAATAGAGATCGCGGGAACAGCACCGCAAGTGTGATGTCCTACGGGCATGCGAAGCCCTTGGCTGCTTTTGCCCGTCGCGCTCGTCGTTCTCTTTCCGTCCACCTCGGCGTCTGCTCCCGCCGATCCGGCAGCGCGGGGGCTTGATGCGTTCATCCATGCGGGCAACACCGCGCCGGCAGGAAGCCCGTTCGTCCTCGATCTCGAGGCGTTCGGATTCGGTACGGTGATCGAAGCAACACCACTTGCGGGCGCAACGATTGACCTGGCATGGGACCCGGAGCACCTCGGTAAGGGCGTGAGTTCGGCGCCGCCGACGCTCTCTGTGACGAGCGACGCGACGGGGCATGCGCACGTCTCGATACCCGTGCCCGTGGAAGGCACCGACGACGATCTCGTGCTGCTCGTGCATATGCGGCATGGGAGCCACGTGCGAGATCGAGAGCTCTCGGTCAAACGAACGTGGACGGAGAGCCTCGAGCTGCACGTCGCCGACCAGCGAGTCGTGCCGGGCGACGACGTCACCGCGTGGGCGACGGTGACGAACACGGCCACGGGCCAACCCATCCCGAACGCGGCGGTGAGAGTGTCGCTGCTGGAGGACTCCTACGCGCGCACCGTGGTCCACACGAGCACGGACGCCGCCGGCGCGGTCATGGTGAACGTCCCCGTTCCCCCAATTGACGATCCGCAAATCGACTGGGTGCTCTCGGCAGAGCTCGATCGTGCAGAGCGAGGCGCTCACTTTGACATCCCGCTCACGCTGCGTGACGAGACTCCAGGCACTCCCTGGCTGGATTCCCGTTTCGACGCGACCGACGTCGACACGGGAGGAAAGGCCGCGTTCACGCTGCGGCTGCGGGACGGCTCGTGGGAGCCGATGGCGTCGCAAGCGCTTCGCTACTGGGCCGGGCCGACCGGCACGACCGCGCCCGCCACCGACGGCGGCACCATCGCGCTTACCATCGACTCCAACCTGCAGTGGTTCGCCCAGCAGACGCTCG
>ENA-OFCD01000711-OFCD01000711.1-metagenomes-genome-assembly--contig:-NODE-711-length-19793-cov-4.816851_pt1 | contig 19793 bp, 13 predicted proteins | sample MGYA00153392_OFCD01 | MGnify analysis MGYA00153392
TCACCGTGCGCACCGTGATCGCCGAGGCCTGGCCGACCGAGAGCACGGCCAGATCCTCGATCGCGAGCGCAATGCCGCCGCGAATCTCGAAGGCCGTGCCCGGCGTGATCAGCAGCGTCGCCGCGCCCTGCCCGCGGATGCGCACCGAGCGCGCCTCGGCGAGCGTGACCGGCTTGACCAGCACGTACTGGCCGACGCCGAGGCAGACCGTGCCTCCGGTCGCGCGGATGCGGTCGACCGCGCCCTGGATCGTCAGCTGCCCGCTCGCGTGCGACTCGGGCGTGACGCACTCGGTGCAACTGCAGTCGTGCCCGCCACCGACCGGCGGCCACGGGTGGCGGCAGTCGGTCGGGTCGCCGGCGCTGCCGATGGTCCAGATGCCGAGCCGCGCGTAGTGGTGGTGAATGCCGCGTGGCGGCGCGTCTTCGAGCAGCTCGACCGACGCATCCGCGGTGCGCGCCGCGAACACCCAGTAGTCGCCGGCGCGAAAACCCTTCGTGCCGTCGGAGGCGAAGCTCACCGTCACGCCGTTCTCGAGGATCAGCGTCGTGCCCGCGGCCGGCACGGGAATCGTGCCGGTGCTGCCCGCATCCAGGTCGTTGAACACGCTGGTCGTGCCGCCGGCACCGGTGCGCAGCACCTGGTGCTTCTGATCCCAGCGGCGCACGCGCAGGTTGCTGTCGCGCGGGAAGTCGGCGTTCGGAAACGTCGCCGGCAGCATCTCGGCCGGCAACGCGGGCGTGAACGTGATGCGCCGAGCCCCAACGTTGACGGTGACCTTGCGCACCTCACCGCAGGCCTGCGAGAACTCGCGCCGGTCGTCGATGATCTCGACCCAGTCGCCACTCGAGAAGCACAGCACGTCGTCGCGGCCCAGGCTCTGCAGTTCGAGCTCGGTGCCCGAGACCATGCTCGCGACCCGGCTGCCGACACTCGCGTTCTCGCGCGACCATTTGAAGGTCGCCGTGCCGCCCGGCTGGCCGGCATCGTGGATCTCGACGCGGTAGGTCTGGTTCTCCAGGCCGCGGTAGCCGCCGGTCGGCGGGAGCTCGCAGGGGTCGATCTCGGGCGGCACCTCGAAGGTGCCGGTCGTGAGCCGCCCGGTCGACGGCGCGATCAGCGGCGCCCAGCCGCTGAAATCGGCATCGGGCGAGCCGCAGCTCGCATTGCCCGCGTCGGACCCGAGCACCCGCAATTGCCACACCGTCTGCAGCCGTGAACTGGTCTCGACGCCGACGGCGACCTCGACCAGCTCCGGCCGCTCCAGGTTCGTGACCTCGCGCTCCCACACATCGAGGTAGACGAGGTGCGCGCCGCTCGTCGGCAGCGTCGGCGGATTCGGCAGATGTGGCTGCGTCGCGTAAGTGTGGAGGTCGGCGAACGTCGTCTCGGACAGCAGCGGGTCGAACAGCTTCTTCGCAGGATCGTCCGACGCGAGGCCGTGGCTTTCGGCGAGCAACCCGTCGACGTACAAGCGCCCCTTGCCGATCGTCAGCGCGCCGGCGATGACCGTGAGCTTGAACGCTTCGGGTGTGGTCGACGAGACCGTCGCCGGCCCGAGGATGTCGCTCGCCGCGGCGCGCAGCCGGCGGTCGACGACCGCGACCAGCTCGTTGAAGTCGGCATCGAGCAGCACGCCGCCCTGCTTCAGTTCGACGCCCGCGTAGTCGAGCAGCGGGTTGCTTCGGATTCTGGAAAGATCGGCGCCCATGGTGGGTCTCCTCGGTTTGCGTCGCGCGCGTCAGGTCACGTAAAAGATGCCGGCTTGCAGGCCGAAACGCAGGTATTCGTCGAGTCGGATGCGCAGGTTCGATTCGCGCTGCGGCTGGTGCAGCGGATGCATCACGCCGATCTCGCCGCCGTCGTCGGCCCCTTCGCGGATCGCGCGGTCGGTCGTGCTGCGCAGCTGCGCGTAGGCCGGGTCGCCGTAACGCTGTGACGTGAATTGCGGCAGCGCTCTCGCTTGCACATTTGGGTGCGTGTCGTCCGGCACGCAATGGAAGCGCCGCGGCACCAGCGAGCCGGCCGGCACGACGCAGAAGCGCACGCAGCCCTGCTGTTTGCGCTCGGCCCAGACGGGCGCCTTCCACGGGTCGACCGCGGCGAGCTGCGCGAATAAGATCGTGTTCGACGCGAGCGTCATCAGGCGCACATAGACCTTGCCGATCACGGTGCTGTCGGTGATCGAGATCGCGGCGCCGGCATCACCGGCCGCGATGCCTTCGAGCGCGATCGCATCGGGCGCGCCGGCATCGACGATGCAGTCGACCAGCGTCACGCTCGCGTCGCCTGCGATCTGCAGCGCGCCGACGATGCACTGCTCTAGCCGCACGCTCGCGAACGGGTGCTCGACGATGAGGCTGGGCGCGCCGGGCGATGCAGCGCTGCCGTCGGTGTTCAACGTTAGGCCGGGAACGAGCGTGCAGTGGCGCAGGATCAGGTGGCGCTGCGCGACATCGTTCGCGGCCGGCGCCGCGAGCCGCAGCGCGCCACCGCTGATCACCAGCCCTTCGAGCACCAGCGTGCCACGAGCGCCGATCTCGAGCGCGATCGGGCCGCTCGCGGCAATCAACGGGCGCTTGCCATCGTGCGCGGTCACGACCACCTCGATCGCGGGCAACGTCTCGTCGGGCACGCCGTCGACCTTGAACACCGGCGTCTGCGCGTACGTCAGGCTGTCGTCGATCACGAGGCGGCCGCCGGCGGCGATCGCGTCGAGATGCGGCTGCAGTGCTTCGCCTGCGCTCGCGCGCTGCTGCGTCACCAGTGTTTCGCCATCGAGCGCGCGCTCGTACTCGCCACCGCCGATCGGCCGCGAGAAGCCGCTGTGGAAGGTGCCGAGGATCGGGCCGCTGACCTGCGAGCCAAGCAGCACGCGGCCGAGTTGCGGGTCGATCGAGATCTTGTCGACCCCGAGCGTGGCCTCGTGCGCCCAGCCCCCAGGCACATCGCGCAGGTCGCAGATGCAAATGTCGGCGAGCGGGACCGGCACGGGCGGCAACGAAGGGTTGGCGTTCGGGCGCGAGAGCACGAGGCTGGTGTCGGCGCCGTAGTCGCACGGCACCGTCGCGTCGAGCAATGCAGCCTTCGTCGCGATCGCCATCAGGCGCAGGTCGATCGGGTCGGGCACGTTCACCGGCTCGGCGATGTGCGTCACCTGCGTCTCGGTGATCGGCCGGCGGAACAGCGGCTGATCGGCACCCAGCGGGTCGAAACGGAACTTGCGGCCACTCGCATCCAGCGGGTCGGCCGTGAGCGGCACATCGCTGAGGCGGAACGGCTGCAGCCGCCACAGGAAGATGCCGATGTTCGGGATGTTGTAGCGCCCCAAGCCCGCTTCGGGCCGTCGCATCTCGGCCGTGTGCGCGACGCGGTTGAACGCGCCGCCCTGATGGCGCATCTCGACGAAAGAGCGCAGGTCCGCGGTCGCCGGCGCATACAGCCGCACATGCTTCATGTACTGCGTGGTCGCGAGCTGCTCGAAGAACTCGACCGCGCGCGCGGGCCAGTCGGTCACGTCGTGCGCGAGCTGTTCGAGCATCGCCGCCGTGCCCTTGCGGCGCCGGTAGCCGATCGTGTTCGCGACCTCGGCGCGCGGCGACGAGATCGCCGCGGCCACGCCGTGCAGCGGCCGGTAGCCGATCAGGTCGCCGATGTAGGGCGCGACCCAGTCTTCGCAGGTCTCGATGAACTGGTCGTCGTAGAGCTGCTCGACGTTCTCTTCCAGCGCTTCGAACTCGCGCGCGATCAGCCCGACGAGATCGCGCAGCGGGTGGCCCTGCTGATCGTCGCGGATGCGGTAGAGCGCGGGCAGCAGCGCGTAGAGGCGATCCGCGTTCAAGGTGCTCACAGCATCTCCTCCAAGCGATCCAACGGCACCGCAGAGAGCGTCAGCAACTCGGCGGCACGCGCGACGCCGCCGCTCACGCGCATGCGCGCCGCGAGCAGCCGCGTCTGGCGCGACTTCAGCGTCTGCACGAACGGCGCGCTGCCACCGTAGAGAAAGTCGAGGTCGATCGCGACCACGCCCGGAACGGTGTGCGCGACCGCGATCACGTCGGACTGCAGCACCGGCTGGCCGAGCGCGCGTGCCTCGAAGCCGAAGTGCGCGCGCAAGACCGCCTCGACCGCCGCGAGCAGCGGTGCCAACTCGTACGCAGGATCGCGCCGTACCTTCAGCCCGAGGCGGAAGCTCGCCGGTACGTAAGACAGCAGCCGTACATCGACATGCGGATCGCCGCTCGCCGCCAACGCCTTCGCGAGGTTGAGCCAGACCGGGTTGCTCTCGCTCAGCGTCACGCCACCCTGCCCCGCGACGGTGATCGCGATCACCGGCCCGCTGCCGAGCTGCAGCACCTGCGCCTGCGCCTTCGCGATGCCGGTGAACGCGAGCGCGAAGTCTTCGTAGTCGAGCAGTGAGACCGCGCGGCCGAGCGTGCGCGTGCCGAGCGGCATCGTGCGGCGCGCCTGGTCGGCCGGCTCAGGGTCGGTGCCGCCCTGCGCCGCGACCGGGTTGCTGACGCTCTTGAGCCCGAGCGGTCGCGTGACGAGTTGCGTCAGCTGCTCAGGTCGCACGTTGCCCTGCTGCCCCAGCCCCTGCCGGTAGCTCGCGCGCACGTTGTTCACGCCGCTCGGCAGCCGCGCGCCGCGCGCGCCGTCGCCGAAGACCACGAACAGGCGGCCCTGCTCGTCGGTGTTCAGCGCATAGGCACGCTCGTTGGACGCCGCGCCGAACAGCGTCGGCTTCTCGGTCCATTCGACGTTGCCGATGCGCACCGAGAGCTCGCTCTTCGCGCCGCTCTCGTTGCCGGCGCTGCGATACGTCAGCGGCAGGCGCTTCAGCTCGAAGCGCTGGAAGGGGCGGCTCGCGTCGCCGGCACCGAGGATCTGCGCGACCGTCTCGCCGTGCGTCGCGAGCGCGACGTTCAGGTTCACGACGACCGAGGCGCGTTGCAGCGCGGCCGGCAGCGGCGGCGCGATCGTCAGCATCACGCCATCGGCGGTCGTCTGCAGGCTGACGATCGCGGCCTCGTGCACGACAGGCTGCGAGTCGCCCTGGCGCAGGCCGTTGACGATCAGGCGGCGCTGCGGCTGCAGGCCGTCGGCTGCGACGGCGAGCGGCAGTTGATCGCCGCTCACGGCAGTGGTGACCGGATATGCGGCCAGCGCGATCTCTTCGGACTGCGCATAGACGCTGGTCTCGCGCACCGCCGCGAAGAACTGCCTGTCGAGGTTCTGCCCGCTCAAGCCCAGCCGTGAGACCTTGCCCGAGATAGCGAACGCGCCGCGCGAGACCTCGGTCGTGCTCGTGACCTTGTAGAGTTCGACGTAGCCGCCGCTCTCGGCGCCGCGGTTGAACTCGCCCTTCGCGAGCACCGCGTAGCTCCCGGCGGTGACTTCGCCGAGCACGCCATCCAGATCGACATGCCCGCCGGTGGCGCTCGCGCCCGACTCGCTGATCGCGAACAGCGGCCACTCCGGCCCATCGGCCGCTTGACCCGTGCCGGCGGCGTAGTTGGTCTTGAACTCGTTGTTCATGCTGCGCCACAGCGGCGCGTTGTTGCCGAACAACGCGGCGCGCTTGCGCAGCGCGTGCACCTTCGGCGCAACCGGCGGGTTCGAGTGCGGCGTGACCGAGCCGAGCCCGCGCTTCCACGTGACGTGCGTGCGGTCGAACGCGGTCTCGAGATCGACCGACGCGATCAAGCGGAAGTCCCAGTTGTTGTTGGTGGCCGGCGCGCCGTCGAACTCGGTGCCGACGAACACCAGCGCATCGCCGGCCTTCAGGTTGTTGCGCAGGCCGGAAAGCCAGGTCTCGGTCGCGCCAAAGCCGGGCGCGCGCGTCTGCGAGAGCCACGGCCGCACGGCGTTCCACTCGGGCCGCGCCTCGATCGCTTCGACCGTCTCGAAGGTCTGCGGCCTCTCGCCGGGGCCGGGCACGCTTTGCACCTTCAGGCCCGCGTCCAGCGTCAGTGCGGTTGGTATGCCGGTGACGAACGCGCCGGGCTCGGGCGGCAGACCGGCTGGCGCCGCGCGCGGCGTTTCGAGCGCGAACGCGAGCCAGATCTCGGCCGCCACGCCGGGGCGCAAGCGATAGCCGATCAGCCGCGCCATCTCCTGCAGCGAGACGCGCTCGGTGGCGGTGCGCAAGTACGACTCGTTCGCTACCCGCTCCTGGTAGAAGGTCAGCACATCGGCCGCACACGCGACCGCGTCGATCAGCCCGAGCGTGTAGTCATCGGCATCGCGCGTGCGCAGCCCGGCGAGCTGTGGGAAGCTGCTCGACGACAGGCCCGCGAGCATGCTGCGCTTGAACTGCGCGTAGTCGCCGATGCGGTAGCCGATCGCGCTCAGGCCGCTGCGGTTCGCGAGTGCGCCGGGCGTGCTCGTGACGATGCCGGCGCAGCAATCGCAGGTACAGCCTGCGCTGCAGCCCGCGAGGTTCGTATCGTCGCTCATTGGCCACCTCCTGCTTCGAGCGTCAGCCGGCCGCGCTCGCGGAAGTTCGGGTCGTTCGCGAGCTGCGCGATCTCGAGCCGCCCGATAGGGATCACGCCGTTCGCGATCGAGGCCGGGTCGGGCGAGGCCATGCGGCCGAACTTCTGCACCCACACCGCCTCGACGCCTTCGACCGCTTGCGCCGCCGCGACGATCGGGCTCAGGTACACCGGCTGCGCGAACGTGAAGTTGTCGGGGTGGAACAGCGCGCGGCGACCGTCGGGGAACACGCCCGCGCCGAGCACGGCCTGCACCGCACGCAGCACCTCGCTGCGGAAGTAACCCGGCAGCACGCAGATGTGCAGCGCGATGTCGAGCGCTACATAGCGCGGGCCGTCGACATCGAGGTCGTAGCCGGCCATGCGGAAACGTTCGAGCCAGGCGCGCAGCCGCGTCGAGAAGGCTTCGTCGACGGCCGCACCGCCGAACCGGTCGGCGGTGACGAAGACGGTGTGCCAGCTGCCGGTCCAGCGGAAGCTCGCCGCAGCGCGTTGCACTTCGGCGCGGCGCTCGGCGGCGGCGGCGTAGTCGGCTGCGGTCACGGCCCGCTGCTGCGTGCGGAAGGCTTCGGGCGCATCGCGCCGCGCGGCCTCGATATCTTCGGGCTCGACGCCGCCGGCGCCGGGCAGCGGGTTGTTGACTGCGGTGAACACACCGGTCACGGCCGTGACAATGTGCGCGATGCTGTCCGCGCCGACATTGCCGGCGCTGCCGTTGCCGACGCGGTAGGTCGCACGAAACGCCGCGTCGGTCTTCGGCCGCTGGCTGTGCGTGCCGTCGCCGAAGCGCAGCAGCGCGATGCCGTCATTGCGCGTCTCGACGACGAAGTCGGTCGCGTCGCCATCGCTCGCGAGCAGGTCGCGCTGCGGCCGCCAGTGGTTCTCGACCGCCTCAAGCTCGCTGACGAGGTCGGTGACGAGTGGCAACGCATCGTGCGGGTCACGCGCGAGCACCGCGCTCGCGGGCCACCAGTGATCGGCGTCGGCGGGCAGCACCCGCAACTCGGTCGCGAGATCGAAGCCCTGCGCGAGCGGCACGTTCGCGAGCGCCGGGCGATAGCGCACCGGAATCCACTCGGGCTCCGCCGTCTCGCACGAGCCCGCGTTCGCGACCGCGCGCTGCAGGCGCGGCGCAGGCACGCTGCCGAGCGGCTCGTCGTGCACGGTCTGGCCGTGGTCGACGAGCACGATGTTGCCCAGCGCAAAACTGATCGCCAGCCCCGGCCGCGCCGCGACCGACAGGCACAGCGCGAACGGCAGCGCATCGCGCAGATCCCACGCGATCTCGGTCACGTGGACGGGTCCGTCGACCGGCACCTTGTCGAAGAGCTGGCCCGAGGGATCGACGCTCGCCGTCACCTGCGTCAGCCGCACGGCCCAGCGCCGCGCCGGATCGGCATCGGCGGGCTCGAAGGTGGTCGGGCTCGCCACCTCCTGCAGCACGAGCACGTCGTTGATCTTCAGGTCGGGATGCGCGCCGCGCAGTGTCGCGCGCGTCGTGCCTGGCGGCAGGCAGCAACCGACATCGCCCCAATCGTAGAACCACAGCGTGTTGTGATCGACGAACAGCGCCGCGTCGATCGCGGTCTCGAACACGACCGCGTCGGCGGCGAGCGCATCGCGCAGCGGCTTGCTGTTCGGCGCGATCTGCGTCGGCAATTCGAGCGCGCGCGTCAGCAGCGGCGTGCCGCGCGCGAGCGGCGCGTCGATCGCGACCTGCAGCTGCACCCACGCGCGGGCGTTGCAGCCGTCGTGCAGCGCGTAGTCGACCAGCCGCGCGTGGCGGCGCACGGAGATGCGCTGGTGCGCGGTCGCGAGGTAGGCCTCGTTGGCGATCGCGTCCTGCCGGTACGAGAGGTTGTCGGCGGCGTAGGCCAGCACTTCGACCAGCGTGATGCCTACATCGGCCGCCGAGCGCTCGCTCCAGCCCGGCGCGAGCAGGTTCAGGCGGTCGAGCATCAGGCGGCGAAAGCCGGTGTAGTCCTTCGCGAGGTAGTCGATGTCGGGCGCGGCTTCGGTCTCGGGCGGGCAGGCCGCGATGTCGGCGCAATCGAAGTCCGACGGGCATTCGACCTTGAACGAGAACTCGATCTCGCAGAGCTTCGGGTCGAAGCCCGCCGGCGGCTGATCGCTGCCCGAGGAGGCGCGCAGGTGCAGCGTGTAGCGCGAGAAGTCGCCGAACACGGTGGTGCGCACGACCAGCATCGTCGGCAGGTCGGCGATGCCGTCGACCAGCGCCGGGTCGGTGCCGGCGGGCAGGTTGTCGCCGGCCGCGGCCCATTCGACCGGCACGACGGCGAGGCGCTCGCCGCCGTCGATCAGCACGTTGTCGGCCGTCAGCGTGAAGCCCGGGCGCAGCAGCCGCACGAACAGCGTGCGCTGGCGCAGCGCCGGGTCGGTTTCGAGGTGATCACGCACCTCGAGAAAGTCGATCGCGTTCGCGCTGCCGGCTTGTCTGATGATCTCGAGCCGATGCAGTTCGCAGCAGAAGTACTTCATGCGGCGGCTCCTGGCACGTTGATGCTCGTGGACTGCTGCGTGCCATCGGCGAGCACCGTGTAGACGACGGTGACCTGCAGCGCCGCGTCGATGTTGTCGACGCTGACACCGTTCACCGCGATCAGCTCGCCGAGGTGGCGCTGCAGCCCGCTCTGCACGAGGAACTGCGTGGTGCTGGCGAGCGCGACGCTGTTCGGCTCGAACACCAGCGCGAGCAGGCCGGCGCCGAAATCGGGCCGCATCACGCGCTCGCCGGGCGCGGTCAGCAGCACCTGCTCGATCAGGTCGCGGATGTGATCAGCGGCACCCGTCGTTGCGCTTCGGCCGCGGCCGTCGAAGTGATAGGGATGATCGAGCGTTGCCATGGCCGAATCTCCGTTCAGGTCGCGAGCACGCGCGTTTGCGCCATCACCGGCAGCATCGGCGTGCCGGTGGGCACGCAGACCGAGGGGCTCGCCAGCGTGGCCACCGGCGCGCCGCCCGCGAGCACCCGCGCCGCGCCCATCACGAACTGGCCGGTCACGCAAGGCGGCGTCGACGTGCCGGTCAGCGCGCAGGCGGCGACTGCGTACGGACCGGTGATCGTCACGACCGGCTGGCCCGAAACCATGACCCGCGGGAACGGCGCGGTCGGCGTGGCCTGGCCGGCATGGCTGCACAGCACGGTGGCACCGAGGTGGAGGATCGGGGCGGGCATCGCAGCGGCCTCGTCAGATGACCGTGAGCGCGCCGGCGTTCACGTCGGTGGTCGGGCCGGTCATGTTGATGATCGCGCCCTTGCCATTCGAGATCACGATGCCGATGTCGCTGACCGAGATCATCGCGCCGGCGGTCGTCTGGATCAGGATGCCGCCGGTCGGGCCGGGTACGTCGCTGATGACGATGCCGTTCTTCAGCGTCGTCTGCAGCGTGATGCCGGCGAAGACGGGCGGCACCGTCTTCGCCATCGCCGGCGTCTCGGCCGCGGTGCCCCAGTAGCCGCCGACCCAGATCGGGTAATCCGGGTCGCCGCGCTCGAACTCGATCCACACGCCCGAGCCGATCGGCGGCACCGTGAAGATGCCCATGTTGATGCCCGCGACCGGCACGCAGGGCATCGCCCAGCTCGACGGCAGCAGCCCGCCCACGTCGGGCACGATCGCCTGGATGCGGGCGATCTGCATCGGGTCGACGTTGTTGATCACCGTGCCGCGGTACTTGCCGAAGAAGGGGCCCGCGCTCATACCGGCACCGTCGGAAAGGTCGACACGAGCCCGTTGCGGGCGAGCGAGAAACTCTGCTTGTACTCACCGCGCTTGATCTCGTGCGACACGCTCTTGACGAAGTACAGGCCGTCGAACGGCAGCCCCGCGCCGCGCACGCCGACAAGCTGACGCGACTTCAGCAATCGCCCATAACGCGTCACGTCGAGTCGGCCGGTGCCGAACACCGAATCGCTGTGCTGGCCCGCATACGCCAACCCGGCCATCACCGCCGAGATCGGCGACATCTGCGCCGTGTTGTCGAGACTCACGAGCTTGATCGGCAGCGCCGGCACCGCGCCGAGCGGCGGGTTCAGCGGCGAAATGTCGGGGATCGGGATGCCGATCGGCAGCTTGGTCGTCTTGTCCTGGAAGTAGACGATCGGCATCGTCTTCTTCTCCTTGTCGAAGTTGAAGCTGAGCTGCTCGACGTTCGTCAAAGAATCCATGCCCACCGACAGCGCCGGCTGCGGCTCGCCGACGCGGATTTCCGGGCCCCAATACGCTTTCGACGTGGCCGGCACCGGCCCTGGCTCCATGTAGAACACGTAGCCGCACTGCTGCGCGAGCGTCTTCAGGTAAGCGTAGTCGGTGCCGCGCTGCTGCGGTACGCGGTCGGTCGGCAGCGGCAGGTCTTCGACGATGCTCGGGATCACCATCGGCAGCACGCCGAGCGCCGCGTATTTCGCGAGCACCAGCAGCACGCGCACGGCCGGCGGCATGGCCGGGTACGGGATGCCGGTGAACTCGATGATGTCCATCAGCGCGCTCATGTCCTTGCCCTTGACGACGAGTTTGCCGACACCGCCCTCGCCCGGCTGCGTTTCCACATTCGTCGTCACGCCGTCGATCACCGCCTCGGCGTGCGCGCCGAACTGCACCACGAGCACCACGCGCATCAGCGGCAGGCTGCCGCCGCCGGTGAGCAGGAACAGCGTGCGCAGCGGCGAGCGCTGCGGAAGGTCGAAGGTCAGTTCGAAGCCGGCCTGCGTCTCGCCCGCGGCCGCCTCGATCTTCACGGACGTGAGCGCCTCCACCACCTCGGGCGGCGCCGGGATCGGCACCGGGCCGATCAGCAGCTGGAGCTTGATGCCGCCGGGCTGCATATCACATGCCCTGCGGCAACGGAATCGCGACACGCGCGCCGAGCGTGTCGGTCAGCTCGTTCGGGTCGACGACGGCGTTCGCATCGGCGATGCGCCAGTACAGCAGCGGGTCGCCGAGTTCGACCGCGCCGAGCGTGTCGGGCCGGTCAAGCGGGCCGACGACGTGGCGCGCCGCGATCGTCATCGTGTTCAGCGCCGGGATGAAGCGGCGGCGCACGTAGACCACGCCGGGGTCGTCGGCGCGGCGCTGGACCAGGCCGAGTGCCACGCCGTTGTAGCGGCTCTGCGCAACGAAGGGCGTGCTCGGGATCGCGCCGGCGTCGATCAACTGCTGGATGGGGTCGGTCATGGTTCGCTCATCTGTGAGTGATTGCGATCACGGCACGCTCGTCAGCCCGAGCGTCTGCAGAGACGCCGCGCCGGCCTTGCCCGCGAGCGACTCGCGCGTGCGCAGGTAGTTGACGAAGATGCTGCCGCCGCGGTTGTCGAAGCCGAGGTCGTCGGTGTTCATCACGCGCAGGCCGAGGCTCACCTTCGCGCGCATCGGGTTCAGCGCCGGGTCGAAGGCTTCCTCGGTGACGCTGAACTCGGTGATGCGCACCGGAACGATCCGGCTCGCGCTCCAGACGAAGAGCAGCAGCGGCGCATCGGGCGGAATGATCTCGAGCGCGCCCGAATTCGAGAGCGCGTTGTGCGCGACCAGCTGCGCGCTCGTCGGGTTGATCAGCCCTTCGAGCAGCGCGAGCTGCGGCGCGATGCCGAATTCGACCGTGCTCGCGTTCCGATCGGGCTCGGCGAGCGCATCGGTGGCATCGATCTCGGCCTCGACGCGGATCGTCTCGATCGCCGGACCCTTCAAGCGAAACGGCTGCGCGCGCTCGGCGCCGCCGTCACCACCGGTGCCCTGCACCTGGTAGCTGCGCGCCAGAGAGTCGGGGTTGTATTGCAGTGCGATGACGTGGCTGACCGCGCCGCTGCTCGCATCGAGCACGACCAGGCCGCCCTTGATGAGCTTGGGCGAAGAAGGCAGGCTCACGTGCCACCCCCGGTGCCGGTATCGGCCAGGTCGCCGGCAGGCAGTGCACGCAGCAGCACGGCGCCCCAGAAGGCGTCATCGATGGGCTCGCTGAGGTAAGCGCCCGGATCGGCCGAGACGACGAATTCGAAGGTCTTCGCAGCCTCGTTCGGCGTGAGCGGGCGCTCGAGCGCCTGCAGGTATCCCTTGCCCATGGCTTGCAGGGCTTGCGTCATCGGCGCGACGAGGTCGGCGGCGGCGAAGCCGTCGCCGATGAAGACTTGCGGCGTGCTGCCTTTACGGCGGAGCTCCAGCTGCCGCAACGCAGGCCGCAGAGGCGCAGAACGCATCGCCGAAGCGTAGGCACGCAGTGCCTCATCGAGCGATGGCTTGGGCAGTGCACGCTCGCCGCGCTGCGCGAGGATGCGACGCCAGGCGGCCCTGAGCAGGTCCGCCGGGCCGTCGCCGAGCACGTCCGGCCCGTCATCCCACCATGACATGGTTCGCCTCCTTCACGGGCAGTACCCCTTCGCCTTGACGGCCGGGTCGTTGCGGATCTCGGCGACGACCTCCTTCATGTGCGCCTCACTGGTGATCTGGTTGCGCCGATTCTTCAGCTTGACGCTCGGGTCGGCATGCTCGATGTTCATGTTGAGTTGTTCGAGATAGTCGGCCTGTGCTTGAGTCGCGATGCCTTTCACAACCGGGTCCAGCTTGGCCTCCTGCATGAACTCGTAGAACTCGCGATCCGCCTTGCTTAGCGCCTCGAGGCCGTCGGCGTCGGCCTTGAGCGCTTTGACGGCCTTCTTCTGGTGTTCGACTTCACGCACCGCGGCACCTCGCGGCTTGCCCGCCGCGTCGAGGTCGGTGGTCTGGCCGACGTAGACGACGCCGGGATACTTCGGGTTGGTTGCACGGTAGATCACGTAATGCCCGCCCAGGCCGATGTCGACCGCCACGTTGTGCACGAGCCAGCCCGGGCCGACGAAATAGTTCGACGCGCCCTCGACGCTCAGGTTGTAGGTCTCGGCATGGCCCGCTTCGTCGGCGTCCACAGTCGTCATCGCTTCGATCACATCTGTGCCGCCGTCAGGACGCAGCAGGCGGCTACCGGCGCGCAGGCTCATCGCCTCGATCCATTCGTGCGCGCCGGCGTCGAAGAAGCGGTGCGCCCGGGTCGCGCGCACGCGGCCGGATGCGTTGGCTGCGTCGACCCAGTGCCGGGTCCGGCCGCGGTGGAGCTGGGTGACACGGCGCTCGACCGTTTGCGCGCTGGCGAAGTCCCAGGCCAGAACGATGTCGCCGGCGTCGAGCATCTGGATCGGCCGCGGGCCTTGCGGCGTGTGCACCGTGGTGTCGGCGGCGAAACAGACCAGGGCAGCGCGGCTGCTGGAATCGGCCTTGATGCTCTCGACGCCGATGCTCGCCTGGTTCTCCCGCAGCGCCCGATGCAGGTCTTCGTCGCTCGCCAGTTTGTCGAGGTCCTTCCGCGCCTTCTCCTGGTCGGTCAACGCCGCCTTTGCCCGTTCGCCTGCGGCCTGCTTGCCGTCGGCGGTCGTGGCACGAAGCTGGGCTTCGGCCGCCTCCCGCTTAGCGTTGACGGCACGGTTGTAGTCGGCGTTGAGATCCTGGCGCTTCTTTTGCAGCGCCTTCAGCTGCCTCTCCAGCTCGGCTCGCTGGTCCTGCAGCCCCTTCAGATTGCGCTTCGCCGTTGCGACCGGGTCAGCCGCAGCAACCGGCGGTGGGCCGTCATGCTGCGTCTTTCCGGGCTGCTTGACCGGCTCGCGCTCGGCAACCGGGGGGGTCTCCTTGCGCCGCGCCTTCGTCGCGGTCGGGCTCTGTTGCGCTTCGGGCAGCGGCGCCTTTGCTGCCTTCGCCGCCTTCACGTCCTCCGCCGCCCTCGCCGCCTGCGCACCGGCCGCCAGCTCAGCCGCCGCCTGCGCCTCGATCTCGTCGTTGCCGAGCCGGGTCATCGTCTTCCTGACGGCATCGGCATCCCACTTGCACGGCGAGCGGCAACCGAAGAGCCAGCGCTTGGCACGGTCGGTCAGCGACTTGATGCGCGCGAAGAACGGCTCGAGTTCCTTGGCGTGCTCGACCATTTTCTCGACCACCCAGACCGCCACGTCTTGCGGCAGGCTCAGCGCCGCACCGATCGTCGCCGCGGTCCAGCGCACCGCCTTCACGCCGGTCTCGACCACCTTCACCGCCTTGCCGGCGCGCGACTTGCGCAGCGCGATCAGCGCCTCGTCGACCTTGCCGCCGGCGAGCTTGCGTGCTTCGGCCAGCTTGCCAAGCGTGCCCTCGATCGTCTTCAGGGCTTCCGAGCCTTTGATGATTTCGCCGAGCTTGCTGCCCCACATCGCTCCCTTGAGCTCGGTGAGCGCGCCGCCGCTGAGCAGCAGCATGGCGGCCTCGGCCATCACGTAGCCGGTCAGGTAACCATGCGCATGGCCGGCGACCCACGGGCTCTCGGACTCGAGCTTCGTGGCCCATTCATCGGCCCACTTTCCGATCGCGTCCTTGATGTCGTCCCACTTGAGCTTCTGAATCGACCCCGCCAGCGCCTTCACGTCGGAGATCAGCCTGCCGGTGATCAGGCTCTTGCCGATGTCATAGAGCATCGAGGCGATCCCGGCGAGCGCATCCCAGAGTGACTTCAGGAAGCCGTGAACCACGCCGGCGATGAAGGCCAGCGCATAGCGGATGTAGTAGTACGCGCCCTCGATCTTGCGCAGCACGTCGGCCTTGATCGAGCCGGTGCCACCACCCTTCTTGATCACGTCTTCCATCACGGCGAGAAGATAGGCCTCGCCAGGCAGCCACATGTAGCCGGGCTTGACCTGCACGGTTTGCCAGGGGGCGTCTTCCTTGCCCTCGAGCTTGACGTCGCCCAGACCGCCGGCGGAGATCACGGTGTCCTTCTTCTCGATCACCGGTGCGCCGGCGAAGTTGTGCTTCGCGTGCTCGTTGACCCAGACCAACGCATTGACAACGTAGCGCTTGTCGGCCTTCCAGGCGTTGTCGAAGCGGCCGGGATATCCGGCCCGCGCGATCCCGAGCGCCGTATCGCCGGCCTTGACCTTGACGACGCGCGAGTCCGGGTCCGGCAAATTGCGCAACAGTCGGCGGCTGTCGATGTAGCCGAACTGCCCCGTGTCGGCGCGCATCACCGCGTACCACTTCTGCGCAATGTTCTCCTTGAGGATCATGACCTTGATGTCATGGGCCAGCGTGTCCGTCACCTGGCCGCCGGGCTCGTCGAAAAGGCTGGCCTTCTCCTGGTAGACGATGCCCAGCTCACTGACGTCGCTCCAACCCGGCTGCATAAAGGCTTCCTGCCCGCGCTCGGCGGCCGGCGCGGCCGGCGTGCTCTTGACGCCGGTGTCGCACTCGTCGCCCTCCCGGCAAGCACGCTGCAGCCGCGGCGCGACGCGGCGTTGCTGCAGCGTGTGCGCGAGCTCGTGCGCCAGGAGGCGGTCGCCGCGAGGTGTGCCCGGCGCGTAGCGGCCGGCGTCGAACACGATCCGCTGCCCGACGGTGTACGCGAGGCCGCCGACTTGCCGCGCCGACGCGGCCGCCGCCGCATCGGCGTGGATTCGCACGTCGCCGAAGCTGTGGCCGAAGCTCGCTTCCATGAACCGGCGCGTCGTGCCTTCCATCGACCTTCCGGGCTGCGACAGAACCTCGTGGACCAGCGGCGGCGCGGTACGCGCTCTTGCGCCGCTTGCGGCCTTGCGTTGCAAGACGCCCGCTTGGCAGGACTCGCAGGCCCCTTCGCTCGCGCCCGACCCGCACGCACAGGCCCGCCGCAGCGCGATCGGCCCTTGCGTGACGCCGTGATGCAGTGCGGTGCTGCGCGGGCTCATGACGGCGTCGGCTAGCCGGTCGGCTTCGCGCTCGAACGCATCGTTAGCCGCGCCGATGTGCAACGCGCTCGGAGCCGCCGGGCGTTTGGCCGCGGGCGCGTGTCGCACGGGCCGCTTGGCCGCCACGGCCGGCTCGGCGCTGACGCGGCTAAAGGCGGCCATCGTCGCTGCTTCCGCGATCGACGCCGGCCGCGCCGAACGGCGGCATCACGCCCGGCCGATCGATCCGTCCGAGCTGCGCTTCCAGTGCGTCTCGCAGGGCAGCCGCAAGTTCTGCACTGCCGTCCGTCGGACGCGGGGTCGGCGAGTCGGCGTGTGGCTGATCGAGCAGGTGCTGCAAGGTGTCGGCCAGTGTCGCCGCCTTCCAACGCCACTGCGCGCCGTCACCGCCGTGAATCACGACCCGGCCGACGTGCAGGTGCAGCACCGCCGGCGCGGCACTGGGCCCGCTGGTCTCGCGCAAGACGGTGGCAGCACGCATCTTCATCATGGCCCCAGTCGCGCCTCACCGGGTGGGCGGTCGAGCTTCGCCAACTCGGCCTGCGCCGCGGCCTGCACCGCGGCGAGGTCGACCGCGCCACCGCGCGCCGCGCCGATGAAGGCCGCATTGACCGCCACATTGCGGATTGCACCACCGCTGAGGTTCAGGCGCGCGAGGCGGGCGAAGTCGAGACCTGCGATCGGGCAGCGCGCCGGGAACACCTTGCGCCATATCTGAGCGCGCGCCGCGAGGTCGGGGAACGGAAACTGCACGACGAAACGGATGCGCCGCAGAAAGGCTCGATCAAGCGAGCTCTTCAGGTTGGTCGTCAGGATCGCCAAGCCGCGGTAGGACTCGATGCGCTGCAACAAGTACGCGACTTCGATGTTCGCAAAGCGATCGTGGCTGTCCTTCACCTCGCTGCGTTTGCCGAACAGGGCATCGGCTTCATCGAACAGCAGCACCGCGCCGCTGCGCTCGGCCGCATCGAACAGCTTCGACAGATTCTTCTCGGTCTCGCCGACGTATTTGCTGACAACGCTTGCCAAGTCGATCCGGTACAGGTCGAGCCGCGCTTCATTGGCGATCGCTTCCGCCGCCAGTGTCTTGCCGGTGCCGCTTTCGCCTGCGAACAGCGCCGCGATGCCGAGACCGCGCCCGTGCAGCGTGCCGAAGCCCCATTCGTCGTGAACCAGCTGACGATGCCGCAACTGGGACGTGATGTCGCGAAGCTGGGCCGCTGCAAACGGCGGCACGACCACGTCGGCCAGCATCGCGCCGCTATCGATACGTTGCGCGAGGGCATCGAGCCCGCCGCGGGCCGCATCACGCAGGGTATTCCAGAGCGCGCCGGCACTCGCCTCGTCGCCCTCGGCTGCCGCCGACGCGAGTGACTGCTCGAGCACGGCCGGCTCGACGTGGAACTGTTGCAAGGCCTGCGCTGCAGCACGCTGGAGCGCAGCCGGCAAGGCCTCGGCCTGCGCTGCGCGCGGCGCCGACAGGTTGAAGCGCAACGAGCCTCGATGCGAAAGATCTGCAAGCTGAAGAGGGGTCAGCACCCCCAGCACGATCAGCGGGCTGCGCAGCGCGGCAGCCACGCGCACGACGGCCGGCGCGATGTGGGCCTCGGCATCCAGGATGGTTGCCACGCCGGCGCCGCAAAGCGCGGCCTCGCGGTCGAGGCGGCGTGCGATTTCGGCGTGCTCGCGCGCGTCGACGCCGAGTGCGGCCCCGTCCAACCACAGAGTTTTCAGCCGGAGCTCGCCGAAGACATCTCTTGCCAGCGCCCGACCCGCGAGCTTGTGCGCGGCGTCGTGCAGCGCGTTCGGCAGCAACACCAGCGGCTCGTGCAACGCGCGCACCGCGACGCCGATGCGACGCGCGAACTCGCCATCTGCAGGCTCGGCCGCGTCGAGCACCGCGATGCCTTGCAGCCGCTCGTCGAATGCCGTCGTGCCGGTCAGGCAGTGCAGCACGCGCTCGTCGATGCGCAGCGCGGCGCGCTGAAAACCGTCGTCGATGTCTACCGCCAGCAGCGACCAGCGGCGCAGTGGCGCGAGTGGCGCGAGCGCGTCCCAGTGCGCGTCGGGCATCAGCGCGAACGCCAGCGCGAAGCTGAGGCGTAAGGGCCGGCCTTGCGGGGTTTGTTGAGCGCGGGCGACCGCGTCTCGCAGCGGTGCGTCGATCTCGACGCCGGCGGCCAGCACGAGCAGCTCGGTCTCGAACGGCGACAGCCCGAAGAGCCTGCCCAGCCGGACTGCCGCAGGCTCGAAGGTCGTGTCATCCACGGGAAGCGGCAAGCTCGCGCTTGAGATGGCGTCATGCTCGATGCGCTGGCGCCACCACGCGAACCGCTCCGCCAGCCAGGCTTGGTTGCGCATCGGCCAATGCGGCTCGGCGGCCGCGTGCAGCAGCGGGGCTTCGGCGCGGTTCATGGCACTGCGATGCGTTGACTCGGGTCGTACTCGGGCGCCGGGCCGCTTCGCAGCAGCAGCGGGCTGTCGACGCCGTCGACGCGCAGCCGCAACCAGCGGTTGCCGGCCGGCAGGCTGTTGTCGAAGACGAAGACCAGCGGATCGGCGGCGGCGACGCGGTCCGGTGCCTCGGCGGCAGTCGTGCCATCGAGCGTCAGGCTGGCGCGCTGGCCGATGCGCGTTTGCGGGCGCGTGTGCAAGGTCACGGTGACGAGCGGCGGGACGCCGCCACGCACCACGGTCGCGCCGGGCAAAGGCAGCGCGAGGTCGGGCGCGATCACCGCGTCGGCCGCGATCGACAGCGCGATGCCGTTGGTCTCGCGCGGGTTCGGCTCGCCGTTCGGCGTGACGCGCAGGCTGAGTTGCCACAGGCCCGGCGCGTACTGCGTCTGCGCCGGCAGGTCGTTCGGCAGATTCAGCGTGAAGCCGGTGCCGGCCGCGTCGATGACGACCGGCAACTCGATCGGCGCCGCCAGCAGCCGATGCGCGAGCAGCGCGGTCGGGCCGCTGCCGGCGAGCCGCACGCCGCTGACGGTGACCGTTTCGCCGAGCCGCGCGACCACCTGCTTGTTCGCCGGCACGGCGGCCAGCAGCGTCGGCAGCGGCGGCAGCATGTCGGCATTGACGACGACGCCGCGATCGCGCTTGGTGACCGGGTCGACGAGGCCGCGCGAGAGCACCGGCAGCGGGTCGCGCGTCGGCTTCTGCGCATCGATCAGCACGACCGAGACCTGGTACGCCGCCGAGGGCCGGTAGTGCGACTGGATCGCGGTCCAGAGTCGCGACATCTCCTCGCTGCCCATCGCGATCGGCGTGATTCGGATCGCCTCGACCTGATCGGCGAGGTCGGACGCGGCCAGCGCCTGGAAGGTGGGCGGCAGCATCGAGATGTCGAGCGGGCTCGGGTCGAGCGCGCGCCGGATCGCCGGCCGATCGAGCATCGGCCGCTCGTGCAGCAGGTGCATCGCGTAGCCGAGCAGGATCTCGGCCTGGAAGTCGGCACGGCCGTAGGCGGTGACGAGGTAGTGCAGGTCGAGCGCGAGCGGCGGGTTGGTGAGGCGGTCACCGCCGGGCGAGCGCGACGGCAGGCCGCTGTTGCGCCACGCCGCGTT
>ENA-OFCD01000713-OFCD01000713.1-metagenomes-genome-assembly--contig:-NODE-713-length-19769-cov-13.944608_pt1 | contig 19769 bp, 19 predicted proteins | sample MGYA00153392_OFCD01 | MGnify analysis MGYA00153392
CGATCAAGAGTCAGAGTTACACCACTCCCAGGGACTCAGCCTCACTCGCTAGCGAATCAACGTGTTGATCGCGGCGCAACGCGCCGCCGGTCGTCAAGTACGACACTGGCTCCGTCCCCTTCCCGATGCCGAGACCCGCCTCCAGGAGGAGCGGCTCATCGTTCGCTGGCGCCTTCGGGACACTGGCTGGAACCGCGGCTAGGACCTGGGCGCGCTTGACCTGGTCCTTCGGAGGGGCGTGGTCGGCGGGGTCTACGTGACGGCGATAGAAGCCTCTCCGCCACCGTGCAACGTCCGCATCTGCCGCCGACACCGGTCACCGTTCCCATCCGACGCAACGCCAACAACGTCATGATCTCGGGGGTAGCGTCGACGGCCGATGGCACTTCAAGGAGGGGGTCAGCAGAGGCGTCCTGACTCGTTGATCACGGTCCATCCCTGCTGACGATCGTCGCCCTTACGAACCAGGTTGCACGGCTTCCCGTCAAAGTCGAAAACCAACCTGGCCCGTGAGGCTAGCTAGCGCTTGGTCGACGCAGGGGCCGGGCAAGGATGAGGCCGCTAATGAGGCCGCCGAGGCCGACCGGGAATCGCACCAGAAGACTGAGCTCCAGAAACACGGACCCACCATAAAGGAGGGTAACGCCGCCGATCAGAACGGCTGGGGTGGCCAAGAGGACACATGCCCAAATCGGAGTGTGCATCCACCTGGCCCAGCCGGCGGCGGCGAAGGTGGTTACCAAGCCTGCGAAGATGAATAGGTCGCCACCTCGGGCGCGTTCCAAGGCCTCTGCGGTCGGCTCGAAGTACCCGGTTCGTTGCACGCCCCGACCCAACAACACAAGCCCGCCGAGCACGAGCGCCGACCAGGCAATGAGAGTTGCAGCCCACAGAAGTCGCCGGCGCCAGTCTGATGTCGTCATCGCGCTTCCTTTGCCCGCAGCGGCCATCAACGGAACGTGAATAGTGCCTCGTGAACGGTCCCGTCATCCAGGTCCATCCGGAAGGTTCGGCAGCTTCCCGCCCAACTGGACGCCGTCTTCCATACGTAGGTGTATGTGCCGGCAGTTGAACCATAGGACAGGCTGCTGCCTCCGGCGGTTGTCGTGGATTCGACCTCGGCCACCGAAGCGCCGGTGACGCAGTCAGAGTGGACCGATGCGGGGGAACCAGCCGAAATGATGCCTAGCCCGAAATCCCCACCCAGACGGGACTTCATACCTACTGGCCCGGGACGTCGACATCGACGGTGCGGACGTCGCATCTGCTCGACTCCGCTCACCTCGGAAACCAATGCAGGATCTGCGGCTAGGGCAACTAGTGATCACCGGTGACCGATCCGCTTGCGGTTCGTCGGCACGGTCGGGCTGACTTACGATAGATGGCGCCGAGGCGGGCGCTCTGCGGGCCGCGGGCCGACGGTATGGTCGAGCCTTGGTAGCGATCCGTGATTCTCGACACCAGATGACGGAGGGTTTATGCCGCGCAGGCTACTCGGGCCATGGCTGCTCTCGGCTGCCGTGGGCGGTGTGGGACTGGTTGAGGGAATCCTGTTTTCCGCACAGGGGCGGCCACTGCCAGCCGTGCTGGCCATCACGGTTCTCGGGCTCATCGCCTGGGTCGTGTCGCCGGCGGCGTTCCCGCGTTCACCCTCGGGACGGGCGGTAGACGGGCCCGCAGGAGCCGGGGGCGGCATCGTCGTCTACTGGCGGCCCGGCTGCATGTACTGCCTGCGGTTGCGCTGGTCACTGGGCCGGCTGGCCCGACGGGCTACCTGGGTCGATATCTGGGCCGACGATGATGCGGCTGCCTTCGTACGCGGAGTCAATCACGGCAACGAGACCGTCCCGACCGTCGTCGTTGAGAACACAGTGCGCACCAATCCGGAGGTCGGGTGGGTGCGCCGGGCGTTGCAGGAGGGCTCAGCGACTGCATAACCGCTCTCGACCCGCGGCCACGCGGAGCCAGACTGAGGCGCCGGGGTCGCCCGGTCGTGGATCGTTCAGTGGGACCCGCGGCTGTACTGCAAGGATCGCGGTCCCGGGCCTGTGGCTTTCGCGCGAACCAATCGCGTCTTCTGGGCTGGCCGGGCTTGACATTGACCCTGCGTCAGCCTTGCAGGATTGGCTCATGAAGAAGCGAGTGAGACCCTGGCCCCTGCTGGCCGCCTCAATGATTGGTCGCCCACACGACAGCGGAGCCGGTTGCGCGCATGACAAGCCGGTTGGGCAGGGGTCGAGGTGACCCACTTCTCGTCGCCCGCACCCGATGGCAGCGCGCGCTCGATACTCGGTCTCGGCTTCGACATCCGCTTTCGCAAGGTCGTGCTCGCGGACGAAGACATCACCTTCCGCTGGACGGTCGAGAGCAGTGTGTGGAAGCCGAGCCTGAACGGCTACGTCACGCGCTCGATCGGCGAGGTGCAGACGCCGCGTGGACTGGTGCTTACCGGCGTCTCGAACCTGCTGCTGCGCCACGCGTAGCCCGCGGCGCGTGCGGGCCGCGTTAACCTTGCGCCAAACATCCCGCTGGAGACTAACCATGCTGCTGAGCGAAGACCACCGCGCCGTGCAAGACGCCGTGCGCGACTATGTGCAAGACCGCATCGCGCCGCACGCTGCGGCCTGGGACAAGAACCACCATTTCCCGAAGGCGGAGTTGCGCGGCCTGGCCGAACTCGGCTGCTACGGCGTTGCGGTGCCGACCGAATGGGGCGGCGCCGGGCTCGACTACCTTGCGCTCGCAATCATCCTGGAAGAAATAGCCGCTGGCGATGGCGCGACATCGACGGTGGTGAGCGTCAACAACTGCCCGGTTTGTTCGATCCTGATGACGTGGGCGAACGATGCGCAGAAAGAGGCTTGGCTGAAGCCGCTGGCGCGCGGCGAGATACTCGGCGCGTTTTGCCTGACCGAGCCGCATGCCGGTTCGCAGGCCGACGGCTTGAAGACAACCGCCACGCTCGTCCAAAGCGCGCACGGTGACTTTTACATGCTCAATGGCGTCAAGCAGTTCATCACCAGCGGCAAGAACGGCGACGTGGCCATCGTGATGGCGGTCACCGATAAATCGGCTGGCAAGAAGGGCATCAGCACCTTCATCGTGCCGACGAACACGCCCGGCTACACGGTGGCGCGAATCGAAGACAAGATGGGTCAGCACGCGAGCGACACCGCGCAAATCTTGTTCGAGAGTTGCCGCATCCCGGCGGCGAACCGGCTCGGCGAGGAAGGGCAGGGCCTGAAGATCGCCCTCTCGGGGTTGGAGGGAGGGCGCATCGGCATCGCCTCGCAAGCGGTCGGCATGGCGCGCGCGGCGTTCGAGGCGGCGCTGCGCTATTCGAAGGAACGGGTCGCGTTCGGCAAGCCGATCTTCGAGCACCAGGCGGTGAACTTTCGGCTCGGCGACATGGCCACGCAGATCGAAGCGGCGCGCCAGTTGATTCATCACGCGGCGAGCCTGAAAGACGCCGGCGTGCCGTGTTTGAAAGAGGCCGCGATGGCCAAGCTGTTCGCGAGCGAGATGGCCGAGCAGGTGTGCAGCGCGGCGATCCAGGTGTTCGGCGGCTACGGTTATGTGAGCGACTTCCCCGTCGAGCGCATCTACCGCGACGTGCGCGTGTGCCAAATCTACGAGGGCACGAGCGACGTGCAAAAGATTCTGATCGGGCGGGCGCTGGCATGAGTGACTTCGACGCGAGGCGCATCAAGGCGCTGGTATTCGACGTGTTCGGCACGGTGGTCGACTGGCGCGGCTCCATCATTCGCGAGGGCGAGGCGCTGTCGGCTGCCAAACGCCTACAGGTCGACTGGCCCGCGTTCGCCGACGCCTGGCGCGCCGGCTACCAGCCGGCGATGCAGCGCGCGCGCAGCGGCGAGATCGCGTGGACGAATGTCGACGGGCTGCACCGCGGGATCCTCGATGGCCTGATCCCGCGCTTCGGGCTCGGCTCGCTCGATGAAGTCGAGCGCGAGCACCTTAATCGCGCGTGGCACCGGCTCGATGCGTGGCCCGACGCGGTCGCCAGCCTCGTGCGGCTCAAGTCGCGCTACGTGATCTCGACCCTGTCGAACGGCAACATCGCGCTGCTCGTCAACATGGCCAAGCGTGCCGGCCTGCCGTGGGATTGCGTGCTCTCGGCTGAAATCATGCAGCACTACAAACCCGACCCCGAGGTGTACCAAGGCGCGGCGCGACTGCTGGGGTTCTCGTTCGACGAGGTGCTGATGGTCGCAGCGCACCCGAGTGATCTGCGCGGCGCGGCGCGCGCCGGCTTGCGCACCGCGCTCGTGAGCCGCCCGCTCGAACACGGCCCGAACCCGACCGGTGCGCCGCCGCCCGATGCGCTGCCCGACGATCGCTTCGATGTGGTCGCGCGCGACTTCGTCAATCTCGCACAGCAGCTCGGCGCTTGAGCGCACGCGGTCGATGAACGAAGACAGCGCGCGCGCCGTCACGCTGCTGCAGGCGTTCGAGACCGCACAGCCGCCGAGCCCGGGCTGGCGCGACGAAGACCGCGCTTGGGCCACGCGGCTCGCGATGCAAGACGGCGCCGCTGGCGTCGATGCCTTCATCGCCCGCCGCGCCCATCACGCGATGCAGCGCCTCGCGCCGCGCGAGCCCGCCGCCGCGCAGTGGCTCGCGCGCCGGCTGTGGCGGTCGCGCTGGATCGCGTGGGCGGTGCTCGCCGGGCTGCTGCTTGGCGTGCTCGCCGACAGCATCGGCAGCAGCCAGCGCATCAACCTGCTCGCGCCGCCGCTGTGGGCGGTGCTGGCGTGGAACGCAGTGGTCTACCTCGTGCTGCTCGGCCACGCGCTCGCGCGGCTGCTGATGCGCAAGACGCGACCGGGCAGCCTCGTGATGTTGACGCAGCGCGTGATGCGCTTGCGGGCCCGCCTGCCGGGGGCGGGATCGGTCAGCACCTCGGCAAGCGGCAGCGCACCCGCGCTGCAACTGTTCGCGCGCCTGTGGCTGCGGCTCAGCGCAGCGCTGTCGGCCGCGCGCGCCGCGACGCTGCTGCACGCTGCGGCCGCCGCGCTCGCACTCGGGCTGATCGCCGGCATGTACCTGCGCGGCCTCGTGCTCGACTACCGCGCGTCGTGGGAGAGCACCTTCCTGAGCGCCGACGCGGCCCACGCCGCGCTTGCGTTCGTGCTCGCGCCGGCGGTCGCGGTCTCGGGCATCGCGTTGCCCGACGCCGCCGTGTTCGAGGCGCTGCGCAGTGTGCACGGCAGCGCGGTGGCCGGCGCGTCGGCTGCACCGTGGATTCACCTGCTCGCGCTGACCTTGATGCTCTTCGTCGTTGCGCCGCGCACGCTGCTCGCGCTCGTCGGCGCGCTGCGATCGCGTTGGCTGGCGCGGCGGTTCGCATTGCCAATGGGTGAAGCGTATTTCCAACGCCTGGCGCGGCTGCAGCACGGCGATGTCGCGCGTGTCGTCGTGCTGCCCTACGCGAGCACACCGAACGCGCAGGCCGCGCTCGGGCTGCAGGCCGTGCTCGGGCCCGCGCTCGGCGACGGCCTGAAGCTGCGCATCGCGCCGACGGCCGCGTTCGGTGCTGAAGACGACGACGCCGGCGGGGCCGGCACCTCGCTCGATGCCGGCACCACGCTCGTGGTCGCGCTGTTCGACCTGTCGGCCACGCCCGAGGCCGAGAGCCAAGGCCGCTTCGTGCAACAACTCGCGGCACGCGCACCAGCGGGTGCGGCGACGATCGTGCTCGTCGACGAGGTCGCCTTCAAACAGCGCTTCAGCGGTGATCCGATGCGGCTCACGCAACGCCGCGATGCCTGGCGCGTGTTCGCCGAAGCGCTCGGCACGGTCGCGGTCTGCGTCGACCTCGATGCGCCCGATGCGCCCAATGCGACGGGCGCCGTGCGCGCGCTGCAATCGGCGCTGCGCAGCCCGGTCGCGAGGGCAGCGCCTTGACCGCATCGAACAGCGTCTCGCTCAGTCTCGTCTCGCACACCAACGCCGGCAAGACCACACTTGCGCGCACGCTGCTCGGCCGCGATGTCGGCACGGTGCGCGACGCGCCGCACGTGACCGAATTCGCCGACGTGTTCACGATGTTGGATGCCGCGCAAGGCGAGCAATTGCTGCTCTGGGACACGCCCGGTTTCGGCGACAGCCTGCGGCTCGTCAAGCGCTTGCGCGCATCGGCGAACCCGGTCGGCTGGCTTGTCACGGAGGTGTGGGACCGCTGGCGCGACCGGCCGTTCTGGTCGAGCCAGCAGGCGATGAAAAACGTGCGCGACGAGGCCGACGTGATGCTCTACCTTGTCAACGCGTCGGAGTCGCCCGAGGCGGCCGGCTATGTGGCGCCCGAGATGGAGTTGCTCGGCTGGATCGCCAAGCCGGTGATCGTGCTGCTGAACCAGCTCGGCGCGCCGCGTGACGGTGCGCATGAAGACGCCGAGCTGCAGCGCTGGCGCGAGCACCTGGCACGCTACCCGCACGTGCGCGCCGTGCTGCCGCTCGACGCGTTCGCGCGCTGCTGGGTGCAGGAGGGCACGCTGCTGCAGGCGATCGAGACGGCGCTGCCGGCCGAGCGCCGCGCGTTGATGGCGCGGCTGCGCGCGGCGTGGTCGGCGCAGCGGATGCAGGTGTTCGACGCGGCGATGGCCTCGCTCGCGGCGAGCCTCGCGCGGCTGGCCGGCGCCTTCGAGGTCGTGCCCGATCAGGCGACGCTGCGCGCGCGGTTGCGGCGCATCGGCAGCGCGATCGGCGGCGTGGTCGGCGGCGCGGTGGGTTTGGGCAACGCCGACCAGACACCGGTCGCGCTGGCGCAAAAAGCGCTCGCAGAAAACCTCGATGCCGAGGTGCGCGCCAACACCGCCGAGCTGATCGCCCTGCACGGCCTCGAGGGCCGCGCGCAAGGCGAGATCTTGACCCGACTCGCGACCCATTTCGAGACCCGGCTGCGCATGGACGAAGGCAAGGCCGCGCTGTGGGGCGGCATGGTCAGCGGCGCGCTGGTCGGGTTGAAGGCCGACCTCCTCAGCGGCGGCCTCACGCTCGGCGGCGGCTTGCTCGCCGGTGGCCTGATCGGCGCGCTCGGCGCCGCGGGCCTGGCGCGCTGCGTGAACCTGGTGCGCGGCACCGACCGGTCGTTCGTCGCGTGGAATGCCGAAGCGCTCGATCAGTTGCTCGAAGCGGCCTTGCTGCGCTACCTTGCCGTGGCGCACTTCGGCCGCGGCCGCGGTCAGTGGGCGCAAGGCGAATCGCCGCCACATTGGCGCGAGGTGATCCAGCATTCACTGGCGCTGCACCACGAATCGCTGGCCGTCATCTGGGAAGAACGCGATGCGCGCGGCGAGGCCGGCGAGGGCGGCGCGGGGGAAACAGAAAATGCCCGCCTGATCGCCGCCGCGCTCGTGTCGATCGTGCGCGAGGCGGCCGTCGACGCGCTGCGCACGCTCTACCCCGAAGCCCCGCCGCTTCGGGAAAGTGCGCAGCCCGTTGCGGTGCCGTCGCAGTAGATTCGGCGGCATGAATGCACCGCACCGTCCGATCGATTTCTACTTCGACTTTTCTTCGCCGTACTCCTACATCGCCTCCGAATGGATCGAGGCGATGGCCGCGCGCCATGGCCGCACGGTGGCGTGGCGCGCGATGCTGCTCGGCGCGACGTTCGCGGTCACCGAGATCAAGAGCCCCGTGTCGTACCCGCTCAAGCGCGAGTACTCGATGCTCGATTTCGAACGCTCGGCGCGCTTCGCGGGTGTGCCGTTGAAGATGCCCGCGAAATTTCCGATTGCCACGCAGAACGCCGCGCGCATCTTCTGGTGGCTCGACGCGAGCCACCCGGTGCGCGCCCGCGACTGGGCACGGCACGCGTTGAGGGCGCTGTTCGCGCGCGGCGTCGATCTCAGTGATGCTGCTGCGCTGCGCGCATTGGCGATCGAATTCGGCCTTGACGGCTCGCAGGCACAAGACGTGTGCAACGACCCACACTGGAAAGCCGCGCTGAAGGCCGCGAACGACGCCGCCATCGCGCTCGGCGTTTTCGGCGCACCGTTCTTCATGATCGACGGCGAGCCGTTCTGGGGCAACGACCGCCGGCCGATGATCGAGCGGTGGCTGGAAAAGGGGCCGTTCTAGGCTGGCGTTGTCGGGCTCTACAATTGACGTATACGTCAACTGCGCAGATCGCGACGCCGGCGCGGCCGACCTGACGCTACGAAAGCCCGCATGCCCGCACTCGCCTCGAAACTCAGCCCGCGCTCCGAAGACTTCAAGGCCAACGCCGCGGCAATGCGCGCGTTGGTCGACGACCTCAACGCCAAGCTCGCGAAGATCGGCTTGGGCGGTGGCGAGGCGCCGCGCGCCAAGCACCTCGCGCGCGGCAAATTGCTGCCGCGCGACCGCGTCGAGATGCTGCTCGACCCCGACACGCCGTTTCTCGAAATCGCGCCGCTCGCCGCGCTCGAGATGTACCGCAACGACGCACCGGGCGCGGGCCTGATCGCCGGCATCGGCCGCGTTTCGGGCGTCGAATGCATGATCGTGTGCAACGACGCCACCGTGAAGGGCGGCACCTATTACCCGATGACGGTCAAGAAGCACTTGCGCGCGCAAGAGATTGCGATGGAGAACCGCCTGCCGTGCATCTACCTCGTCGACAGTGGCGGCGCGAACCTGCCGAACCAGGACGAGGTGTTCCCCGACCGCGAGCACTTCGGCCGCATCTTCTTCAACCAGGCCAACATGAGCGCGCAGGGCATTCCGCAGATCGCGGTGGTGATGGGCTCGTGCACGGCGGGCGGCGCCTACATGCCGGCGATGAGTGACGAGTCGATCATCGTGAAGAACCAGGGCACGATCTTTCTCGCCGGCCCGCCGCTCGTCAAGGCGGCGATCGGCGAGATCGTGTCGGCCGAAGAACTCGGCGGTGGCGACGTGCACACGCGCTTGTCGGGCGTCGCCGATCACCTTGCGCAGAACGATACGCATGCGCTGGCGATCGCGCGCGCCTCGGTCGCGAACTTGAACGGGTCGAAAGTGCATGGGCAGCGGCTGGTTGCGCCACGCCCGCCGCTGTTTGCGCCCGACGAGCTGCACGGCGTGATCCCGGTCGACACGAAGAAACCGTACGACGTGCACGAGATCATCGCGCGCATCGTCGACGGCAGCGAGTTCGACGAGTTCAAGGCGCGTTACGGCGCGACGCTGATCACCGGCTTCGCGCACATCGAAGGCATGCCGGTGGGCATCGTCGCGAACAATGGCGTGCTGTTTTCCGAGTCGGCGTTGAAAGGCGCTCACTTCATCGAGCTGTGCTGCCAGCGCAAGATCCCGCTCGTGTTCCTGCAGAACATCACCGGCTTCATGGTCGGCAAAAAGTACGAAGCCGAGGGCATCGCCAAGCACGGCGCAAAGATGGTCACGGCTGTCTCGACCGCCACGGTGCCGAAGTTCACCGTGATCATCGGTGGCAGCTTCGGCGCAGGCAACTACGGCATGTGCGGCCGCGCGTACTCGCCGCGCTTCTTGTGGATGTGGCCGAACGCGCGCATCAGCGTGATGGGCGGCGAGCAGGCCGCGGCCGTGCTCGCAACCGTCAAGCGCGATGGCATCGAGGTCAAGGGTGGCGCGTGGTCGAAGGATGAAGAAGCGGCGTTCAAGCAGCCGATCCTCGACCAGTTCGCGACCCAGGCGCACCCGTACTACGCCAGCGCGCGCCTGTGGGACGACGGCGTGATCGATCCAACGCAGACCCGCCACGTGCTGGCGCTCGCGATTTCTGCGAGCCTGAACGCGCCGATTCCTGAGGCGAAGTTCGGCATCTTCCGGATGTAGATGTGTAGACTGAGCGTCTTTGCAAAGTTTTATACACATCATGCGCACCAACATCGATATCGACGACGCCCTCATGAGCAAGGCGATGCAGGCGGGTCCGTACCAGACGAAGAAAGAAGCGGTCGAAGCGGGTTTGAAGTTGCTTGCTCGTCAGGTCGCGTACCGGGAAATTCTCAAGTGGGAGGGAAAGCTCAAATGGGAAGGCGACGAATCGATCGACTGGACCCAACCGGAGAAGCCCGCGCCCGTCGCCTTGGTTTTGAAAGCGGTGGCCGCGGCTGCGCCCAAGGCGAAGCGCGTGAGTCGCAAGGCTCTCCCGGCTGTCAAAGCCCCAACGCCGAGCAAGCGCCGTGCTGGTCGTTGATTCGTCTGTCTGGATCGAATTCTTCAACAAGACCGGTGCCCCGACTGCGGAGTTGCTCAAGCACATCCTGCGCAACGGCGAAGTTCGCATCGTCGTTCCGGACCTCGTTTTGTTCGAGGTCTTGCGCGGGTTTCGGTCGGAACGCGCTCACCGTGAGGCGAAGCAGCTGATGGAGTCGCTCGACATCGAACCCACCGCCGGTCACGATCTTGCACTCGCCGCCTCAGGCCACTACCGCAGCCTGCGCGCGCACGGAATCACGGTACGCGGCCCGATCGACGTGCTCGTCGCCTCGTTCTGCATCGAACGCGACTACGCCTTGCTGCACCGCGACCGCGACTTCGACGCCTTCGAAGATCTGCGCGGCTTGCGCGCGTGGCGGCATTGAGCGAGAAGGCATGCAACTGACCTTGATGCCGCTGACCGAACGCGATCTGCACGAGCTGATCGAGGCGCCGGATGCGTTCGCGCAGCGCCACGCGCTGACGATTGCGCTAGACGCGTGCGCGCCGGCGTTCATCTACGAGCGCGCGCTTACGAACATGCGGGCCGCGCCCGACTGGGCCGGCGTGCTGAGCACCCGCTTGTATGTGCTCGACGCCGAGCGGCTCGTCGTCGGCTCGGGCGGCGTCAAGGTGCCGCCGCTCGATGACGGCGAGGTCGAGATCGGCTACGGCATGGCGCCGGCCTGGCAGCGCAGAGGCCTTGCCACGCAGGCGGCCCGCCTGCTCACCGGCGAAGCACTGGCCCACGGCGCCAGTAAGGTCAGTGCCTTCACGAGGCCCGACAACACAGCCTCGTGGAAACTGCTGCAACGCATCGGCTATTCGCGCGACGGTGAAACGACCGACCCTGTCGACGGCTTGGTCTGGCGTTGGCTGCACCGCGGGCGCAACAACCGCGGATGACGATGGACAGCATCTACATCACGCCCGAACACGAGCTGCTGCGCGAGCAGATCGCGCGCTTCATCGCGCGCGAGGTCGAGCCGCACGCGCTCGCGTGGGAAGAGGCCGGCTTCACGCCGCGCGAGGTGCTGTGCAAACTCGGCGATGCGGGCCTGTTCGGGCTGATGTACGGCAGCGCGTACGGCGGTGCCGAGGCCGACGCGCTGACCAACCTCGTGTTCGCCGAAGCGCTGTCGCAATCGACCTTCGGCGGCTTCATCATCACCGTGCTGGTGCACACCGACATGGCGAGCCCGCACCTGCACCATGCCGGCAGCGCGGCGCAGCTCGACAAGTACATGCCCGACGTGATCGCGGGCCGCAAGATCACCGCGGTCGGCATCAGCGAGCCGGGCGCGGGCTCCGACGTGGCCGGCATCAAGACGACCGCAAAACGTGTCACCGACAAAACGGGCGACGCGTGGGTGCTCGACGGCACCAAGCTCTTCATCACCAACGGCGTGCATGCCGACCTCTATTTCATCGCCGCCAAGACCAGCAACGCGCGCCACGGCATGTCGATGTTCATCGTCGAAAAGGGCACGCCAGGCTTCACGGTCGGCCGCGCGCTGAAGAAGTCGGGTTGGCTCTCGTCCGACACCGCCGAGCTGGTGTTCGACGATTGCCGCATCCCGGCCGCCAACCTGCTCGGTGAAGAGAACCAGGGCTTCTATTCGGTGATGAAAAATTTCCAGACCGAGCGCATCGCACTCGCCGCGATGGCCATCGGCCACTGCACGCAGGCGTTGAAGCTGGCCCTCGATTTTGTGCGCCAACGCCAAGCCTTCGGCGCCCCGCTGTTCGAGAAACAGGTGATCCGACAGCGCCTCGCGATGCTCGACGCCAAGGTGCACGCCGCGCGCGCCTTCATGTACGACTGCGCGTGGCGCGTCACGCAGAAGCAAGACGTGGTGCAGCAGGTCTCGATGCTGAAGGCGCTGACCGGCGAACTCGTCAACGAAGTGGTGCACACCTGCCAGCAGTTTCACGGCGGCATGGGCTATATGCGCGACACCGCGATCGAGCGCCTTTGGCGCGACGCCCGCATCCTCGCGATCGGCGGCGGCGCCACCGAGGTGATGCTCGACGAAGTCGCGAAGCGCTATTGACGACGAAAGATCCAGCATGACCACCCTCGACATCCGCCGCCCGTCGCCCCACGTCGCCGAGGTCTGGCTCAACCGACCCGACGTGCGCAACGCGTTCAACGAAAGCGTCATTGCCGAACTGCACGCCGCGTTCATCGCCTTCGCGGTCGATGCCGACTTGCGCGCGGTCGTGCTCGGCGGCCACGGCAAGGCGTTTTGCGCCGGCGCCGATCTTTCGTGGATGCGCGCGATGGCCGGCTTCGACTGGGCGCAAAACCGTGCCGACGCGCAGGCGCTCGCCGACATGCTGTGGGCCGTGTGGCGCTGCCCGGTGCCGGTGGTCGGCCGTGTGCAGGGCGACTGTTATGCGGGCGGCGTGGGCTTGGCCGCGGTGTGCGATGTGCTGGTCGCGGCCGAGGGCGTGCACTTCTGTTTGAGCGAGGCCAGGCTCGGCTTGCTGCCGGCAACGATCAGCCCGTACGTGATCCGCGCGATGGGCGAGCAGGCGGCGCGGCGTTACTTCGTCACCGCCGAACGCTTCAGCGCGACGCAGGCGGCGGCGATGGGCTTCGTGCACGAGGTGGTCGCGGCCGATGCGCTCGATGCGAAGGTCGCCGAGATCGTCGCTTCGCTGGTTGCCAACGGCCCGATGGCCACATGTGCCTGCAAGAGGCTGGTGCAGGACGTGGCCGGTGTGCCGCTCGACGCCGCGCTGCGCGACGAGACCGCACGCCGCATCGCCGACATCCGCGCCAGCGACGAAGGCCGCGAAGGCGTGCAGAGCTTTTTGAACAAGCGCAAGCCGAACTGGCTCGAGGGTTGAAATGACGCGAACTCGCACGAGGCACGGGCGCATCCCCACGGGGAATCGGCCGGCGTACGCGCTGGTCGAGGGATCGTCATGACGAGCCTGCCGATCGACACTGCCAGCCTGCTCGCGATCGCCGCGGCGCTCGGCTGGGCGAGCGGGTTGAGGCTGTATGCGGTCGTGTTTTTCACCGGCCTCGCTGGCCACCTCGGCTGGGTGCAATTGCCCACGGGCCTGCACCTTCTGCAGTCCACCGTGATGCTCGGCGCGAGCGGCTTCATGCTGTTCATCGAGTTCTTCGCCGACAAGATCCCGGGCCTCGATACGCTCTGGGACATGGTGCACACGGTTGTTCGCATTCCCGCCGGTGCGGCGCTCGCGGCGGCAGTGTTCGGTGCCGATCAGGCGAGTTGGGCGATGGCCGCGGCGCTGATGGGCGGCACGCTCGCTGCTACCAGCCACCTTGCGAAAGCCACCACGCGAGCGGCGCTGAATGCGTCGCCCGAGCCGTTCTCGAACATCGCGATGTCGCTCGTCGGCGACAGCGTCGTACCAGCGAGCCTGTGGCTGTCGTGGGCGCACCCTGTTGCATTTTTCGCGGCGCTCGCGGTCGCGTTGGTCATGATGGTGGCGCTCATCTGGGTGTTCGCAAAATTCCTGCGACGCCTCGCGCGGCGCGTGTCGGGCTGGTTCGGGGCGGGCCAACCGTCGACCTGAGGATAAAAAAAGTGTTCACGAAGATTCTGATTGCCAACCGGGGAGAGATCGCCTGCCGCGTGGCGGCCACCGCGAAGAAGATGGGCGTGCGCACCGTCGCCGTCTACTCCGATGCCGACGCGAACGCCAAGCACGTGCTGGCCTGCGACGAGGCGGTGCACATCGGCGGCGCCTCGCCACGCGAGAGCTACCTGCTCGGCGACCGCGTGATCGCCGCGGCGCTGGCCACCGGCGCGCAGGCCGTGCACCCCGGCTACGGATTTCTCAGCGAGAACGCGGCGTTCGCGCAGGCCTGCGCCGATGCGGGCCTGGCCTTCATCGGCCCACCGCCTGCGGCGATCAAGGCGATGGGGCTGAAGGCCGAATCGAAGCGGTTGATGGCGCAGGCCGGCGTGCCGCTGGTGCCGGGCTACCACGGCGCCGGCCAAGACCCGCAGATGCTCAAAACCGAAGCCGACCGCGTCGGCTACCCGGTGCTGATCAAGGCCAGCGCTGGCGGTGGCGGCAAGGGCATGCGCATCGTCGCCCGGGCCGACGAGTTCGACGCCGCGCTCGCATCCTGCAAACGCGAGGCGATCAACAGCTTCGGCGATGACGCCGTGTTGATCGAGCGCTACGTGACCCGGCCGCGCCACATCGAAATCCAGGTGTTCGGCGACACCTTCGGCAATTGCGTCTACCTGTTCGAGCGCGATTGCTCGGTGCAGCGGCGCCATCAGAAAGTGCTCGAAGAAGCGCCCGCGCCGGGCATGAGTGAAGCGCGCCGCGCCGAGATGGGCGCGGCGGCAGTGGCGGCGGCGAAGGCGGTCGGCTATGTCGGCGCGGGCACGGTCGAGTTCATCGCCGAACCCACGGCAGATGCGGACCTGACCTTCTTCTTCATGGAGATGAACACCCGCCTGCAGGTCGAGCACCCGGTCACCGAGGCGATCACCGGGCTCGATCTGGTCGAGTGGCAATTGCGCGTGGCCGCGGGCGAGCCGCTGCCGCAGCAGCAGCACGAGTTGCGCATTCGCGGGCACGCGATCGAGGCGCGTATCTGCGCCGAAAACCCGGACTCGAACTTTCTGCCCGCCACCGGCACGCTGCAAGTCGCGCGCTGGCCGCTCCATGTGGCCTTCGCGCGCAACGCCGATGGCGAAGGCTTTCACGACGCGGCGCCGGTGCGGGTCGACTCCGGTGTGCGCGAAGGCGATGCGATATCGCCGTTCTACGATTCGATGATCGCCAAGCTGATCGTCTGGGGCGCTGACCGCGCGCAGGCGCTCGCCCGGCTCGATGTCGCGCTCGCGCAGACGCACATCGTCGGGCTGCACACCAACGTCGCGTTCCTGCGCCGCGTGGCCGCGAGTGCGTCGTTCGCGAACGCCGACCTCGACACCGCATTGATCGAGCGCGAACGCACCGTGCTGTTCGACGCGGCGCCGCTGCCGATCGAACTCGCGGCGGCCGGTGTCGTCGCGCACACCCTCGCCGCCGAGCAGGCACTGCAGACGACCGACCCGTGGTCACGCCGCGACGGTTGGCGCCTGCACGGCCACGCCGCGCGCCGCTTCGACATCGCATCGAATGGCATGCACCACGCGTTCACGCTGGAACGCAGTGCCGGCGCGCAGACGCTCGTGCTCGGTGCGCAGCGTTGGCCGCTCGCGACTGCAGCGCGCTCGGGGAACGTTTGCGACATCACGCTGGCCGAGCAGCGCACGACGCTGACCGTGTACGCCACCGGCGAGCGCTTCGCGGTGTTCTCGCCCGACGGCTCGGCGGTGGTCGACGAGTTCGATCCGATTTCCCATTCGGCCGATGGCGCGCGCGAGGCCGGCGGCCTGGCTGCGCCGATGCCCGGCAAGGTGATCGCATTCCTCGCGGGTGTGGGTGACGCGGTGAAGCAAGGCCAGCCGCTCGCGGTGATGGAGGCGATGAAGATGGAGCACACGATCGCCGCGCCGCGCGACGGCACGATCGCCGAGTTGCTGTACGCCGTCGGCGATCAGGTCGGCGAGGGTGGTGAATTGCTGCGGATGGCGCCGGCGGCGTGATGCGTGCCGGATGTCGGCTAGCGCGCGGTGCCGCCCCAAAGGCGCGAGAGCATCGAGCGCGGCTGCGGCTTGGCAGCCAACGTGGTCATCGCCTCGGGCAAGCGCGAAACGCCGAAGCCGGAGGTGTCTTGCGCCCAGGCCAGGTCTTGCAGCACGGTGCCTTGCTCCGCGCGCCGCGGCGCGATCGCCGGCATGGGTTTCGGTGCCGCCTTGAACTGTTTTGCCAAGCTCGCCAGTTCGTCGTGACCCGACGCCTCGCACACCCACAGCGCTTCGCGCGCAGCGGTCGCGTCGCCGAGCAGGGTGCTGACGGCCACGTCTTCGCCGTAGTGGCGAAGCAGCGCAAAATGGATGCGGGTGGCGATGCGCAGGCGGATGGTCGGGTCCACGGGGTGTCCGTTCTTCTCGTGACTGAACGTATCTTCGGCGGCGGATTGCGCGCTTCCCATCCCTAGAGTCGGTGGCCCACCACACGCGCAATCGAACAGTGAGACTTTTGTCATGATCCCCAGCCATGTAACGCTTGTCGAAGTCGGCCCGCGCGACGGTTTGCAAAACGAAAAGCAACCGGTCGATGCCGCGACCAAGATCGAACTCGTGCATTTGCTGCAGGCCGCGGGCTTGCGCGAGCTCGAAGTCACGAGCTACGTCAGCCCGAAGTGGGTGCCGCAGATGGCCGACAACGCGCAGGTGATGCGTGGCGTCAAACGCAAAAGCGGCGTGCGCTATTCGGTTCTCACTCCGAACCTGAAAGGCTTCGAAGCGGCGATCGCCGACCCTGTGATCCGGCCCGACGAGATCGTCGTGTTCGGCGCCGCCAGCGAGGCCTTCAGCCAGCGCAACATCAACTGCGGCATCGAAGAAAGCATCGAGCGCTTTCGCCCCGTGGTCGAGGCTGCGCACGCGCATGCGATCAAGGTGCGCTGCGCGGTGTCGGTGGCGCTCGGCTGCCCATATCAAGGCGAGGTCACGCCCGATGAAGTCGAGCGCGTGGTGCTGCTGATGAAGGGCATCGGCGTCGACCATTGCGGCATCGCCGACACGATCGGCGTCGGCACGCCCAAGCGCGCGCAGGCGGCGCTCGATCGCGCGCTCAGGCACTTCCCCATCGGCGAAGTCAGTGGCCATTTCCACGACACCTATGGACAGGCGCTCGCGAACATCTATGCCTGCCTGGAAATGGGCGTCTACACCTTCGATGCCAGTGTGGCCGGCCTCGGCGGTTGCCCGTACGCGAAAGGCGCGACCGGCAACGTCGGCACCGAAGACGTGTTGTTCATGCTCGATGGTTTGGGCATCGAGACCGGCGTCGACATCGACCGGCTGATCGACGCCGCCGCATTCATCTCGAACGTGCTCGGCCGCAAGCCGGTCTCGCGTTCGGGCAATGCGCTGATGGCCAAGCGGGTGGCGAAGCTGGACGTGGCAGTCACATGAGCGCAGCGGCGGTCGACGCGGTTCCCTCACCCTGCAACAGCGTGTGCCGCATCGATGCGCGCACCGGCTGGTGCGAAGGCTGCATGCGCTCGCTCGACGAGATCGTAGGTTGGTCGACGCTGAGCGACACCGAAAAACGGGAGGTGTTGAGCGCGCTCGCGTCGCGGCATACCGCACCCGCCACTTCGCTCAAGGCATGAAGCACCTCGATTTTTGGTTCGACCCGATTTCGCCGTTTGCCTACCTCGCGTTCGAGCGTTTGCCGCAGGTGCTAGCAGGTATCTCGGTGGAAGTCAGCTACCGGCCTGTGTTGTTCGCCGGCTTGCTGAAGCACTGGGGTCAAAAGGGCCCGGCCGAGATCGAGCCCAAGCGGGCCTGGACCTTCCGCCACGTGCACTGGCTCGCGCAGCACCACGGCATCGCGTTGCAAACGCCCGCGCAGCACCCGTTCAATCCACTCGCGCACCTGCGCCTGCTGCTCGCCAGCGCCCCCGTGGGCGGCACGCCGAACCGACGGGCCTGCGAAGCGGTGCTGCGGCACATTTGGAACGGCGGCTTCGACGCTAACGACGCGAGCCGCATGGCATCCCTCGCACAACAACTCGCACGAGAACTCGAACCACGTATCGCGCCCGATGACGCTTCGGTCAAGCAAGCACTTAAAGACAGTACCGCCGAGGCGCTCGCGCGCGGCGTGTTCGGCGTGCCCACCATCGAGGTCGATGGCCGCCTGTTCTGGGGCCTCGACGCGCTGCCGATGATCGCGGGCCACCTGCGCGGCGAGCGCTGGTTCTTCGGCCCGGCATGGGCCGACGAAGGCGCTCCGCGCGTGGGCGTGCAACGCTGATCGCGCAGTCAAGGCGACCTTAGTGTTTTCCCGAGATGTGTCATTTCGCACAAGATTTGCCGCATCACGAAACAACCTGCCAGGGTTTCAACTGAGTTTGTCAGCTTGGGTTCAGCAACCTGTAAGGCAACGGTCAGAGCGCGCGCCGAACATCCGACCCACGCAGCGCTGAAGGGCGCGGCATTTCGAGTTCACATCAGGAGACGTCGATATGGCAAGCACAGTGGCAACCAGCTCGAAGGTCGGTCAGCCCATGACCAAGGAAGAGAAGAAAGTCATCTTCGCTTCGAGTCTGGGCACGGTGTTCGAGTGGTACGACTTCTACCTGTACGGCACGCTCGCCGTGATCATCGGCAAGCAGTTTTTCTCGAACCTCGACCCGACCTCGCAAACCATTTTCTCGCTGCTCGCGTTCGCGGCCGGCTTCATCGTGCGGCCGTTCGGTGCGATCTTCTTCGGCCGGCTCGGCGACATGATCGGTCGCAAGTACACCTTCCTGGTGACGATCCTGATCATGGGCCTGTCGACCTTCATCGTCGGCATCCTGCCCAACTACGCCTCGATCGGCGTGGCGGCGCCGATCATCCTGATCCTGCTGCGCATGCTGCAGGGCCTGGCGCTCGGCGGCGAGTACGGCGGCGCTGCCACCTATGTGGCCGAGCACTCCCCGCACGGCCGGCGCGGCCTGTTCACCTCTTGGATCCAGACCACGGCGACGGCGGGCCTGTTCCTGTCGCTGCTCGTCATCCTGGGAACGCGCACGTTGATCGGCGAGGAGGCCTTTGCCGACTGGGGCTGGCGCGTGCCGTTCTTGGTGTCGGTGCTGCTGCTCGCGGTCAGCGTGTGGATTCGCCTGTCGATGAACGAATCGCCGGCCTTCAAGAAAATGAAGGAAGAGGGCAAGACCTCGAAGGCGCCGCTGACCGAATCGTTCGGCGATTGGAAAAACCTGAAGATCGTGATCCTGGCGCTGCTCGGCCTGACCATGGGCCAGGCCGTGGTCTGGTACACGGGCCAGTTCTATGCGCTCTTCTTCATGACCGGGCCGTTGAAGGTCGACAACGCGACCGCCAACATCCTGATCGCCATCGCACTCGCGATCGGCACGCCGTTCTTCATCTTCTTCGGCTGGCTCTCCGACAAGATCGGCCGCAAGCCCATCATCATGGCGGGCTGCCTGATCGCCGCGCTCACCTACTTTCCGCTGTTCAAGGCGCTGACCGAAGCGGCCAATCCGGCGCTGGCTGCGGCCCAGGCGAAGAACAAGGTCACGGTGACGGCCGACCCGAACGAGTGCTCGTTCCAGTTCAATCCGACCGGCATCGCGAAGTTCACGAGTTCGTGCGACGTGGCCAAGCAGGTGCTGGCGGCGCGCGCGGTGAGCTACGAGAACCTGCCCGGCACCGGCCCGGCGAAGATCACGATCGGCGAGAAAGTGATCGAGTCGTTCGCCTCCACCGGCCTGCCGCCTGCCGAGGCCAAGGCCAAGGACACGGCCTTCAAGGCAGCCGTTGCCGGTGCGCTGAAAGAGGCCGGCTACCCGACCACCGCCGACCCGGCGAAGATGAACAAGCCGTTGATGGTCGCCATCCTGTCGCTGCTCGTGTTGTACGTGACGATGGTCTACGGCCCGATCGCGGCGATGCTGGTCGAGATGTTCCCGACTCGCATCCGCTACACCTCGATGAGCCTGCCGTACCACATCGGCAACGGCTGGTTCG
>ENA-OFCD01000714-OFCD01000714.1-metagenomes-genome-assembly--contig:-NODE-714-length-19762-cov-5.504237_pt1 | contig 19762 bp, 18 predicted proteins | sample MGYA00153392_OFCD01 | MGnify analysis MGYA00153392
CCACCGGCCAGGGCTTCGAAAAAATCCTGGCCGACGTGTTGCGCACCGGCCGGCCCTTCTTCATCACCGAAATGCCCGTGCTCGCCAATGTCGCCGATTCCGGCACGATTCTCACGCGCTGGGGCGACATCGGCGGTGGCCAGACGCAGACGCCCGAAAGCGCGCGGCTGCGTCTCTTCGATGCGCCGTATTTGTACGACGATCGCGCACTTACGATCGTCTCCGCTACGCACGAACGCCTTACATTACCGTTCGGGACGCGATCGACGGTGCACGTCGTCGCCCGATTCGCAAAGCCGACTTCGAGCAAACACAAGCTCACGCAGATCGACGTGTGGACGACGCCCGATGTTCCGTTCGGATTCGCGAAATATCGCGCGCTCGCGACGGGACTCGACCCCTTCGAAGCCCACGTCTTCTCACACGGCATGAAATTCCAACCGGCGCTGGCGATGAAGATCGATTCCATACGGGCCATCACGCCCGACGGCACGCACATTCAAACGGGCTAATCCGTGCGCCGCCACCTTCTGCTTCGCGGTGCGGGGGCGCTCGCGCTAGCACCGCTCGCGCTCCGCGGTCGTGCCGAAGCCGCGTACGTCGAGCCCAACATCGAATTCTCACCACTCGCCCGACAACGCGGCATCGTCACGCCGTTCGCGAACTTCTTCGTCCGCGACCATGCGGGCGTACCGACGATCGACCCCGCACGCCATCGGCTCATCGTGCACGGCCTCGTGCGTTCGCCGCTCGCCTTCACGATTGCCGATCTCATGAAGTTTCCCGCCGTCACGCGAACGCATTTTTTGGAGTGCGCGGGCAATAGCGGAAGCGAATGGCAGGGTCCGAGCGCGAGCGACGTGATGCATTCGCACGGCCTCGTTTCATGTGCATCGTGGACGGGCGCGCTCGTGCGCGACGTCTTGGCAGAAGTCGGTGTTGCGAGCGATGCATCTTGGATGCTCGCCGAAGGCGCCGATTCGGCGCGGTACGATCGCAGCATTCCACTCCACAAAGCGCTCGATGACGCGATGCTCGTCTACGCGCAGGATGGGAACCCGTTACCGGCACTTCACGGTGGGCCGCTCCGCTTGATCTTACCTGGTTACGAAGGCAGCACGAATATCAAATGGCTGCATCGCCTCAAACTCGGCCGCGCGCCGTGGGCGACGCGCGAAGAGACGGCGGAGTACACGGAATTACTTCCATCGGGGCATGCGCGCGCCTACGATTTCGTGATGCGCGCAAAATCCGTGATCGTCTCACCGTCTGCGGGCGATCGCGTGCGCGAACGCGGCGCGCAGATGCTTCGCGGATTCGCCTGGTCGGGCTGCGGCAAGATCGTACGCGTCGAAGTTTCGACCGACGGACACATGTGGCGCGACGCGCGTCTGCTTCCACCGATTCTCACGCGCGCGTTCACCGCATTCGAAGCGCCCTTCACGTGGGAGGGACGACCGATGACGCTGCGCAGTCGCGCAACGGACGAAACGGGCGCGGTGCAACCGACGCACGCCGCGCTCGTCGCCGAACGCGGCTTCTTCTCGCAATATCACAACAACGCAATTCAAGTCTGGCACATCGGCCGCCGCGGAACGGTCCGCAACGGTGCGTGAATTCGTGCGCGATGTCATGCGCGCACTCGCGTTGCTCGGCGCACTCGCGTCGCTCGGCGCGTGTGCGTCGCACGATGCATACGCGCGAAAAATCGGCACGCCCGTCGATGCAGCTACGATCGCTGCAATCGATATCGACGTAACGCCCGACGGCGTCGGCTTGCCCGCGGGAAGCGGAAACGCGAAGCGCGGCGCGACGCTCTACGAAGCGCGTTGCATGCAATGCCACGAATCGCCGGTCTTACCCGCGCTCTGGGGCGGGATCGGTTCGCTCGGCCGCATTCCTCCGGAAAAGAGTGTCGGCAGTTATTGGCCGCATGCGACGACGATTTACGATTACATCGCGCGCGCGATGCCCCCGGGTACCGCAACGCCGCTCCCCGCATCCGACGTGTACGCCCTCACCGCGTATCTGCTCGCGCAGAACGGCATCGTCTCGCGCGATACGACACTCGATGCGCGAACGCTGCCGAAGGTCGCGATGCCCAATCGCGATGGCTTCGACCGCATCGACGAATCGCGCTAGCTCGGGCTCGCGCTACGGCGAGAGGCGCTCGATTTTCCACGACGCCGCATCGCGCACGTACGCGAGACGATCGTGGACGCGGTTGCGACGACCCTGCCAAAATTCGAAGGCGTGTGGGGTGACGCGATAGCCGCCCCAGTACGGTGGGCGCGGAACTTCAACGTCTTTGAAGCGCTCGTCTTCCTCGTGCATCTGCGCCTCGAGAAACGCGCGATCCGGCACGACCGTGCTCTGCTTCGAGGCCCATGCGCTCAAACGATGACCGCGCGGCCGTTTCGCAAAATATTCATCGGATTCATCGGAAGAGATGCGCTCCACGCTGCCGTCGATACGGATCTGCCGTTCGAGCGCGCCCCAATAGAAGAGCATCGCAGCTTTGCCCGAGCCGTCGAGTTCGTGGCCCTTGCGGCTTTCGTAGTTCGTGAAAAAGACGAAGCCGCGTTCGTCGTAGCCGCGCAATAACACGATGCGCAGCGACGGCTGCCCGTCCGGCGCGACGGACGATACGGAGACGGCATTGGGCTCGATGAGCCCCTCGGTCCCGACCGCTTCGTCGAGCCAAATCTTGAACTGCGCGAAGGGATCGCGCGCGACGGTCGCTTCGTCGAGGGCGCCTTTTTCGTAGCTGATGCGCGAGGTGCCGATGTCGTTTGCGTTCACGATCCCTTTTGACGCGATGGGCGCCCGGAGCGTTGCGTTTGCATGGCGATCACGCGGCCGTTGCTTCCGTCGCTTCCGTCGCGACCGAGTCACGGCGCGTCACCGCGAGCGCGAGCAGCATCGAGCCCACGAGCATCGCCGCCGCGAGAAACCACGGCGCCCCGGGAACCCCGAGATTGCGTAGCGGTCCGATCGCGGCCGCGAACGTCAGCGGGAAGAGCGCTGGCCCAGCGAGCGTCGCCACGCCGCGCAAACTCCCGATCGCGCCTTGGAGTTCGCCTTGTTCGCCCGGGCCGACGCGATGCGTCATCATGCTCTGCGCTGCCGACGAGAGCCCCCACAGCATGAGGATCGGCGTACCGAGCGAGAAGGCGAATCCGTTCGGCGCGAGACCGTAGATCGCCATGCCGAGCCCGCCGCAAAGCAGCCCGGCCGCGAGCGACATACGCTCGCCGAAACGCGCGACGATCGGTTTCATGAGCAGCGCCTGCACGACGACCGAGCAGATCCCGACGAGTGCGAGCGAGAGCCCCACGGTCCGCTCGTCCCACGCGTAACGATACGTCGTGTAGAGCACGTAGACGCTCGGCAAACACGCACCCGCGAAAACGCTCAGAAACATCACGCCCGCGAGCCCGAAGAGTTCGCGATGCGACCGCAAGAGCGCGAGCGATCCGATCGGATTCGCGCGCGACCACGTAAACGGTCGTCGCAAATCGCGCGCGAGCGATTCCGGCAAAACGAGCGCCCCGTAGAGCGCATTCGCGATGCTCAGTCCTGCGGCGAACCAGAACGGGAGACGCGGCGAAATCGCGCCGAGCAGACCGCCGACCGCGGGACCGACGACGAATCCGATACCGAACGCGGCACCGAGCAAACCGAAACTCGCCGCACGCTTTTCGGCCGGCACGACATCGGCGATATAAGCACCCGCCGTCGCCGTGTTTGCCGACGTTACGCCCGAGATCACGCGCCCGACGAAGAGCCACGGGAGCGACGGCGCGAGCGCCATCAATACATAGTCGAGCCCGAGGCCGAGGGTCGATAAGACGATGACGGGGCGACGACCGATGCGATCGGAGAGCACGCCGAGCACGGGCGACGAGACGAACTGCATGACGGCAAAAATCGTCCCGAAGAGCGCGAATATTGCCGAAGCGTGCGCGCTATCGCTCCCCGCCATCGAGAGCACGAGCTTCGGCAAGACGGGCGCGATCATCCCGAACCCGAGCATGTCGATCGCGACCGTCGCAAAGACGAATCCGAACGCGGCGTTGCGTCGCTTCACAACCGTCCCGCGGCCAGACTTCCGAGCAGCGCCATAACGAGCACGAGCCCACCACCGAGTGCGAACGGAAAGCTCGCATCGATTCGCTTCTTCTCCCACACCGTTGCGAGCGCGATCGCGCGAAACGCCGAATTGAGCGCACCCGCGTCGCGTGCTTCGATGTAGCGGCCCTTCGCGTTTTCGGCGATCGTGGTGAGTGCTCGCGCGTCGAGTTCGGCAGGTTCGCGCGTGCCGGGAATAATTTCCCCACTCCCACTCGAGCCCACGCCGACGGTCTCGATCGTGATTCCGCGCGCGCCGATCGTCTGCGAATCCGTGACCGGATCGGTGCCACGATTGTTGATGCCGTCCGTCAAGAGCACGAGGATACGTTTACCGCTCGGCGGCATCTGCTGCGCCCCAAGCATGAGCGCATCGCCGATCGCCGTCGCGCCTTCGGGTGGCGGAATGCGATCGAGCGCATCCCGAACGGCAGCGAGATCACTCGTCGGCGGCGCGATCACGCTCGCACCACTCGAGAACGTCACGATACCGACGCGCGTCCCCTCGGGCACCGCATCGACGAACGCTCGCGCGGCCGCACGCGCGGCATCCGCACGCGTCGGAGCGACATCACGCGCACGCATCGAACCCGACGTATCGATACAGATCACGACCGTACCATCTTTCGCGGGCACGCGGGTCGTAAGGCGTGGCCCCGCGAGCGCGAGCAATTCCGCACCCGTACCGAGAACGAATGCCGCAAAGAGCACCGCTGCGGGTAAGCGCGCCGGTTGCATCGCCGCAAGTGCGAACGCGAGATTCGAAAACGCATACGCTTGCGCCGCGCGGCGTTTTTCGAGCGCGCGATATCCCACGACCAGCAGCACGATCGCGACGATCGCCACCAATAACAGCGCCGGATGCGCGAACGTCATTCGCCGAATCCAAGCGCGCGCATGATCGCGCGTTGCGCACCACCCGTTTCGTCGAGCGTCGCGACACGGGCGCCCGCGCGACGCAACGTCGCGCATACGGCCGTTTCCCGCTCGCTCACCGCGCGAACGTAACGTTCGCGTGCCCCACGATCGATGTACGCACGCACCGAACGACCACTCGCGGCATCGCGCACGCGCACGAAGCCGCGAAGCGGCAATCCATCGTGCCACGGATCGCGCGCCACGAGCACGACCACATCGAAGCGCGCCGTACACGCACGAACGAGCGGTGCGAGCGCATCGATCTCGTGAAAATCGCTCACCACGAGGAGCCGCGTCCCGCGCGAAAGCGTCGCGAGTGCGAGCCGGAGCGAGGCTGCGAAGGGCTCGCCGAAGCGTTCGCGCATCGCGGCACACGCGAGTGCCGCCGCGCGGCCGCGCGTACCGCGTAAGAGCAGCGCTCGTTCGCCGATGCGTGCGCAACGATCGTCATCGGTTGCGGCAGCGTACCACGCATTCGCCGCATCGCAGGCGAGATCGTGCGCGCTCCGCCTGCGTCCCAAACGCATCGCATGCGACGCATCGATCGCGACCGCGAGATGGAGTGCGCGATCTTCGAGCACGACGCGCGTTTGCAAACCGCCGGCACGTGCGGTTGCGGCCCAATCGATACGGCGCGGATCGTCGCCTTCAACGTAGCCGCGTAATTCCGCGAATTCATACCCATCGCTCCGCCGCGCAGACGCGCTTCCGATCCCGCGGACACCAGCGCGATGCCCCGCGAGGAGCGCCCGGCGCAAGCGCGCGCCGAACGCCGGATGCGCGAGGCTCACGACCGTAGGTCGTTGAGCGCCAACTGCGGCTCGTCACTCGCCGCAGGTGGCGTGAGACCCGCGCGCACGGCCGGCGTGTAGCGAACGATGAGAATGGCGAGGTCATCGGTGATGCGGCTCGACCGACGCTTCAAGCGTGTGACGATCGCATCGGCCATGCGTTGGGCGGAACCGGAAATCTCCGAAAGCCAGACCGTCACCGCATCGGCGCCGAGAAATTCTCCGCGTGCATCGCGCGATTCCGTAAGACCGTCGGTGCTTACGGCGAGCGCGTCGCCATAGCGCAGATGCAACTCGCGCGTCACGTACACCGGATCCGTTTCGATCCCGACGATCGGTCCCGTTGCGGGCAGCGACGTAACGTCTTGGCCGATGATCGCCCATGCGGGCTCGTGGCCCGCTGAGGCGTACTGCAAGCGGCCCGTTTCGAGATCGAGCACCGCAAGGAACATCACGACAAACGATTCCGGCCGATCGACACTCTGCGCGTAAAGATGAGCGAATTTCGAGAGGACCACACCGGGATCGTGATTTTCGGAGAAGAGCGTACGAATCGAGTACGTGACGAAGGCCGTATCGATGGCCGCATCGATGCCTTTTCCGCTCGCGTCGGCGACGAGAAACATCGCGTGGTGGCCGTCGAGTGAAAACGCGTCGTGCGTATCGCCGCCGACGTTCGAACCGAGCGTTGCGGAGAGGAGCACCGTGCCGATTTCGACATTCCGCATCTCACGGCGTCGCGAGAGAAACGCCGCCTGCAAGCGTTGCACGAGCGATCGTCCCTCTTCCACGGCGCGACGCAGGCGTCCGACGATCACGACGAAGAGCAACGCCACGATCGCGAACATGGCATTTGAGAAATCGCGCGTCTGCGTATTACGTGCGACGATTGTGTCGAAGCGTTTTTGCCCGAGCATCTCGCGCGAGAGTAACTCGCGCGTGAGCCGATCGTAATCGGCGTTCGTCGCGGGAAAAACGAAGACGGGCGCGCGTTGCTCGAAGTCGTCAGCGATGCTATCGATACGCGCGAGATCGCTTGCAAGTAGCTTTTGGTATGGCCGCAACGCATCGGGCCCGGCGCGATGCTCGACCTGTTCCACTTGCAAGAGTTCGGAATCGCGTTGCGTCGCAACGATCGCCGTTTGATACCTGAAGGCGTTCGTTATGTTGATCCCGCCGTAATACGAAAGCCGCGCCGCAAGTACAAACAATGCGAGCAAACCGACGACGAGGAGCAAGGTGATCACGGTCTGACGCGGCAACGCCCCAAACCGCGGCCTCCCAAGAAACCGCATCCGTATCGCTAGGCTAAAATACGGCCAAGTCCCTCCGTTGATCTGGGGAATTTTCATCCCTCACAAGTCACTCGTTATGGGGCGAATACGAATTCCGACGCGCGGTCGCGCGCGATGGCGGCGTCGCTGAAGGGAAATGGCACGAGATCGCCCTGGAGCCAGAGCGGCGCGGCATCGCGATAATGCGGCGAACCCGGCTTCCCCGACTCCCCCTGCGGGATCACCATGCCGCCGTCATCCCACTTGCCGATATCCCAGACGGCGCGGAAACTTTGGGCATTACCCGGGGCCTGGACGTGCGGCGCGTAGGCGCTGCCGAGCCCGGGAAAGCGGACGCCGTTCCACATTTTGAGCCCAAATGCCGCGAGCGGGTGCGCCGCGATCCGCGCGCCGACATCGGCCCATCGTGATTCGCTCTCTCGGCGTGATTGGAGACCCGCGATCGCATCGCGTGTCGCCGACACGAGAAAGGCGTCGTAGTCGTCGCGCCCCACCCATCCGCGCGGCTTTTCGCGAAGCATCCGCATGACGGCGACGAACGCGGGGCCCGCTTCCGCCGCAAGGTAGCGCCGCCCGAGTCTGCCCGGCATATGCCCGCGCACGAGTCGCTCGGTCGTCGCTCGTCGCAGCGCCGTCACGATCACAGCCGCTCGCGAGTCGCCCGTAAAGCGCCCGTCGAATCCACGCAGCGTCTCGCGCGCATCGCGCAACGACGCGTCGCCATCGACGTGTGCTCGCTCGAGCGCGGCGACGGTCGCGCGAGCGAGGTCGCGCTCGGGGAGCGACGTCACATCACCCTGCACCGCAGCGAAACGCGCGACATCGTAGGGACCCGAACGCAAATCTTCGGCGATGCGCGCAGCACGATACGGCGGCGAAAATGCCGCGCTCAATCGGTACGGGTAGCCACGCCCGTACACGCGCGCGTTCGCCGTGAGCACGAGCGCGTTCCGCGACGCATCGACGTGCGGCAAGGCACGTGCGGGAACGTCACGTTCGCGTGTGACGACCGCTTCGGCAGAGCCGTCGTGAATGGCCATGCCCCACGCATCGTCGATCGGAATATCGCCTGCGAGGGCGTAGCCTACGTTGCCCGCATCGTCGGCGAGCACGAAGTTTTGCGGCGGGCCGGGATAGCGCGCGAGCACCCGCGCACCGGCGGCGACCGACGTCGCGCGCGCGAGGCCATCGAACTGCTCGAACGACGACCGCCGATCGAGATCGCCCGTCCACGCAGCCGCGAGTTTGGTCTCACCACGATCGTCGAAAACGAAGCCATGGCGCGTGCGCAGATACGTTCGCACGAGGGGCTTGCCGAAGCGCACGAGGATCGTCTCGACGCGTTTCTCGGCGCGGGCGAAGCCGGCTCCGGCAACATACTCATCGGAATCGTTCGAGCGAAAGTGCTCGCGAAAGACGCGCACGGTCGCAACGGTGCCGTTCGTCGCGCCCCACGCGAGGTGCGCGTTATGGCCGAGCACGATTCCCGGCACGCCGCCGAGCGTTACGCCTGCGACATGAAGGTTCGGTGCCGAAAGATCCGCCATCCACCAGACGCCGGGAATCGAGAGATTGAGATGCGGATCGTTCGCCAAGAGCGCGCGATGCGACGACGTCAGTGCAGCACCGGCTGCAAAAGCGTTACTCCCGAGCCCCGCACGCGCGTCGATCTCGGCAACGGAGAGCGGTGAGGCATGCGGATCGGGCGCGGCGAGCGCGGGCAGCGGCGCGACGGGTGCGAGCGCCGCGCGCGCAGCCGAGCCCACGGGCGTGTCGTAGGCGGGATCGGAGATGGAGAAAAACGCATCGCGCGCGCTCGGACCGAGTTTCGCAAGTACGTCCGCGCGCGTGGTGACGTCGGTCCACGAATCGGTGAGTGCGAGCACCGTTGCGAACGACGCGGCAAGCGAATCGACGGGCTTCCACGGTTCGGGGCGATACGCGAGAAAACGGAATTCGGGCGGCACGGGTCGTGTCGCCATCGCCGCGTTGACGCCGCTTGCGAAAGCCTCGAGATTCGCGCGCTGGTTTGGCGGAAGCGCCGCGAACTGCGCGGCCGCGATGCCCGCGACATCGATCGTCCGCGCGTCCACATCGCTCGATAAGGTGATCGATCCGAGCACTTCGGAGAGCCGTCCCTCGACGGAGCGTCGGTACAGATCGAGTTGGAAGAGCCGATCGCTGCCTTGCAGATAGCCTTCGGCGAAATAGAGATCGTGTTCGTTTCGCGCACGAACGTGCGGAATGCCGCGTCGATCGCGCGTGACCGTCACGGCTTCCCGAACGCCAGTACTGGCGATCGTTCCCGAAGGTTCGGCTTCACCATCGTGCACGCCGAGCGCAACGTACGCGATGAAGACGACGGCGAGTAGCGCGAATGGCACGAGTGAAAGGCCGACGAGAATGACGATGCGTCGCACGAGCTCGGTGCCACGCGGGCCCCGCTTCACCGATGACTTCAAAACGGACGATCGAAGGTGAACTTTGGAACGTCGATCGGGAAATGGAGATCGACGAAGTCGAACTCGAACTTCGGCAACGTCGTGTCGAGCCCGAAATGGATCGGCTCATCGGCGACGACCTGTTGCACGTATTGCCGGCCCTCAACGACCGCGTAGTGGACCGTCCAGGAAATGCCGTCGTAGGGTTTATTTTCGAGGATCCCCTGGACGCGCGACTGGACGGTACGATACGTCGTGGGCTCGAGCCACAGATCGCGCAAGCGATTGATCTTGGGATCGCGGATCGGTGCGAGCACCAAATGCAACGCGGGCGAACCCGCAACCGTATCGGTGCCCGCAATCCGAATATCGTACGCGCGCGTGCTCGATTCGATGCGGCCGATCTCGCGCAGATCGTCGGTCGCTTGCGGAATCGGCGTTGCCGAAGATGCACCGGATCGCGGCGACGACGCGACGCGCGGAACGATCGTCTTCCCAAAGCGCGTCACGATGCCGAACGACGAAGCAATATCGATGCGCGGATCGTCGAGTCTGATCGGTGCGGCATCGCGATTGGTATCGAAAATTTTGAGTCCGAAGATGGAAAACGGTACGCCGCGCAAGCGATGATTCTCTTCTTCGGCGTCGTGCAGAGGCGTGAGTGCGAGCGCACCGTCGGCGGTGCGTTGATAGACGTCCCACCAATTGTCGAAGACGTGTCCGTTGTGAAGGTAACGCACGAGCGCCCCATAGCGCACGTATGGCGCGTCGGTTCGCGCGCGCCACCAATCGCGCGCACGCACGAAATCACGCTCCGCTTCGGGATCTTGCACGGGCGCCGCCGTCAACGTTGGCTCGACCGCGCGCGCCGGGCTCGCATGCGGAGCCGTGGCGCAAACGAGCGCGAATGCACCGAGCGCGACCGAGGCACGTTTGAGTGTTCGCACGGATCGCATCGTTATCGTCATTCGGGTCATGGAACCGAAACGCTTGCGATGAGCTCGGCAACGATCGTTTCGCGGTCGATATTTTCGACTTGCGTGCGATAGTTGTACGCGAGCCGGTGGCGCATTACGGCGGGCGCGGCGGCGCGCACGTCGTCGGGCACGACATACGATCGTTCGTCGCAAAGCGCGCGGGCGCGTGCGAGCGCAGCGAGTGCGAGCGTCGCGCGCGGGCTCGCGCCTCGATCGAGGTACTCGTGATGTTTGCGCGTCGCACGCACGAGCGCCACGATATATGCGGCGATCTTCGGTTCGAGGAAGACGGCGCGTGCATCGGCGCGCCAACGCAAGAGATCGCCCATCGATGCGACATCGTGCGGTAACGCGGGCGTTTCACCGCCGAAGCGCGCGAGGATCCCGAGTTCTTCTTCCGCGCTCGGGTAATCGACGAGCACGTTGACGAGAAAGCGATCCATCTGCGCGAGCGGGAGCGCGTAGGTGCCGTCGCTATCGAGCGGATTCATCGTCGCCGTCACGAGAAAGGGATCGGGAAGGGGAAAGCTCTGCGGCCCGATCGTCACCTGGCGTTCTTGCATCGCTTCCAAAAGTGCCGATTGCACTTTCGCAGGCGCGCGATTTATTTCGTCGGCGAGCACGACGTTGGCGAAGATCGGTCCGGGCGACGTTGCGAATTCACCCGTACGTTGATCGAAGATGCGCGTGCCGACGATATCGCTCGGCAAGAGATCGGGCGTAAACTGCACGCGTTTGAAGCTACCGCCGACGGCGGCCGCGAGCGCGCGGCACGCGAGCGTCTTCGCAAGCCCGGGCGGACCTTCGAGCACGACGTGGCCGCCCGCAATCGTCGCGTGCAGCAGCGCTTCGAGCGCGGCGCGTTGGCCAACGACGGTCTCTGCGAGCGCGTCGATGAGCGCCGACGGTTTCAGAAGTTCAACGATGGTAGGGCCTCCGCAACGGCTTGCGCGACGCGTTCGTCTTCACAAAACGAAGCGCGCTCGATCGCACGTAGTGCTTCGAGAACGCGAACGCGTTCCGTCATGTCGCGCCGACGCGTGAGATCGGCAAGCGTTTCGTCGGCGCGCGCGCCGACGAGGGCTCGTAACGCGGCGCGGACCGCGAGCGCGCGCTTGCGCGACGGATCGCGCGCGAGTTCGGCGACGAGGCCACGAATGTGGTCGGCCGGATCGACGAAGATCGCGGGCGCGGGCGGCGACACGACGATCGACGCGCGTGCGGTCGCGCGTTTACCGCGACCGAAGCCCCAGATGAGCGCCCACGCGGCGAGCACGACGAGCACGAGCGGGAGAATCGCGAGCACGATCGACCATAAAACCGGCCAAAGCCACGTCGGCAGATGCGGTGGCGCGGGCGCGACGCGCAAGGCGACGGTGTTCGTCGAGAAACGTGAGGGTTTCCCATTACGCGCGTCGATGGCATCCATGATGGTCGCTGCGATCGTGCGATCGCCCGCGACCGTCGGTTCGAGCGTGAGCGTCTCCGTGCAATCGCTGCCGCGACTCGATGCCGCGCACCGCCGCTCGTCGCCGATTGTGTCGAAGCCCGAGAGGTCGGGGAGCGTGACGTTATCGAGTTCGAGCACGCGTTCGTCGACGTGCGCGGAAATCGTGAGATGGAGCCGTTCGCCGACGCGCAGATTCGTACGATCGATCGCCATCGTAAAACTTCGGACGTGAAGCGATGCGAGCGATTGCGCCCGCGCCGTGCATGGCACGGCGATGCTCGCGACCGCCGCGCCAAACGCGGCGGCACGCGTTACAGCGTGCCGATCCATTCGGCAAAAAGATACCGCGCATCCAGGGGTCCAGGCGAGGCCTCGGGATGGAATTGCACGGCCGAGATCGGCAATGTCGTGTGCCGGAAACCTTCGTTCGTGCCGTCGTTGAGGTTGATCATCGTCGCTTGCAGATCGCTCGGAAGCGACGCGCCGTCGACCGCATAGCCGTGATTGTGCGCGGTGACGAGCACGCGATCGTGCAGCACGTCTTTGACAGGTTGATTTCCACCGCGATGACCGTAGGGCAATTTGTATGTTCTCGCACCGAGTGCGAGCGCGAGCATTTGGTGCCCGAGACACACGCCGAACATCGGCATGCGCCCGACGAGATTGCGCAGCGTTTCGATCGTCTCCGGCAGATCGGTCGGATCGCCGGGTCCGGGCGAAATGACGACCGCATCGGGTTTGCGCGCGAGAATCTCGTCCGACGAAACGCCGTAGGGTACGACCGTGATGCGCGCGCCGAGGGCCGCGAGATCGCGAACGATCGCACGCTTGACGCCGCAATCGATGACGACGATATGCGGCCCCGTCGCATGTGGGGTCGGGCTCTGCACGGTGCGCGTCGCGACGTCGGCCACCAGACCGACGGTGCTCGTTTCGCGAGCGTATGGCGTGAGCGCCGCTTCCATGCGTTCGATCGAAGCTTCCCCTACCGCAAGCGCCGCGCGGATCGTGCCGTGCTCGCGCAACACCGTCGTGAGCGCACGCGTGTCGATCCCGACGAGCGTTGGCACGCGTTGCGCGGCGAGCCACGATGGCAGGTCGTCCGTCATGGCGTGATGCGAGGGATGGCGCGCGATGCGCTTGACGATCGCGCCCGCAACGCACGCGCGATGGTGCTGCGACGCGGTCCCAGAGATGCCGTAATTGCCGATCATCGGGTAGGTGAACGTGAGCAACTGGCCCGCGTACGACGGATCGGTGAGCGCTTCTTCGTAGCCCGTCATGCCGGTAAAGAAGACGGCTTCGCCGAGAGCGAGCGCATCGTAGCCGATGCCTTCGCCGTCGAAGCGCGTACCGTCGGCGAGAAGCAATGAGGCCGGTTTCATCATGTCGAGAGGCGCACATTTGGCCTTGCGACGGTACGCGCCTCTCTTACAGCATGCGCTGGAACATCATGATCGGGAGCGTGGTCGGGAAATCGTAGCCGACGAAATCGAACGTCAGGCCCGTCACGGTGCGGTCGAGCCCGAAGCGCAGCGTGTCCTCGGTGTGGATCTGCTGGACGTAGTAGCGGCCCGCGATCGAGGTGTAGGCGACGATCCAGCGCGCATCGTCGTAGGGTTTGCCCTCGAAGATGCCTTGAATCGCGAGTTGAACCGTGCCGAAGGTCGTCGTATCGACCCACAGATCGCGCAGCCGGTAGACGCGTGGGTTGCGCAACGGCGTGAGCGCGAGATGATAGGCATCGACGCCGCGAATCGTCTCCGTCCCCGCGAGCACGATCGCATAGTCGCGCGCGACCGCCTCGATGCGCGCGAGCTCGCGAAGCGGTTTCTCGGTCACCAGCGCCGATGGCACGGGCGTCGGCGTCGCGGTCGGCGTCGGCGTCGGGCTCGGCTCTACCGCAGTCGGGCCCGCACTTGGCAATGCAGTCGCATTCCCGACGAGCGCGGCTTTAGGTTCGCGTCGGACGAGCCCGAACGAGGCGTTGGGTTCGATCTGCGGTTCGAGGATGGGGAACGCGTCGGCGTCGGGATTCGTGTCGAGCGAATCGGCGTGAACGTTGCCCTTGTGGACTTTGAGGTTGAAGGTGATCGGCGAGCCGCGCAGGCGTTTCGCCTCATCGGCGGCGACGATGGTACGGCGCAGAGCGAGCGCGCGGTCGCGATCGCGATACGCGACCTGCCACCAGTTATCGTGCGTGCGGCCGCGCCACTCGTAGCGCTCGCGCATGTTGTAGGCGATAAACGGCACTTCTTGCCGCGTGCGCCAGGCGTCTTTCGCGTGGGCGAAAATCGCTTCAGCCGAGGGCGCTTCGGCCGCACTCGCGACCGCGCCGAAGAGTACGGCGCATGCCACAATCGACGCGGTTACCAAAGACGGGCGCATGTGCGTGCAACGCATAGCCGCGCGTAATAATCTCAGGCGACGCCCAGAATCGCCGTTCCGACGCGGCCATCTCGCATGGCGAAACGTCCACCCACGATCGTCGCGATCGGGCGCCGCGCGAACGTTTCGCCTTCAAACGGCGTATTTTTCCCGAGAGAGAAGAACGCGTTGGAATCGACGCGCCATGGTCGCTCGGCAAAAATGGTCATATCCGCCGCACTTCCGATGCGTAACGTTCCGCCGGGGACGTTGAGGATACGCGCGGGATTGGTTGAGAGGAGCGCGACGAAGCGCGCGAGCGGCAGATCGGGAAGTGCGTGCGCATAGGCGCCGACGGCCGTTTCGAGGCCCGAAAATCCGACGGGCGCTGCAGCGAGCAACTGCGCCTTCTCTTCGCGCGTATGCGGTGCGTGATCGGTTGCGAAGACGTCGATCGTGCCATCGCGAACGGCCGCACGCAACGCCGCGATATCGCGCTCGAGGCGGAGCGGCGGATTGACTTTGGCATCGGCACGAAAGCCTTCGAAGTGGTCGTCGCCCTGCAAGAGATGGTGCGGCGTAACTTCGCACGTTACCGCAATTTCTTGCGCGCGACCGAAGCGGATGAGCTCGATACTCATCGCCGTGGAGAGATGCGCGATGTGAAACGGTTTTTTCGTGTCGCCGCCGATGAGCACGTCGCGTGCGACGTGGACTTCCTCGGCTAGGCCCGGCGAGCCGGCAAGCCCGAGATCGAAACTTCGTGCGCCTTCGTTCATGACGCCGTCGCCTTTGAGATCGCCATCTTCGCAATGTGAGATAAAGACGCCGGGCACGTCGCGTGCGTAAAGTGCGGCTTGGCGGAGCACGCGCGCGTTCTTCACGGCGAAGCCGTCGTCGCTAAAGGCGACCGCGCCCGCATCGTGCAGGCGCCAATACGGTGAGAGCTCGTTGCCCGCACGCCCGCGCGTGAGTGCCGCGATCGGATAGATGCGGGCGAGCCCGGCGGCCGTCGCAAGGCGCAACACTTCGGCGATGAGGGCGGGAGAATCGAGGGCGGGTTCGGTGTTCGGCATGCACGCAACGGCCGTGAAGCCGCCAGCGACGGCAGCCGCGCTTCCGGTCGCGATCGTTTCTTTGTGCGTCTGGCCCGGTTCGCGGAGATGGACGTGCATGTCGATAAAGCCGGGCGCGACGACGGCTCCGGTTGCGTCGTAGATCTCGACGTCGACTCCGGTCGCTTCGAGATGCTCGCCGATTGCGGCGATGAGACCATCGCGGACGAGGACATCACGGATGGCATCGAGGTGTTGCGCGGGATCGACAACACGTCCGCCACGGATAAGAAGATCGCTCACGTGAACGGGGCCGTTCGGTCGCTCCGAGTGCTGGACCCGCCTTTGTTGGCGGGACGGGGCGCGTGCGGTCGCAAGTCGGCGAATGCGGGCACTGCATAGATTGCGATGACCGACGTAGATACGAAGGCTCCCGCCGCGCAACACGAGCGCGGCTTCACGTTGCTCGAAGTGATGGTTGCGGTTGCGATTCTCTCCATCATGACGATCGTGCTCTCGACCTTCGCAGCGCCACATCCCATGACACACCCCGCGATGCTCGCAATGCAAGCCGCGCTCGCCGAAGCGCGCGATCTCGCGATGGTCACGGGTGACGCGACGAATCCACTCGTGCCTACCGGCGCGACGATCTCGGTCAAACACGATCCGCTCGATCCGAGCGGCCACGGGAGTGTCATCGCCATCTATCGTTCGCGACCGATCTCTTACCGCGGCGTCGGCCCGGGCCAGAATTACAAGGCCGACACGCTCGTGCAGGACCCAGGTATGCCCCGTCAGCGCGTGCGAGCCGATTTTCAAATTTCATCGGCCTCGCTCGGCACGATACCGACGCCATTTTCGATCCTCGTGTCGCAATCTGGCTTCGCGAGTATCGTTAAGGGCTACGCGTACGATCCGGAAAATAAAATGACGATAGCGGCCGATCCCGGATGCGATGAAAGCGGTGTGACGATCTCCGCGACAGACGGGGTCTTCACGGAAAAAGATCCGTTCACGTGCCACGATGCCGTTTTGCAACTCGAGAAGCCCCATGCGTAAGCGTCGGAACGAGCGCGGCTTCTCACTCATCGAGGTGATCGTTGCCGCCGCGCTCACAACGTTCGTGATGATCGCGATTGCAAGCGCCGTCGCTACGAGCGTCCATTCAACGACGCTCGTCGAAACGCGCACGCGCATGCACGCCGATGCGCTCAACGTGCTGACCGATCTGCGCGCAATTACCGTTTACAACAAAGCGATGCTCGCGCAGATGGTCGGCAAGAGCGCATCGATGACGATCGCACATTCCGCCGACCACGTCGAGACGATCGACGTGAGCGTGAATATCGAGCCCAACGTGATTCGCAACTCCGACGGTACGACGATGACGACGCTCGCGAAAGTTGCCAACGTGACGATCCGCGAGCTCGACGAGAAAATTTCCGAACGCGCGACGCTCTTCAATGAAGCTCCCGCACCAGGATCGGTGGTAGGACCATGATGCCTGTATCGCGCCATGACGAACGCGGATTTACTGTACCCGAGATGCTGATCGCAATCATGATGATTTCGATCCTCAGCCTCGTAACGCTCGGGGGCATTCAGTTCTTCACCAAAGCCGTCGATGCGCGAACGTTCGCGCAAAGCGGTGGCATGACGGTCGATCGCGAGCTCGCAACGATGCGCACCGATGCGAACACGGCGTTCGCGGTCTTCGTTCCCGATCGAGACGTCTTCCACGTATCGAACAAACCGGATCCATACGTCGCTCAGGGTCGGACGGTTCTTGCACCGCCGCACGAGGTCGATTACTACTCGAAAACTGACACCGGAACCGAATCGTGGTGGGCTTACTACTACGACCGCGTACACGGCACGTTACAACGATACGATTACGATCCCGCGGCGGGAACGCGAGGAGTCGTCGATCGCTCATCAGGTGCCATTGACCCTCGTGGCGCGTACTCAAAAGTCACGGGGATCTCATCATTTTCAGTCGCGACCCTGCAAGCGAGCGCGCTCACCGATCCAGCACGCAATCGATTCGCTCCAATCGTCGGGGAAATGTCGGATGGATTAATTCGACCCGTCGCCGATCCTGTTGGCTTCGTTCCGGTAAATGGTCAGCCGCGTTCGGATCTCTACGGCGGAAACACGTCGATTCAAGTCTCGATGACCACGGCGGTCGGGGAGCGCTCGCTGCATCTCCTCTCCGGCACGATGCCAAGTGGCTTCACCGTCCACGAAGTTCCTGCGATTCGCGCGTTCGTGTATCGGCTCAACACCCACCATCATTCGTGGTTCGGAACCGTATCGAAGTCGAGGGCTCAGATCTTCGAGCAATTGCAATACAGCTATCATCCCATTACCGACAGACCAACAGATTGGAAGGTCTGGTGCGACTATCAGGTTTACGGTGCTGGAAGCGGCGGTCTCGATTACGCAGATAAAAATGCTGGATATCAGCCGAAGAATTTCGTCGAAACGACGAGTTCGCTCTTTTACAGTACTACGCACGGAACGATCCACAATCTCAACGAGCAAGGCTGCGGTAAGAAGATTCCACGTCCCGGCGATACGCCAGCTGCGAACTACGCGGGCACGTCGCCAGATACGTACGAATCACCGCCGCCGTGTTTAGCAAAGGGCGAGTGCTGGCCGGAGAACGCTCCGCCCTATTGGAGCCCGCCCTCACCGTGGCCATCAAGTGCGCCGCCCGCCATATGGTGCGCATCGCATCAGCAGGCAGTCATTTGCGGTGGTACCGGCGAGAACCAGGGTGAAACCCAAGTCAACTCTGCTAGTCGGCTTCCTATCGCCGTTGACCCCGGTAATAACAAATCAGCGACTCAAAGCCCGGCACCAAGCGCCGGACCCATTAGGGACGGCCTCCCTCGTCGCGATGGCCCACGTGGATGAAAATAGGGAGTAATTCGCCTTGCTAATGCAATCTATGGTGCTCCTCGCCGCAATCATCGTAATCTCTGGAACACTAGTAACGAGCACGCTTATGACGGCGAAGAAAAGCTTGCACGAGCTTCTCCTAACGAAGACGCAAATCGCGATGAACAACACGGTAGGCGATTTCGAGGCGTGGGCTACTCAACGTGTGCAATCAAGCAACACGCAAACGACATGGCCAACGACGTTTACTCGGAATATCAAATCGACATGTGGCCTTGTTACTTGCCCATATTGGGCCTACTCGCAGTGGCTTGTGACCGGCGCGACGACCGCACTACCACGTCAAGCGAACACAACAACGAAAAATGCGTCGGCAATGAATCTGGCGACAGCCGTAGACGAGCAACGGATCTCAGCGCAAATTACAGTCAATATAGACGACGCAAGCGGTAAGACCACTTTCTCTAGCGCTACGAGAGCGATTACTGCGAGGACGCTTAACGTTGCACCATATCTCGTGATAACGGGCATAAAGGATGAGGGGACAGCATCGGGCCGAGTTGAGTCCTCGGAAGGCGATACTGGCGGAGTAGCTGTAAGCGCGCGGCTCCTCTTTACAACGCCCGATGGCGCTGCTCCAGCGAGGACCGTAGATACTCGCATACGTACTGACGTCGACTGTGTAAATTCAAAAGCAGCCCACGACTCGGCAAATCCGTATAAAGATATGGCGATTAGCATCGATCATTCAATCCGACAATTTGGGGATCAGGATTGGCAATTCGAAGTCCCGTGTATCCCAAATTACTATATTGACACAGCTCCGCCCGGCCTCTCAGGCTATGATCCTCCTTCAGGTAAAACCTACGCGACTATCCCTAATGAAGCAGATCCTACTACATGGAATACGGGATCAGGGGAATCCACATTCCGTAAGTAATCCATCAACTTACAGGCAAGACTATTCGCCCGTCAGAGGCCGACGGCTGGCAATCCGTTTCAGTTACACCGTTGGCGCCATTAGCCGAAGTTACCAAAATCCCAAAACTTGGAATAGCCAAGCCTGAGTTTGCTGCAATGGCTGGTAAAAATACACTTTCAGTAATAGTATTTCCACTTATAGAAACAACAGCTTCGGAGGCTGGGTCCGCGTTTGGACCAGAAGAAATAGGGGCTCCATTAGGGCCTAGAATTGAGTAATTACCGTCAACCAGGCGACGTGGATTATTTCCCTGGTCTACGAGATATTCTAGTGGCTTGAGCTGCAATTTTGACGAATCGCAGGATTGGAAATTTCCGGTCCCGATATTATTGTCGGAGTCGAAACCAATCACTATTCCGAGCTGATTCGGTTGATTAAGCATCGTTCCGGGCAGTGGCAACGAATTAGAGACATCTTGCACGAAGGTTACGTCAATTGCAAGAGTGTCGTA
>ENA-OFCD01000715-OFCD01000715.1-metagenomes-genome-assembly--contig:-NODE-715-length-19696-cov-5.159055_pt1 | contig 19696 bp, 16 predicted proteins | sample MGYA00153392_OFCD01 | MGnify analysis MGYA00153392
GACTGTCGGCGACTGTCGGCGACTGTCGGCGACTGTCGGCGACTGTCGGCGACTGATCACCACACAGGTGGTCACTGAGGACGGATTCCTCCAAATAGCCCACCCGGCATCCAGGTGACACGATACGTTCCTCATCAAATGCAGGTGTGTTCCGGGGGGAACAGGTGGCACAGGACGAGCTGATGCCCCGCAGGGCCGGGTTCGACGTCTTCATCGACCGCTTCGACCTCGAGGAGGCCCTGGAGCGCAGGGACACGTTCTCCGAGGACCGTCGTAGGACGGCGTTAGCGTCCGTCTGGACAGACCCGTCGAACCAGGTCCGCGAGTTGTGCCACGACCTGAGGCAGCCGATCGCCGTGGCAGCAGCGCTTGCTGTCACCCTGGCGGCCGAGGGGGGGCTCTCCGCGGACGGGGCCGACCGGCTCGCTCTCCTGCGGCGGCAGCTGCATCAGCTGTCGGAGCTCGTGGCGGCCTCGTTCTCACCTGAATGCAGAGTTCCGGTCGACCTCGGCGACCTGGCCTCGGAGACGTGCTCGGCCGTGGACGTCGTGGACTGGACACCTGTCGAGGCCGTGCTCGACAGGAGGGTCGTCATCGAGGCCGATGCGGTCCAGCTTCGTCGCCTGCTCGTCAACCTGCTCGCGAATGCACGACGGGCAGCAGGAACTCGCGGTCTCGTCCGGGTTTGCGTGGGAACACAGCTTCGGTACGCCGTCCTCGAGGTTCACGACTCAGGTACCGGCACCCCCACGGCCGAGCGTTCGACAGGGCTGGGCCTGCTGATCGCGACGGGCATCGCCGAACGGCACGGCGGGTGGATCGAGAGCGGGCCCAGCGACCTCGGCGGCGTGCGCGTCCGAGTGCTTATCCCGCTCGGCGGTGCGGAGGGGATGGCGTGATCGTGCTGCTGTGCGACGACCACCTGCTGTTCACCGAGTCCCTGGCCCACGTCCTGACCGGGCGCGGGGACACCGTGTTCGTGACCGCCGAGCCAGGAGAGGCGGTCGTCGTCGCGGGCCGGGAGCGGCCGGACGTGTGCGCGATGGACCGCAGCTTCCCTGCGGGGGACGTCGGAGCAGCCGGGGTCCGCGCCGTGCTCGACGTGTCACCGGAAACCAAAATCCTCATGCTGACCGGCCGGTCGGACGCTGCGGGTGCCCGAGCGGCCGTCGTCGCTGGCGCCCGGGGCTTCCTCAAGAAGGACGAGCCGCTCGACCACGTCGTGCGCGCCCTCGACCAGGTCGCATCCGGCCTGCTCGCCTTCGACGCCGGTGTGTTGCGGCAGGACGGGTCGACGGGCCGCCGTACCTCGCTGCTGCACACGCTCACCTCACGGGAGCGGGAGGTCCTCGGCCGCATGGTCAACGGGCAGTCGGGCCCGGCCATGGCGAGCCAGATGAAGGTCTCGTACAGCACTGTGCGCACCCACGTGCAAAACAGCCTCGTCAAGTTGGGCGTCCACTCCCAGCTCGAGGCGACCGCTTACGCCGTGGAGCACGGTCTGGGCGAGTCCCAGGTCGGCTGACATGATCACCGCCGCGGCTCGCCCTGGGCGGCAGGGGACGTCGGACCGTTCAAACCTGCTCGTGGTCCACGACCAGGCTGCGTTCGGTGAGGCCCTCGCCCACCGGCTGGCCCGCGAGGACGGTCTGGAGGTCGTCGCCTCCGTACGCCGACCGCTGCGGGCTCTCGTCCTCGTGCCGGCAAGGGACATCGGCACGTGCCTGATCGACTGGGACCTCGAGGACGGCGCTGCCGACACCCTGGCCGCGCAGCTGCGGGCCCTGGACCGGGCACCGCTGGTCGTCGCCCTGGGGAGCACCGACGACCCGGCCGTCATCGTTCGGGCCCTGCGGGCGGGCGCGTGCGCCTGGGTCCCCAAGGAGAGCAGCATCGAGGTGCTGCTCGAAGCACTGCGCTGCACGGCGGCCGGCCAGAGCTGGCTGCCGGGCGCGCTGCTCGCAGGCGTCCTCGCGCACCTGCTGGCCCTGCACGGCGAGCCGGCGCCGAGCACGCTCGGCCTGCTGACGGCCCGGGAGCTCGACGTGCTGCGCTGCATGGTGGCGGGGCTGGGCCAGGGCGACATCGCCGCTCGGCTCTACCTGTCGCCGAACACCGTGCGAACCCACCGCCGTCGCACGCTGGCCAAGCTCGGCGTGCACTCTTCGCTGGAGGCGGTCTTCGTGGCCCGCCGCGCCGGCCTTGCGGCGGATCTGCCGCCAGCGCGCGGCTCCTCGTGACGCCGCGCCTCCCGCACTCGGCGTAGTCCGGACTGACCCCGCCGTCCGAGCCGCTGGGCGCGTCTGCTGCCTAGCGTGAGGACTACCGCCCGCGTTTCACGTCCCCTCAAGGAGCAGTCGCACATGCAGCGACCCGCCGCACGGCAGCAGCAGCCCGGTCGACGGCGTCGCTCAGTGTCCGGACGACGCACCTGCGTCCTCGGAGTCTCCGTCCTCCTGCTGACCGCCTTCCTGCCGACCCAGGGCCCGAGCGCGCTGCCTACCCCCGGAGCACCGGCGAAGACGGTGCACGCCGCCACGAACCCGGCTGACCGGCCGCACCCGGTGGCGAAGCCCGCCGACGGGCGCGCCGCTGGTGCAGCGCCGCGGGTGCCGGCAACGGCAGCGAGCCGACACCCCACCGCCGGTGCCCCGAGCCACGACGACGAGGTCCCGAGCGCGGACAGCACGACCCACCTGCCCGGCTGGACACCTACGACCGCAGGGATGCGGGCCCGCGCGACGGCCCCTGCCACGACCAAGGCCCAGGTCCAGGTCGCGGCCCAGGTCCAGGCCCAGGTCATGGTCCAGCCCGTGGCCCTGGCGCCGGCAGCCACGGCCTGCGACCCGGTCACGACCGGTGTCATCGGTTGCGAGAACCAGTTGCCCGGCACACCCGCCTCGCAGTGGGACGTGGTCGGGTCAGGCGACAGCACCCTGCAGGGATTTGCCACCGACATCAGCGCCAACGTCGGGACGACCGTCCGCTTCAAGGTCAAGAGCACCGCGTCGGCGTACCGGGTCGACGTCTACCGCCTCGGCTACTACCAGGGACTGGGCGCGCGGCTGGTGACCAGCTTCGCACCGACTGCGGCCTATCCGCAGTCGCAGCCGCCCTGCCTCACCGACGCCACGAGTGGGCTGATCGACTGCGGCAACTGGGCCGAGTCCGCCTCCTGGGCGGTCCCGCCGACGGCCGTCTCGGGCCTCTACCTGGCACAGCTCGTCCGCCTCGACACCGGCGGGGCCAGCCACATCCCCTTCGTCGTACGTTCGGACGCTAGCCACTCCGACGTTCTCCTCCAGACCTCCGACGAGACGTGGGAGGCTTACAACAGCTACGGCGGCAACAGCCTGTACTCGTGCACGGTCGCCTGCCCGCCCGGCAACCCGAGCACGTATAAGGCCGCCTACAAGGTGTCGTACAACCGGCCCTTCAACACGCGGGGGATCACGGACGGGCACGACTGGCTGCTCGCGAACGAGTTCCCGATGATCAGTTTCCTCGAGCGCAACGGCTACGACGTCAGCTACACGACCGGGGTCGACTCGGCGAGGAGCGGCGCGCTCATCAAGAACCACAAGGCGTTCCTGTCGGTGGGGCACGACGAGTACTGGTCCGGCGACCAGCGCACGGCGGTCGAGGCCGCGCGCGACGCCGGCGTCAACCTTACCTTCTTCAGCGGCAACGAGGTCTTCTGGAAGACCCGCTGGGAGCCGAGTACGGACGCCAGTGCGACCGGGTTCCGTACCCTCGTGACCTACAAGGACACGCACTTCACGACCCCGCAGGACCCGCAGTACCCGTCGACCTGGACCGGGACCTGGCGGGACCGTCGCTGGAGTCCGCCCGCCGACGGCGGCCGCCCGGAGAACGCCCTGACCGGGACGATTTACGGCTCCGACCCGCCGACCAACTTCGCGCTGAAGGTTGCCTCGGACTACGCCAAGCTGCGCTTCTGGCGTGACACGGCAGCGGCCTCGACCGCGCCCGGCACGGTGACGACCCTGTCGACCAACACGCTCGGCTACGAGTTCGACGTCTCCCCCGACGACAGTGCCCGCCCACAGGGCCTGATCAACCTCTCGGGCCAGGACCAGGCCGTACAGAACGCCCTGGTCGACGAGGGGTCCACGACGGCTCCGCGAACGCTGACCCACCACCTCACGCTCTACCGCGCGCCCAGCGGCGCCCTGGTGTTCGGTGCCGGCACCGTCCAGTGGAGCTTCGGGCTCAGCACGGTGCACGACGGCCCAGCCAGCACCGAGGACCGCAACATGCAGCAGGCGACGGTGAACCTGTTCGCCGACATGCGCATCCAGCCGCGCACCCAGATGACCGCCCTGGTCGCTGCCTCGGCCTCTGCCGACGTCGTCAGCCCCACCACCAGCATCACCGCGGGCCCGGCCCCGGTCGTCGGGACGCCGTACCAGATCAAGGGCACCGCCACCGACAGCGGCGGCGTCGTCGCCGGCGTGGAGGTGTCGCTCGACAGCGGCGCCAGCTGGCACCCGGCGGCGGGTGTCGTCGCAGGGACGTCCACCTCCTGGAGCTACACGTACACGCCGACCGCTCCAGGCACCTTCCCGCTGCAGGTCCGGGCGTCGGACGACAGCCTCAACCGCCAGGTCACCCCGACGTCGACCTCACTCGCGGTCAGCGCGCGCACGTGTCCCTGCACGCTCTACAACACCACCGTCCCGGCCACGCAGGACAGCGGGGACGCCCAGGCGTACGAGCTCGGCCTGCGGATCCAGCCCACGATCTCGGGCACGGTCACCGGGGTCCGGTTCTACAAGAGCACCGCCAACACCGGCACCCACACCGGCTCGCTTTGGAGCAACACCGGACAGCTGCTCGCGACCGGGACCTTCACGGCCGAGAGCGCCTCCGGCTGGCAGACCCTGACGTTCGCCAGCCCGGTCGCCGTCACCGCCAACACGACCTACGTCGCGTCCTACCACACCGACGCCGGCCACTACGCGGCCGAACCGTCGGCGTTGGCCGGCAAGCCGGTCTACGTTGCACCGCTGCTCGCACCCGCCGACGGCGCGGCCGGGGCCAACGGCGTCTTCCACGCCGGAGCCAGCGGGTTCCCGACGGACACCTTCGGGTCGACGAGCTATGGCGTCGACTTCACGTTCAACGGAGACACGTCCACCGACGCCGGCGCGCCGACCCTGCTCACAGCCACGCCCCTCGACCGGTCCGGCTCCCTCCCGCTGTCGACCACGGTCACGGCGAGCTTGAACAAGCCGATCGCCGCCGTCTCCTTCTCGCTCACCTCGGCCGCAGGCGCCGCCATGCCCGCCCGAGTGGTGCTGACCCAGGGCGGGACGGGCGCGTCGCTGACGCCGTCCTCGCCGCTCGCCGCGGGCACGACCTACACCGCCTCGATCCAGGTTTCGGACACAGCAGGCCACGCCATGGCGGCACCGGCGACATGGTCCTTCCGCACAGGGGCGTCGCAGGCGGCACCGGGCAGCTGCCCCTGCACGGTCTGGAGCGACCAGCAGCAACCGGCCGTGGCGAGCACCAATGACCCGGGCGCCGCGGAGTTCGGGGTCAAGCTCCGCGCCAGCGCCAACGGCTACATCGCAGGCGTCCGCTTCTTCAAGGGTGCGCAGAACACCGGTGTCCACACCGGCGAGCTGTGGAGCGCCACCGGCACACTGCTGGCCACGGCGCAGTTCAGTGCGGAGACCTCGGCCGGCTGGCAGCAGGTGCAGTTCACACCGGCGGTTGCGGTGACCGCGGGCACGACGTACGTCGCGAGCTACCACACCAACGTCGGCTACTACGCCGCCAGCTCCGGGTACTTCGCCGCGGCCGGCACGACGTACGGCCCGCTGACCGCCCTGCGCGACGGCGCCGACGGCGGCAACGGCGTCTACGCGTACGCCGCGGGGAGGGCCTTTCCGAGCTCGAGCTTCGGCTCGGGGAACTACTGGGTCGACGCGGTCTACCAGACGGTGGCCCCGGCGGCCTCGGCACCTATGGTGCTGAGCACCTCGCCGGCGTCCGGCACCAGCAGCGGCGCCACGAACGCTGCCCTCAGTGCCGTGTTCGACCAGTCGGTCACGGCCTCCTCGCTCGTCATGACCGCAGCAACAGTCACGGGGTCCGCGGTCAACGGCACGGTCACGTACAACGACAGCAGCCGTACGGCGTCCTTCCAGCCGACCTCGCCGCTGCAGCTGTCGACCTCGTACACCGTCACAACCCGAGCCACCTCGACGACGGGGCTCGCGATGACCGCCCCGTACTCCTGGACTTTCACGACCCCGACACCGAGGGCGTGCCCCTGCACGCTGTTCCCGTCCACGAGCGCGCCGGCCAACGCCTCCAGCGCCGACAGCGCCGCCTACGAGCTCGGTGTGCGCTTCACCTCCGACCAGTCCGGCGTCGTGCGGGGGATGCGCTTCTACAAGGGCACCGGCAACACGGGTACCCACACCGGCTCGCTCTGGACGACGACCGGTCAACGGCTCACCACCGGCACGTTCACCGGCGAGACCGCGACCGGCTGGCAGAGCCTGCTGTTCGACGCGCCCGTGCCGGTCACCGCAGGGGTCTCGTATGTCGCCTCCTACCACACGGACACCGGCCACTACGCCTTCGACAGCGGCCTGTTCGGCACGGCGCTGGACGCCAGCCCGTTGCACGCACCCGCGTCCAGCCCCGCGACGCCCAACGGCGTCTACAGCGGCGGCACGTCCGCCTTCCCGAGCCAGACGTATGGCGCGGCGAGCTACGCCGTGGACGTCGATTTCGCCCTGCCCGCGGCCGACACCACGCCGCCGCGGCTGACAGCGGTGTCACCCAGCGGGACGGGTGCTTTCGTCGGGAGCGTGGCCACCGCCGGCTTCAGCAAGCCGGTGGACCCGACCTCGCTGTCGATGTCGATGTCGGCGGCAGCCGGCGGCGTCGCGGGAGCGGTCAGCTACGACGCGCCCTCGCGGACCGCGACCTTCTCGCCGGCGGCTCCGCTGACGGTCGGGGCGAGCTACACCGTCAGCGTCCAGGCGGCCGACCTCGCCGGCAATGCCCTGCCGCAGCCGGCGACCTGGACCTTCACCACCGTGGCTACCAGCACCCTCCTGGCCGCCACCATCCCCGCCGTGGCGTCGTCCGGGGACACCAACTCGGTCGAGCTCGGTCTGCGCTTCAGCGCCGACCGAAACGGCCAGGTGCTCGGGGTGCGGTTCTTTAAGGGTTCGGGCAACACCGGCACCCACACGGGGACGCTCTGGTCGCCGGCAGGGACGGTGCTGGCGACCGGGACGTTCACCGGCGAGAGCGCGACCGGCTGGCAGACGCTGACCTTCGCGAGCCCCGTCCCGATCACGGCGGGCCTGGTCTACACGGCCTCGTACCTGGCGCCGAGCGGCAACTACTCCTACACGTCCGCCGACTTCGCGGGCGGCCGCGACGCGGCACCGCTGCACGCCACCTCGAACAACGACGCCTATGCCTACGGCACGGGCGGACTGCCCACCAATACCTACAACAACACCAACTACTTCGTCGACGTGGTCTTCCAGTGACGCGTGGTCAGGGCGAGAGGGAGTACGTGACACCGATCGGCATCGCGGTCATCGGAGCCGGCTACTGGGGACCGAACCTGGTTCGCAACCTGCAGGCGTCCCCCGAGTTCCGCCTGAGGTGGCTGTGCGACCTCGACGAGGAGCGCGCACGGCGGGTCCTCGGTCCTTACAGCACGGTACGAGCCAGCGGCTCCCTCGAGGAGGTCCTCGCCGACCCGGAGGTCCATGCCGTCGCCGTAGCCACCCCCGCGCGAACGCACCTCGGGGTGGCGAAGCAGGCCCTCGAGGCCGGCAAGCACGTGCTCGTGGAGAAGCCACTGGCCGCGACGTACGAGGAGGGTGTCGAGCTCGTCGAGCTCGCCGACCGGCTCGACCTGCGCCTGATGTGCGACCACACCTACTGCTACACCCCCGCAGTACAGAAGATCCGGGACCTCGTGTCCACCGGCTACCTCGGCGACGTGCAGTTCGTCGACTCGGTCCGCATCAACCTGGGGCTCGTGCAGCCCGACATCGACGTCCTGTGGGACCTCGCACCGCACGACCTCTCGATCCTGGACTTCGTCCTGCCGGGCGGCTGCCGCCCGGTGGCGGTCGCCGCCCAGGGCGCCGACCCGGTCGGGGCCGGCCGGGCGTGTATCGGCTACCTCACGCTGCACCTGCCCGAGGGGGCGATCGCGCACGCGCACGTGAACTGGCTGAGCCCCACCAAGATCCGCACCACCATCGTGGGCGGCTCGAAGCGCACCCTGATCTGGGACGACCTCAACCCGTCGCAGCGCATCTCGGTCTACGACCGGGGCGTCGAGGTCGACGACCTGTCGGTGGACGCGCCGGACCGCAAGCGGGACGTCATGGTCTCCTACCGGTCCGGAGACATGGTGGCGCCGGCGCTGCCCGAGCGTGAGGCCCTGCGCGGCGTGACGAGTGAGTTCGCCGCCGCCATCGCCGAGCACCGGCCGCCGCTGACCGACGGGCGCTCCGGGCTGCGGGTGCTGGACGTGCTGGACGCCGCGTCCAGGAGCCTCGAGTACAAGGGCGCGGTCGTGCCCCTGCGGAGCGCGCGATGAGCGGCGTACGGCTGGAGGGCGCGACCGTCCTTGTCACGGGCGGCGCCGGGACGATCGGCTCGACGGTCTGCGACCAGCTGGTCCGGGCCGGTGCCCGACGGGTGCTGGTGCTCGACAACCTGGTCCGCGGGCGGGAGGCCAACCTCGCTGCGGCGCTGTCCACCGGGACGGTCGAGCTGGTCGAGGGCGACATCCGCGACCGCGACCTGCTCGGGCGGCTCAGTGCGGGCTGCGACGTGGTCTTCCACCTCGCCGCCATCCGGATCACCCAGTGCGCCGAGGAGCCGCGCCTCGCGCTCGAAGTCCTGGCGGACGGGACGTTCAACGTCCTCGAGGCGGCGGTGGCCGCAGGCGTCGGCAAGGTGGTCGCGTCGTCGTCCGCGTCGGTCTACGGGCTGGCCGAGTCGTTCCCGACGACTGAGCGGCACCACCCGTACAACAACGACACGCTGTACGGAGCAGCGAAGGTCTTCAACGAGGGACTGCTGCGCAGCTTCCAGACGATGTACGGCCTCGACACGGTCGCGCTTCGCTACTTCAACGTGTACGGACCGCGGATGGACGTCCACGGCGTGTACACGGAGGTGCTGGTGCGCTGGATGGAGCGCATCGTCGAGGGGCGCTCGCCGCTCGTGCTGGGCGACGGCCTCCAGACCATGGACTTCGTCTACACCGACGACATCGCCCGGGCGAATCTTCTTGCTGCCGAGGCGGACGTGACCGACGAGGTCTTCAACATCGCGTCCGGTACGGAGACGAGCCTGCTCGAGCTGGCGCAGGCCCTCGTGCAGGTCATGGGTCGTTCGGACCTGCCCGTGGAGTTCGGCCCGGCCCGGGCCGTGAACGGTGTCACGCGCCGCCTCGCCGACACCACCCTGGCGAGGGAGCGGCTGGGTTGGAAGGCGGAGATCGGACTGGACGAGGGCCTGCGGCGGCTCGTCGACTGGTGGTCCACCGAGCGGGCCGACGCATGAGCACCGTCCCCGTCATGCGCCCGTTCCTCGGTGCCGAGGAGGCGGCGGCCGCCGCCGAGGCCGTCCTGTCCGGCTGGGTGGCCCAGGGCCCGCGGGTCGCTGCCTTCGAGCGCGCGTTCGCCGAGCACGTGCAGGCCGACCACGGCGTGGCCGTCTCCTCCTGCACTGCGGCCCTGCACCTCGCCCTCGTCCTGCACGGCATCGGCCCTGGCGACGAGGTCGTCGTGCCCTCGCTGTCGTTCATCGCCACCGCCAATGCCGTGCGCTACACCGGCGCGACCCCGGTCTTCGCCGACGTCGACCTGCAGACCGGCAACCTCACGGCCAAGACCGTCGACGCCGTGCGCACCGGCGCGACCCGTGCGGTGCTGGTCGTGCACCAGGCGGGCGTGCCGGCCGACCTCGACGACCTGCGCTCCCTGTGCGACCCGCTCGGCCTGCCCGTGCTCGAGGACGCCGCCTGTGCCGCGGGCTCGACCTACCGGGGCCGGCCGGTCGGCGCGGGGAGCCCGCTCGCCGCCTGGTCGTTCCACCCGCGCAAGCTCCTCACGACGGGCGAGGGCGGCATGCTGACCGTGCAGGACGAGGAGTCGGCCAAGCGCCTGCGACGCCTACGCGAGCACGGGATGAACGTCAGCGCAGCCGACCGGCACGCCCTCGGCGGCGCCGTCCTCGAGAGCTACGTCGAGACCGGCTTCAACTACCGGCTGACCGACATCCAGGCCGCGGTCGGCCTGGTCCAGCTCGGCCGCCTCGACGCCGTCATCGCCCGTCGTCGAGAGCTCGCCGCGCGCTACCAGGCCCTGCTCAGCGGCGTCCCCGGGCTCGTCGTCGCCCGCGACCCGGAGCACGGCACCACCAACTACCAGTCGTTCTGGGTGCTGCTCCCCGACGACTTCCCGGTGTCGCGCAACCGGCTGCTCGAGCTCATGCAGGGGGCCGGCATCTCCTGCCGCCGGGGCATCATGGCGGCCCACCTGCAGCCGGCGTACGCCGGACACCCGCACACCGACCTGCCCGTCACCGAGCAGCTCACCGAGCAGTCGCTCATCCTGCCGCTGTTCCACGACCTGACCGAGTCGGACCAGGACCGCGTCGTCTCCGTGCTGATCGAGGCCGCGGGCCGCTGGTGACACTGGTACGTGGCCGGCACGACGGCGAACGGCACGGCGTAAGTGACCGGGACGTCGACGGGGTCGTCGTCGTGGTCGCCGGCACGCCCTGGTCGGGGATGCCCTCGTCGGAACGACAGCTCGCCGTGGAACTGGCCCGGCGCTGGCCACTGCTCTGGGTCGACCCGTCCCGCTCCGCGGCTCGGACCGGGGGCGGCGCCTCACGCGTTCCGGCGACCACGCTCCGCGCTCTCGACGACGAGCTCTGGCTGCTCTCGCCCGTCGGGGTGCCGGGCATGACCCGACCGGTCACCCGGAGGGTGGCCGCGGCGCAGCGACGTGCCGCCATCCGTAAGGCACTGTCGAGATTGCAGCGGCGGGCCGCCGTGGTCCTCGTCGCGGGTCTCGACGACGCACTCGACGCGTGCCCTGGCGCGGTCCGGGTGTTCTACGGGACCGATGACTACGTCGCCGGTGCCCAGCTTATGGGCATGTCCCCGGCCTGGAGCCGGCGCGCTGAGCGCCGCCAGCTGGCCCGGGCGGACGTCGTCATCGCTGTCTCCGAGGTCCTTCGGGTTCGTTGGTCCGGGGCCGACAGGCCGGCTGTCACCATCCCCAACGGGGTGGACGTCGCCCTGGCCAGTAGCGGCCACACCACTGCCCGGATCCCGCTGACCAGGCCGATCGCCGGCCTCGTCGGACACCTCAACGACCGGATCGACGTGGATCTGCTCGAAGCGGTCGCCGCCAGCGGCACCTCGTTGCTCCTCGTCGGGCCGGTCACCAGGTCGGGGCGGCTCGCCGGGCTGGAGCGGCTGCTGGCGATGCCCAACGTCCATGCGACCGGGCAAGTGGACCAGGGGGACCTCCCGGCGTACTACCGCGGCATGGACGTGGGGCTCACGCCCTACCGGGATACGCCGTTCAACCGAGCGAGTTTCCCCCTCAAGACGCTGGAGTACCTCGCTGCGGGACTCCCGGTGGTCTCCACCGACCTGCCCGCATCGCGCTCCCTGGCCACCGACCTCGTCCGGTTGGCTACCGGCCCCGAGCAGTTCGTCGACGCTGTTCACGCAGCCACGGCGCAGTCAGGGGACCCGGTCCTGCGAGCGCGACGTCGTGAGCTCGCGTCCAGGTACAGCTGGAGCCGGACCGCCGAGCAGGTCCTTGCTGCCGCCGGCGTTTCCGGGACCGGTCCCCGACGTGGCGGAGGGCTCCGGGCCGGAGTCCGCTCATGACCACCCGGCGGGGGCTGCTCGTCGTCGGTGCTGGCGGGTTCGCTCGCGAGGTCGTGCAGGTCGCCCGGGCCATCAATCGGGTGCAGCCGACCTTCGAGCTGCTCGGGCACCTCGATGACGACCCTGCCACGCATGGCAGGGACGTGGACGGGCTCAAGGTGCTCGGTCCGGTCGAGCTGGCGCAGAGCGTGAGCGACGCCCTCGTCGTGGTCGCCACCGGACGACCGGGTGACTACGGCAGCCGATGGAGGATCAGCACCCGACTGCAGCTGCCGCCGGAGCGGTGGGCGACCCTGATCCATCCTGCGGCCAGCATCGCCGAGAGCGTCACGGTCGCGGAGGGGTCGATGCTGCTCGCCGGTGTGGTCGCGACGGGCGGATCGACGGTCGGTCGCCACGTGGCGGTGATGCCTCACTGCCTGATCACCCATGACGTCGTCCTCGAGGACTTCGCCACGCTGGCGGGGGGCGCGCTCCTCGGCGGGGGCGTGCGCGTGCACCGGGGGGCCTACGTCGGTTCCGGCGCGAGAGTGCGGGAGCAGCTCGAGATCGGTGCCTGGTCGCTGGTCGGCATGGGCTCGCTGGTGACGCGCTCCGTGCCGGCGGGTGAGGTCTGGTACGGGGCGCCAGCCCGCCACCAGGGCGCGGCCGCGTCAGTCGAGGCGGCGATCTGATGCACGTCCTCGTCTACCCGCACGACCTCGAGATCGGCGGGAGCCAGATCAACGCCGTCGACCTCGCGGCCGCCGTGGCCGGTGCGGGACACGAGGTCACCGTCTTCGGCGTCCCCGGACCGCTCAACGACCGCATCGAGGGGCTCGGCCTCGCCTTTCGCGAGGCCCCTCCGCCCGGCCGTCGCCCCTCCGCGGTTGTGGCCCGGGCACTGGTCGACGAGGTGCGTGCCCGCCGCTTCGACCTCGTCCACGCCTACGAGTGGCCACCCAGCATGGAGGCACTCCTCGGACCGGGACTTGCGCTGGGGACGCCCGTGGTCAGTACGGTGATGTCCATGGGGGTGGCCGACTTCCTGCCCCGGACCCTGCCCCTGATCGTGGGTACCCGCCAGATCGAGCGCGTCTGCCTGGCTGCGCGCCGCAGCAACGTCCGCCTCCTCGAACCACCGATCGACACCCGTGAGAACGCTCCGGGCTCGGTGCCGACGGGGGAGTTCCGGAGCCGGTGGGGCCTCACCCCGGAAGACCTCAACATCGTCGTGGTGTCTCGCCTGGCGCAGGAGCTCAAGCGGGAGGGTCTGCTCGAGGCCGTTGCCGCGGTCGGGCAGCTGGCGCGGGGCGAACGGGTCCGCCTCCTCATTGTCGGGGACGGACCCGCACGTGCCGAGCTGGAGGCCGCGGCGGCCTCGGTCAACAACACCCTGGGCCGCGACGTCGTCACCCTCACCGGCGCGCTCATGGACCCCCGACCCGCTTACGAGTCCGCTGACGTCGTCCTCGGCATGGGCAGCAGCGCATTGAGAGGCATGGCCTTCGCCAAACCCCTGGTCGTCCAGGGGGAAGCAGGCTTCTGGAGCCTGCTGACGCCCGAGACGCTGCCGACCTTTCTCGAGCAGGGGTGGTACGGCATCGGTCCGGGCGGAGGAGGCGCCGAGCGGTTGACGTCGGCCCTGCGCACCCTGCACACCGACGCGTCCCTGCGAAGGGGGCTCGGCGACTTTGCCCGTCGGGTCGTCTGCGAGCGCTTCGGTATGGACGCTGCCCTGCAGGTGCAGCTCGCCTCCTACGCCAACGTGCTCGCGCGTCCGAAGCACCGGGTCCCTGCCGCCGACCTAAGCCGCTCGTTGGCCCGCCTCCTCACCTACAAGGTGAAGCGCAAGGCGGAGCGCCGCGCCGGCACCGTGGCGGCCGACGACTTCAACGCCCGCTCGCACCAGTCCCTGCTGGCAGGTCCGGCATGACCGAGATCGCGTCTCCCGCGACGGACGCGACGAGTGGCGTGCTGCGCAGCGCACTCGGCTGGAGCTTCCTCAACAACATGCTGGGACGACTGGGGTCCGCCCTCGTAGGGATTCTCCTCGCCCGCATCCTGGCGCCCGCGGACTACGGCGTCTACGCCGTCTGCCTCGTGGTCCTGGCAGCACTGCTCAGCCTGAACGAGCTAGGCGTCAGCCTGGCGGTCGTCCGCTGGCCGGGAGACGTGCAACGCATCGCCCCCACGGTCATGACGCTGGCCCTGACCTCGAGCAGCGTGCTGTACGTGGTCTGCTTCGCCCTTGCGCCGACGGTTGCGGACGCCCTCCACGCTCCCCAAGCGACCAACATCCTGCGACTGCTTGCTACCGCCGTGCTCATCGACGCCGTCACTGCCGTCCCGGTCGGGCTGATGACCCGGGACTTCCTGCAGCGACGAAGGCTCGTCATCGACTCGGTCGCCCTCGTCACTGTGTCCTCTGTTTCCATCGCCCTCGCCGTCCAAGGCTACGGCCCCTGGAGCCTGGCCTGGGGCAACCTGATGGGCAACCTGGTGTCGGCCGTCCTCATCACGGCCTGGGCGCCGCTGCGCATCCGGCCCGGCTTCGACCGGGCCGTCGCGCGTGATCTCCTGTCGTTCGGCCTGCCCCTCGCGGGTGCCAGCGTCCTGGCCTTCGCCATGCTCAACATCGACTACGTGGTCGTGGGGGCCGTGCTCGGGCCTGTCGCGCTCGGCTTCTACCTGCTGGCCTTCAACCTCTCCTCCTGGCCGGTGAACCTCGTCTCGGCCCCCGTGCGACGGGTCGCGGTGCCCGCTTTCGCCAGGTTGCGCGACACGGGACAGGAGTCGGGTCTCGCGTTCGTCAGGGCCAGCGTCCTGCTGCTAGCGGCGACGATCCCTGCCGTGCTGCTCCTCGCCCTGCTGGCCCACCCGCTCGTGCAGCTCGTCTACGGCGGGAAGTGGCTGCCGGCTGCCGACGTCCTGCCGCTACTTGCAGCCCTCGCCCTGGCCAGGGTGCTCTCCGAGCTGACGTACGACTTCCTGGTGGCCCACGCTCGGTCGAGGTCCAACCTCGTCGTGCAGGCGGCCTGGGTGTCCGTCCTCGGTCCGGCCATCTGGGTCGGCGCCCACCTCGGCGGTCTGCGTGGTGTCGCCGTCGCGCACGTCTCGGTCGCCCTCCTGGTCGCCGTCCCGACGTCGGTCTGGGCGCTGCGGCGGGCCGGCGTACGACTCGCGCCGGCACTCGGTCCGGTGGGGCGGCTGTGCCTGGCCACGTCCGCCGCCGCCCTCACCGTGCTGCTGGTCACCCGCGAGCTCCCCGGCGCCCTCCCTCAGCTGCTTGTCAGCGGTATTGCCGGGAGCCTCGTCTACGCCGCCGTCGCCTTCCCTGTCCGCCGCGTCCTCACTGACCTGCGCCCCGCACCTGACCGGTTCGGGACCGGTGCCGGGCCGTCCGCCCACGTCCAGACGTTGCTGTCCCCCTGAAGGAGCACACATGACCCACATCCCCCTCGTCGACCTGGCAGCTCAGCATGCAGAGGTAGCCGACGAGGTGCGTGCCGGCTTCGACACCGTCCTGGCGGAGACGTCGTTCATCGGTGGCAAAGCCGTCACGGCCTTCGAGGAGGAGTACGCCCGATACGCCGGGGTGCAGCACTGCATCGGCGTCGGCAACGGCACCGACGCGCTCGAGATCGCCCTCCGAGCCTGCGGCGTAGGGGTCGGCAGCGAGGTGGTGCTGCCGGCCAACACCTTCGTCGCCACGGCGGAGGCCGTTGTCCGCAGTGGCGCCACCGTCGTCCTGGCTGACGTCGACCCGGTCACGCTGCTCCTGGACCCGTCGGCCACCGCCGCGGCCATCACGCCGCGCACCAGAGCCCTCCTCCCGGTCCACCTCTACGGTCAGATGGCAGACATGCTCGCCATCGGCGACCTGGCCCGGCGCTGCGACGCGGTCGTCGTGGAGGACGCCGCGCAGGCTCAGGGAGCAAGACAGGAGGGCCGCCCGGCCGGAGCGATCGGGGTCGCCGCTGGCACCAGCTTCTATCCCGGGAAGAACCTCGGAGCCTACGGTGATGCCGGCGCTGTGCTCACGAACTCGGAGTCGGTGGCCAGGCTGGCGAGGTCGATCTCGAACCACGGCAGTGAGCGCCGCTACCACCACGACGTGCTCGGGTTCAACAGCCGCCTCGATACGCTGCAGGCCGTCGTCCTCAAGAGCAAGCTTGCCCGTCTGGACGGCTGGAACGCGGCACGGAGACGAGCCGCCCAGCACTACGACGAGCTGCTGGCCGAGCTCCCAGACGTCGTGCTGCCGCGCACAGCGCCCGGTAACGAGCACGTCTGGCACCTGTACGTGATCCAGGTGCCAGACCGAGATGCCGTGCTCGCCAGGCTCAACGAGGCTGGGGTCGGCGCGGCCGTCCACTACCCGGTGCCGGTGCACCTCCACCCGGCCTTCGCCTACCTCAGGCTCCGGGCGGGGCAGTTCCCCGTCGCCGAGGCGGCTGGCGACCGAGTCCTGAGCCTGCCGCTCCACCCGCACCTCAGCACCGACGACCAGGTACGTGTCGCAACTGCGCTGGCGCAGGCCCTGCGCTGAAGCAGTGGGTCGGCCGGAGCCTGGTCGTCGCCGCAGTATTCGTCTGCGCCGGTGCGGTCGTCTGGTTGGGGCACCGCAGCCCACCGGTCAGCCAGCCTCCGCCGCCCGCATCCTCCCAAGGTCCGCCGGCGTCGCGGCCGGGGTCGGGCTCGGGGTGTGTCGTGGTGCCGTCAGCGTGCGGTTTCCCGGACGCGACCAACACCGGGGTGCCTTCGGGGGTGTCGTTGCGGTCGGTTCCGGACCAGGTCTCCAGCGGCACGGGTTGGCACTACGACAGTCGGGGCTGGGTCAGCGTCGACGGTAACGGGGCGGTGCTGGACGGCCTGCGCATCCCCTACAACGTCGACGTCGTCGCCAACGACGTCACCATCAAGAACAGCCAGGTCATCCAGCAGGGGGAGAGCTTCGGCATCAGCCTGCGGCACGCAGCCCGGACCGTCGTGCAGAACACCGAGGTCTTCAGCCCGGACGCCGGCATCAACCGGCTGATGGTCGGGATCAAGGACATTTACGGTGACTCGACCGGCACCCAGATCCTGCGCTCGAACATCTGGCACACCAGCACCGGCGTCCAGATGGACTCCGGCCTGGTGCAGGACAACTACATCCACGACATGGGCTACAAGGACGGCGACCACCTCAACGGGACCACCGGCAACGGCGGCACGACCCTGCTCACCCTGCGGCACAACACCGTCCTGAACCAGTTCGGGCAGACCGACGCGATCAGCCTGTTCGAGGACTTCGGCGTCCAGGCCAACCGGGTCATCGACAACAACCTGCTCGCCGGCGGCGGCTACACCCTGTACGCCGGGCAGAACCCCGGCGGCCTCGCCGCGACCGGCATCACCGTCACCAACAACCGCTTCAGCCGTCTGTACTACCCCCAGGGCGGCTTCTACGGCCCGGTCACCGCCTGGAACCCCACCGGCAGCGGCAACACCTGGACCGGCAACACCTGGGACGACACCAGCACCACCCTCAACCCCTGAACCACCCGGCGGGGCGGCACATGCGGAGAAGGGCCTTGACGGACGCCTTGGACTGGCTGTGACCACGGGCTAGCCAGCTCAACTCGCTCAAGATGCCGAGGAACCAGTACGCCAGCACAGCGGGTGCGCTGTGGCGGCGCCGGAACAGCTCGACCCGGTTGACGATCTGCAAGGAGTGGGTGCGGTCGTCCTGCCCGGACTGCCCGCCGATGTGCAGCGCCTGCGGACGCGGGTCGTATCGGGTGAGATAGCCGGCGTCGCGGGCGCGCAGACAGAAGTCGGTCTCCTCGGAGTAGAGGAAGAAGGACTCGTCCCAGCCGCCGAGGGCGCGGTGGCACTGGCCGGACACGAGCAGGACGGCACCCAGGGCCCAGTCGACGACCTGCGGCTCGTCGTAGTCCGAGGGGTCCGTCACGTGCTCCGCAAACAGGGGGTGACCCAGTTTCGTGAGCCCCAGAGCCCTGAGCAGCGTCGGCTCACGCCGGAGGGAGAGGTCCAGCGAGCCGTCGGCGCGAATCACTCTCGGCGCGACGATCCCGGTCCCTGGCAGCTCGAGGGTCTCCAGGGCCGGACGGGCGAAACCCGGTGCCAGGCGGACGTCAGGGTTGAGAACGAGATAGGCGGACGCCCCCGGTCGCTCGGACACCCCGCGGTTGATGCCCGCGGCATACCCGAGGTTCTCGGCTTGCAGGAGCCGGCAGTCGGCACGCCTCGCGACCACGTCGCAGGTGTCGTCGACCGAGGCGTTGTCGACCACGATGACCCCGTAATCGACCCCCGGCAACGCCGCAGGGAGGCTGTCGAGAAGACCTTCAATGATGCTGGCGCTGTTGTATGCCACGACGACGACGACGAGTTGGTCGGTCACGGCACGACATTATACGAGACGCGCCTGACCTACTGCTGTACCGCTTCTGCGGGCTGGGCTCTACGTTCCTCCTGTGGTGAAACTGCTGCTCGTGGCACCGACCGTCGACGGGACCGACGTCGGAGAGGCGTGGTCTGCCTTCCAGTGGGTGAGTCGTCTGGCCGAGCGTCACGATGTGACTCTGCTGACCTATCACAAACGAGGTGCGCCACGTGCCTCGAGTCAGTTGAGCGGTCTGTGCGTGGTGGAATGGGCGGAGCCCCCTCTGCTCGGCCGGTACGAGCGACTGAACAGCATGCTGAAGCCCGGGTACGTCCCCTTCTATCTCCGGGCACGCAGGTGGCTCAGAGATGCGAAGCGCCGAGGGCAAACGTTTGATGTTGCTCACCAGCCAGTACCGCTGGCGATGCGCTACCCCACGCCGCTGCTCGATAGTGGACTTCCGTATGTGCTGGGCCCTCTGGGAGGCAGTCTCCCACCCCCACCCGGCTTCTCGGTCGAGGCGGACTCGGCCCCATGGTTCACGCGGCTGCGGGCACTCGACCGGTGGCGCCTGGAGCACGACCCTCTGCTCCGGAGAAGCCTCACCGAGGCGGCGTGCGTTCTTGGGACCGCCCCGTACGTGCGGGAACGGCTCGCAGGCATCCCCCTTCAACGGTTCGAGATCCTCAACGAGACGGCTCTGGTGCATCTGCCGAAGCCCGTCTCACGTGCCGGCCGAGCCGGTCCAGTCCGGCTCCTGTTCGTCGGCAGGCTGGTTCGCAGCAAGGGTGCCCGTGACCTTGTTCGCGCGATGTGTCTCGTTCAGGATTGTGATGTTGTCCTCGACGTCGTGGGCGATGGGTACGAGCGCCCGGTCCTCGAAGGCATCGTCGCTGAGCATGGCCTCGGTGGCCGCGTCCGGTTCCATGGGCGTCTGCATCGTCGTGACGTCGATGCCCTCTACCGGGACGCTGACATCTTCGCCTTTCCCAGCTATCAGGAGGCCGGTGGCAACGTGGTCCTGGAGGCCATGTCGTTCGGGTTGCCACTCATCGTCGCGGCCGTCGGCGGCCCAGGCAATGCGACGGACGACACGTGCGCTATTCGAATACGGCCCGTGGAGCCAACCAGCTATGCCGAGGACATCTCCCTTGCGATTCGACGACTGGCCACCGATGAGACTGAGCGGCTTGAACTGGGTTCACGCTCTCGAGAGCGGGCTGCTCGCACCGCCCTTTGGGCCGACCGCGTGGACGCGGCCACGAAGATCTATGAGGAGGTTGTTAGCACCCGCGGCTGAACCGCAATGAGCCGGCGATCGGCGCGACCCCAGGGGTCGCGCCGACCGTCGGTTCAGGGGTTGAGGGTGGTGCTGGTGTCGT
>ENA-OFCD01000719-OFCD01000719.1-metagenomes-genome-assembly--contig:-NODE-719-length-19632-cov-5.120601_pt1 | contig 19632 bp, 13 predicted proteins | sample MGYA00153392_OFCD01 | MGnify analysis MGYA00153392
CGGGAATCTGGCCGTTGGAGTCGAGAACCTTGATGAACTCGCCCGGCTCCATGTTGTACTGGGCCGCGCCCTGAATCAGGTACTGGGTGAGCTCGTCCTGGCTGACCTTGACCTCTTCGGCCTCGGCAATCGTGTCGAGCAGAATTTGGCTGCGGAAGGTCTTCTCGCTCGATTCGGTGACCTCGGCGCGGTGTTCGTCATCCTCGAGGCGGTTCTCGTTTTCGAGGTGACGCTGCACCTCGTCGAGCACGAGCTGCGGGGGAACCGGAATCTCGACGCTTTCGAGCAGCTTATCGACCACCTGGTCGCGTGCCTGGGTGCCCTGGCCGAAGACCTTCGAGCGGCTCACCTGCGCCTTGATGTCGTCTGTGAGCTCGCCAATCGTGTCGAACTGGCTGGCGATCTGGGCGAAATCATCGTCTGCGGTCGGAAGCTCGCGCTCCTTCACGGCGAGGAGCTTGACGGTGATCTCTGCGGATTCGCCCTCGTTGTCACCGCCGAGAAGCTTGGACTCGAAGACCGTCGTCTCGCCGGCGCTGAGGCCGTCGAGGGCCTCGTCGATGCCGTCAATGAGGTCGCCGGAGCCGACCTCGTACGAAATTGCGTTAGCGGTGTCGACCTCGTTGCCGGCGATGGTGGCGACGAGATCGATCTGGGCGAAATCACCGGTGGCAGCGGGCCGGTCGACCGTAATCAGAGTGCCGAAACGCGAAAGCAGGTTGTGCAACTCGGTCTCGACCTCGTCATCCGTCACCTCGATCGCGTCGACGGTCAGGACGATGCCCTCAAGGCTTGGCACGGTGAACTCGGGACGCACGTCCACTTCGACGGTCACCTCGAGGTCGCCGGAGAAGTCCTTCGTGCTGGGGAGGCCAGTGACATCCGCCTCGGGGCGACCAAGCGGACGGATCTTCTGCTCTTCGATGGCCTGGCGGTAGAACTTGTCGAGGCCGTCGCTCACCGCGTGGTTGAGTACCTCGTCGCGGCCGACTCGCTGGTCGATGATGGGCGGCGGAACCTTGCCCTTGCGAAAGCCCGGGATGTTGACCGACTCCGCGATGTGGGTATACGCGTGATCAATGCTGGGCTTGAGCTCGTCGGGAGTGACTGAAATGCTCAGCTTCACTCGTGTCGGGCTCAACTTCTCGACCGTGGTCTTCACGTTGGTTCTCCTGCTTGCTCTCTAGGGCGTGCAATGTGTGGGTTGTGCGGTTTCTGTCGGGATGACAGGAGTCGAACCTGCGACATCTCGGCCCCAAACCGAGCACTCTACCAAGCTGAGCTACATCCCGATGGGCCCGTCTGGCCCGATGACCCGGCGACGCAACGCTGCTAAGCGCCGGAAAATAGGCCTCGGCAAGCCTATCGCACCGTTTCTTCGCGCTGGTTCTCGCATCCCCCCTCATGTAATAAGGTTGAAACCGCGCAATCGGCCTCGGCCGGAAGCCACTGGGGATGTAGCTCAATGGTAGAGCCTCAGTTTTCCAAACTGATGGCGCGGGTTCGATTCCCGTCATCCCCTCCCCATGATCACCCGGATGCATGCAGACGAGGTCCCTGTAGACGAGCAACTCGTCCGCCGTCTGGTACGGGACCAGTTTCCGAACTGGGCCAGCCTGCCGGTGTCGCTCGCCGCGACGGGAACCGTCAACGCAATGTACCGGCTCGGCGATTCGATGGTGGTGCGACTGCCATTCGTGCCGGACTCGACCGGAATCGGCTTCGAGGCCGAGTGGCTGCCGAAAATCGCGCGGGAACTGGATGTCGCGATCCCGTCCGTGCTCGGAATCGGCGAGCCGACATCCGCGTATCCCCTGCCCTGGCTGGTACTCAATTGGCTTGAGGGCGACATGGTGGTGCCCGGTGAGCTCGAGAATGCCGACGAGCTGGCATCCGATCTCGCCGTCTTCATCACCGACATGCGGCGTCTCGAGCCCGTCGGCGCTCCCGCCGGATACCGTTGCGGTCCCCTCCATCCGCTCGACAGCGAGGTCAGGAAATGTCTGTCTCAGGTCGGCGATCTCGTCCGTGTCCCCGAGCTTCTCCTGCTCTGGCAACGTGCCTTGGACGCCCCATCGTGGGCTGGCGCTCCCGTATGGGCTCATTGTGATCTGCTCTCCGGCAACGTGCTGACCTTGGAAGGACGGCTCAGCGGCATCCTCGACTTCGCGGCCGCGGGAGTCGGTGATCCGGCCTGCGATCTCATGGCGGGCTGGAGCATGCTCCCGGCAGCTTCTCGAGAAATCTTTCGCGAACTACTGGGCATTGATGACCACGAATGGGATCGCGGCCGAGGATGGGCACTGTCCCAGGCCGCGATTGCCCTGCCGTACTACCGGAACACGTTCCCTGCGATGGCGGCGACATCACTACACATACTGGGTGAACTCGGAGGCTGAGGCCGGGCCTTTTGCTGCCGGGCTGGTGGCGCGATGGCCGCGCTCGATCTCGATCTGCACGTGGTTTGGTCTGCACGTGGTTTGATCTGCACGGTATCTCGATGTGCTCGGTTCGGTCAGGGTGCCGCGGCGATGCGGGTTGCTGGTTCGGTGATGTATCGGTGTCTGGTGGGGGAGGTCCATTCGAGGTCGCCGTCGCCGAGGTGTTCGACCGTCCACCGGGTGTGGTGTTTCTGGTCGTGGTGTTTCGGGCAGAGGTGGGCAAGATTGTTGTGGTTTGAGGGCCCGTGATACTGCCAATCTTTCGTATGGTCCAGGTCGCAACGCCGGGCCGGGGCACCACATCCGGGCGCCCGGCAGGTTTCGTCCCGCATCCGTAGCCAGGCCCGCAGGTCCGGTGGGATCGTGTACCGGTCACGGCCGAGGGACAGCACTGCGCCGGTCTCGGGGTGGGTGAGAATTCTCACGAAACCGGGGGCATCAGCGGCAAGGTTCCGGGCGGTATCAAGGTCGATCGGACCGTAACCCTCCAGGACCGCCGGCTCCGTGCCACGGCCGAGGAGGGTGAGCACTGGCACGGTGATCAGCACACGAGCACGGATGCCCCGCCCGAGACCCCGTCGGGAGGAGTGCGCGGCACCGGCTGCAGTACCGGAGTTAGCATCCGACGCGGCATCCGGCGCAGCATCGGGTGCAGCATCGGGTCCGGTATCGGTTTGGCTGTCGATGAGCAGGTCGCAGAAGACATCGGCCCGCAACTGGGTGAGGGTGCGTCCCTCGTCCGGGCCTTGGAGGTCGGCTGCGATATCCGTCATGCGGGTGTAGATGGCGTGGGCGTTGACCGCGGGAAGGTAGGCGGTGAGCCAGGCCATGCCATCCCGGGTCGGATCCAACCTCAGCTCACGCTTGTCCCGGCAGTTGCTGTGCCGCACCTCGATGGACTCCGGATGGGTGCGCTCCCGCACCATGCGAGCCCGGTGTTCGAACCGGCTCACGGTGAGTTTCAGAGCGAACGGGAGCGCGGACTCCTCGAAGGCCCGGCGGGACTCGGCAGGAAGGGAGTTGGCGTGGTCGATCATCACCTGCGCGTGACGGTAACTGATCTGTCCCTCGGTGAGGGCCGTCATGGTCGCAGGCAACTCCCGCAGCAGCGACCGGCTCTCTTCGATGAGAGTCTCGGTGCTGCGCTCCGGCAGGCGCAGGGCAGCAGCAAGCTCGCTCACCAAAGACCGCCGGGCCACATGGGCGGCAGACCACCGGCGAACCGGGGAGGCATCGATCGGCATCAGGGAGGCGGTGGCCTCACTCCAACTGCGGGCCTGGTCAATCAGCGCGGCCCGCGTGGCAGCGGCCCGCGCGATCACCCGATCGGCCTCGACCACATCGTCGATCAACTCGCCCATCGTGTCGAGAAAACTGGCCGCTAGAGCAGCAGGGAGTGCAACAGACGCTGGGAGTGCAACAGAAGCTGGGAGCACCGAGGACGCGTTCAGCAGCAGGGAACCCGGCCCGCGATCCAGCCCGGAGGCGGTCGTCGCGGTGGTTTCCATAACCGAATCCCACACCACACCACCGACATTCCGCGCCGATTCAGCCGGGAACCAGAGAACACGTGAGCAGGAATGCTTATCCGAAACTGGGAAGGAGAAGAGTGGGCAGGGGACGGCGAATCCCGATACCCTCGCGCGGCGACCCACCCGGTCCGAACCGGCTCGATATCATCCCGTGCGGCACCCGTTGCCCGACCTCGCACGCGAAATAATCGAGATGTTCACGGTCGGCGACTGCATCATAGATCTCCCCACCGGGGCCCTCCAGAGACCGCCAAGAATTTCCAGCTGCTGCGCAAGTCGATCGAAACGTTGGTGGTTACCGGGCAATTCGATGCCGGTGGCCGCATGCTCGCGTTCCCACCATCCAGCACCCAGGCCAAGTTCCACGCGTCCGCCGCTCATCGGATCGGCGATGTCTCCCGCGCCAGCCCAATCCCACCGAAGAACCGCCGCCAGACGGGTGGTGATGCGCGAGCATTCGGCGGAAATACTCGACCAGGGTGACGTCGAAACCCTGCATTCGAACTTCTGCCCCTTCAAAAATGGGCGGTTCGAGAGTTTCATCAAGATAACGCAGGCCGGAAAGAACCGTAGCTGCACGAAGCGGGAGGTCGGCGGGAATGAGCGTAAACAATGGGCCGGATGATGCGCATCGACGTCCCTCCGGTGTATCCGATGAGACCGTCGAAGCCCTGGGGAAGTTGTCAGAGGCGTTTGAAGTCGTCGAACACGCTCGAGGGCTCTTGTACGGCTTCCATCGGCTGACCGGAAGAGCGGACCTGGCACTGGGAGAAGCTGCCCGGCTGATGAGAGTGGCGGGGCACCACACCATCGCCGACGAACTCGAACAGAAAATCGTCGGGCGGAATGTCATCGACGGACGATGGACCTTCCAAATCGTTGAGGATTACGACGAAAACTATTACGCCCCCCTGAGAGACGCCGAAAACGATGCCCGACAGGAACTCGTGGGCGGGAGGCGCCACCTTTATGAGGCCGAGATGAAGGAAGACCGCCGCACACACGGTGCGCCTCACCACGAAGCACAACCGCCGGAGTTGTGGGCGGAGTAGTGCCAAGCGGCTTGGGCGAACGTGAGCCCACCACCCGCACACCCCCATTCGACAGCACCGCAGGCGCTCAGTATCGTGCCAGTGAAGAAACGCCGACAATACGCCCATTTACGAGCACCTGCCGATGTCACAATCGTGAAACTCGAGCTGCCGGACTGTGAGTAACAATTGCGGAAAACGAGGCTATGAGCGGGCAGTCGTGTTGGGCAAACAATGCTCGCTTGACTGATTAGACTCTGGGCACCCGTATGGCTTCACGAAGTTAAAGGACACAACGACCTGCACGATTCTTCGACCCTTCACTCGATACTCATCCGAGGCGGAGCAATCTGGAGCGGCATCGACGGAGACTGTGACCACAGCGCGGTCGCGATCGTTGACGGGGTGATCACAGCCTTCGATCACGATGCTCTCGAGTGGGCGACCACCACCAGCCCAGAGGTCGTCGATCTCGCCGGCGGTTTTCTGATGCCCGCCTTCGGCGAGGGCCACGCGCATCCGCTATTTGGTGCTTTGGAATCGGACGGTCCCCAGGTTCGGCGCTGCACCACCGTCGCCGAAATCGTGGCTGAGGTGGGACGCTGGGCGGCGGAACATCCCGACGTTGAATGGATCATCGGGGCTTCCTACGACAGCAGCCTCGCCCCCGACGGCCTTTTCGATGCGCGGTGGCTCGACGAGGCTGTCGCCGATCGTCCGGTGATGCTGCGGTCGTGGGATTACCACACCGTCTGGTGCAATTCGCGTGCGCTGCACCTCGCCGGGGTCACCGCGTCATCCCCCGAACCCGAGCTTGGCGAGATTCCGCGCCGTGCGGATGGTGAACCTCTCGGCACCATGCGCGAGTGGGGAGCCGTCGATCTCATCGCTGCGGTGGTGCCGCAGCTTCCGCTCGATGCCCGCGTTGTCGCGCTTCATCGTGCGACCACGTACTACGCCAGTCTCGGGTTCACCTGGATTCAGGATGCCTGGGTCGAACCGGACGACATCGATGTCTATGTCGCTGCGGCGGCGGGCGGTCTGCTCTCAACGCGCTGCAACCTGGCACTGCGGGCGGACCCGTTGCGCTGGCCACAGCAACTCCCGGAGCTGCTCGCCGCGCGCGAGCGCATCGTGCGGCTGAAACATCCACTGCTCACCGCAGACACCATCAAGTTCTTCGCCGACGGTGTAGTCGAGAATGCCACAGCAGATCTGCTCGAGCCGTACCACAGCGACCCTCACCATCACGGGATGGCTGTCTGGCAGCCTGCTGCGCTCTCTGCCGCGGTCCAGGCGGTGGATGCCGCCGGCTTCCAGGTGCACATTCACACGATCGGAGACGCGGCCGTGCGATCGGCGCTCAACGCGATCGACAACGCACGGGCACGCAACGGCGAGCGGGACCGCAGACCGGTGCTCACGCATGTGCAACTCGTAGACCCGGCAGACATCCCCCGGTTTGCCGAGCTCGGAGTCATCGTCAACGCTCAACCGCTCTGGGCCCAACTCGACGACCTCATGACCGTATTGACGGTTCCCCGGCTTGGCGATGAGCGCTCAGACCGCCAGTACCCGCTCGCGACCCTCCGCGACACCGGAGCAACGCTGTCGTTCGGCTCGGACTGGCCGTGTTCTTCGCCGCGACCCTTTGAGGGCATCCGCGTTGCGACAACGCGCCAGACCATCGAGGATCTGCCGGTCGGCGGATGGACCCCCGCGGAAAAGCTCACCCTGACCCAGGCGCTCTCGGCCTACACCGCCGGCGTCGCTGCCCAGGCATTTGCCGATCTCGCCGAGCGGCCCTGGGGAACTCTCCGCGTGGGGCATAGCGCCGATCTCGCGTTTCTCGATCGAGACCCGCGAGCGGCGGCATCCGCTGTTGCGCTCACCGAAATCGCGGTGGTACGCACCTGGCTGGCCGGCCGCGAGACGTTCGCGACCCCCTGACTTTTCCCTGTCATCGATACCCATACCCCGCAAGGAGACAATGATGTCCAGTCCTTTATCCGGAACCGCCAATGTGCCGCCTGCACGCTCGAGTGACCATGTTCACAGCGCGCAGGGAACCACCCTCCGACGGGTGCTCGGGCTTCCGTCCCTCGTCTTTTTCGGGCTCGTCTACATGGTTCCACTGACCGTTTTCACCACCTACGGCGTGGTTTCGGCCAATACTGGTGGCCGAACCTCGCTGGCCTACATCGTCACCCTCGCGGCGATGATCTTCACCGCGCTCTCCTATGCCGCGATGGTGAAGGTGTACCCCGTTGCCGGTTCCGCCTATGCCTACGCGAGCAAGAGCTTCGGCCCGAGCATTGGATTCCTCGCCGGCTGGGCTCTCCTGCTCGACTACGTCCTGTTACCACTGGTGAACTATCTCGTTATCGGGATCTACCTGAACATCCTGTTCCCGGTCGTGCCGGCCTGGGTCTTCGTGGTGGCTTGCATTCTGCTGGTGACGGTGCTGAACATCGTCGGAATCGCTTCGGTAGCCAGAGCAACCAACATCATCGTGCTGGTTCAATTCATCTTCATCGCCGTGTTCGTCGCGATCGCCGTTGCCTTCATCTCCTCCGGGAGCCACAGCATCGACTTGGCCGCCCCGTTCGTGGGTGACGGAGGGAAGAACGTCACGTTCCCCGCGCTGATGACCGGCGCCGCGGTGCTCTGCCTCTCCTTTCTTGGGTTTGATGCCATTTCCACCCTGGCCGAAGAGGCCAAAAACCCGAAGCGAGACATTCCGCGGGCGATTATCATCGCTACGGTCGGGGCCGGCCTGCTGTTTTTGGTGCTTGCCTTCATCAGCCAACTCGTGTTTCCCGGTACGGCATTCAAGGACCCGGTATCCGCCGCGAGTGAGGTCATGGCCAAGGCTGGTGGCGATTTCCTCAACATCTTCTTCATTGCCGCCTATGTCGCCGGTGCGACCGGGTCGGCAATCGCCTCCCAGGCATCCGTTTCGCGAATCATGTACAGCATGGGGCGAGACGGAATTTTGCCCCGGCGCATCTTCGGCACGCTCTCGGCTCGGTTCAAGACGCCGGTGATTTCGATTCTGGTGATCTCGGTAATCTCGATTGTCGGGGTGAATGCCAATGTCGACCTGCTGTTCTCGGTGGTGAGCTTTGGCGCTCTTGCCGCATTCTCGGTGGTCAACCTGTCGGTCATCAAGCGCTACCTCTGGGATGAGAAGCGCCGCAGTGGCCGGGACGTGTTGCTCTACGGCGTGCTTCCCGGGGTGGGTTTCCTCCTGACTATCTGGATCTGGACCAGCCTCACGGCGAGTGCCTTCACGATTGGGCTGATCTGGCTTGGCGCCGGGTTCGTCTATCTCCTCTTCATGACGAAGGGCTTCCGGAAGAAGGCGCCAGAGGTCGAGTTCTCGGACTCGCTGTAACGAGCGGCTTCGCCCCGGACGAAATGCTGGCACGGGAGATTCCCCGGGCAGCAATTTGTCGTTATGGCCTGTTCGCTCCGAATCCGGTCAGTACTCGCGCGGGCGTTGACCTCGCCGGGGAACGATTACCTTTGAACCATGACGGCTCCTGACACCACCATGCCAAGCGAGGCAGACGCTGCCCCCGCCACCCTGACTTTTTCCGAACTCGGACTCACCGACGCTGTACTCAAGGCGCTGAAGGATGTCGGTTACGAGACCCCCTCGGCCATCCAGGCCGCGACCATCCCTCCTCTGCTGGCCGGTCGGGATGTCGTGGGCCTCGCCCAGACCGGCACCGGGAAGACCGCCGCGTTCGCGCTCCCGATTCTCTCGCGCCTGGATCTGGCCCAGAAGAACCCGCAGGCGCTCGTGCTCGCGCCGACGAGGGAGCTCGCACTACAGGTCTGTGAGGCGTTCGAGCAATATGCCTCCGGCATGCGCGGGGTGCACGTGCTTCCCGTCTACGGCGGCCAGGCCTACGGCGTGCAGCTCTCTGCGCTGCGACGCGGCGTGCACATCGTCGTCGGCACCCCCGGGCGCATCATGGACCACCTCGCCAAGGGCACTCTCGACCTGTCCGAGCTCAAGTATTTGGTGCTCGACGAGGCAGACGAGATGCTCAAGATGGGCTTCGCCGAGGATGTCGAGACGATTCTCGCTGACACCCCGGACGACAAGCAGGTCGCGTTGTTCTCGGCAACGATGCCTCCGCAGATCCGACGTATCTCGAAAAAGTATCTGCATGATCCGGCCGAGATCACGGTGGAGAACAAAACCACGACCTCGGCGAACACGACGCAGCGCTACCTGATGGTGTCCTATCCGCAAAAGGTGGATGCCCTCACCCGCATCCTCGAGGTGGAGAACTTCGAGGGCATGATCGTGTTCGTGCGCACCAAGAACGAGACAGAGACACTGGCCGAAAAGCTTCGGGCGCGCGGCTATTCCGCTGCCGCGATCAGCGGTGACGTTGCCCAGGCCCAGCGCGAACGCACAGTGAACCAGCTCAAGTCGGGAAAGCTCGACATCCTGGTGGCAACGGATGTCGCGGCCCGCGGCCTCGATGTCGAGCGCATCAGCCACGTAATCAACTACGACATCCCCATCGACACCGAGTCATATGTGCATCGCATCGGCCGCACCGGACGGGCAGGCCGCAGCGGTGCCGCGATCAGCTTCGTCACGCCCCGCGAGCGTCGCCTCCTTGACGCGATCGAACGGGCGACCCGCCAGCCGCTGACCCAGATGCAGCTTCCGAGCGTCGAAGACGTCAACGTCACTCGGCTGGCTCGCTTTGACGACGCGATCACCGAGGCACTCGGACAGGGTGACCGCGTTGCGGGTTTCCGCGACATCATCAGCCACTACATCGAGCACCACGATGTGCCAGAAGTGGATGTCGCGGCCGCGCTCGCGATTGTTGCCCAGGGCGAGACACCCCTGTTGCTCTCCCCCGAGCGACAGCGTCACGACCGTGCCGAACGTGCCGACTGGGGCGACCGCCCCGAACGCACCGACCGACCGGAACGAGCCGACCGCACCGAACGGCGTGCGCGCCCCAACGCGGGCCCGATGTCGACCTATCGCATCGAGGTCGGCAAGCGCCACAAAGTGGAGCCCCGCCAGATCGTCGGCGCGATCGCGAATGAGGGGGGCTTGAGCCGCGAAGACTTCGGGCATATCAAAATCCTGCCCGACTTCTCGCTCGTCGACCTGCCGGCGAACCTGCCCGGTGACGTGCTCGAGAAACTGAAGGGCACTCGCATCAGTGGCAAGCTCATCGAGATCCGGGCGGATCGCGGCGGGGCACGAAGAGACGGAGCCCGAACGGAGGGTGCCCGAATTGACCACGGCGCCGATCGACCGCCGCGCAAGTCTTACCGGGACTAACACCTCGCCCCGCACCGAGCCGCCCACCCGTACCATTGGTGCGCACCGGTGAGGATGAACCGTTGATTGCTTCGCGGCGTCACGATACGTGACCTTCCCGTTCCGCTGAACCGTGCAGACGACAGCGAAGCCACTCTGCTGTCTGTCGAAAAAGTCACTGTCAGGCAATCAACCCGACTGGTTGCTGGATCGCGTGGACGATAGCTGGTCAGCGGCATGAAAGGATTCGCCTGGTTATCATCCAAGCGCCAGACAGGCCCACCCTGACTACTCTTCGTCACGCTCGTTCTGGGCGTCACGGTTTTGGCGAGGCGGGCGGCCCCCTACGGTATTGGGTCGCCAGGTTTCGGGGCTGATTGATCAGCACGACGCGCTCCGCGCCGTCGAGTTGCACGGCCTACAAGCTCGACAATCGTCCCTATGACGATGACCGTCGCGATGGCCACGACGACCGCGATCAGGGGATTGCTCCGAAAGAGCGATCCGGCAAAAACTGCCACTATCACGTGATAGCTCGTGTAGGCCGCTGAGGCGAGGAGGGCGATCGGCAAATACCGAACGAACGGGAGCCGTGAGGAGCCTGCCGTCATCGTCACCGCAACGCGAGCCACCGGTACGAACTTCGCGGAGACGAGAAAGAGAACTGGCCTGCGCAGGAGCCCCCGTTCGGCCCACCGAAACATCGCGACGAGTCGCGGCCGCCTCATCCATGCCCACCGCATCGTACCGAGTCGCTTTCCGTTCGCGTAAGCGACAGCGTCTCCGGCGGTGCTCGCAATAATCGCGACCGCCAGCACCAGCCACACAGGGGGTCCGTGGCCCGCAGCGGACAGGGATGCCAGTGTGACCACCGCGGTCTCCCCGGGGACGAAAGGGAAAAAGCCATCAACAATGAGAAGAGCAGCGAGAAGTACATAGGCCAAGGGGGATGCGGCAATTCCGATGAGCACATCGACCAGATTCATTGAGACACCCACGAACCCTAGAGCTGAGCGGCAGGACGGCCAGGATCAGCCGGGGAGAGGAGGCCGCCGATCACGGGGAAGCCTGAAAGACGCCCGAATCTCAGTGCCGGGAGGAAAGACGCGCGGCGCACTGCAAAGAAGCCGGTCATCGGATCAGACCACGAACCCAACTTGAGCGGGAACGTAGCCCACGCGAGCACCTCCGCTCCCAACGATGCAATCGCGCGGGCCGACCCATCGAGGCCAGCCGATGAACCACCTTGAGCGTGTCGGGAGGCGATAACAACATCTGCCCCGGTGGACTTGCCCGCAGTCACGAGGACGGGTACCATCTCCGGCGGATGTTGCAGGTCCCGATCCATCACGATGACCCCATCCTCCGTACCTTTCCGAATCCCCGCAACGACCGCACCGGATAGTTCACCAGCGGGCTTCTTCCGGTGGACCGGGTACACATCCGCGCGGGAGTCGACCTGAGCGATTGCCCGAGCGATCGCCCGTGGGGTGTCATCCGTCGAGTCATCAACACAGACGATGTCGTCTCGAACCGGGTCTCCGCTGCACCTATCCGCGTGACGAGTTCCGGGATATTCGCTGCCCAAGTGGATGTGGGCACAATCATGGAAATGTCCATCTCGAACCTTCCCTTCGAAAACCGGCGCGTCGCCTCCCCCAGTTTATGACGCGGGATGGCCTCTCAGACGGGACCGAGAAAGGCAGGCAGGACTGCCAGAACCGTCACGCAGTGCGCACCAGGGAGAGAGCGTGACGACGAGAAAACCGACCTGAGAGTTGATCCACTTCTCGAGGGTGGTGTGCACAGTGGATATCGGTCTGAACTCCCCGTGGAAATTTCGGGGCAGAGAGCGCCGTGGTGAACCGCAGCAATTGGTGAAATTCGCCTCGGGACCGGTCAGAAAGAGCAACAACAGGCGAGCGCAATACAGGAGGCTCCGGTTGACGCTCAGGAAATCGGAAGAGGTCTCGCCCATGGTGGGCGACCCAATTCACGGCGCTGCATCGCCGGCGCTCCGTCGATTGGTGGGTGATGGCCCCAATAGCTCGACCGATGACGAAGGTGTCGCCCCGCTGTAACCGGAGCAGTGCTCACCGGTCCGGTTACCCAGCGCGGGAATCGCGATCACCCCGACGAACAGCACGCCAGAGGCGAGGCAGCCGAGGTGCAGTGTCCGGCCTGTCAGATCCCCGGCCGCGTTTCCGAGGGCACAGAGCGGGTTACCGCAAATGGGAGAACCACGGCGATGGTGACGACGACGACGACAACGCGAACAGCGACGGCAGGTTCGATCGAACGGACCACAAAGTCCGAGGCGGGCTCACCCATTCCCGTCGTCAGCGCCTTGACGATCCAGAACATGGCCGTGACCTGTGGCACCTTCACTGCAGAAACCGGCGCGAAACTTCGCAAGCACACGAGCGGGGGGCTTGTCTTCACGCCGCGAAGCATGTCGTTCAAGAACTAAGAAAGGCCTGAGAATCGAACGGCTTCGACGTTTATCGAAATTCCGCTTGCGCAGACTTGGAGCACCATGATTCCTCTTCACATCCCCGCGGGGCTCCTCGATCCTCAGTCTCTCATCTCGGGTGCCGGCGCCTGGGGCCTGGTGATCGTGTGCGCTGCGGTGTTCGCCGAAACTGGCTTGCTCGTGGGGTTCTTTCTTCCCGGCGACACCCTCTTATTCTTCACCGGCGTGCTCACCCTTGGCGGCGCCATCCGGCAACCGCTCTGGCTGGTCATCCTCCTCGTAGGCATTTCTGCGGCGCTCGGCGACCAACTCGGCTACACGATCGGGCGAAGGTCGGGGCCCGCTGTCTTCGAGCGCCGCGAGTCCGGGCTATTCAGCCGAAAGAGCGTTAGTCGAACGCAGGGTTTCTTCAATCGATTCGGACCGGTCGCGGTAACGATCGCCCGATTCGTACCTGTCGTGCGCACAATCGCTCCTGTCGCTGCCGGTGTCGGACGCATGCCACGTCGGCTTTTCACCGTATTTAACCTCGCAGGAGCCGCACTCTGGTCCGGATTGATAATCCTTCTCGGATTCGGGCTTGCTCATGTGCCGGGAGTGACCGACTTCGTCTCGCAGTACATCGACATCGTCTTGATCGTAATTGTGGTCGTTTCCGTCGTGCCGATCGTCGTGCGAGAGATCATCGTGCGCAAACGGGCTGTGCCATCGCACGATGCCGAATGACCAACCGGTTTAGGGTCGCTTCGCAGTCGGCCGCCACTGTCAGATCGACCGCTTATCTCGCACACGCTGCGTGCCGGTGACCGCGTAGAACTCGACCACAGCGGCTCGGTTGTAGGCAACCCCGTCCAGGAACGAGGGCCGCACCTCTTCCCGAAGGAATGCACGCATCCCTTCCGCGAGCCCCTCATCGCTCTGCGGCACAATCCGAATCGCCGAATCGGGGAGTGCATCGTGAACGGAGTCAAACTCCACGGAAACGATGGGCATACCGGCGAGCGCGGCCTCGAGGAGCACCATCGGTTGACCCTCGTAGTTACTGGAGAGCACAAAACAGTCGGACGCTGCAAGCACAGGGAAGGGATTCGGGAACGGACCAACGACGAACGCGACGAGTGACAGGCCAAGTGTGTCGATCAACGCCTGAAGTTCGCCGCGAAGAGGGCCATGGCCGATGATCATCAATCGGACCGCAGGGTGTTCTCGATAGACCTCGGCGAAGGCGCGGATGAGTCGAGCCTGGTTTTTCTCCGGAGAGAACCGTCCGACAGTCGTGAACCACACGCAATCGACTCGCTGCAGTTCGTCGATCCAGCGGCGGTCATCCTGCTCCGGTGTCTCGTCTTCGTTGTGATAATTCACGACCGACGATAACGGGCTCGCGAGTCCCTTTCGCACATGCGATTCGTCCACAAGGTTGCGAGCGAAGACGAAGGATTCCTGGCGGAGTCCGTACGGCGGGGCGAGCGCGTCACGATTGATCCGGGCAAGACTCGCTGATACGGAAACCAACGAATCGAAATCCCGATACAGGCTGAATACCGCGGGAAGGGAGCGCTTCATCCGGCGGCGACTTCCGACGAACCGGCTCTTCTCCAGTGCCAGGTCATTGTGCAGCCAAATGGAGCGAAACCCGCCAGGAGAATGAAGAAGAAGCGATGCCCAGAAAGCGGTGTATCCACTGAATTCAACGACTGACTCGAATTTCGAGTCGCCGAAACAGCGCGCCCACTCGCTGCGCCACATCCGTTGCTCGTTCATCGTCTCTGGCCGCCTCCGGAGCGCGGGATAACGCTCTTGAAGTCGACGGAACACATGCGTGAATTTGCTGCCATTCATGCCACCGACCCGAAGAAACTGTCGCACCTCGGCTGGTATCCGCTGTTGGTTCGACAGTTGCTGGGCGCGACGAGGACGGTTGAAAACGACGGAGACGTCATAGGCGCTGTGATCGATCGCGCCGAGCAGGTTGAGCGCCGAGTTCGTGATGCCATTCGAGCGCATTCCGCCCAAGCTCAGCAGCATCGAGGTTCGGAAATCCTCCGCAAGGGACTTCGTTCGAGCGTTCAGGGTGAGACCGCGGAAGACGAGGTCGACGATCCGGCGTGCGGCGACACCATCGTCATACGGCGCGAAGCGCTCCTTCCAGGCCGAGGCCACGGCGCGATAGCTCTCGTCGCCGTCGGCAGAGCTCAGCGAGCGGATCGCATCGCCCGCCTCGGAAACCGTGTGAGCGACCGGCCCGGGGAGCTCGTCGAGGGGAAAATACAGGCCCCGGGATGCGGAGTAGTCCATGTCATCCGGAGTGAAGAAGACCAGGGGTCGGTCGAGAGGCAGAAAGTCGAAGAAGATCGACGAATAGTCGGTCACCAGGATGTCGGTGAGCCCGAGCATCACATTGGTCGGCATATCGTTCGAGACCAAAATCTTGCTCAACTCGGGTCGGTCAGCCGCGAATCGGTGCACAACCTGATGCGTTTTGAGCAGTACACGGTAACCCTCACCGACTTCTTTCTGGAGTGCCTGCGCCTGCGCGAAGAGATCACCGGCATCGTCCGCGGGGGAGCTGAAATCAGTGCCCTTCCAGGTGGGCGCGAACAGGATGACGGTGCGGTTGCCGAGGTCGATTCCGTCGTCCGCCAGTCGCGACCGCGCCTCAGCCGCCTCCCGCTCGTTGAGAAACTGCCGGTCGACCCGGGGGTACCCCTCTTCGATCACCAGTCCGCGAAACACACCGCGCAGTTTGTACGCCTTCTCGTACATTTGCTCTGTCATGAAGGAGTTCTGGGAGAGCAGAAAGTCTGCGGCGACGAAGTTGCGCAGTGTGTTCGCGGAGTCGAGGGCTCCGTTCGGCATGTCGTAGCCCATTCGCTTCAGCGGAGTGCCGTGCCAGGTATTGAGGTAGATCTGGCCGGACCGCTTGCTGAACTCGGCCGGAAATGTCGCATTGTTAACCAGGTATTTGCTGGTCGCCAGGGCGCGAAAGTATGCAAGGGATCGTCGCCTCACAAAGCGCACTCGAGGATTTTCGGCGAACTCCTGCTGCACCTCCGTATGCTCGGACAGACTGTTCAGCGCCCAGATGTGGCGCAACTCAGCCAGGTCAGACGATCGAAGAACTTCCCGGAAGATTGCCTCGGGGTTACACAACACGCCATTACCGGCGAAGGATTCGTAGAGTACTGCGTGCCGGCGAAGTTTTCCCCGACGGGCGAAGGCCTGGAGTTCGGCGCGGCCAGCGACTCCGACTTGCCTGAACAGCTTCACCACACGACGGAACACTCGTTTCATCGCGTTTTCTCCCTCACACCAGCCATACAAACGATTATCTCAGGGTGATTCGCAACCCTCGAACGCTTCTAAGCTTTAACCAGGACCATCCCCGACACGGCAGGCATCCGCCTTGGAGGTATCTGGGAAAGCGCCTGTACCGGTGGGCAAGGGGTGATTATTTAGCGGAGGGAGGCCGACCATGTCGAGGCTACTTGCTGGAAGTATCGGCGGCCTGTTCATCGCTGTGGCCCGCGTGAGGGGCGTCGTTGCGGAGTAACCGGGCGGGGGCGCAGACTCCCCCGAAAGTGACAGTGAATCACGACGAAAGCGACGCCGTGTCTGGGCAGCCTGCGCTCAACGCCCGCGGACCGGCCGCAGTCGTCGGATTTGCGTGCCGACACCTTTCCGTCTCGTCTCTGGTGACGCTATTCCTCGGCGTATTGGCCACCGCGGTCTCCGCGGTCGGATCGTGGATTCCGTCGCTGTGGGGTGACGAAGCGGCAAGCGTGCTTTCGGCACAGCGATCACTTCCCTCACTCTTTCGGATGCTTGGCAGTGTGGACGCGGTGCACGGCACCTATTACCTGTTCCTGCATTTCTGGGTGCAGGCATTCGGGGCATCCCCGTTTTCCGTACGGTTTCCGAGTGCGATCGCCGTCGGGGTCGCGGTGGCGGGGATCGTCGTGCTCGGCTCCCGTCTCGCAGGAAACCGCGTGGGCGTCATCTCGGGAATCGTGGCCGTGTTCCTGCCCCGAATCACTGACATGGGAGAAGAGGCTCGCGGTTACGCGATGTGCGCGGCCGGCGTCGTCTGGCTCACCGTCCTTTTGGTGCAGATCGTCAGTCTCGAGCGGCCGAAAAGACGACTGTGGCTTGTGTACTGCATCGGGCTTGCCGCCTGCGGTTATCTCTTCCTGTTCAGCCTGCTGATCGTGGTCGCGCATGCGGTGATCGTGCTCGGCACCCGGCAGCGAGCCGTCCTGAGGTCATGGGTACGAGCCACCCTCGGAAGCGTTGTGCTTGCCGGTGCGGTGATCGGATTCGGTATTCACGAAGGTGGCCAGATCGCGTTTTTGGCGACCCGCGACAATACGAACATCCACACTCTCCTGGTGACCCAGTGGTTTGGTAACGACCTGATGGCCCTTGTCGCCTGGACTCTCATCATCACGGCGATCGCCGTCTGGGCAATCGGCGTCTATCGCACGCACCGAGACCCTGGCGAGCCCAGCGCACTCCGAGATTCCCGCGCCAGGAGGCCGGCCCTGGTACCGCTGGCCGCGACCTGGCTCCTCGGCCCTCCCGCCATCCTTCTCGCGGTCAACTCCGTGCACGCGGTCTATTCCTCCCGCTACCTGTCGTTTGCCGCCCCGGCCGCGGCGCTCCTGATCGGATGGCTCCTTGCCCGGGTCCGTCCGCAGATCGTGGCGATCCCCCTGCTCGCGCTTGTCGTGGCATCCTCGTCGATCAGCTATCTGGCCCAGCGCACACCCTTTGCCAAGAACAACAGCGATTGGTCGCAGATCGCTGACACCATCAAGGCCAACTCCGAACCCGGCGAGGGAATCCTGTTCGACGAGGGCACTCGACCGTCCCGCGCCCCTCGACTGGCCTTGCGCACCTATCCGTCTGCCTTCACCGGGCTGATGGATGTCGCCCTGAAGGCCCCGTGGTACGACACGACCAACTGGCATGACTCCGTCTATCCCTCGTCCGCCATCGCGGCGCGAATCGGCTCGATGAAGACGCTGTGGTTGGTCGAGTATCGACTGCCTGGTACTCAGGCCGGTACCTATGACCGATCCATCCTGTCGTCGTTGGGGTTCGTCATCGTTGCCGAGTACCCCCAGCACAGCAGTGTGGTGCTCAAGCTCACGCGTCGGTGACCGCCCCGACCGCCCGATAGAACTCGGTGAGCGAGACTTCGTCGCGTGCGGCCCAGTCGAGTGAGGATGCACCGAGCTCGCCTTCGAGAAACTCGACCATACCGTCAGCGACGGCTCGATCATCCGCCGCAACTTCGAGCACGCCGCTCGACCGCCCTCGGCCGTCGTCTCCGCCGGCAACGGTGACAATCGGAAGCCCGAGAACGCGAGCCTCCAGGACCACCCGGGGATCTCGGGTGTACCCGGTGAAGACGAAACAGTGCGAATGCCGGAGAAGCGAGAAGGGATTTGCGCGATAGCCGGCGAGCCAGACGGCCCCGGAGAGCCCGAGAGCGACGACCTCCGACGCCAGGCTCGGGCCCAGCGGACCATTGCCGATCACCAGGAGTCGCGACTCCGGGGCGACAGCGTGAACGAGGGCGAACGCGCGCAAAAGTCGGGACGGGTCGTTCTCGACCGACAGGCGACCGAGGGAGGCGAAGATCCTGACGTCTCCCGCTGAGCCGGTTTCGGCCAGCCAGGCCGGTGTTGGCGAGTCGGACACCGGCGAGTTCGATGTGGGCGAGAGGTCATCACCGAAGGGGATTGGCAGTGCGGCATCCGCCAAAATCCGCCTGCCTCCGATGAGGGATGCCGCCGAACACACCCGCTGTGAGCTCCCACGCACCGCCGGCGAGTGCGAGACCAGGTGATCGTAGGCGTCATACAGGGGGCGGATCTTCGCGAGCTCGTCTGCGCGGTAGGCCAGGTCACTTCGCAGCCAGATCGAGCGTTCGGAACCGGGGCTCCGCAGCATCAGTGACGCCCAGAACGAGCTGGTACCAGCAAAGTCCAGTGCGAAGTCGAAGGTGGTCAAGCCGAAGCATCGGTCCCATTCATCCCTCCAGAGTCCCGTCTCGACAGCCGAACGCGCCACCGATCCCTGGCCAGCGAATCGGGTCGAGCGTAGTCGGGCAAGCGACAGTTTCGAACCGTTCATCCCTCCGACCCTGGCGAACTGCCGCACCCGCGGACTCAGTAGTCGCTGCTGGTCCTGCACCGATCGCGCACGCGTCGGCGGGAATACGATCGAGACATCGAATCGACTGTGGTCGATGCGGTCGAGGAGCGCGATCAGTGCGGAAGTGACCGTGTTCGGTCTCATTCCGCCGGCGTGGATGAGCATCGTGCGGCGCCCGTCATGGGCGATCGGCGTGACCGCATAGCCGGCGGTGTTTCCGCGAAACACGATGTCGACGATCCTCTGCGTGGCATGGCCGTCATCCCGCGCGACGAACTTCGCCTGCATTGCCCGGTAATTCGCGGCGACGCGGCTATCGACGCCCGCCCGATCGAACTCGTTCACCGCGTCAGCGAGCTTCTCCACCGTTTCGACCACCGGGCCCGGCCATTCGGCCGGCGCAATGTACAGGCCCCGATACCCGGCATAGTCGGCGAGGTCCGGAGTGAGGAAGAAGATGGGGCGGCCCGTGGCGAGGAAGTCGAAGAAGATACTCGAATAGTCGGTGACCAGCATGTCGGTGATACCGAGGATGACGTTGGAAGGGATCTCATTCGGAATCAGCCTCCCCGCCAGGCCCGGAATATTCGAGACGAAGCGATGGACCACCTGGTGGGTCTTCAACAACACCACGTACTTCGTCGTATCGATCAGGGATTCGAGGAGCTCGACCCGGGCGACCAGC
>ENA-OFCD01000721-OFCD01000721.1-metagenomes-genome-assembly--contig:-NODE-721-length-19593-cov-3.292712_pt1 | contig 19593 bp, 14 predicted proteins | sample MGYA00153392_OFCD01 | MGnify analysis MGYA00153392
AAACGACTACGCAGCACGACGGAATGGCGCAACTGCCGGAAGTGGTTTTTGCGACACTTGCCATAAATCCCATTTTGGTTGTCCGCCGAGCCACGATTCGGGTGTCGTATTCGTCAGTAATCCGACGCGGATGGCCAAGGTAATTAATGTTTCGTCCGCATCGCACTGAAGGTCGGGCGTTCTGGCTTCAAAGACGGCCAATCATGCCGTTGTAAGGTCGGCCTAGCGCGATAAAGGTGGTCGGTTCCGAACGCACATGCAGTTGAACAGGCATGCGTTCAAATTCAGAACGCAGACATCCGTAAGCCCGCTCTCCAATATCAGCGCTCGTTTACAGCCACTTTTGGCTCAAACACCGCGCCAGCTATAGAGTTTCATTATTGCGTAAACACCGGTGGCTTCACGATTGATTTCAAAAAAATGGCGCGATCAATGGCGTTGTATTTTGCACCCACGCCCGCAACACGGCTCAACGATGCTTACCGCCAAACATCAGCATGACCAACAACAGCACGGCCAATATCGCCATCACCAGGAAGAAAATTTTCCAGCCTGATTTGGGAGATTCGCCTTGCACTTCACCGGTCTGCCCGTTGACGACGAAGCGGTAGGTTTTGCCACTGAACAAATAGGCAGAAACCCACATCGGCAGCAGGATATGTTTGAAGGTGAGGTGGCTGTATTGGGTATCGAGGCTAGTGATGCGCTGATGGTCGCCGCCGATGTCGGCCTGCACCAGCTGCTGCACTTTGCCATTGATGATTTGTTTGGCTTCGATGAAGCCTTCTTTCAAACTGATTTGATACGCCTCGGCCTGAAAGCCGACGATGTATTCTTCCTGATAAGGCACGACTTCTTTGGTGTTCCAGGTGCGCAGATTGCTGGTGCCAAACATATTGAGTACCGGCAGATTGCTACCGGCGGGTGTGGCGGCGCCGTAGGCGGTTTTGCTCGCCGCTACCAACACATCATCATGGAAGAATGAGACGTTGCCTGCAACACCCGTCCAGCGCGTTTGGGTACGGGTTTCGGTGACACGCTCGCCATTTGAATTGGTAGTTTCGTAGCGCTCGGTGTAATCGTCGCCGCGTTGGCCGGTGTAATTGCTGTAAGTGTTGGCGTCGTAAGTCCAATACGGCACGTAGATGCCTTTGATGCCGCCATCACTTTGCACAAAATTTTTGAGGGCCGAGGGAGCAAGCCAGAGACCTTTGATCCATGCGCGCCATTTGTCCTGCGCCTGCAATTGGGTGACTTTAAATGGCACCAATGCTTTCGGTTTGATCAGGCGCTGAGCGTAACTTTTTGAGGTGATGGGTGAGCCACAAAAGGTGCAGGAGGTGGCGAATAAATTGGCTGCCAAGGTCTGCGCACCGCCGCAGTTATTGCATTTGACCTGCTCCTGCTCATGGGTTTCATGCGCGGATTCCAGTTGCGTAAGCCATGTGTCGAGATCAAGCTCTTCAACCGTATCGTCCGTTTCCGGAATGTTATTACTGGCGGCGCAGTAAGGACACTTCAGCGTTTTGCTGCCGGGTGCGAACGAGAGTTTGGCACCGCAAGATACGCACGGAAAAGCACGCACCTTCGAGGTCATCTGGTCTAGCGTAGTTTGTGATGGATTCGGGTTTTCCATGGGGCGCAATCAATACAGCTCGGCTTCAGCGTGTGTGATGGATCTCCAACACAAATGCGAAACCACAATTGAAATAAAAAAGCGGGGAATCAAACCTGCAAAAAATTCCCCGCCATGCTCATAAATACTCATCAAAGCATTTTAATGATGGCTGTCCATCAAACCGGCAACGGCGGTGGCAGATTGGCAAACAGATCTGCCAGCTCTGACACATCACCCGCCTTCGTCCACTGCGCCATACCTGCTTTCCACACCAGTGCTTCGCGCTTTAAAGTGCCCGCGTTCACCTGTGTTTGCAGCGTGCCCATATCGAACGGACCGGCTTGCGCGCCGCCGACGGCGACATGGAACATCGCCTGGGCTGGCAATGGTGGTGGTGTTGCTGAGGTTTGCGCCACGGCGGCTGTATTCATCGCGCCCGTCGCACCGGCCATCTGGCCGACCATGCCGCCACCCATTGCGAAGCCCGCCCCCAGCCCCATACCGGCACCGGCAGCGCTGTTGGGTGCGGTTGCGGCGTCATGAATCGCACTCGCGGTTTCGTATTGCGTGTAGGCCTGCATATTGCCGATGGCCGCGATTGCGCCGCGTTTGTCGATTGCTTTTTCGACTTCTTCAGGCAGGCCAATATCCTGCACCTGCACCTCAACCAGTTCAAGGCCCATCGCTTCAAAATCAGGTGAAATACGCTCGCGCAGCATCGTACCCAGCACGCTGACTTTTGCTTCCAGATCAATCACGGCAAGGCCCAGCTCCGGCATCACTTCCTTGATCCGCATGCCGATCTTGCCGCGCAAATTCTCCTGAATCTGTTCAGTCGTAAAACGGCCTTCGGTGCCTGAAATATCTTTAATGAAAATACCGGGGTCTTTAATACGAATCGAATAAATACCGAATGAGGTAACGCGCACGATGCCAAACTCTCTATCGCGCATCGTGGACGGGCCAGGTGTACCCCATTTTAGATCGGTGAATTTCCGTGTGTTGACGAAATAAACTTCGGCCTTGAACGGCGATTCAAAACCATATTTCCAGCCCTTCAACGTGGAAAAAATTGGCATATTTTGCGTGGTGAGTGTGTACATGCCGGGCTTGTATACATCTGCCATCTGGCCTTCATTGATGAAGACGGCCATCTGCCCTTCGCGCACGGTCAGCTTGGCTCCGTACTTGATTTCATTGTTATTGCGTTCATAGCGGTAAACCAGCGTGTTGCTGGAATCATCGAGCCATTCGATAATGTCAATTAATTCGCCAGTGAGTTTTTTAACCCAGTCAATCATGATGTAGCGCTCCTTGTGAAATACGTAAATTTGCTATGTCAGAGTCTGAACTACTGTGCCACTTTACGGCGCTGCTTATGTTGCTTATGTACCGAGTTTGCAGCGGAAATACGTTATCACGTTTTGGCGTTTTATAATTTCACCTACACTACATTTGTTCACCATTGATCTCATTTATCTCACATCCTGAAACCACCCCAATATGACTATTAATGTCACTGCCACTGTCGCTGCCACTATCACCGCCATTTTTGTCTTTCCGGTCAAATCGCTGGGCGGAATCTCGCTGGCAGCCAGCGTCAGCACTGCACGCGGGTTGCAGTATGACCGCCGGTTTATGGTGGTTGATGATCGGCATGAATTTCTCACTCAGCGCGAACACCCGCTGATGGCAACGATCCAAACCGCCATCAATGGTGATCAACTTACATTAACATCCCCATTCGGCGATGAGGTGTCGGTGCCGCTGGAGCCTTCTCTAAAGCCGACCCGTACTGTCAAGGTTTGGTCAAGCCGCGTGCATGCTCACACGGTGTCGGCAGAGGCGGATGAGTGGCTGACAAACTATCTGGGCATGGACGCGCGTTTGGTCTACATGCCTGATAGTGCCGAACGACGCGTCTCGCCGGACTATGCGAAAAATGGCGAGATCGTCAGCTTCGCGGACGGATATCCCGTGCTGATCGCGTCTGAAGAATCACTGGCGGATTTGAATGCACGCATTGTCCGCAACGGTAGCAACGGCGGCAGTACGATCCCCATGAACCGGTTTCGCGCTAATCTGGTGGTACGTGGTTGCGCCGCTTTTGCAGAAGAAACCTGGCGCGATTTTCAGATTGGCGATGCGGTATTTCGCAGCGCCAAACCTTGCACTCGCTGCCAAATTACCACCACCGATCAAAGCACCGGTGAGGTGCGCGGGCCTGAACCCTTGCGCACACTCGCGACCTATCGTGATTCGCCCAATGGCGTTCGATTCGGCATGAATTTGCTGCCGGTAAAGCTTGGCACGGTGCGCACCGGTGATAGCCTGCGGCTACTTTGAGCCCGCATTAAAAATTTACGCGCCACGCAACATTTGCCATATCACCAAGCCCCATGCCAATAAAAAACACAATCCGCCCAACGGCGTAATCGCGCCCAACACCGACACCCCGGAAATGGCCAGTGCATAAAGACTGCCGCTAAACAACAGCACGCCGCAGAACATTAAAACAGCAGCCGCTTTAAATAAATTGGAGTCAGGCTGCAGATTGCATAACAGGCCCACCACCATCAGACCCAGTGCATGAATCAGATGGTATTGCACCCCGGTTTGATATGCCGCTAGCATCTCGGGAGCAAGCCGTGTTTTGAGCGCGTGCGCGCCAAAAGCGCCGAGCAATACACCCAACAACATCAGCGCGGCACCGGCGGCAATGGTCAAGCGGCTATGACTGTGCCATTTATTCATGGTTAATTTCCATCTAAAAACAAAGCGCCCGATGATGGGCGCTTTGTTATGGGGCTTTGTTATGGAGCGACGATGTGCACTATTTTTTATGCGGCTTCAACAGGAATGCGCCCAGCGCCGGCAATAAAAATACCGCGCCCAGCATGTTCAAGAAGAACATAAACGCCAGCAGAATGCCCATGTCGGCCTGAAACTTTAACGCCGACATCGCCCAAGTCGCCACGCCCAGGGTCATCGTTACTGCGGTGAAAATCATGGCGGTACCGCGCTCACGTAGCGCTTCAAAAAATGCGGTGGCGAGGTCTTTGCCTTCTTCCAAGTGCACCTCAATACGATCATAAAGATAAATACCGTAGTCCACACCGACACCGACGCCAAGTGCAATCACCGGCAGGGTTGAAACTTTGAGGCCGATGCCCAATGCGGGCATCAAAGCCTCGCACAAAATAGACACAATACCGAGCGGAATTAAAATACAAATGGTGGCACGCAAACTACGGAAAGTGGCCATGCACATCAACAATAACGCGCCAAAAATCGCCGCATGCATTTCATAGCGCGCTTTATCCACGGCCTCATTAGTGGCCGCCATCACGCCGATATTACCGGTGGCCAACTTGAATTCAAGGTTGTCACTCTTGTTGGCATCTGCAAAGTTTTTCACTTCCTTGACCAAGCCCTTGATGGTTTCACCTTGCTGGTCTGTGGTGTTAATCAAGACCTGCATCGCCGAACAATCCGGGTTAAGCAATCCGGTGCTGGTATCCACCGGCGTGACACTCTGCGCCAGCACCTGAGGGTCGCGCGGCAATTGACGCCACCGCAGATTACCTTCGTTATAACCTGCGTTAATCATCTTGGCCATGCCGGGAAGCGATATAACAGACTGGGCACCGGCCACGTTTTGCATATGCCAATCGAATTTTTCGATTGTGCTCATGATGTCGTAATTGGTACAGGCGCCCGATACATTTTTGGTCTGGGCCACCACCCCCATGGTATTTACGCCGATCGCAAATTTTTTCACGATAGCGGCGTTATCCTGGTTGTAACGAGATTCAGGCCTTAGTTCAGGCACACCGGAACCATAATCGCCGATTTTTAAATTCGTTGCCTGAATAATCCCCGCCGCCAGTATTACCGCGCTGGCAATGACCACCCAAAGCGCGACTTTCCGGTCAGCGCAACGTGATGCAGCCCGCCACAAAGCGTCGGCACGCCCTTCATAACTAATTTCCTTTTTGACTGTGCCGGGCGACATGGTCAGATAGGAAAGCAAAATGGGCAGCATCATTTTATTGGTGATAATCATCCATGCCACGCCGAGTGAAGCAGTAATACCCAGCTCGCGCACGATATCAATCGGGATCAGCATAATCACTGCAAAGCCAAGCACATTGGTTAATAACGCCAACGTGCCAGGCACAAACAAGGCCGCGAATGAGCGTTGGGCCGCCGACAAACTATCCGCCCCTGCTGCAACATCACGCTCCCAGGTTTTAGTCATTTGCACTGCGTGCGATACGCCGATTGAAAAAATCAGGAACGGCACGAGGATCGACAGTGGATCAATCCCGAAGCCGATGATGGGCAGTGTACCCAGCAACCACAGCACCGGCATCATCGCCACGGTCAAAGCCACAACGGTCAGTTTGAAATCTTTCACAAAAAAGTACATCAGGATCGCGGTAATGACAAAAGCAATGCCGAAAAACGTAATGACGCCTTTGGCACCCGCAGAAATATCGCTGACCGCTTTTGCAAAACCAATCACATGCACAGTGTGGTTGGGGCCTTCATATTTAGCGCGTAGCGCTTCGAGTTTTTCAGACAACTCAAAATAATTCAATTTTTCTAGCTTGCCATCGCCTTTAGGAATAAATTCCAGCAGCCCTGCGGCGACCAGTGCACCAGAAAAATCCGTAGCAACGGTGCGGCCGATTTCATTTGATTTTTGCACATTGCCGCGCACCGTCACTAAATCTTCTGCTGTGCCCTGAAACGTAGCCGGGATAACATTGCCGCCAGCGAAGCCTTCTTCTACCACCTCAATAAAGCGGGTGTTAGGGGTAAACAACGAGCGCACGCTGGGCTTTTCCACACCATCAAGACCCATCACATCATCGGTCAGGCCTTTCAGTTTGGTCATGAATTCTTTGTTATAAATATCACCGTCTTTTTGTACCAGCGCGACAGCGATACGATTGGCACCACCGAATACGGTTTCGTATTCTTTGTAGACTTTCATATACGGATGCTTGAGGGGCACCATTTTATTAAAGCCGGCATCCACCTTTAATTGGCTGGCGGAGAACGCAAAAATCGCTGTCATGACCGCAAAAATAATCAGCCAGAGCTTGCGGTTACTGAAAATAATGCCGGAGAATCTATGGATGAAATTTTGGATTTTCATGTGCGCGCTCGTGTGGATGCGTCGTTCTTGGGAGGTGAAATTTAAAGGGGCGCAGCGTGATCAAATCGGTGAGATTATTTTTTGACGTTATCCGCCACGGGTAATTTTAAATCTCCTGCTTTAGGAAATGATGGCATTGCGCTGGAATCATTTGAAGCAGGCAAAGGGATCTCGCGTACGCCGGTCTCGCCAAACAATAAAATCGAATTAGGTGCACCCATCAATGGCACGGCAATGGCTTTGGTAGATGGCGTAGGTATCAATTTGAATGATCGCCCATCATCTCGTGAAATTAATACAGTGCCGGCCAAACCGGTTAACACCAGCGCCCCATCAGGCAGTTTGGTGGAGCCCATAATTGACGCGGTAGATGCATTTTCAATCTTCTTCAAAGCGCCCAGGCTTGCGTCTGCCGAACGGAAAATATGCCCTCGCAAGCCATACAAAATGACCGCACCATCCTGCGCCTGAATCGCGCCAAAAAACGAACCTTTATAAGGTGAGCTGACCGCTGCCCAGGTCTTGCCGGCATCCATTGATTTTAGAATAGTGCCTGCTTCACCCACTATCAAAAGCCGATTGTCGCCCAGCTTGATCATGCTGTTGATATGTTTGTCTTCTTGCTGGATTTTGCGGAAAGTCCAGGTTTTGCCGGCATCAGCCGTCTCGTAATAAGCACCGTATGCACCAACGGCTATACCGATGTTCGCATCGGTAAACAAAATATCCATGAATGGTTTTTGCTCCGTCGGCGCTGCAAAAGCCTGTGTCCAGGTTTTGCCTTCATCGACGCTATGCAATATCAAAGAATCATGGCCTACCGCCCAACCAGTCTTGGCATCGTTGAAAAAAACCGCTGTCAGCAGAGGCAGATTCGGCGGCGTTTGCGCACGCTCCCATGATTCACCGTTATTGTCAGAGTACACAATATAGCCACGGTCGCCGACTGCGACCACTCGATTGGTGCTGTTGCCAACGCGTGCGGCATCGGTCAGCAGCATGCGCGACATAGTTTGCTTGGACAACGGCCCGGTGGTAGGCAATGCAAGCCGAGAAGTTGGTGATTCGATTGTTGTTTTCTGTGTGTTCGTTTGCGCGGTGACTTGCGCTGCTGCAGGCATGATTGAAAGCATCGCCAGATAACCGACAGCACCTATAAAAAATGCTAACCGATTACGCGCGGCCCGCTTGGCATGTATACCAAAAAATATGGATGCTAAAAACGGGGTAGATGCTGATGTCATAGCGCGACTTTCGAGCAAGTAATGGATGTGAAATTTTTTATTGAATTTGCCATGTCCAGCCTCAATACGCAAGCCATAAAAATTCGGGGACAGCCACGCAAACTTTTTACGCAACTGTCCCCGAATGGTGATGAAGGTTATATCAAGCCACTGTCAGCGCTTGACGTACAAGCTTAACGCACACCCTTAACGCACACCTATACGCGCCAAACTGGCCGGTGTGTAGTCGCCCGGTGAACGCTTGATGGGTTCATAAATTTTAGCTTCTTCTGAACGAAGGCCCATCGCGATATAACGACGCGATTGCAAATCGTGATGCACTTCAACGGTACCAAACCACATCGGCACGTTGTACCAGTTTTCACTATGCAGTTCGGCAAAACGCCAGAGCTGGCCACGACCGTCATATTTGTCAATCATCACAATATTCCAGCTGTCTTCATCAATATAAAAAGTACGGCGTGAATAAATGTGCGATGTGCCCGCTTTGAGCGTGGCATCGACTACCCACACGCGATGCAATTCATAACGTGAAAGATCCTGGTTGATATGGCCCGGCTTGAGCAAGTCTGAATATTTGACTTTCGGATCGGTTAGCCGATAAGAATTGTAAGGAATATACATTTCTTTTTTGCCAACTAGTTTCCATTCATAGCGGTCGGTTGCGCCGTTAAACATACCGAAGTCGTCATTGGTACGCAGACCATCCGCAGCCGTGCCCGGATTATCATAGGCGACGTTCGGCGCTAGTCGTACACGGCGCTGACCTGGGTTATAAGTCCACGCTGAGCGCGGGTCTTTTACCTGATCAACCGTATCATGTACTAACAAAATTTGTCCTGCCAAACGCGCCGGTGCGGTGGTCACTTGCAGATAATTCAAAATTTTGTTGGGCTCGCGCTGGGAGGCTGTTTTGGCAAGATTGTTATACGAAAAATCGTATTCGTATTCAAATTTCACCAACGCAAAATCGCCAGAGGCTGTTACCGCCGCTTGCGACCAGTTTTGGGCAAATGTATCGCCTTTATAATGCAGCTGATGATTCCAGATAGCCTCTATGCCATTCTTCGGGATCGGGAAAGGCGTGCCACCGGTGCAGCCCTGCACGCCATTGCCGCCTGCCGCCAGCTTGGCCTTGGCAGCACATTCGCGCGTCTCTTTATAATGCCCTTCCGGATATGCCGCGCTGCGACGTGTCGGGTAGACCATCAATTTGTAATTCGGGTATTGCTTCATCATCGCCATCTGGCCCGGCGAAAGATTGTCTTTAAACTTTTCTGCGTTAGACGCCGAGATGGTGACCGTCGATTTATCAGCCGCGAACGGATCGGGATAAGTACCTGTCGCTTTGAAGGTAATACCAGCGGGTACCTTGGTGATGCCGCCATCCCAAGCCGGGATAGTGCCTGCGGTGTTAGCGGCTTTTTCAGCGCCCATCGGCGTTAAAGTTGTACCCAGTTTTGCCAAGTCAGCAGCTGCCAATTGAGCATGAGCACCGGTAGAGATTACCAGTGCGCCCAAGGTAGCCGACAACAACGTCGTTAGTTGTTTCGTTTTCATTTTTCCTCCAGATTATGGGTTTGTATCTTGACAACTAAATCTTCACCAACGTCCGCCACGTTCTTGATGCCGTATACGGAAATGGCTTACAAAATGACCTGCCCTGATTCGCACTAACGTTAAAACCGGGGAGCCCGCTGACAACTTCACCAGCGGGCCCCACCTGTTTAGACTGCTTGAACTATTAAACCGCGTAAATAATGCGACTTATGCCATTAGAACGAATAGCTCACGACCAATGAGTAAAAATCACGATCCTTGATCGGGTTTGCACTGGAGCAATAACCTGCACCTTGTGCGGCGCGTCCCAACGCAGGAATACCGTTGATTTGTGCTGCCAGCGTAGTTTGGGCTGGATTAGTTACCACGGCGGTACCGCAGTAATCACGGCCACCGAAGAAGCCGGTATAAGACACATCAAGCGACCAGCGCTTCTGCCAATCAAAGTTGGTACCCAGTGAAAGCGATTTCACACCTTCGTTAAAGGTTTGCGAAACGCCTTTAACATCGTGGTTGAATGCAATCCGCGGCGCCACGTTCGCACCAAGCACAAGGTTTGAATATTCAAGGCGACCGACTAAACGATAGCCCCAAGAATTATCCGTCACAAAACCTGTATCTTGCACAGCGCCAGATTGACCGGTAGTAGCGCCTTGAATGGTTGCGGGCAGGAACACAGCAGGGCCATTGTATTTTTGGCCGGCTTGCAAGCCGCCGTATCTCACAAAGCCAACTTCACCCACCATGACAGCTTGATCTGCTCCCAAAATATTCGGAATGCTCTTGGTGGCGGTCATCTGCATCTGAGTCATCTTCACCCGGTTCCAGCCTGGAATATAAGTACCATTAGGAACTAGCCCGGCCTTTGAGACACCGAACGGGCGATCTCGACTTACTGTTCCTTGAATAAGTTCGTAACCTGTCACCAAATTAGGCGCACCTAATGTGGCTAACACCAATTCTGGTGCCGCCAGCGATAGTGGCTGATTCGGGCGATAGGAAATCTCGCCCTGCAAAGCCGAACCCAATGGGCCCTGCGTATTGAATGAAAAACCGATCAAGCGAATATTTTCAGGATATTGAACAAAATAGTTTGCAGTGCTTGTTGCACATAAACCAGACAGTGCAGCCACTGGACAGATGCTTGCCAACAGCGGTCCGCCAGTCAAAGCTGATGTTGTCGTGCCTTTGATCCCGGAAAGAAACGGAATACGGCTATGGTAGTTCAGGTAATAAATACCAAACTCGGTGTTGTTAAGCTGGGGCGCTAAATAGCGCATGGTCACGCCGTATTGTCCGCTGTCACTTGCATTTCGGTCGTCTGAACGTGGCGCCCAAATTGCTGCTGCAGGATCAAATAGGCCATACAAACCTTGTGCCGCAGGGCCAAGACCAGGAATAGTTGGTGGCACGGGATTTGTTGGTGATTTTCCCGTTAGATCATTACGGCGACCAAAACCGACAAATACCTGAGTCGCATCGTCAGACGCGAAATCGTTGTTGCTCCAATAGGAACCTTTTGGGTCAAGCTTGGTTTTGTCGTGATTGAATAAAACAAAAGCTTCCATGCTGGCGTTTTTGGTTAATTCCATGGACAGCAATACGCTGCTGGTTGGCAAAAACGCTTCTTTAATTTCGGAGCCAGGCGTACGCAGCTTCACCAGATCAACCGGGTTAATCGAATTAATACTGTTCGGAATAAAGGTGGATTCGCCCCATGAGATCACCTGATTACCGGCGCGCACGCGCACATTGTGATCACCAACATTAAATGATTTGGTGATAAACGCATCCAGAATGCGCGCGTTTTGACCCACACGGTCCTTGGCTGTCGGGCCCAGAAAATCTTTATTGCGATTCGCAAAATCAACGAAATAAGTGCCGCGCGTAAACAAGCTCCAGCCGTCGTATTTGACTTCAAGATCGTGAGTACCTTTGAATACATTGGCGAATAACTTTCCCTTTTTATAGTTACGGTCGCCGTCGTCTTCATTCACCGAGCTAGCCGTGCCGCCGTTCGCGATACCAATCAAACTGCGATCAGGGCTCTGTGCGCGCCATGACAGGCCGTATGACAAGGTTGAATCAAAACTGCCCGAAACACCATTGTCATAGGTGAATTGAACCGCATTCGCGGCACCTGCCAACAGTAAACCAACCGCCAGCGCAGACGCTTTGATAACAGGAAGACAAGCGCGATGGTTCGTGCGGGGAATCGTCGTAAACCTACTCATTTCGTGTTCTCCTCAAGAAATATTTATGGAAATCTAATTTTTATGACGTAAGCCATAATGCAAACAGCTCGTTGCAAAACCCACGACGTCTAGCTCGGACTTTACAGTAAATTATCTGGCAAGACACCGGTTTTCCCATGCTGCATTGCAACAATACAACACTCAAAATGAACGTAAAGTCAGTTACTTAAGCGCGACTTCTTATCTATTAGTGGACGGGGTGTGCGTATAAACCACACTCCGCGCACCAACCATTGTGATGATTACATCATTTCAAACAACCCAGCCGCACCCATACCAGTACCAATACACATCGTGACCATGCCCCACTTTTGCCCAGTGCGACGCATGCCGTGCAGCAATGTCGCGGTGCGAATAGCGCCCGTTGCACCGAGCGGATGGCCCAACGCAATCGCACCCCCCAGCGGATTTATTTTTGAAGGATCAAGGCCCAGATCTTTTATCACTGCGAGCGCCTGTGCGGCGAACGCTTCGTTAAGCTCAATCCAGTCCAGATCCTGATGGTTGATGCCGGCCTGCTGCAATACTTTGGGGATCGCCTTGATTGGGCCGATGCCCATAATTTCAGCAGGCACACCGGCCACCGCGAATGACACAAAACGGGCGATGGGCTGAATATTGTATTTTTTTAATGCCCGCTCGGACATCAGCATCACCGCGCCTGCACCATCCGACATTTGCGATGAATTGCCCGCCGTCACACTCCCTGTGGCGGCGAACACTGTGCGTAGCTTGCCCAACGATTCGACGGTTGAATCTGGACGCGGCCCCTCATCGGTATCAGCAGTTTTTTTCTGATGCCTGATTTGCCCTGAGGCAAGATCAGGCGATGCGGTATCGATTTCGTACGGCGCAATTTCAGCTTTGAAATATCCATTCGCAATGGCAGCAGCCGCTTTCACATGCGACGCCGCCGCGAATGCGTCCTGCTCTTCACGCGTCACTTTCCATTGCCGTGCAACATTTTCGGCCGTAATGCCCATGCCGTAGGCAATGGCAATATTTTCGTTATGCAAAAAAACCTCATTATTCAGCGCAATCTTGTTACCCATCATCGGCACCATGGACATGCTCTCGGTACCGGCAGCGATCACCACATCATCGTCACCGCAACGAATACGATCCGCTGCCATGCTCACGGCCTGCAAGCCGGAGGAGCAAAAACGATTGATGGTCACGGCGGGCACTGAATCCGGCAGGCCTGCCAGCAGCACGCCAATGCGCGCCACATTCATACCCTGCTCACCTTCCGGCATGGCGCAGCCTACGATCACATCGCCAATATCGTGCGGATCCAAGCCGGGCACTTGCGCAATTGTCGCGCGCAACACATGCGCAAGCATGTCATCCGGGCGAACATTTTTGAACATGCCGCGCGGGGCCTTGCCAACCGGTGTGCGAACGGCGGCGACGATGTAGGCTTCCTGAATTTGTTTCATTTCATGTTTCATTTCTGTGCTCCCGTGAATTCGATATTTGCGAGAAATAAATCACGCATGCGTTGATATGCGTTAATGCGCGGTTTTAATTAAGCCCCGCTCCACTGCATTAATTGCGCAGCGGTTTGCCGTTTTTCAACATATAAGCGATGCGTTCCTGCGTCTTGGGCATTTTTGCCAATTCGCAGAAATGATGACGCTCCAGATCCAGCATCCATTTTTCATCCACCATCGAACCGGGCTCGACTTCACCACCGCACAAACATGTCGCGATCCGCGAACCCACTTCATAATCATGTTCTGAAATAAAGCCGCCTTCTTTCATGTTGATCAAAATCATTTTCAGGGTGGCAATACCGGTGTCGCCAGCTACTTGAAACTGCGCAGGCGGCAACGGCGGACGATAAACCGAGGCGGCCATTGCCCGAACATTTTCGATTGCGACCATCAATAATTCACCACTGTTCAGAATAATCGTATCGCGCCAGCGCAGATAGCCCATGTCCTTGGCACCCAGTGCGGACTTGGATACTTCACCCATCGCGATCTGCTTGAACATCCTAGTGATCACCGGCATCACCTCACCGCCATTGGCCGCGAGCGCTGCGCGCAGCGCAATTTCTTTTAATCCTCCACCCGCCGGCAGCAGACCCACGCCCGCTTCGACTAAACCGATGTAGCTTTCAAGTGAAGTAATGACGCGATCCGAATGCATCACAAATTCACAGCCGCCGCCGAGTGCTGCGCCATCCACCGCAGACACGACCGGCACATAGCTATATTTCAAACGCTGGCTGGTCTGCTGGAACACATTCACCATCGCTTCGAATTCATCAAAGCGGCCCGCCTGTAACGACTCCAGTGCTTTTACCAAATTTGCGCCCGCCGCATACGGAGGTTCGGTTTGCCAAATCACAAGGCCTCGGTAATTCGCTTCAGCTTCATCAATCGCTCTATTCAAGCCTTCGAGCACATCGCCGCCGATGGCATGCATTTTGGATTTAAACGACACAACCGCCACATCTTCATGACCGGTTGCCGTCCATAAACGCACGGCGTCGGTTTCAAAAATAGTGGTGCCTGTATCTGTTATCTCACCCAACAAGCGCTCCGGAAAAAGTTGGCGTTGATAGACCGGCAAGTTTGAGCGCGGCACCATTTTGCCGGTGGCTGATGAATAAGAGCCCTCGGCTGAATGCACGCCGTGTTGACCAACCGTGCCATCAGTAACCCACGCCGGTAGCGCGATATTTGCCATGGTCTTGCCCGCCGCAATATCTTCGGCAATCCAGCCTGCCACCTGCGCCCACCCGGCCGCTTGCCAACATTCAAACGGCCCCATTTTCCAGCCGAAGCCCCAGCGAATCGCGAAATCAATATCGCGCGCACTGGTGGCAATATCGGCCAGCTGAATGGCACAGTAATGAAATAAATCGCGGTAGATGGACCACAAAAATTGCGCCTGCGGATGAGCGCTCGCACGCAGAGCTGCAAACTGTTCAGCCCGATTTTTGATCTTCAGAATCGCCGCCACTTCATCCGCCATCCTGCCAGTCGAGACCACATAATCCTGGGTGGCCAAATCGAGCACCATGATGTCTTTACCTTTTTTGGTAAACACCCCGGCTTTGGTTTTCTGTCCCAACGCCCCCTTGGCAATCAAGGCTGTCATCCACGCCGGGCTTTGATAAAACGAATGCCAGGGATCATTCGGCAGCGTATCCCACAAAGTTTTGATCGTCAGCGACAGCGTATCAAGACCGACCACATCGCCGGTGCGGTAGGTCGCACTTTTAGCGCGGCCAATCGCCGGGCCGGTGAGCGCGTCCACCACATCAAATGCCAAATTAAATGCGCGGGTGTGATGCATCGTGGCCACGATTGAAAAAACCCCGATCCGGTTGGCCACAAAGTTCGGCGTATCTTTCGCGCGAATCACCCCTTTGCCTACTGTGGTGACAAGAAAATTTTCCAGCTGATCAATGATTGCCATGTCGGTCGTCGCGGTCGGAATCAGCTCGACTAATTTCATGTAGCGCGGCGGATTAAAAAAATGAATGCCGCAGAAGCGATGCCGCAGCGCTTCGGGAAATACTTTGCTCAATTCAGTGATCGACAGGCCGGATGTGTTTGAAGCAAAGATCGTATTCGCCCCCAGAAACGGCGCGACTTTTTCATAAAGGGATTTCTTCCAATCGATCCGTTCGGAGATCGCCTCGATCACCAGATCACAGTCACGCAACCAGTCAAGATTATCGTCGTAATTTGCGGGTGTAATCATCGATACCCGGTTCGGGCTGGAGAGCGGTTCGGGCGACAATTTAACGAGGCCAGCCAGCGCTTTTAATACGACGCCGTTCTTCGGGCCTTCCTTGGCGGGCAGATCGAACAGAATCGCCTTCACTCCGGCATTGGTGAGATGAGCCGCAATCTGCGCGCCCATCACCCCGGCGCCGAGCACCGCGACTTTTTTAATGTGGAAATTTTTCATGTGCTGCTCCTGTTAAGCGGTTATTTCTGAAAATTAAAGTCTATTGTGGGCGGGTTTCTTGGAGCATTTATGCCTCAAACGCCGCTCTAATACTAGTGTTTACTATTTATATCGTGGCGCATCAAACCAGTGGTCTTGGCTTGTGGTTCTCATCAATGGCCACATAAGTCAGCACCGCTTCGGTTACCTTGACCACTTCCGAGCCAAAGCGGTGACGCTGCGCATATACCTCCACCTCAACCGTAATGGAGGTGCGGCCAGTCTTGATAACCTGCGCATAAAAACTCACGAGATCGCCCACGAACACCGGCTGCTTGAATAAAAATGAATTTACCGCTACCGTCACCACCCGGCCCATCGCGCGCTCGGAGGCGGGCACGCTGCCGGCCAAATCCACCTGGGCCATTACCCAGCCGCCGAAGATCGTGCCGTTGGCGTTGGTATCAGCCGGCATCGGAATGATACGAATAGTGGGCTGACGATCAAGCGGCAAAGTAACCGTATCGCTGACCACATCGTTGACCACATCGGTCGCCGCAGCAGGAGTTGGAGTGGGCATTGCGGCAGGCACTGCAGCGACTGTTTCAGTTGTTATCGGAATGGCATTCATTAAGTATGGCCTTTGTACATAGCCTCAATGGCCGAGGCATATTTTTTGAAAATAACCACACGTTTTAATTTGAGCGTGGGCGTCATCAGGCCGTTATCAATCGTCCATTTTTCCGGTGCAATGGTGATTTTGCGGACTTGCGCGTAACCCGGAAAATCCTTGATCTGTTTGGCAATGCGCTGCACTAAAAATTTTTCGGCGCGATCACGATTTTTATTTCTATCTCTGTCTCTGTCTCTATCTCTGTCTCTATCTTTATCGCTAGCGTTACCGTCCGCTTGACCCGCGCCGCCTTGATTGCGATCGGGATTGATATTCAAATTCAGCTGGTTGGCGGCGGCCACTCGCGCCCACTCATCATCGTTTAATACAGTGACAGCTGACAGGTACGGCTTGGCTTCACCAAAAATCAGAATCTGCTCAAACAGTGGATCAAGCTGAATCGCCAATTCCATATCCACTGGCGGGATTTTTTCGCCGTTGCCCATCACGATAATATCTTTCAAACGGCCCGTGATGCGGACAAATCCGCGCTCATCAATCTGCACCTGATCACCGGTGGTAAGCCACCCGTCTTCTGACAACACCTCACGCGTCGCTTCAGGATTATGCCAATAGCCCAGCATGATGTTGGGGCCACGCGCCAATAATCCGCCATTTTCAGCAACCCGAACCTCCACCCCCGGCACCGCCGTGCCTATCGTGGTGGGGTCATTTTTATCCAGCAGATTAACCGTCAGCAACGGGCTTGCCTCAGATAATCCGTAGCCCTGACAAATCGGCAAACCCAGGCCGACAAATACTTTTGCGACCGCAGGCGAGAGTGCGGCACCGCCGGAAATTGCGAACTTCAATTTACCGCCGAGCCTCGCCAATAATTTTTCGGCGACGAGTTTTTTTAAAATCGGCCACAGCAGAAATGACGGCCTCCACGCGCCACGTCCATGCTCATATTCAAATTTCGCCCAGCCAGTTTTCACCGCAAAGTCGAACATTTTTTGTTTGGTCGGTGAGGATTTTTTGAGCTGCTCGTTAATGGCCGCCAGAAAGCGTTCATAAATACGCGGTACCGAAAAAATAATCGTCGGCTGGATGGTGCGGAAGTCTTCCGCCAATTGCGGAATAGAGCGCGAGAACGCAATCGATGCACCGGAAACCATATTCAAATAGTAATCACAGGTGCGTTCAAACATATGCGACAGCGGTAAAAACGACAGGAAAACATCTTCAGGATAAACATCGTAAACACACAGTCCCGACTCAACATTGGACAAAATATTACGATGTGACAGCATCACGCCTTTTGATTTTCCGGTGGTGCCACTGGTGTAAACAATAGTCGCTAAATCGCTACCGGTGGAAGGGGCGCGCTCAACTATGCCTGCGTCTTCAGGTAACCAGTCGCTCAAGGATTTAAGGCGCGGCTCATCAGGGTCAATCACCGGTTTCATGCATAGAATCAGCTTCAACGGGGCAAGCTGATCACGCACTGTTTTCAAACGCTTCCAGTGCTCTTCGCCATCAATGACAATCGCTTTGACATCCGCATCGTTGATGATGAACGCAACATTATCCGGGCGATCATCCACGAACAACGGCACCGGCACCATGCCGTGCGCAAATGCGCCCTGATCGGTGAGCACCCAGTTACTCGAATTTTTTAGCATGATGGCGATACGTTCACCGGGCTGAAATCCATCGCGCCGCAAACCTTCACGCATGCGCAAAACTTTATCGCCTATTTCACGCCAGGTGTAGCCCACCCATTCCTTGCTTGCACTCGAAAACTCACGGTAAGCGGGAGCATTGGGCGAGGTGCGGCAGCGTAACGCAAATACATCTGCAATCGTGGCCGCTGGATCAAACATCAGGTAGCGCGTACCACGCCGGTTTTCTAAATTTGGGCCCGTCAAAAGTATTCTCCGGCTAATCGTTTAAAAGAACAGATTAAAGTACAGCGCATGCCGCATGATGTCGAGCTAGATGACCCCTCACCACAACATCCATCATCCATCATCCATCATCCAACGAGATTATACGTTCTTGGCGGCGTGGGCTATGTTTGCACTATGGGTGAACTTTGCGCGGGCTTATATACATTGCCACATCGGCGTGGCAAACAATATTGCCCCCAGCGTCTTTAATGTCACAAGAAACGATCACATCGCGAGCGGGGCCGTCGTCAATATCATTAGCCACGCATTCCGCCACCAGATTGGTCCTGGCGACCTTCAAATACTGAACTGACATACCGCGTGGCAACCAGCGCATATTTCGGGACAGGCTCGCTTCCATCATGGTGCCTGCACCCAGCTCGGCCAGATTGCACATCGCAATCGCGTGTACCGACTGAATGTGATTTCGTACGCCGCGGCGTATTTTCATGCTGACGCGCGCATAACCCGGCCTTAGCGCTTCGAAACGGGGACTGATGGTGGCAAAGTACGGCGCCTTGAAACAGATGACGCGGGTGAAGAGCCATTTACCGAACGGTTTGGGGGAGAGTTTTTTCCAGATATTCAGGACGGGGGACATGGCGGAATTCTGTTTGATTTTCGATTGGCTTAATAAATCCTTAAATTTTGTCCCAACCTGCATCGGCTTTGAATCGCGGCCCATGGGCTTGCTCCAGCGCTTTCATCTCGGCCAACAATTTTTCTTTACCCGACGCGCGTAGATAATTGATCGGCCCGCCCCGATGCGGCGCAAAGCCAGTACCGAAGATCACGCCCGCATCACATAAATCGGCATCGGCCACAATGCCTTCACGCACACAGGCGACCGCTTCATTCACGGCGGGCAGCGTCATACGCATCCACAGTGGCGCTAAATCAATCGTGCCCCCGCTATTCGATGCGTCCGTTTTTTGCGGCTTGCCGTCAATCCATTTATAAAATCCTTCGCCTGATTTTTTGCCTAACTTTTTAGCGGCAACCAGTTCCTGAATTTTTTTCGGTTGCGGATTACCTGCTTTGTGCAGCTCTGTTCCCACCGCCAAGCCGACATCCAGGCCGACCACATCGGCTAACTCAATCGGGCCCATCGGCATACCAAATTCCCTGGCGGCGGCATCAATGGTTTCAGCCGGGATACCGCTCTCCAGCATGATTTGCGCTTCCGTCATGTAGGGCGTGAGGATACGGTTCACCAAAAATCCGGGCGCAGATTTCACCGGCAATGGCAGCTTGTCGATTTTTTTCACGAACGAT